>ERZ812616.46-NODE-46-length-168863-cov-9.751582_pt1 | contig 168863 bp, 133 predicted proteins | sample MGYA00376249_ERZ812616 | MGnify/ENA primary metagenome ERZ812616 (study PRJEB26924, sample SAMEA4378265) | human gut metagenome | biome: human gut; feature: human-associated habitat; material: faeces | place: China | collected 2013 ...
GGAACTGGTTCCGGTTTGGCACTTTACACTGTGAAAGCGGAACTGGTTCCGGTTTGATACTTTACACTGTGAAAGCGGAACTGGTTCCGGTTTGCTGCTTTACTCTGTGAAAGCGGAACTGGTTCCGATTTACCAGTTTCACAATAAAATCACGGTTGCGGTGTTCAAAAAGTGTTCAAACGTTTATTTCCAACGGGTCGTGTTGTGACGAATTCACGCGCAAAAAACGCCCAGTGTATGGGACTGAGCGGCTTTGCATGAATACTCTTACTGGACGAGCCAGAAAGATATAAGATATAATACGAGCGAATTTATTATATCATTTCTGGATTTCCATAGCAAGAGATTTTCAATAATTTTTCTAAAATGTCGCATGGTAATTGAACATATATGAGGGGTAATAGATTGTACTGTTTGCAGAATACTGATTTTAAGAAATAATATTTTATACTTGATAAATTTAAAATAAATGCTATAATAAAACTAGAGATGTGTTAGGTTCATCCGGCTAATACAATCGGACAAAATAAGTATACTGTCCGGTCAAAGGTATTGTAGCACAAAATCAATAAAAGGAGGCTTGGAATTATGCAACAGTATGTGGTAGTGGGAAGGATTGGCAGTGAGGTGAAATATTCTGACATCGGCAGAGTTCCGTATGCACGAATCTCGATTGCTGATAATACATTTTATCAAGATCCGGAAACAGGAGAAAAAAAGCAGTTTACGACCTGGATTCCCGTAGTAGGGTTTGGGGGAAAAGCAGAATTCATGAAACAGTATTTACACAAAGGAATGATGGTTGCTTTAAGCGGGGGTTGGAGAAATAACGTAACCGAAAGGGACGGCCAGCGTTGGTATTCGATGGTACTTAGATTGGAACAGATTCAGTTCTGCGACTCAAAGACAAAGTTAGGAGCAGATGAATCAACGGATCCTGAAAGCGACAGAGAATTTGTTGAAACCTCTCATACACCCTTTGCGGAGGATTTTACAATGCCGCCAATTTCTGATGACAGCATATATGGGGGATAACGATGGCGACATTAGACAGACAAAAACTGGAGGACCAAAAAAAGGCGCGCCGAAAGAAAATAACCAGGATTTTTGCATTGCATTTTTTGATAACACCATACAGTGCATATTTCTGCCATCAGTTTTCAGAACTGCTTATTGCAATCAATAATGGTTCCCATCGCAGCCTTTCATTGGATCTTGACTGGAACTATTTTAGAGCTCTGTATCTGCTTATCAAATTTGAGCCTGGAATGTGGGTGTGGTGGTTTATATCGGAAGCTGCATTTTTGATTCTTATGGTATATGTACTCATACGACCGCATTCACAGATTAGCAATGTCCGTGAATACAAGGTTACGGATTATCTGAGTATACCTGTACCGGCAGGAAACGGGCAGTATGGAAATGATTGGTTTGCAACCAGAGCGGATGAGGAACGTCTTATGCACACACTGGTATTTGACGGTAAGAAACGCGATGTGGAGTTACACGAACAGCCTGGTGTGGTACTTAGCATGATGCGAGGCAATAATGGAGTGGATCATATTCGGTATTTATCCTCATTTGCACATTCTATCATTTTGGCATTGACAGGTGCAGGAAAAACAAGGCGAGTTCTACTGGAGTCGATTTGCCTGCAAATGATGGCTGGTGACTGCATTCTGGTTTCTGATGTAAAGGGAGAAATTTACTATTACACAAGCAGATATGCAAAAGAACGCGGGTACAAAGTCATAACAATTGATTTGATTAATCCACTTAAATCTTCTCACTATAATTTTCTGCAGCCTATCATTGATGCACTGGAAGAGGGGAGGAAAAAACAAGGAGAAAAAATAGAGGAAATCAATAAAAGAGTAAGCGAAGCTGCAAAGTCTGGTGACTTAGAAAAAGTCGGGGATTTGGTCAAAAAATTGGAACTATTGAAAAATGATTATTCATGGACTGACAAGGCGCAAGATTATACATGGGATTTGGTAGCGATACTTTCTGGAGAGCAGAAGGGGGAACCGCTTTGGTATAACGGTGAGACGGCAACCCTGGCGGCTACTATCATGGCGATTTGTCTTGAAGCTCCAGGCGAATGCAAAAATTTATATAACGTATATAATTTCATTGCATACATGGCGCAGGAAAATCCCAAAACTCATAAGACACCACTTACCGCATATTTGAACCAATTCCCGGACTCACACCCGGCTAAGATGATTTTTATGCAGGGGCAGGTAGCAGCTGACCGTACAAGATCATCATTCTATACCAGTGCGCTGGGTACACTGCGATTATTTACAAATCCAAGGCTTGCAGAGATGTCGTCAAAAAGTGATTTTAACCTGGGGGATATTGGCTCTGAGAAGACAGTAGTATATCTGATTATCCCGGACGAAAAGAAAACTATGTATCCGGTTGCTTCGGTTTTAATCAATCAGATGTATATTGCTCAAGTTGAGTCTGCAAGAAAATCTGGTGGAACCTTAAAAATTTCGACAGATTATGACCTAGATGAAATTGGAAATTTCCCGCCGATACCAGTTATGGCGGATTTGGTAAGTGCCGGACGGTCAAGAGGGATAAGGGCAAATCTAGTAATCCAGGATTACCAACAGCTGCAGGCAAAGTATGAAAAAGACTTTGAAACGATTAAGACACAATGCGGATTGAAGATATTCCTGAAATCCGATAACAATAAAACTTTAGAGGATATATCAAAAACCTTGGGAAACTACACGGTTGAGACAACCAGCGCGTCTACATCTGCCAGTACAAATTTGCGGAATCAGGATGCCAACGTGTCAAACAGCAGCAATCTATGTGGAAGAAAATTGTTAATGGAAAGCGAGATTGCAAAAATCAAATCGCCGGATGCATTAGTTATGGTGACTTCCGAAAGCCCTATGGTCACAGAACTTCCGGATTTGTCCAAGTACCATTTTAATGAAATGCTGGGATTGGGTGATGAGAAGCATAACCAGCAGCTGATTGAGCGTATTGAAAAGGAACGTCCGGAAAGAGAAGCACAGATGCTGCCGTTGTGGGGAATCTGGAACGATTATAAAGCAATGTTGGAAGAAGAAGCAAAAAAACAGACAAAACAATCAGGTATACAAACAGATTAGAAAGGATGAGAAAAATGAACATTCGGGAAAAATTAAGACATATGACACAGGCTGTTAAGGTTAAGGTGTGCATGCTGCTGGCAGTTTTGAACAGCTACATTTTTTCATTTTATGCATATGCCGATGTCGAAAATGATTTAAAAAAGACCGCTCTGTACAAAGGAACCGTAGATGTTTTGAAAGGCGGAGCAAACGTATTATTGGCGATTACCGTGTTAATTACGATTGCACTTTCTATTGTGAAGGGCATCCAATGGCAGACTGCAGATGAGCAGGAAAAACCGATGAAGAAAAAGGCATTGATAAGCACAATTATGATTGGTGTTATTGTAGCGAGCATTGCCGGATTAATCGGTGTTATTTTGAACGCTTATGGTTTGAAGGATAAAACAAACTCTGGATTGACTGCATCTGCAATTACAATGTTTTCTTACTGTTCCAGACTGATTTAAGCTGGGGAGGACGGACTATGGATTTTTTGCTGAAGGCACTTGCAAATTTTGTAGCAAACGTACTTCGGGGGCTGATTGAAACTGTTCTGACGGGTTTTATCGAGTTGTTTCAGGCACTTGTGAAAACTTATACGACACATGGCATTATAGTATCGGCACATAACGCAGTTCTAGGTGTGTCTCTGCCTTTGATTATCCTGTTCTGCGTGAAACAATATTTTGACACATATGTGATGGAGACAGGAGGAGATCCGGATGCAGATCCCATGGATATCATAGTAAGAGGAACACAAGCTACGGCCATCGCCAGTTGTTCAGCATGGACTTTTTACTCATTTATGAATTTCTGTTCTGCATTTGCTGATGATATTCTGGGAAACACACAGGAAAATGCAGAATTTACCATGGCATTTACGTCAGCGATAGATACTCTTACTGCTAATATCACGTCTTCCGGATTTATCTGGCTGCTGCTGATGGTAGTAATGCTGATTGGAGTATTTGCATTTTATGTGATTGCAACTCTTCGTGCATTAGATTTGGCATCTATGTTTATTGTTATGCCGTTGTTTTCGGTGGAGCTTTGCTATACAAACCACGAACGATTTAATGGACTTTTGACAAGCGTAGCAGTGACAGGATTGTATTTTGTTTTACAGCTATTGATGTTTCTCCTGTTTGCCAATCAGTCGGTATCAGTTTTGACCGGAGTAACAGCGGAATCCTCCATGCAGCCAGACGTGTTGGTTGCAATAGGATTCCTGATCGCTATGATCCGTTCCCCCCGCTGGCTGGATAAGTTTGTATACAACACAGGAGTAGGAGACATGGCAAAGCGTGGATCTAGTACTGCGGGAACTTTCGCAATTCGAGAAATTATGCGTCTTAGAAAGTGAGGCTGATGCAGTATGGAAATGATTGAAGCCGGATTAACCGCAGGAACGGCGGAGGAATATGCGCTGGGAATCACACAGTTGTTCCTTATGCTTTTTGTACTCGGTATAATATGCCGCTGCATTATGATTGCGGTAAAAGGTATGGGTGACGGAAAAGATTTATCGGAAATTATCCGGGTTTTACAGAACAGAATTGCAGCAGCTATATTGGCAGCTACCATATCTGGATTTTTAGAGGTAATAGAAAGGGCATTTAGATGAATGATAAAAAACGACCATTATATATACCCATAAAGACATTAGATTCTGATGATTATATTGAAGGAATCGGAAAACTTGAACTGGCTTTGATTTCAGGCAGTGTCTTATGCGGAATTATATTGGGGGTATCTGTTTCGGAAATGATGAATAACAGCCTTGGTGGTGTAATTACCGGAATGGTGGTGAGCATTTTGTCAATTGGAATTTTCCGCAGGGATAACACGAATGAAAACTTGATTCGGAAACTTACTATAATTTATCAATTCCTGCACGCTCAAAAGAAGTATATGTATCAGCATTATAGCCTGATCCAGCAGACGGAAATTGGAGAGAAAGAGAGCGTAGAAAACGATGAATAATATCATGCTCTACTTGATGGAAAACCCATTGTATCTTCTTTTGTTTGCGTTGGGAATTGCGGCAATTGTGGTATTGATTGTCATCAATCGGAAAGATAAAGCAGGAGAGCCTGCAAAAAAGGAAGAGATAGTACTGACACCCCAGCAGAAGACTGCTAATTCCATTGTAAACGTAATGGATATTGATGAAAATTTCCTCTACACGAAAGACGGATATTTAATTGGATTTTTGCGGTTAGGAAATATCAATATTGAGCTTTTAAGCATGGATGAGTTGAATATTATGACACAGAGGCTTGCAATGTCTTTTGAGGAGGACAGGCAGGACTTTGACTATTTCACAATCCAATCACAGGTCAATTTGGATCCCAACAAGGATTTCCTTAAGGAAAAGCATCAGGAAACAGATGATATTGGAAAAAGAAAGGGAATCAATTTAATGCTTCAGGAAATGACAAGGTTGTCTACGTCTGGTGAAAATTTTGAGCATCAGCATTATATCAAGGTTTGGAAAAAAATAGGAACTAATGTTAAGGATACGCAAAATGACCTTAGAGTGCGTTTGGGGGAATTTCGGGAACGGCATACGCAGGCCGGAATCCCCTGCATGATTTTAAAGGATAAAGACATTATCAAAATGTGTAGTCTGTTTGGAAATCCACAGCAGGCACCATTTATTGGTTCCACTATATCCAGATATGAAAATATTACTATTTTGAGTGAGGTCAGTAAATAATGGCGAAGAAACAAATGAAAAAAGCAGCCGCCAGCCGTCTTTACGAGCCGGATGTTAATCAAAATATTTTAAATATTATCACGCCGTCTGGAATTGATTTTGACCGGTCACACCTTAATATATCAGAAAATGTTGGGGCGGTATTGTGTATTTCCAAATATCCATCCAGTGCCGGATACGGATGGCTTGCTCCTGTATGTAACCTGGAAGGAACGAATACCACGATTGAATTTCGATATACTTCCCCGGACAGACTGGCAAAACAGCTAAATAAGCGTATTTCAGAAATGAAGGATAATTACGAAACGGCAAAGCAAGAATCGGAAAAACAGGCAATTTTAAATGCAGTTGATAATCTGAAGGAACTGGTAAATAAGATTGTGGTGAAAGGCGAACCGGTTGGGTATGTAAATATTATGATTTACGTTACCGCAGAAAACACAGTGGAGCTGCAAAGCAGGATTAAACGTGTTCAGTCAGCTTTGTCAGTTGTTGAATGTGGTACAAGGGCATTGATTTTTAAACAGGATCTGGCATTTAAAGCAATGGCCCCATATGGGCTTCCTAATTATGAGATGGTCAGCAACGTGGGAGAACGGCCAATGCCTATCAGTACGCTGGTCGGCGGTTATCCAAATGCCTCCTCCGGATTGAATGATGAGGGTGGATATTATTTTGGAAAAACCAAAGAAAATAATTTGGTAATTATGAACCAGTGGATCAGGAACAAGGATAGGACGAATTCTAACTGGATTGTAACGGGAGTTCCCGGAGTAGGAAAATCAACAGCTTTAAAAGATATTTTTACTAAGGAATTTTTCCTTGGCACTAAAGTCATTATTTTTGATCCTGAACGGGAATATATCGAAACGACAAAGAGCAAGTATATCAATGGAGACGTAATTGACTGCGCTTCTGGTGTGACAGGACGGATCAATCCGCTGCAAGTTCGTGTGGCAGGAAAGATTACAGAAGATGACCTGGAAGATGGGGAGTCAATGAGTGATTACTATGGAGAACATGAAGGCTCGGACTTGGCGTTATATATTCAGCAGCTTCGCCTCTTTTTTGCGCTATATTTTGGCAAAGAAGAGTATACCGCAGAAATCCGGACGGTATTGGAACAGACACTCATTAAATTATACGAAAAATTTAACATTGTCTGGGATACCGATATTACAAAATTAAAAAATACAGACTATCCGATTATGGAAGATCTGTATGAGATGGCAGAACAGATGGCTTCTGAGGAGACTAACCTATACATGAAAGATCTTCGGGATAAGCTTGTTCTGAAATTGTACAGCTGCGGTAGAGGGGCCGACCGCTATATTTGGAATGGACATACAACGCTGAATCCGCAGAGCGACTTTATTGATTTGGATGTGGGTAATCTCCAGGAAAGTGACGATAATGTACGCCGTGCGCAATATTACAATTTAACGATGTGGGGATGGCAGCAAATGTCAGCAGACCGGTCACAGAAGGTATTATTCGGAGTTGACGAAGGATATTTATTCGTAGACCCGGATAACCCGGATATGATGAAGTTTTTACGAAATATCTCGAAACGAGCCAGAAAATACGAAGGAGGTTTGATGTTTATCTGTCACTCCGTTGTAGATATCCTTGATCCGGCGGTTAAGAGATATGGGCAAGCAATTATTGATAACGCTTGTTATAAATTGTTGATGGGCACAGATGGAAAAAATCTAAAGGAGACACAGGAACTTTTTAATCTTTCAGATAAAGAGGTGTCCGTTTTATCATCGAAAGCAAGAGGACAAGGCGTGTTCATGGTTGGTAATATGAGAATCAACTTAACGGTTGACGTTGCAGATGAAATATTAGAGATATTCGGAAATGCGGGAGGCAGATAAATCATGCTGCATAAAATGGCACTTGAGATTGCAAGGAGGCTTGCAACAACAGAAAAGGGACAAAAATTTTTAAAGGGAGTCCTGATTTGCGCCTTGTGCTTCTTTACTTTGATTCCAGTGGCGGTGTTTGCCCCGATTGCAGCATTTGTAACAGGTATAGATAATTTTTTTTCTGGGGAAGAAGGCGATGACCTGGATGATACGGCAGATTTGAATGCGCTGATTAATGGGACATTTGTTATCACAGATACCCAATATTATAAGCAGATTGATAAGGCCAGGTCAAAACATATAAAGAAAATTGCGGAAGAACAATCGCAAAAAGCAGCGGAAGTCAGGGAAGAAAATAAATATACAGTAACCCATACAGATTCTGAAGGAAATACGGAAGAAGAGACGGTCTACCCAGAAGTACAGACACCAACGCCGCAGCCTCCGCTTGTTACGGCACTTGCGTATTTTTGCACTACCAAAGAAATACAAATTGCAGATAAAAAACAAAAAATTTCTTCCAAAGTAGTTATGGATTTTTATAAAAAAATTTGCAAAAGCCCATTTAAGGTAGAGGAAAAAAATAGAGATTTGTACATAGTCACAGTAGAGTATTTATCGGACGAAGAAATCATTGAGATGCTGCTTGAGGATGGGATGTTGCAGGATGAAGGAGATGCGGACTTGTTCCGTGTTTCTCTGGAGCGGCTGACGCAAATGCTTCAGGAAGCAGGCGCACTTGGATATAACGGTATTCCGTCTGGAAATATCAGTGATACGTCTGTGGCGAAGCAGATTTGGGATTTTTTTAAATCGGAAGGTTGGTCTGATTACGCTTGTTCCGCTGTTATCGGTAATTTTGAAGCAGAATGCGGATTACGTCCCAATTTATCAGAAACCGGCGGAACCGGAATTGGATTAGGGCAATGGTCATTTGGGCGTAGAACAAAGTTCCTGAATTGGCTCCATAAAAACGGGAGAAACATCGAGGACATAACTGCTCAATGCGAATACATATTGGTAGAAAATACCTGGTATGCCGGAAGTGTAAAACTTTATAACGGCGGAGGGATCAGACATCAAAGTAAAGCAAATACTTTGTCAGAATTTGGAACATACAATTACGAAAAGCTGGCAGACGCTGTAGATGATTTCCTGTGGCATTGGGAAAGTCCTAATTATAAAAAGGCGCAGCAAGACCGCAGACAGGGCGCATCACAAGACGCCTATAATATGTTTGCCGGAGGCGGAAACCCAAGCTATACAGGAAGCTATTCACAGATAAAGCAGTCATTTTTCCCAGGAGGGCGTCTTCCGGTTTCAGAAAAAGAAATGGCACCATATCTGGTTGACATATCTTTTACAAATGCGCAAGGGAAAAAGAAATATGTGACAGTACATAAAAATGCCGCAGCCGATCTTCTGGAAGCCCTTACCCAAATTTCTGAAGGCGGCTATGACATTAGGCAGATTGGCGGCTATGTGTGGAAGCATAAAACAAATTCATCTTCTGGAGAACGGTCATCGCACAGCTATGGACTGGCGATAGATATCAACCCTGATTATGGAAATCCGCAGGTAAAAGGTGGGAAAAGGCTTGTAGGAGCCTTAGACTACGGAGCACATGAACTTTCTATGAAAAACGGAGATCTGCCAGTAAGTACGATGAAATCCCATGGTTGGAAATGGGGAGGAAACTGGAAATCGTCAAAAGATTATATGCATTTCTCGGTTCCTGGAGATTGATGAGAGGTAAAGTTGATGAAGTTGATAAAAAACGTACTAATTAGACTTGTGTCTTTTCTTTATACAATCCCTTTTTTGACGGCAATTATGCTGCCAGTAATGTTAGTGATGGGAGCAGGCTTTTTACGATTTAATGTATTTGACAGCTTTGCTGATATGCAGCCATTTTACAATTTATCAGTGACAATAGACCGTGCAAATGAAGATGGATTTAATGAAAAAATTGAAGTCTATGTGGAAAAAGATGGTCAGTATTATGGCGATTTTGATTTAAACCAGTCGAATCAATATTTATATAAAACGGAATTGCAGACTGGTAGATACCGTTTATTTGCCCGTGTCAGATACGATGAAACAAAAACCTATCAGGTAGAACCGGAGTACCAGGACTTGGAAATGACAGATCTTGCCCATAAAGAAATGCATGAGATTGTTTTTAGAATCAAAGGCGGAGCGGTTCCGGAACAGGACAGCGAATCACATGAGATAGAAGAGCAGGCCCCTATTTCAGATAATGTCTACACTATGGATCGTATTGATGAATTGCGTGAAATTCAGAAAGCAGGGCAGGAACAGGCAAGCAGCGCATTCAGGGAAAATGAGGAATGGGAAAGAAATAATAATTTTCTTGCTCAAAACAACGTTGCAGATCAGGCCGTTCCTTATGAAAGTACCGGCCATACACTCCCGGATCATTCGTACCCGGAGGAGGAAACAGAAAGCAGCACGCTGGAAGAGAGTACAACTTTGAAGGAATCAGAGACTTCTACAGAAAAAGAACAGGAAAACGTTCAGGAAGAAACGCTTCCGTCCGGCTTGAAAATAATCAAGGTTGTTCTGGCTGTTCTATCGGTTATCTTGGTGGTTATAGCAGGAATCCTAGTTTACAGAAGGAGGGGGAAGAAACAATAAAATGAGGAAAAGTACCAGACAAATCAAATTGTTACAAATCAGTATCTGTGTGTTCTTGACATGCATGGCGTTGTTCTATTCATGCAGCCAGGGGGCGGGGGGAAATAAATCAACAGCACAGGTTATAGAGTCAACGAAAGAGGATAAATAGTAAATGGGAAAATATGTTGCAATGGATATACCAGATTCAATTGTGAGAGCATATGTAGAAAATGATGGAAGAAAACCGACGGCAGTAGTTTTGAAGAATATATTGGTACAGACATTACCAAAATATTTTGACGCTTTTGGGAATTTTAAAGGTTTGGAGGTCAATTTTGAAGCTCCGGTATATATTGGTGACGGAAAACAACGGGTTAATACATTTACTCGCTATTCTACAAAGATTGATGATGAGACTTGGAATATGCTCAAGAAAGCGCAGACCTATACAACAATCAGCAAAAAAAATATTGCTGAAATTATTATTCTGAAAGAGCTGCTGGAAGGGGAGGTGAGTGAGAATGCAGAAAATCGTACTTTACATAACCAGCAAGGCATTGAGGCAGATCATTGACCATTCCATTAAGGAAGAAGACTTGGTAACGCTGGAGTGTAATAACCAAATCGGAAATACGATTTCACTTGAAGATTTTATGACACACAAGGGCTATCTGCTGGGAGACAATGATGTTGATTACCTGATTATTGACTTATCGGCACTGATTGATTCAGATGAAAAGATTGTGAGTGCGATTGGTGGGTTCCTGACTATGCACGAGACGTCCAGGGTAATTATTGTAGCTCCAAAGAATGAAGCTGGAGACTTGATTCTAAGTAAGCTATTTGCAATTGGCGTCCGTAATTTTGCGGTTGGTTCGGATTTTGTGATTTTAAAGCAAAGATTGAAAAAATGTATGTCCGAAAATGGAATGTCCTATAAGGAGGCTATCGAATATAAGGATGTTATAGAACGGGAAAAAAGTGAAAAAAGGGAAATCAGGGAAGTTAATAAAGTCATGATTGGGATTGTTGGTTCAGAACCAAGAGTAGGATGCACCCATAACTCGATTATTATTGCGAATCAGTTAAAAAAGATGGGATATGCGGTTGCTGTTCTGGAAATGAATTTATCCGGTGCATTCCAAATGATTCGGCAAGAAGCACAGGTGAATATGGTTGATCGAATGTTTTTTACCACAAGGAACATTGATTATTATCCAGATTGTGATGAAATTCTACAGAAAAAAATCTTAAATGACAAGGTATATAACTTCCTTGTTTTGGATTTTGGAAATTTTAAGGATTGTGCAATCAATGTATACAATAAATGCCACATTAAAATAGCGTTGGGAAATGTACAACCATGGGAAATCAATTCCCTTGCTGATTTTTGGAACCGATATGATGATGAGGCACGAAAATCAATCCATTTTTTCATCAATTTTTTAAGTGCGGAAAAAGACCAGAAAGAACTTGAAAAAGCGTTTAAAACCAAGTTTGGGTATATTGGTTATGAACCAGATCCGTTTGAAGCCAAGAGTTTTCCGCAGTTAATGGAACTGTTGTCAGATTATCTCCCTACAGATCTAGGAAATCGCAAAAAAGGCAGATTATTTGGGTTTGGAAGAAAGGCGGCATTGTTTTGAAGGACAAGATAAAAGATCGTTACAGAAAACTAATAGTTGAAGACGGGTACAACAGCTCGGAAGCAGTATGGCTCATGGTTTATCCATATCTAACTATTTTTTTGTGTGTTGCAGCGATTTTACAAACGTTCGTTTCCATACAGATGATGAGCCAAAAAGGAGATGACTAACGATGTGGAAAAAGAGAATTGCTTGCAGTTTGATGGTATCCATGGTGTTTTCTATGGCTCCGGGGAATACTTATGCAGCCGGTTGGATAAAAAGTGAATCCCCTATAAAAGACACTGGGCTTTCAAGCGGCTGGTGGTATTCCCTGAATGATGATAATAATGCGTGGTATGCAGCGGAGGAAGAGCAAAAGCCTGCATGGTACTGGCTGGATGGAAATAAAGATGGTGTGGCTGAATGTTATGCGTTTAATAGAGCAGGATGGCTGTATTCAGATACCGTAACCCCGGATGGATATACGGTAGATGGAAATGGGGCATGGACAATAGACGGAAATGTCCAAAAGAAAGAGGTTCCGGTATCTTCTACAGCTGCTTCCTTTCGGCCAGGAAGTGGCGGAGGCGTAGGAGGCGGCTCTTCTCATTCCGGCAGCGATTCCGGAGGTGGCGGCAGTTCTTCGGGAGGAAGCAATACAAAACCGGATGAAGAGGATCAGCAGGTACCGGAGGTTCGATATACATATACCATTCAGCTGGTTGATGAAGATACAGGAACTGTTTTAAAGGAAATCAAGGGAGACGGAAAAAAAGGAGAAGATATATCGCTGGGAGGATATCAGATCCGTGGATATGAGATATCCACGAATCAGCCGGTTAGTGTTCCGCTTCAGGAAGATGGAGAGATATTTCCTGTCAGATATCACAAAACGGAAAATACGGCTACAGAATCTAATGCCCAGAAAGTGTATTCATATGAAATAAACTATGTGGATATTCAAACCAAAGATGTACTGAATGTCCAAATCGGAAAAGCTGAAAAAGGAAGCTGGATAGAAATTCCGGAAGTAGATATTGATGGATATGAAATCTGTCCGAACCAGCGGACTGAATTTAAATTAGTTTCTGATCATACGGTACAGAAAATTTATTATCAGGCGGTTACAGAAGCTTCTCCTTCAGAGGCGCAGAAAGTACAATGGACAGTTCATTTTGTAGAACAAGATGACCATAATAAAAAAATCTGGCCATCGCAATCGGGAACTATTTTGGACAAGGGAACTTTGACAATCAATTTTCCGGCTGTGATTCATAAAGAAAATGGTGAAATATGGGAGAGCGTGGAAGAACCTCCGACAGAACACCAGGTATACGGGCCGGGAAGATATATTGAGTATGTGGAATTTATCTGCACTGGAAATACACCGGAGCAGCCGGATTCCGAGGCTGAAGCGAAGGAATTGTTGAATACATATCTGGAAACGGCAAAGGAGTATGAAGCAGAGATCACGGGAGAAGAAATCGAACAAATTCCGGAAGAGCGCTTTTTTGCCCGCAGCCAGAGCAGCAATGATGATCGGATCAGAAGTATTGCAACGCAGATAAATGATGTGGATGAACACACTTTTTATGTGATTGGCCGGAATTTCGTGCCAAATGGAAAAACCGTTTCTGAATGGTTCGGAGAAGACGCAGTATATTCCAATCTGTTAGAACAGGTAATCCGAATTGGAGATGATGAGTACTATGTGGCAAGGATGGGTATTCAGCGCAGCTTCCCTCCGGAGGCTGGCAGGCACGATTGGATCATCAGCAAAGAATATGCTGCAACTTGCCTTGGGAAAGGCAGCGTCATATATGAGGATCAGGTAACCGGGGAAACACAGGAGGTGATTACAGCGCCATTGGGCCATATTGATGAGAATCAGGATTCTATTTGCGACCGATGTAATACAAGGGCATTTGAACAAAATAATGGCTCTAAAATAAAGGCGGAGTTAGGTTCTGAAGAGATGACGTTCACCTGTATTGATGAAGATTATATGGGAGGAATGCTTTATCTGGCAGAACAAACGACACCATTAAGCTTTTTTGAAGGATATGGAAATGCGGCATATGGAGAGAGCAGGCCATATAAATATTTCCGGGATGGATTCCTGAATGGTTTTTCTATCAAAAATGGAATTAAGGGAATCACTTTGGAGGAAACAAATGGTGTGTCCTATGCGATGAGTTTGTCACAGGAGGAATTTGAGAAATATCGTGGAAGTATTGATGGAGGAAAGTTCCTTTTAAGAGACAACGCTGATGGACAAGTGGTAGGTGTGGCTGAGAATGGCACATGCACACTTCAGGACCCTGCATCAACCAATTATGGAATCCGGATTGCAATTATCCTGGAAAAACCAGACGAAGGGACACCGGAGCGGATTCATTGGAATATAGGAGATCTGCAGGCGCAGGAAATTGACGGGACTACTTATCTGTTCCGGTGCATCGACCAGAACTATTCTGATGAGAACGCAAATCACCGGCAAACAGCACTGTTTCTGGCAGATTCCCTAATTCCTGCTAACTATGAATCGGATTATAAAGTGAAGGCCATGGAAGATGGAAGCCACCAATATGTTTTCATTCCGGGACCGATTGTGAATTTTGGAAATGAAAATGATTACAAATATTCCAATATCAGAACCTGGCTTGGGTCGCTGAAAGAAAGCCTTTACAACATGGAACCTACCAGTATTGGTGTAGATAAGGCGTTTATGGGAAGTACGGCAGAAAAAGAGTACTCCTCGTTTGACGCAAACAGCTTGAAATCTTATTACATTGGAAATCAGCAGTTGAAAGAGCGGCTGTTCATCCTTTCCGTTGATGAGGCAATGAAATATAAAGAATACCTCTGGAAATTTGAGGGTTCGGAAGAAGAAAACCCAGACACGCAGTATTCTGCTTTTTCCAAAGGATACTGGCTTAGAAATCCAATGGGAGACAGTGGAAACTATGACACAGGTTACGCATATGTTGTGGATATTGTGAATGGAAACATCCACCCAGCAGCGGTGAAACCACTTGCTGAAACCGGAAATGAAGAATTAGATACAACTACACCATACGGAATCCGATTGGCATTTACAATGCCGCAAGACCGGTAACAGAACAGGAACTTTTTTACCGGCTGACAGATATTCAGGCCAGCCGGTGTGAAAGCTCCGCAGCGCAACAGACGCTGCGGGATAAAACATTATTATGCAAATGGAGGACAAACATGAGGAAAAAGAAACTGGCCCAAAAGACACTGGTCTGGTTGATGGTAATCGTTATGGGAACCAGCAATGCTTTTTCAGCTGCCGCATCAGTTAAAGACGCGGATATGGCTGCTTCGGAAACGGAGAACGAAAAAACGGTTCATAAAAAGGAGCAGACAAAGCGTAAGACGGCAACCTCGTCAGACGTAGACTATGATGACGAAACTTCTGCTGATGAGATTGGGGATGAAAACACAGAAAAATCCACGCCATCAAACGCAGTTAAATGGGAAGAGACATTTGATTTAAATGAAATGCCGGAAATCGGGTCTTCTGATTTTACAACATGGTTCTTTGAAAATATAGACCAGGAAGAACTGTGGGAATTTGTTTTAGAGTTGATGGAGCAGGAGGATGCGGAAGATTACGAACCTTTTATGAAGTGGGTAAAAGAAAATGAATCCCGCTTCGCGAAAGCTTATACGGAACATACAGGTAAAGAAATTAGATTGCTGAGTTTGGCTACTGGTGACCTGTGGGCTGAATGGTCTGGTGCAAAAATGAATTGGGAGGGAAACGGCACGGAGAGTAATCCATATAAGATTACAAGTCTGTCAGAGTTGATGGGACTTTCAGAGGCAGTTGCCCAAGGTGAAGATTTTGCTGGAAAGCATTTTGAACTTCAGACAGATGTAGACCTTGGAAGTCTCACTTTGAATGATGGATGTTGGAACCCGATTGGATGGTACAAGAATGCAACTGATTTAAGTGGAAAGCCAAAGACCGCATTTGCAGGAACATTTGATGGTGCAGGAAATACTATTTCCGGGTTGAAGTTTTCAAAGATTGACCATGATTATTCCTATCTGGGCCTGTTCGGCTGGGTCAAGAATGCAACCATCAAAAACCTGACGCTGGAAGCAGATGAAGTTTCTGGTAATGACAATGTGGCATTACTGGCAGGTTGCGTAGAAGGAAATTCCACCATTTACAATGTAACGGTAAATGGTTTTGTATACGCTAAATCGGGAGATGCCGGTGCGATTGCAGGAGAAGTGACGGGTGGAACGCAATATGCGGTAGTAGAAAACTGTATTGCCGATGATGTATCAATCAACTCACAGGGAACCGGCAGCTTTGTGGGAGGAATTGTGGGAAATGCACAGAAAGCGGATATTGTGGATGTACAGGTGATAACGCAGGACGGAGACAGCAACCGGATCCAGGGGAAAGGCTATGTAGGCGGAGTGGCCGGCAGACAGAATAAAGTTAATATTTATAATTCGTATGTTTCAGGTACGATAGGTGGAAACCTGGGGAAGGCTGTGGGAGGCGTTACAGGTATCTACGAATCCGGCAACCTGATCGTAGCACAGTTTGACGGTGAGATCAGCCGGACAAACCAAGGGACGGCTTCCCATGAGGGAACCTTCATTGGAACTAGAGAAGCCCGTAACAGCTTTAAATATGGAACGGGAAAAAATGACAATGTATCATTTCTGTACGCTGGGAAGGAAAAACAGGCCAAAAGTGTGATTGGATCATCCATCCAGGATGATAACACATGGACAATGGAAGCCCACATCGGATATTTCACAGATTACCAGAGGAAATATACCAAGGTAGCGGGAACAACGCAGGAGGGCAGCGGAAGCCGGTATTTTTATGAGGAATTGGAAGATGGGATACAGTACATCATCACACAGAAACTGGGAAAAGACCTGACAACCGACTATGCAAAAGGGGAAGCGTTTAAGATTGACCATTATGCCCCCGGCACCCAAGGGGAACCGGTGAAAGGATATCTTGTCTCAATTCCCAGGATTGACACAAAAAATGCCAATGGGACATATGACAATGACGTAGCGACCCTGACTGCAATCTCTTCCACGAATAACAGCTATTACCGCCAGATTGATAAGGATAGACCATCTGCCGTTGCACCTGGATGCACGATTACGGTTGCCACAGCTGCCAAAAATAAAGACGGCAATCGTTATCAGATGGTTTATGACGAGAATGCTGAGGGAAAAGTAAAGCCTCCGACTTATACAGATGAAAATGGCGATAAGCAGGATATGACATATATTAACGGCGGCTCCTACAGCTTTGTGATGCCAGAATCTAACACGGAATTAAACGCTGAATATATAAAGGTAACAACCGGATTAGTCATGACACCTGCTGAAACGGAAATTTCTGTGACGCAAATCAGAACCGGTGACAGAAAAAATCCTAAAATTACAACCGAGGTGCGTAATAAGGAAGGTGTCCTGATTGCAAAGTCCATTAATGGGAACCAAGATACTTCCGTACAGGTGCTTCCGGTATCCGTACACGCGGAGCATAACGGGGCCGCTTCAACGGCAGACCGTACCGTAAAATGGTCGATTGACAACGTGGATCTTTTAAAGTTTGAGGATGGTTGGAACGAGGAGTATACAACCAAAGACGCCAGGGTAATCCCTAATATTGATTCACAGTTCATCCAGGGAATTATCAACCGGGAAGTTAAGGCGCAGGCGGATGGAGGCTATCAACAGGCAATCAAAAATACGATTTATACGGATTCTGCTGTTGTGACAGCCGCAACGAATCCATCTACCAGCGTGGATAATAAGGCGGTTACGGGAACCTGCCGTGTAGATGTGAATTTCCAGATTCAGGACCAGACAACCCTTCGAGTTGAGGGAATGGTGCTGAATCAGACAGAAATTTCTTTTGATGTTGTAAGAAAGCTGACAGGAGACAGGAAAAATCCGAAAGAAGAGTATGCAGTTACAGGACCGATTACTCTGGACGCAAGTCTCAACCCTTCGCAGCCGTTTTATAAAAATGTGACATGGGCAGATACAGAAGCAGGGAAGATTATTTCACTCACTCCGAACGGAACCAACCAGCAGAGCTGCGCGGTTGCAGTCTTATATAATGCCAGTGGAAAAGATAATCCTGCCTGGATACAAAATATTATCAATGCAGATAATACCGCTAAAAATGCTGACAATGGTTATCTGAAGCTGTCCGGAAGCGGAACTATGAGGGAAAAAGTGACCGCTACATCAGAAGACCAGACACATGGCAGCGTTACGGCATCTTGTAACGTGACAATTAATTTCAGGACAGAAGACCAGACGGTAATTCATCCTGAAGGAGTGGAGTTATCTAAGACAAACCTGAACTATGACCTTCATTATCAGTATGCAGGTGATGTTAACTCGTCCATAACCAGAAAAAGCGGATTTGGGGAGCGCGATACTTTATCCGCAGTTGTGCTGCCGGATATTGAAAAAAATGATGGCCATGAAAGTTATAACCGGTCAATAAATTGGAGAAGTTCTGATCCGGATGCATTGACTGTAGAAAATGGAAAATTGACGGTCAATGACCAGGCACAGTGGATTAAGGATGCTTTGAAGCAGGCACCGTATAGGGCGGAAAAGAAAATAAACATAACCGCTGTGACGGAAGATAGTGAGAAAGCAGCAACGTGCGAGGTAACACTTCGGTTTGCAGCTTCCATCATTGAAGCTGACAGAGAAAGTGAAGCTTTTGATATTGTACTTACTAAAACAGGAAAGAAAACAAGCCCTACCTTAACCTGGACGGGAGCAGATGAAAAGAGGTTTACTGCAGCCGCCTACAATACAGCAGAAGGTATCGGATTGCAATGGATTTCTGAAGACAGTGCATTACTTACTGTTTCAGAAGATGGAACGGTAACACCTGTTGTTACAGATAAGGATGGAAAGATAACAGCGGGATGGATTAACGAAGCTTTAAAGCAGTATCCATATAAGGCAGAAGTGAACATGATAATCCGGGCAGCCGCATCAGATGGAAGCATGGCGGACTCCGTCCCTGTTAAGCTTACGTTTTCTATGGTAGATGAGACCTATTCGTCCGGAGGCGGCGGTTCTTCCTATTCCGGAGGCGGCGGAGGTAGCGGCTCCTACAGCGTTAAGCCAAGTGGTACAAGCAGCCAGGGACGATTGCCGGCAAATTCCGTGACAGGAACATGGAAGCAGAATGCAGATGGAAAATGGACGTTCACAACCAATCAGAGAAGTTATGTGAATGAATGGGCTTATATATTCAACCCATATGCAATTGATGGACAGAGTACAACGGACTGGTTCCGTTTTGATTCAAATGGCTTTATGGTGACAGGGTGGTACACGGATGCGGAAGGATATACCTATTATCTGCATGCGGTTTCCGACAACACCCTTGGACATATGTACACAGGTTGGCACTGGATTGATGATAACGGTGATGGAATCGCAGAATGTTATTACTTTGATCCTGTAAGCGGCGGACCGGAAGGAAAATTGTTAAAGGGCGTAACGACGCTGGACGGATACACGGTAAATGAAAAGGGACAGTGGTCTGTAGATGGAAATGTTCAGACAAAAAATGTCCAGAAGTAAGAACGCTAAGAAATAAGCTGGTGTATACCGGCATCGGAGAAAGATGGAAAGAAGTTTCATTATGCTTCAAGGTGGGTTCGATTCCCACCTCTCCATTGGCGGGGACATGTTTTGCTCCCTGCAGTATTTATTATTAATTTGAGTTGTTATAGTCAGACGCACCTTGACAACAGCATACAGGAGGATGGATACATTCCAGCAGACAGAAAGCCGATGGATCGGAACGCCATGAACCGAAAAAAAAGAAGGGGAGCGAGGAAGGCCGAGGAACCAGACACCGCCAGCAGCGTGGCGGTGGCAATGACCTGTCTGCTGGCTATAATGATACTCCCGTACAGCCACAGACAGAACGGTAGCCACTCCGTCCACGCAATGGGTACGGCTGGGAGAGAACCTCGCAGGGGTGTGATTCCCGTGTGCTTTAGCTGAAGCGTCCATTCTGCTTGGAAAAATAACAAAGTATACCAGGGCGGTGCGAAAACGCCGCCCTTTATTTGGCTGAGATGTGCTTTCTCCGGGAGACTTGAGAAGGCAGATTTGAACCAAAAAACTAAATATAGTTTTGTAACTAAAAATAATTGATATTTTGGGGTAATTTTGATATACTAAACAGGAAGGAGCTGTTTTACGATAGATAGAAAAGAACAGGATTATAATATGGGAGATTTATTGTCATATAAAACAAAAGTTTATAATTGTGCAGTTGAATATTATGGTACAGTGGAATACTCTGGGAAAGACCAATGCCTGCGGGGGCGGGTTGTTGGAATTAAAAAGAGTATTCCTTATAAAGCCGCCTCATTGGAGGAATTACAATTTCGGTTCAAGGAAGCAGTGGATCAGTATTTCCAGGAATGCTTTAAGGAACAGAAAATGCCGGAGATTCCATATAAAGGCGTGTTCAGTGTGCGGTTCCCGTCAGAGCTGCATCGGGATATTGCGATGTATGCGATTGAACAGGGAAGCAACTTAAACAGCGTGATGATTGAGGCAGTCGAGGAGTTTTTAAAAGAACATAACAAAAAGAATGAGGATGAATCGAAATAAGGCACAGCATGGGATTTCTGAAAAGGAGTCCCTTTTTTTTATAAAGACTGTGCATAAACAAAAACTAAAAATAGATACAAAACTAAAAATGGTTCTTGCAATTTGGAAAGAGATATGATATATTAAAGGTACAAGAAATTGCAGGAAAATGAGATAATGGAGGTCTTGCTATGGAGTTGCCAAGAGATTTTGCGAAAAACAGGAAGTATGATGAGAAAATCGTGCGTACACTTTATGGGATTGCGGATGAGATTAACGGAGAAGTAGTACATGTTTTAATAGAAGACATGAAAACGGGAAAGCTTCCGCCTTTAAAGGATTGGTATTGGGATACCTACCTTAGAGTTCCGTGTTATATCAAAGACAATCAGGTGTATGCGTTCAGCGAGGATGTTTTAGGTGAGTTTGATTATATGGGAACCTTGGATGAGTATAGAAAGGAGTGCGATGCAAGAATCAGACTTACAGAATATGGAAAGGCTCGCATGAAATACCTTAGTGAAAACAGTTACGGAACCTGGTTTGGAATGCTCTGCCGGGGGGAACTGTGGGAACACTGCAAGGAAGTGGAAGACGAGGCCAACGAGCGAGAGGAGCAAATGATGTTTGCCCGTATGAGACAATTTGAAAGCCTTAAGGACACCGATCCAATTGGATACGGAAAAATCTGGAATAATGAAAGAGCTTCTGTGAGGGAAGTGATTTTCAGAGAGCTGATTTATGGCTAACTCTTTACATTTAAAGGTTGATGAGGGAGAATAAGGATGAAGATGATAAAAATTTTCATAACAGATATAATACAGGATGAAAATGTCCATATCATAGAGGATATCTATTTTCACGAAGTAACATATGATTGTATGTCTGAGGATGGAAGAGAAAGAAAGAATGCCTTCAGAGTGTTTACACAAAGCGAATATGAGGAGGTAATGGAAAATGGGTATTTTGTAATGTACGAACCGGATGCGGACTTGCTCTTGGGTTGGTACTGATTTGTAGAGGAAGAACTGGAAGGCATTTTAGAATTAAGATAATATCACAGTCAAGACCAATTTCATTACGCCATCAAAGAGCTATTGATGCGTTTTATGGAAGAAAAAAGCGGCTGGATCCAACTGGCCGCCTACTATGAAAGACCTGGGGACGGACTTCCTACAATCATTCACCCAAAAAGAAGCTAAAAATGCTTGACATAACGAATTTAAAGGCGTATTATATAAGTATAAAATAAGGTCAGGTGTGGATCATATGTTAAAGGAATTAAGGATGAGGCGGGGATATTCCCAGGCAGAATTGGCGGAAAAGCTTGGATTAGGCGTGCGCCAGCTGCAAAAGTATGAGAAGCATGATTACAATCCGGAAAACATGACATTAGGTGTTGCGCTGAAAATTTGCGAACTGCTGTCATGTACATTACAGGAACTCCTCGTACCAGAGAAAAAAGGGACTGTGATCGAAGCTTACGCGAACTATGGTGTCCCAGGCCAGGACAGGAAAGTCATATTTAGTTTTATGTACCCCATAGAAGAGTCGGAAGAAAGCAGGAAGGTCAAAATCGAATTGCCTCCCGGTTTCCAGGCCGTTTCCACAGATGAAAAAAAAATGGTGATCATCACACCAGAGGGCCTTTGTTTCCCAGCCATGGAGATAATGGGTAATTATGGGGAAGAGCCGATCCTGATCTGGCAAGGCAGCCCCCGTGGAAGGGGTAGGAGAAGGGCTAAGTGCAGGATCATAGCATCAGAAGGGGGGATTGAAAATGGATAAAAAAGAAGAACTTGGGAGAGAACTGCTGGCACAGCATTGCCGATCCTGTGGCGGATATTTTATAATCGAAGGAACGTGCATGAAGCATATGACGGGTAAATATCTTTACTGCCCATATTGTGGTAATCAGGATATAGAAACAGCAGAGTAAGAAAAAAGGATGGTGGATAAGAATGAAATGAGGTAAGGACAGATGATTGAAATTAACAACCAGGAAACCTTGAAACTGTTTAACACAGTGCTCCTTAAAAGGTTAAGGGTCGAATGTGATAAAAAAGACAGAAGCGGCATATATGGCATGACCCAAAAGCTATTGGCATATAATTCCAATCGTATCGAAGGCAGCCGCCTGACAGAGAGGCAGACCGCATCGCTGTTTGAGACTGGTACAGTATCCGCAGATGGCAATACCATTTTCCGCGCAAAGGATGTAGAAGAAACCAGCGGGCATTTCCGGATGTTTAACACAATGCTTAAAACAGTGGAGCAGCCACTGACACAGGGACTGATTAAACGGTATCATTACGATCTGAAGGTTGGTGTTTTTGAAGACCTTGCAAATGGTTACCCGATTGGGGAATATAAAAACAGGAGAAACTATGTTTCCAATATTACAACAGCCCTTCCCCAGGAGGTGCCTGAAAAAATGCAGGAGTTATTAGATGCGTACCTGAGCAAAGGACGCCATACGTTAGATGACCTTGCAAGATTCCATGTGGAGTATGAAACCATTCATCCGTTCCAGGATGGGAATGGGAGAACCGGCCGGATTGTACTATTTAAAGAATGCCTGAAAAACGGGATCACCCCATTTATTATTCAAGATAGCAATAAAGACCAGTATTACGCTGGCCTACAAGAAATACATGAAACGGGCGACTATACGGATCTGCTGTCATATTTAAAAAAAGAACAGGATGCCTACAGGAAAATGGCAATTGAAGCGGTTATCCCATATAATGTAGAGACTGTCTCAGAATTAAAAGAACTGGCCCACGGAAAGGAAAAAAATACTCCTGCGGGGAAAATGCTTGGCGAAGATGTCGATATCCCATCCTATGACCCAAACTGGCAAATGCCTCCTGAGATGGAGATGGAGGACGGGGGGGCGGCTCCCGACCCAGCAGCTTATGAGGATTGGGACATAGAACCATAATCGAGCGTGGATTGAAACAATTCAAAATATATGAGCATACGAGTGGAAAAGATCAAGCGGTGGTGCAAGAGAGGAGTAAGAGTAATGTATTATTATTCAACAGTAAATGATATTGTAATGACTCATAGTGCCATATTAGAAAAAGATGGTTTCGAGTTTGATTATTTCAACAGGTTATAGTGGCATAGAGGTATGTTATCAGGATAACGCAATCAGAATATAAAAACTAAAGGGGAATGTTATGAAAAAATTAGTAAAAGTATTAGCCGTTACGGCGGCCATGATGGTACTTACAAGCATGACAGTATTCGCCGACCAGGGGCAGCCAACGGCTGCGAATCCTGTTCAGAGCAATGATGAGCAATATCCACTAAAGGGAAGAGTAGAGAAATATTTTGGAATATCGAAAGTAGAAGGAGAAGAGGGATACCTCGTTCCATACTGGAATAGCACTCATGTTATTAGTGAAGGAGTTGTTCCAGCAGGAATGACTGGAAATACCTATATTTTCCAAAAAGCAGTCGAAGATAAAGACATTTCTTATCTTTATCCAACTGGGGGATATAATTTATCCGTTCTTGGAATCTTGGCTGGTTTTCCAGCAAAAATCCCATCTACTGATTCACCAGAAACTCAGCAACTTTTAAATGAGGTCAAAGCATTTATGAACAGCTTTGATTGGAGAAATGCATCAGATTTGGAAAAAGCAACCCGTATCTGCAATCGTATCCATCAAGCATCTTACGACCATGATGCTGCTAACGAGGCATATGAAACGGGATGGTCGGATTCTCTTAGCTATGGTGCGTATGGTTGCCTGGTAAATGGAAAGGCTGTGTGCCAAGGTTATACCGAAGCTGCGGGATTATTAGGCTACGCTGTGGGACTCAAAACCTTTGAAATGGGAGATGTAGGACATACCTATCCGTTGTTCTTGGTAGACGGTATTTGGCTTGCAAATGAGCCTACTACACAGGACAAATATTTTACTGTGGCAGATGTGTATGAATACAATCCTATTTACCGCACTATGTTAAACATGGGTGCAGATACTTCCACTTATACATCAACGGACAAGTATCAGGTTATTGGTGATTATTGTTACAACACTGGATATGTAATGCCAGACGAAGCACAGGTAAGAAAATTTGGAACTTTAGGAGAAGCATTTGGCGAAATAACCATATATTTCAAAAATGAATATAGATAATAAATCAGGCTATCGAATATTGTTCGGTAGCCTAGTTTATTTTTCAGGGAAATAGGAAAAGGCTATCGAATATCCACATTTGGTAGCTTTTTTATCGCTCAAGTGAAAGATGGAGGGAACTATGAAAGACAGGCAACTAAAACGAGGAGTGATAATGCTGCTGACAACGGTCATTTTTATGATGTCAATCATTCCTTATCTACCAGTAGATATTTTAACGGCATTTGCATTCAGTATGCAATTTAATACATCTACCAGTGGAGATGGTCATTATGATATTAGCGGTGTTGTAGATGGACAGAGAATCAAAACGGACTTCCTATGTATGAAAAAGGGAGCCAGTGCTAAGTCGGGTTATGATTATTACAAAACAGACAATGATGTTGATTATTCTAATGGAACTTTAGAAGATAAACGTTTATTTTGGGCATATATGCTGACCTACAGAAATACGCCGGGTATTCATATGGAATTTAATGACCATTCTATAGAGAATACTTTTGGAACACCTTTTAAGGGAAATACAAAAGTTGCAAAAGAAGTAGCATGGTCACACGGTTCCAGCAATGGCGGGTCAGCCCTGATTGAAAAATATGCAACAGACGGTTTTATGTCACTGGAAAATATTCCCGCAGGCTGTAAATCCCCACAGGATGTTTTTAATTCAACAAGCCAGTACGAAACACCAGAGACTGCTATTTCTATGAATTCATTAAAGAGTGGACCGGAAGAAATTGACCCTGTGAAGCTGTATGAAATGGCGGGCTTAAAAGATTGGGCTACATTTAAACAGTATTGTACTATCACAGCCCCACCTGTCACAGCCACTGGGCCAGGTGGTACAAAGGAATATCCTGTAAAAATCGAATATAACGATTACGGATTTAATTGGTCTATTATTGACCCGGATAATGGCTATCCAGTGGCAAGCCTTGAGCATGACCCTATTGTATTCAAAGTTGAATACGATAAAAATATTTTTAAAGTCCTGAAGGTTACTGGAAAGCTGGAATACTTTGAAACAAATGATGCAAAGGATTCACAGCCTTTCTATCGTGCATTTGGTAAGGTGCAAGTAACATACCCTGTTTTCTATATGACAACAGGAGTAGGCAAGCCAGGAACTCCTATTACACCTCCAAATGGTGGTGGTAGCGGTGACAGTATCTCTGTAAAGATTTATGAGCACCAGGAAACATTTGAGAGCAATTATAAAGTTGGCCTGACAAAATATGACTATGAGACAGGATATCCGCTGAAAGATTCAATCTGGCAGACGTTAGAGGCGTTTCCGGATAAAGACCAGATCGGCGAATCCGATGAAACGGATGGAAAACTGGTGGAATCCAAGATGCGTGAGGAACCTACAACTTGGAAAAACTGGCTGATCTTCGAGGAAGACATGGCTACAGATGAAAACGGGTATATCAGCCATGCAGACAAAAGGTACTACGATTTTGCACATAAATATTGTGACGGACATCCGATTCCTCCAAAACCGGAAGTGGATGGAGATGACCCAGAGGCAGCCGAAGAAGCCGAAGAAGAATATGCGCAGTTAATGGAAGAATGGCAGGCTGCGGTTGATGAATGTGAAGCTGCTGCGCAAGCCAGCAATGGGACGTTCCACCATTGGATGTGCGGGTCAGAGTCAGAGCCATCAGAAGAAGAAGCCTTTGAACAATCAGGCTGTAAGGCAGCAAGGGACGCTGCATATGAAAACTTTATCAACCTGCGCTACTCCTATACTTTCCGGGAAACGGATGCACGGGATGGTTATATTATCCATGGACAAAACGGCCACCCAGATGATGTTCCTATTGAAATTGTTACGATTGCCTCATCAGAAGCAGGAAAGGAAGCGGAATGGACACAGTGCGATAATGAGGACATTATCGTAGAAGGCAGGGCGCAAGACCATCTGGGCGGAGGAACGGATGAAGGAGATACGGATAAAGAGGGACAGGCAGCCCAGCAGCTTTTTGACCGTAAACGGATGAGAAAAGCAACAGATTCCAATGCAGACGGTAAGAAGCTATACCTGACAGAGACCTATGACCTTTCCATGGGAGAACGTATTATCAACGCATTGAGGAATTTTGTGGGCTTACCGGAAAAGTTTATCTCTGAAAATGAATTAGAGATCAAAATTGTAGCGGAATATGATGACTTTGGAGAAGCAACTCCCTCTGATGCGGAATATGCTGATACGGAAGAATTAATTGATGATGTAATCAAACCAACGGTAGAAGAGAAAACTACGGAAAGTACAACCGAAGAAACGACAACCGAAGAAACGGAATCTCAGAAACAGCCAGAAACAGAAGAGACGAAAGCTACAGTGGAAGAGACATCTCCTGTGAAAACGGAAACAAAGTCAGAAAAAGAAGACCCTTCTGTTGCCGAAACCGAAGCTCCAATGAAGGCTGAGAAAGAAACAGAAGCCAAACCGGAGAAAAAGGAAACATCTGATACCAAGACCGAAACATCAAAAGAAAAGGAAGAGGTAAAGGAAGAACCAAAAGAAATCGAGGTTTCCATTTCTCATAGAAAAGTGCCATTAGTCTCAGCACGGAATCCAGAAGAAGAGACCATCACAGATGAAGATATCATAGATGAAGACATGCTCTTTGATGACAGCAATGTGGCAACGCCTTCTAACGTAAGGAAGAACCGGAGAACCTCATATAATTATGAAAGAACAGGAGTAACGTTCTCTCTTGAGGGAACAGACCCAGGAGTATTATATGAATCAGCCGGAGGATATATTAACCTTGAAGGTGCAATCGTAGACTCTCAACCAGGAGTGACACCAGGACATGCTGACAACATTGGACACAGCTATAAGGTATATGACCATCGTGTGCCGGGACAGATACATTTCAATAAGAAAGATATGCAACTGGCTGCTGGAGAAAACCAAGATTATGATGCATATGGCGATACTCAGGGTGATTCGACTTTAGAGGGGGCTGTATACGGATTATTCGCAGCGGATGACATTTATGGACCGGATACGCAAAGAGATGAATCAGGGAATGTAACCAAGGGAACTGGAATCATCTTTGATGCAAACGACCTTGTAGCAGTAGCAACAACAGATAAGAATGGTGATGGTTCATTCCTTACCATCACGGAGAAACCTCACAGCATTTATAACTATAAGGAAGGAAAAATCGAATATACAGGAAAAGAGTATCCGAAGAACCTGTACGATGAGGATACTTATAGGAAAGAATATGATGAGGAAGAAACCGGACGTATCTACAAAGACAATGTAACTACCAATGGAGATTACTGGATAGGAAGACCTCTGATTCTTGGTAACTACTATATTAAAGAACTTACCCGTTCCGAAGGCTTTGAACTTTCTATTACAGGTAAGGATATGGAAGTAACCAACCCGACTGAGGACAACAGAAACGATTATGGAGATACTGATGATGCCAAAACACATCCGGAAGGAAGTGCCTGGGTAACTGAAAAGTTAAAACATGTCGTTACGTTCCCGGAAGGAAATGCAGCGTATGGAAACAGAGAGAACCTGTTTGATATTGCAGTAAGTTCCAACAATGCAACGAAAGGATTTAATGTAGTATTTGATGGATTGCCAGAGGGTGCAGATTTCTATTTTGACAATGTAACAACCTCAGATGTAACCATCAAAGTCCCAGTTGGAGGAGCATGGGAAGATGCAAAAGAAGAGCCTTTATACTTAACAGCAGAAGACTCCACTACTCCAAAGAGGGATATTAATGGCAACCCAATCGAAAACCCAAATGCAACTCCGGCTCCTTCTGCCTATACAGCAATAGGATTTGAAGCTAAGAAAATAACTTCTGACAAAGCAACTCCGGCAGATGTAGCGCAGTATAATGCTCGGTTTGAGGATACAGACAAGAATCTTCGTTATGTAAAATATGAACTTGAGCAGATGATGCGAAGCATGGGAATTGACACACCGAAAGACAGCGGAACAGGCAGTTATTCGCAGCCTAATTTCCCAGTTTACGATAAAGCAGTAAATGGCACGTATGGTATGCCGGAAATCACTATCAACGTAAGCAACATCACAACAAACGCTTCCCTTATCAATGCGATTTTGGATTACTATATTGCCAACAAAGTATATACCTATGGAAGTCTCCAGAATATACAGGTAACAGGTAATTCCACAAAAGTAACGGTAGCAATCGGAATGAGTCCGAAAAAGACCGTACTTTATGAAACAGATGATTCGGGAGAAGTTGTAGCAGGATACCTGTTCAAAGTAAATGAAAAGACAAACCGTTATGTATTAAGAAAGTACACAGGAGCACAGGTTCAGGTTGTTCCGATTCCAAACGGAAAAGGAAAAGCAACCGTAGTTTTAGCACCGGATTTCGAGATTGATGAAAATGGTATGCCAAAGGATATCATGACCGTCATGCCGGGAGAAGAATACCTTTACTATGCTCCGGGAGACACACTGTACGATTACTGGTATCAGGACGGTTCTGGAAACTGGGTAGGACATGAGCCATCCAGAAGAAAAGTTTATGTAACACAGTTTGAGGAGCAGAAAGTACAGCAGTCCACAACCAACTCTTCAAAGATTCCGGTTGTTCCATCTAAGGAATCTGTTGCAGACCCAATAGGAAGCACTTATGTACTTTATGACCCAATTTCAAAACAGTACACCTTACATGCTGGCGTAAAAGATACTGACTTAGGTGGCGTAAAATTATCCCACTTTACCATTGCGATTGACGATGGAAAGACTACATTGACACAGGCTGATATTGATAAGATTGGCGAAAACAATGTATGGGGATACAAAGAAGGAGAAACATTAAGCAATTCCGCGTATATCATGCGTGTATCAGGCGCAGGGGCAGGTGTCTTTACGTCAGAGGATTTTAACAAAGACAGATCTTATATTAAAAACCAGCGTCTGATCTATAACGGGAACCATGACCTGGCAGAAGACGGAAATACAAATGAAAGCCCCAACTCTGTAGTGGAAAGGATCATCCGCCAGAAGATTAAGGTAACAAAGACCATTGATGAAAACTCATACAACAACACAAACTCCTATGCTGAAACGCATAAAGACTGGTTTACAGAACGGTTTGGCGGGGCACTGGGGCTGTCAGGCGGAGCCAGGAAAATAGATAATTTCCGGTTTAAAACATATTTAAAATCCAACCTAACCCGCTTATTCAGGGATAATGACGGAAACGTAGTGTGGCAGAACCGTAAAGGGGAAGAAATTCCAGACCAGGCCAAGGAAAATGAAGCATTTCCAGCCCAGGTAAACAAAATATTTACAAAGGTTCCCCATATGACAGACCCGTTGTTCAAGGAGTCACAGGACGCTGCCATAAGCAATGAAGCGCTCTACAGCTATACGGATGGCATGATCAATGAAGATCAGAACCAGGGCTACACATCCATCCTGGAGACAACGGAGGCCCTTGTAGAGGATGGTGACAGCACCAGGACCGTGAAAGCATATAATTATGACAAATTTTTTGATGCCATAGCGGTGGCTAACAATGACAAATGGGATGATGCTTCTGCGGCCTATACGTCCTGGCGTCCAATAGGCAATAAGGAAAACAGGACTGACAATACATTAGAAAATGCAAAGGTTTCTGATAAGGTAAGACAGTTTGCGATTGACTGGTATCTGGATGATGAGATCAAGAAACTGGTGAAGGATGTCCAGAACAACCCGCAGGAGAAAGAAGACCAGGATGGAACAGTGCCATATTCGGATGAAACTTACGATGAGGCGCTGGCCAGGGCGATTAAGAAGGCGAAAAACTATTTGAAACCCTTCTTTACATATGATATGGATGAAATCTATGCGGTTGAATGGGACGGGGAGGAAGACGGCGGAAAGGATAAAGACCCAACGACACTTTCCGCGGATATACTTTGGGGAGAAAAAGATAATACAAGTGAAGGCTATTATTTTGGCAATTCCTTTTATCTCCCTTATGGGACATATGTGGTTGTGGAGCAGCAGCCCAAATATGATCAGCTGGAGGACTTTAAGAACCGGCATTACCAGATTGACCGGCCAAAGGAAGTGACGCTGCCAGCTGTTTATAACAGCTACGAAGGCTCCCAGTCATCCCCGGAAACAATGAATGGTTACTACAACTATAACCCTGCAATCACCCAAACTGAGATGGAAAAACGGTATAAGATCCGTTTTAACGAAGAAATGGCCCAGGCCATTAAAGGAAGGAATGCCGATGGGGACTTTGAGGTATATAAGTACGGCATGGATATCGACCAGATCCGTAACGGCGAGGCTGAACCAGGAACCGGAGATTATTTTGCCCTGACACAGGATGAATTTAAGCCATACAAGAATTACTATAATAGCCAGGATGACCGGACAACAGGGGATGTCCCATATTACCTTTCAGAAGGGGCCTCCGGCCGTGTCCCGGTGTCAAAGTATTACCGGTACAGTTCCGTGTCTGAACAGGCTGGTACAGCCGATGGAGTGCCATTCCCTGGAGGGAAAGAAACGGAGGATAATATACCAGGGGTTGAATACAGGGATGGCGTAAAAACAATGCAGGGTGTGCAGAAAGCCTATGATGGCCTTTATGCTGCCATGCTTGTTCCGTGGACAGTCACAGCAAGCGAAAACGCAGGCGAAGAGGCTGAAGACAGTAAGCTGCAAGCCAATGGAGAGAGTTCCTATAAGGGATTCGACTATATCAAATTCCGTAACCGCTTCTTTACAGCTAAATTGCGGATCGAAAAAATAGACAGCGAGACCCATGAGAATATCCTGCATGATGGGGCGATCTTCCAGATATATGCTGCGAAACGGGATGATTCCCCCGATGGAAACGGACAGGTCATGTTCTATGAAGAGGACACAACGGTTACTGGCAGCCGGGAGTTCCTGGAAGCCATGCGGGCAGAAAGGATCACACCTGTGAAACGCAGCCAGGAGGACGGGGCAGGAACCCTGTACAGCGGTGTTGTGCCAGCAGGAACCCCTATTTGTGAGGAATCTGAACAGATCATCCAGGGAGATGCTTTCGGAAAACGGACAGTTGCGTTTAAATCCTATTCGACAGTCAGGGACGGGCTTGTAAAGGATGAGGATACCAATACCAACCTGGTGTACCGGGATCAGACGGCCGGTTATGTGGAAACCCCGCAGCCTTTGGGGGCGGGCGTATATGTGCTCGCTGAAGTAAAGGCACCCGCTGGCTATGTCCGTACAAGGCCGGTAGCGATTGAGGTGTATAGCGACAAGATAAGCTATTACAAGGAAGGAAACAAGGACAAGCGGGTAATAGCCGCCATGTATGAATATCCTTCTGACCACCAGACTGCGAATGGGACAAAACCCCAGGATACAGTGAATGTTGCAAGGATCTATGCAGAAAACGCACCCATCAAACTGGAAGTCCAGAAACAGAAACCCGTAGGAAAGGTGACATTCCGGATTGGGAAACGGATCGAAGGCAGCCTTACAGAAATTGGCGGCAATCCGGAACTGGAGTATGCGTATTCCAATGGAACCTACCTGGGATATGCATACCCGAAGGGGACGCTCGAACGCCTTATGGCACTGAAGAAGGCAGGTGAAGATGTAGAGATCGTATATGACGGGAATAATTTCGCCGGATATGGGTATGTGACAAGAGAACGTGAGACAGCAGACGATGAAAACCCGTTTGTGGCGGGGGCAAAACTCACGATGTTTGATGCCATTGAACTTAAGCCTTCCGGTGATACCCAGGATCATGCCTTTGAAGGGCTTACAGTCAACCGGAGTGACAACGGGAATGTCCAGGAGATGTTTGTACAGAAGGGATATGCTGGAACAAAGGTTGATATGGTCAAAGAGAAGGATGAAAATGGGAAAGAGATACTTACAGACTATGTAGTGGGTGTTGATAAAGACGGGAAACCTATCACGCAAAAGGGATATATCTGGGGAGCAGATACCGTAGAACGGCCTGACACGGATATTTTATATTATGACCTGGATTCCCTTTCGCTTACATGGACAGAGAAGATCGATGGAAGGGATCTGCTTTACGGCTGGGATAAAAAACACAAAAAAGTATCCATACAACAGCTGGAAAGTGATAAACAGAACCAGGATAAGTCTGACCATGAACCATCCATTTACGCTTTTTCAGGAGGGCAGGCCGTATTTGAATTTACAGGGGGAGATTTCACGAAGCTTGCATATGACCCGGTGAACAAAATGTTTGAAGGGGATTTCGCACAGCTGAAATGGGTAAGCAGGATCCGTGACTGGAAAATGTCAGAAGGATCCATTGTATACCATCTGGACCGGGAAGGGAACCGCGATGCTATGGTGGATCCCTATACAGGAATGGCATATGTACTGGAGCCTAAGACAGATGAAGATGGAAACCATGTTGCAGACCGGGTTCTTGTATGGCCGGTAAATATTGCAAAGGATGACGCAGGAAATGTGATATCCCGTGACAAGATCACCACATCCCGTATTGCGACAGTAGGTGAAAATGAAGATGGCTATCATGAGAATGAAGTGATCGAGCCGGAAAACCCTTCAGGAAACCAGGTAGGGGAAGCCGATAAGCCTTCATTTGAACATACAGAGTCAGGATATATAACAGGCACATGGAAATCAGACGGAGGGGAGGAAAGCCATAAGGAAGAAACCGTAAAGCAAAACAAGCAGGGCCAGAATATGAATAAAGAGGTTTTAAACAGCATCAATAACGGAACATTCTTAAAATATATGAATCCGGTATATGATGAGCATGGCCTGGTTCTTTACTATCAGAGAAGTGATGAGACATATGATAAAGGAACAGAATTGTATGACCGAAATGGTGATTTTGTCCGTTACAAAAATTCCGACCAGCTGGAAGAGTACAATAATGCAGCTTATGTACTGGATGAGCATGATGTGCTTTATGATGGCCGTCCTGACCAGGAAACACAGGCCCAGGACAAACTGTATCACCGGATGGGAGAAAGCTATATCCTGGAGAACACCTGGGTGACTTCAGACAAGTACCCAAATGACCCGTTCAGGGAAGAAGAAACGGAGGGGCAAGCCGACCTCCTTAAACGTGTCCCAGCTGGATCTTATATCGTGGAAGAGTTGTCTGTGCCATCGGGTAAGGGATATGTAAAGAGCCTTCCCACAGGAATTACCATTGGAGAGGACACAGCGCTGCAAACGGTGAAGATAACAGATGATACGACAAAGGACTACATAGAAAAAATAGATAGTGGAACCATTGGGAAAGTTGCAATCCGGGATATGTCAAAACAGGATGGGAATGGAAAAACTGTAGTGGCAGGGGAGAGTGAAGAGACTGCTGGAAATTATACTAACAGCCAGATTGCAGGTGCGGAAATTGCCCTGTACCCAGCCAAATTCATTGCAGATATTACCCAGCCGGATGGATACCGTCTGGAAAAGGCTTCAGATGAGCCGCTGGTGTTTGAATCTACCAACAGCCGGGCCGGTTCCGTGGAAAAGATCCGGGCAGAGTGGACGACGGGAGACCTCCCCATATATATCGAGGGGATCCCAGAAGGGTATTATATCCTGGAGGAACTTTCTGCACCGGTTGGATTCATAAAGGCAGACCCGGTCAATGTCCAGGTTACGAGTGAGGGAGAGATCCAGAATATCCTCATGAAAGATGACCATACAAAACTTGCGTTTAAAAAATACACGCAGGATAAAGACGGGCAGAAACTCCTTCCAGGAGCGGAGTTTGCTTTATACGAAGCAAAAAAGGATGCAGATGGGAATGTAGTTTATGAAAATGGAATCCCACAATATGAAGAATCAAAGAAGGTCACAGGATGGATCTCAGATGATGCTACAGACTATACAGAGACGATCCAGCTCCGGGATTACCCGAACAATTCAGGAAAAAATGAGGTAACAGGGTTTACCCATGATTTTGAAGCAATGTACCAGAAGCATGGTATCTACGGAACCGGATTCACCTGGTCAGTGGAACGAACCGCAAACCGTGACAGTGCAGCTTCCAATGTCTGGGTACTGGAGGATGGAAACCGTGTGGTACTAAGGAAAGAGAATGGAAATGAAACGGTCACATTCCCGCCTTCCATGAGCAGGGAAGACCGGGATGGATTCAAAGCAGCATATGAGGATATGATTGGTGAGAAGCGTACCCTTAAATGGGCAGTTACCCGAACCGCAACCATACAGGTTGTTGACCGGATCGATTCAGAAGTCTCAGGCGGAGGGGCAGCAAAATACCCAACGGAGGCAACACTGGAAGCATCCATACAGGAGACCGGCAAAAAAGTCCGGATTAAGGCGTTGTACAATGGCCAGGAATATGAATACAGCTATAAGTTTAATTATGAGGCGCTTCCAGGAATAAGCAGCTACGCAAATACATGGCTCACGGCAGATGGGCTACAGCGGGCAGATTACCTGCCAGTGAACGCGCAGTATGTACTTGTGGAGGAAAAAGCACCGCTTGGATATGCAAAAGCTGATCCGGTGCTGATATCTGTGGATGAGATCACAGACATACAGCTGCATGATGTATGTAATGAGCGCAGCGCAATGGTGATATCTAAAATATCATCAGAAACAGGAAAAGAACTTGCTGGGGCAAAGCTGGCACTATACCGTGCGGATGAGCAGGGCGGGCTTACACAGGAAGATAACTACCTGATCGAAACCTGGGTCACAGGAAATGATGGAGTGTATACGGAACTTGACCTGGTCAACGGCCTGGTACCTGATGGGTTCAAGGAAGGGGACTTAAAGCCGCATTATACTTACGACTTGCCAGGTGGCATCTATTATCTGACAGAACAGGCGGCATTGCCTTATTATACAGCCATTGAGCCGATGCGGCTGGAGTTTACAGGAGGAGAAAGGATACAGATTGTACGTGCAACGGATAGGCCAGTAGTTGGAAAGCTGGTGGTCAATAAGATGGATGAAACAGGCAACAGCCTGTCAGGAGTCGTATTTGACCTTACGGCAAAGTCGGAGAATGGCGAAACTGTAGATGGCTTCCCAAGGAGGCTGTCAGATGTGAATGGAACCGTTACAGCAGAAAACCTCCCAGTAGGTGAAACAGCAGCGGACGGAACGATCCGCCCATATACATATACCCTTAAAGAGATTGTCCCGCCAAATGGTTTTGCGGCAAATAAGGAGCCATACATATTCCGCTTTGATGATGGGACAGATACATATACCAAAGACCATACAGTCACGATCACCGTCCATGAGGCATCTGTAAAAAACAGCCCAACCCAGATCTATTTATCAAAGAAGGATCTTACACATTTGAACGATGAGGGAACGGATGGAATATATGTTGATGGGGCAGAACTTGCAGTCTACAAAGTAAGTTCCCTGAACGAAAACGGCGAGTATACATACAGAGAAGAAGACCTGTTTGAACGTTGGATCAGTTCAAAGGCAGAAGGTGCCCATTGCTTAAAAGGGCTGACCGCAGGCCAGTCTTATGTAATGGTTGAACTGACGGCCCCAGATGGATACACGCTTATGAAACCGATATTGTTTACAGTGACAGCGGACGGGCATGGGATCAACCATGTATCGAACCAGATGTCAGTAGTGAAGGCGGAGTATGTAGATGATATAGTAGCGGCTGTAACCGTAAAAGGGCGCAGCATATCAAGAACCGAGACGGCCATTTTGAACCAGCAGGGACAGGAGGTATTACGGTTTGAGAATACAGGGGAAGACCAGGTATTCCATGAAAACGATGGGCTTTCTGATGGGGAGACCTATACCTTTGCAGAGCACACGGTTTATTCAGATGGAACAGACACAGTAACGAAGAAAGTGACACGGCGGGTATATTTTAATGAAGCAGGAGATTTCCTGTATAAAACCCGCAGGGCTGACCGGACAGAACTTTCACTCACAGACCGTAACGGGACTGTAATCAGCCAATTTGAGCCAACTGCAGACCAGCTGGAGCAGACCATCAAAAATACGGTCAATCCAGAAAATCCACGCGTAGCTGTGAAAAACAGGAATGGAGAAGAAGGGGAGCCGATCCTTTCAGGGCAGCCAGTAATCTGCACGATCCGGTGGTTTAACCCGCTCCATACAGCAGAACCCATAACCGTGACAGCAACCCTGGATGAGAATCTGGAGATTCTGGATGCATATGACGGCACAGCGGAAGGGAAGACGATCACATGGCTTATCGGTACAGCGGAGCCCTTTGCTTCAGGCAGTGTTTCTTTTGCGGCATCCATTGCCAAGGACACTGCTGATGCAACAGAAATTGCCGTTACCGTACAGGCAGGATCCAAGACCTATGAGACAGGGAAATATATACCGATCCAAAAAGATAATTGCCTTACGGTATGGAATGAACTGACCGGGTCAGGGAGAGAACAGCACAGGGACGAAGAATCCGTATTTACCGTCCGGCTGTGGGATGAAAAGGGGAATGAACTTGCAGGGAAATATGCCTATACGGGCAGTAGTACCGGAATGTTACGAAGCGGTGACAGCATCACGCTCCGTGGAAATGAGTTTATTACCATAGACCCAGCAACATTTAAAAACTGTAGTTATGAAGTGGTGAGAAAGGAAGATGGAAAAGAAGTTTTATCCCATCACACAAAAGGTGTCATATCCGAGGATGGGGCGGCTGCATGGTTTAGCCGTTCTGCAGTAGATGAGAATGACCGCGACCTGTTTGTGAAGGGAACCCCCTATTTCCTGACAGAAACCACCGTATACACAGATGGTGAAAGGCAGACCAGCAATAAGTTCTCATTTGATATTGCTGATGATGCAGTAAGTATCAATGGAATAGGCGGATATGATAAGGAAACGGAGGTATCCGTCATAAAAGCAGACATTTTAACCGGACAATATGTTTCTGGTGCCTATTTATTACTGACAGACGACAGTGGAAACGTCATAAAGGAATGGGTATCTGGAGAGGAGGCGTTTAGCCTCTCTGGGCTTACTCCCGGAAAAACATACCATATTCATGAAAAAATGCCGCCGTCCGGCTATGGTTATGCGCTGGATCTTACATTTACCATGAATGGGGATGGGGCCGTAGAGGAAATCCTGATGGAAGACAGGCAGACAGAGGTTGTGATATCTAAAAAAGATATTACCAACGGGGAAGAACTTCCTGGTGCGCACCTACAGATCATTGATAAAGGAGGAAATGTAATAGAGGAGTGGATCTCCACTGACACACCGCATAAGATCGTTGGAAAGCTTCTGGCAGGTGAGAGTTATACGCTGCGTGAAACAATTCCGGCTGATGGGTTTGTCATTGCCAATGATATTACGTTTACTGTCAGCCATGATGGAACGGTTGACCAGGTAACCATGAAAGATGATACCACGAAAGTAAAAATCTATAAAAATGAATATGTAAAGACAGCTACAAGTGCCAATGCAGATTCCGGTAAGCCGGTAGTTGGCAGTACGCTTCAAATTCTGAATGAAGACAAGACGCCAGCCCTTTACCATGGTGAGGAAATCATCTTTACTACAGGGGAAATATATAAGCTGTTTGAAAAGACACTGCTGGCAGGTAAGACTTATTGGCTGCATGAAGTAAAGCCAGCTCCAGGTTATGCTTATGCGGAAGATGTGAAATTCAGAGTAAGCACGGACGGCTCTGTAGACGTTGTTTTAATGGAAGATAAGCCAACGGATGTTTCACTGTCTAAAAAGAGTATTTCGGGCAATGAGGAGCTTCCGGGCAACCATATGCAGTTAGTCGATAAAAATGGGACTGTGATTGACCAGTGGACATCCGGTGATAAACCTCATAGGATTGTTGGAAAACTGGAAGCAGACCATGAATACCGGTTGATTGAAACCAGTCCTAAGCCTGGCTATGCCTATGCAGAAGACATTGTATTTACAGTAAATCATGATGGTACGCCGAATTTTGTAGAAATGAGGGATGATGTAACAAAAGTAGAGATTTTAAAGGTAAGCGCCGGAAGTGGAATGCCTCTTGCGGGAGCGGAATTTGAACTCAGGGATCAGAGCGGAACGGTGATTGAAACCTGGACGTCTACGCAGGAACCCCACCAGATCTATGGCAAGCTTTCAGCAGGGGAAAGTTATATTCTGCATGAATCAAAAGCTCCAAGCGGATATAAACAGATGGCTGACGTTACAATCACAGTTAACCATTTTGCGGATATTCTGAAGGTAACTGCGGAGAATAGCAAGACACCGGGAGGCGGACATAATGGAGGCGGTTCTAATTATTCAATCCGTATCCGGAAGTTGGATGAAAACGGAAAGTCATTAGCTGGTGCCGCCTTTAAGGTGACTGATGAAAACGGAAAGCAGCTGTCTGTAACAAAAGAAATGGACGGAACCGTATTCAAGATTAGCGTGAAGAATCCGCAGACGCTTACAATATCTGAAATCGGAGCACCGGACGGATATGAGAAGCTGGAAGGCACATACCAGATTGAAATACCGGCAAGCGGTGACGCACTGCTTTTAAATGGCGATGATAAGTTCTACCAAGACAGCAAGAACAGCTATGTATTCTTTGCAGTTAATGAAAAGACGCCGCCAGAAATACCTTCGACTACGCCAAATCAGCCGGGAGAACGGCCCAATAAAGGAAAAATCACAGCAAGCTTTGATTCCGGCCAATATGGATTTGGAAATGCGAAGTTAAATTATAACGGAACAGTGATTGATCTGACAGCAAAGACGGGGGATGATTTCCCGGCATTACTTTTATGTGTGGTGGCTGTTATTTCGTTGATCGGCATGTTAGGAGCAGCATTTATGTACTTTAGAAAAAATAAGAATAACCCTAAAAATAAGCCGCCGAAAGGGGGAGCTTCCAGCTCCCCTCATACGGTGGTTAAAGCCTTTATTTTCTGTATGCTTTCTACGGCTCTTTTACAATTGGGAGGACTGGACACATTAGCAGCGCAGGATCTAGAGATGGAAACAGCAGATGTTCAGTATCGGGAAAGAACCTATCTCTCTGATACTGATAATCCTGAGAAACAGAATCAGGAATTTGATGAGTTTATCACCGTTGATGGAAGAAACTATGTGCTTGATTCCGTCAGCTATGAAGTGGAATCCAAGAAAAGAACAGAAGATTCCGCCGAAAATGTGAAAGTTATTACATCAGAGCCGTTTACTGATACACAAGAGAAGCATACACCTGAAAATGAGATAACAGAAGGAGGGGAAACGTATTATTTACAGTCCTATGAAACCGTAGAAACGGTATTGGATGCAAGGACAGAACCAGTATCTGATACGATTACATATCCAGACCATCCGGTGGAAGGCAAGCTGCCGGAGGCAGCAAAATTGTCTGTTAAGGATTCTATAACAGGAGACAGCGTTGAGGTACAGGTTCCGTTGACCGATGTGAATTATGGTGAAGTCCATTGGGTGAGCGGATTTGAATTTCCAATTACAGTCAGTGATTATGACGCCAGTATGTTTGACTTGAATGGAAAAGAGGTTCCGCTGTCAGAAGATGCCCCGTTAAAAGGATATGAAAGTGACCTTTTACAAATGATTGGAGTGTCAGAAAATGCATATCGAATCAATCATATTGAGTGGGACGGAGAAGCGTATACGGATAATGGAATTCTTTGCAGAAAACTGAAAGCAACCGGCGATATGCTGGTGCAGGACTGTGACGCTACTTATTCCGGAGTGGTAAATTTACCGGAAGTACAGGCAAAAGCGATTCAGGCAGTTTATGCAGACAGGCCAGTGGCAACAGATTCAGACGCAGAAAGCGGATATACCTATACCATGAAAGCTACGGTCAAGTATATCAGCAATACAGAGACGCTGGCTAAAAAAACATTCCTGGACCGTTTGATTGACTTCATCACGAACCCGATTGTAGTTGCGGTTATCCTGACACTGCTTCTTATAATCCTGATTTTGTGGCTGCTTAGTAAAAAACGGAAAAAGGAAGAAGAGCATATTTATATTTCTGATGGTGATTCTACAGATGATGAATAACGAAATATTAGTAAAGGTGAACCTTAAAAAGGCTTATATCGTAACCTGTAATATGAAACATTTTCCGGTTAGACCATTTATTGTTATTGCACGAGAATTTTTAGAGCTATTAACGAAAGGCACTTGCTAAGGCAGGTGCTTTTCGTTTTTGAAAGGAAGCATGATGGATACAAAAAGGACTATCACGGTTGCCATTTGTGGTGTACAGCCTCGAAGCGGCACGACAACGCAGGCACTGCAGATTGTATCCTATCTGCAGATGATGGGATATGAAGCGGCCTACATAGAGCTGGCGAACCAAGGATATATAGAACAAATGCGAAAACTTTATAAGGATGTTTCGGTTGATAGGAAATGTGTCGAATACGAAAGAATTTCCATGTACTGTTCTATTGTGGATGTGAATGAAGAAGAACCCTATGATTTTTTAGTGAAGGATTACGGGGCAATGGATCAGGAAGGGTTTAATCAAATTTCTTTTCTTGACCAGGATATCCAAATTATATGTGGAGGTGTAAAGCCAAATGAGATATTTGCTGTCAATGAGGTATTAAAAAAACCGGAATACTTTCCAGCAAAAATCATTTTTAGTTTTACGCCGCCAGATCAGAAAGAGGGAATCACATCATTGATGACAAAGAGAGCAGGTAATACTTTTTTTGCAAATTATAATCCAGACCCATTTTCCTTTGATTCGACTATGAACAAAAGTTACCGCATCATAATGGGAAATTATATGTCAGGAACGGCGGCTTACACGATGCGAAAAAGCAGTGTAAAGAAAAGAATCATGATTTTAGGAAAAAATTATTTAAAAATAATACAGGAAAGCAAAATATGTAAGTGTATTGGGGTGCTTGCATATACTGTGTTATTATATTTCTTCTTCCACAAATAAAAAAATGCTAAAAATAACAAATCTCGCTCCATACTTTACATGTAACTTAAAAACATGTAGAAATGGATGATATATGAAGTTTGAATAGCAAGCGTTCACATAAATAAATATTGTATAATTTAAAGGCTTGAGTCATCAAGCGTTTAAAAACTGGTTATTATTAACCACTTGTTGTGACATAGTCTTATGTAAAAAAGAAGGTAAGGGATATGAAACGGGAAATGAACACTGTTTTACAGGCCGGAGTCGAAGAAGAAGCGGTACAGGAAAAGCAGCAGGAAAAGTTAAAAAGGAAATTTGGCATAAAAGGTAAGAATGTCGTTGTTGTTGAACGTAACAATACGTTTAAGTTCACTGTGAAAACAGTGCAAGGATTGATTCGCCTGGCAGCAACAATCATTGTTTTAAGTTTGGCGTTTGTTGGGATTGTTGCATTATTTTATGAAGCTCCAAGACAGGAGCTGTCAATAATCTTTCAACAGGTTTTGGAGCAATTTAACCAGGTTCTGCCAAAGTAAGAAAATGAGGTGTGATATGGAGATTGTGAAACATTATATTTGTGATAGTTGTAGGTGTATGGAAAGTATAAATTACAATCCATGCACCTTTTTATTTGGAAATATTTTCAGTCCTATTTAACTATTTATAATATAGGGAATTCAGGTACTATGAATCCGCAAAAATAATTTTCGGAGGATGATATGCATGAAATAAAAAAGAAATCGAAGAAAACCAGAGTATTCGCAGATATGGATGGAACTCTGGCAAAATGCATGATAGGAGTTCTGGTTCTATTGTTCGTTGGGAGCGGAGGTCTTCTCGTTAAAAAGGCACATGATGATTATAATGGGGAACAGGCTTATGAAGCACTACGGAAAGAATCTCTAATCAGTGACAACGTAATGGGCAATCTGGAAGAAGCAGAGATTGATCTGCCAGATGTAAATGAAAAATATCTTCTAGAGATGAATCCAAGTTATGCAGCATGGCTGTATTTACCAGACACACCTATCAATTATCCGGTTGTATTTCCGGATAATAATCAGCAGTATTTAGGCATTACATTTGAGGGAGAGAAAGGAAAGTATGGAAGCCTTTTTTTTGATGCAGAGACAGAACCTATGACGTCCTTGAATACAGTAATTCACGGGCATAATATGAGGTCTGGTGCAATGTTTGGAAAACTCAAAGAATATTTATCTGGTTCGTTTCAACAGGAACATAATTCTTTGTACCTGAATATGAATGGTGAATGGGAAAAGTATTATCTTTTTAGTATATATTGTGTTACGAATACAGATGCATTTCCCTACAAAACAGCTTTTTTTTCAAAAACAGATTATAAAAAGTTTTTAAAAGAAAGTCAGAAAAGAAGTATATATACTGCCATACTGGAAGCTGATGAGGTGGAAAATCTATTGACTCTTTCCACTTGTCATGGAAAAAAAGAGAAGTTGATTGTACAATGGGCAAAGCCTAAAGAGAGGTAATAATATGGATACTAAAGAAGAAAGAAGGAAATCTTCTGATTACAGTAAATCATTTTCAGAGCAAGTGGATGCTGCTTTATCAAACAAGCTTCCTATTTATGCTGCAATTAAAGTATGTGATACACCAGAAATACTGCAGAAGGCGGGGCTGGAAGCTCTGCCAATGTTATATACGCAAGCCCATTTAAGAAGAGCAGTCCATGCAAAAGATCCGGATAATGACTCATACCATGGATTATCTGTTGAATTTATAAAAGAATTACCCTATCACATTGAAAATCCGGCAATGATTTTTGATAGTCCAAAAGATGATAAGAGCGTTGTGTGTTTGTTTAACGCGGTGGATGATGAAAAATTGCCGGTTATTATGAGTATCCGGGCAAATGGAAAAGGTGCATACGAACTGGAGGAAGTAGAAACTAATTTCATTACAAGTGTGTATGGGAAGCGGAACTTTGGCAGATATTTTGAGAATGTGGTGAACCATAATGAGCTGATTTTTGTTGATAAAGAAAAAAGCCAAAGTCTTGAGCGCACCTCGCAGCTCCAATTGCTGCGTTACTGCCCATCGACTGGCTTTGATTCTATTATAAAGCCTGCCCGATGCGCTGTCAATAGAGAACGAGGGATAAAATTGGAGAAAATTCGACAATTAGCGGAGGAGCATAGATTAGAAAATGCTGATAGAAATCAGGAACCGCAGAGTTCACCGTTGGTAATAAATATTTTTTCGGAATCGGATTCAATCCGAAAGAACGCAGCCGTCCAACTGATGGCAGAGTTAGAGAAAAGCGGAAAGGACGTAGAAAGGGTTACGCTTCCGAATATAACTGAAGCGTTAGACGTTGCTGTTTCACTTAAAGAGAAAATGCTGCATTTAGATGAGAGAAAAAAACACGTCGATTTTCTGGTATTTGATAATCCATTATTCGCTGAAATATCGAAGCAGCATGATGCGAAGCCAGAAGAGCAGAAAAGATTTGCCAAAATATTAAAAACTTTAAGCAATCAGTATCAAAATTTCAATATCCTTGTGGAGTCAGACAAAATGGACAGCAAGACGCTGGAACGTCAGAATGCTTTAAAAGATACCATGAGAAGCGTGAATTACTATTTTGGCGAATACCAGGATAGCGAGATGTCTGACGTGTCCAGAAAAGCAATTACATACCGGGAACATTTGATTGATAGGGAGCAGCAGAAATCTTACCAGATTAAAGCGGAGATGTTGGAATATACCAACATGGATGAGAAAATTCAGGATATAAAGTCTGGTATTTTTGCAAAAGTAAATATGCCAGAGGAAAAAATGAAATTGTTATTAAGGGGCGGGGAATATGAGTCAGAACCTTTAACCTTTGATATTTATATAAACCTGCTTCCGGATAATAAGACGAAATTATGGTTGATAAAGCCTGTGGAATCCGAAAAAGAAACTGCTGTAATTGGCACATTTTCAAAAGAGGAAGCAGTTTCTGATGAAGTAAAACAGATGATGCATGAAATTGAAAAAGTGGGGAAGGGAGCAACTTTTACATTGTGTCATTCTATAAAAGATGAATTGATTCCAGTGAAAGAAGAGGGGCAGAAGCCAATCTGGGAGTTGGTTGGGAAATACATTACTTCGACTGATGGAAATTTAAAAATTGCTATGGATTATGTGACGGAAAAGGATCATAAGATAATTCCTGTTTTGTCAAAGCCAGATAACCACATTGATGCGAAAGAAATCCAGCAAATTTTACCGGATTTCCATGAGCATCAGGATTTGAGGGCATATCTGGCTTATCTGGCGAATACGCTTGCGGCCAATGTGAATGACCCTTATAATCTGCTCGGAAGACAGGAGGATAAGGTTATTCCGCAGGAAAAGGAACTAAAACGGCAGTACATTACAGCCGCTTATGAACCAGATCCGGATCTTGTTACGACCACAGCCCAACTTAATAAGGAAATGGGATTTGGCTGTTCTATATCAGATATACGACTGATTTCCAAAGGAGAGATTCCAGATGGGAGCAAACTAAATCGAATGCCGGAGAAAGCCCCAGGACTGGCCAGGCAAATTACAAAGGAATTAGACAAGCAGGATATTGCAATCAGTGAAACCATGAGTCTTCATAGGGAAACAGAGCGAGAAGACATAAGAGGCATAGAGCCGATGGACGATTAAGAAAGGTGAGAATTATGCAGAAAAATACTCAAGCGCAGTGGTCTAATCAGAAGCAAACAGTAATTAAACGTTTGGAACTACGTCTGTCAGAAGCAACGAAAAGGGTTCTTGGAAGCCAGGAAGAGTGGGAGAAGTTTTTAGCCGTTTCCAGTAGATTTATTAAATATCCCTTCCACCAGCAGATTCAGATTTATGACCAAAGACCGGATGCGACTGCAGTTGCAGATAATAAAATATGGGAAGAGCGACTTGGGCTGCGGTACAAACCTGGAACACATGGATTCCAAGTGATAGATAAAAGGGATAAAGACAATCCGGTTGTAAGACGTTACCATGATATAGCCGATGTGCGTGAACATCGTAAAGATTCAAAAATACCGAAACTTTTTACATTTCCTTTAGAATACACAGGGGAAGTTGTAAATCGGATTGCCGGAATGGGCAGAGAGAAGGAATCACCGGAAGTAAGCTTATGGAAATGGATTGGTGAGAAGACCGAAATCTATTATGCGGAAGAACTGCTGGAAACTTTATCAGATAAGGGACTTGCATTGCAGGTAGAATCCCAAAACAATGTGGATGATGATCAAAAGGCAGAAGCATTAAGAAAATACATGCAGGCAATGGTTTCCTTTCAGGTGTTCTCTCGTTGTGGGTTAAATATTCAACTGTGCAAGAATATGAATAGAGAGCTTTTAGAAGGAAATCTCTATGGACGTTCGGTGTTAGCTGCTTCGACAGAAGAGACTGTCGGATTTTTCGGAGATACAGTTAGTCTTGCATCAGAATCGGTTTTTAATATTATCAGCAACGCATGCGAGGTTGTTTCAAAAGAGATAACGACAGAAAAAAATATAAGTCAGAACAAGGAGAGTGTCCAAGATAATCCGGAAACGTCGAAGGAGATAAGCAAGGAGCCAGAAAGAGAAGAACCATCCCACATATTGAGTAACCCTCTGACAGACCAGCCAATTACCCGTGAAGGCAATACAATTACGATTGGTCGTGGTGATTCTTACCATGAGATAGACGTGGAGCTTCTGGAGGATATGTTGGAGGCGCTGCCAACAACAGTGAGAATTGATGGCCATCCTTGCGCCAAAGTGGATGAATGGACGGATTCTGACGGATACAGCTATGTCCTCGGAACAAGCGTTGAGGACGCTTCGTTTTCCTATCTTGCCGTTGGTGGAGAATCGTTTGAATTTGACTATCTGCCGACCAGGGAAGAAGCAGAAAGCCATTATATTGATTTTATCGCTGAACAGGACATTAATCGCCATGAGGCAGAATTAGAAGGAACCGAAACAGCAGAAGAAAGGTCAGATTTTGAGCCGGAAAAAGGGACGGCAGAGCCACAAACGCCAGCGGAGAATTTTCGTATTATTGATGACCACCTGGGGGAAGGAAGTGTAAAGGAAAAGTTTTATAATAACCTGGCGGCGATATCGGTGCTCCATCAAATTGAGCGTGGAAAAAGACATGCAACTATAGAAGAACAGCAGATTTTATCACAGTATGTTGGGTGGGGAGGACTTCAGGAAGCTTTTGATGAAAGCAAGAGTAATTGGAAAACAGAATATGAGCAGTTAAAAATGGAGCTTACGCCGGATGAGTACAAATCCGCACGAGGCTCCGTTTTAAATTCCCATTATACATCCCCAACTGTGATTCGGGCTATCTATGGAGCTTTATCACAACTGGGATTTAAAACGGGAAATGTGCTGGAACCATCCTGCGGAACCGGAAATTTCTTCGGAATGCTTCCAGACAGCATGAAGGAAAGCCGCTTGTTTGGAGTGGAACTGGATGATGTATCTGGCCGTATTGCACAACAACTGTATCCAGAAGCCCGGATTACTATTTCAGGATATGAAAAGACAAAGTTTCCTAACAATTTTTTTGATATTGTAGTTGGCAACGTGCCGTTCGGAGATTATAAGGTAGCAGACCGGGCATACGATAAATATAATTTTATGATTCACGATTATTTTATTGCTAAAGGACTGGATCAGCTGCGTCCGGGCGGAATCATGGCCGTTATCACGTCGTCAGGAACCATGGACAAAATTAATTCACATGCCAGAACATATTTTGCAGAAAGAGCACACCTTTTAGGTGCAATCAGACTTCCTGACAATGCATTTAAAGCGAATGCCGGTACAACAGTTACGACAGATGTTTTATTCTTTCAAAAAAATAATGGGACTCCAGAACCCAATCCATTATGGCTTCATTCAAAGAAAAATATTCCGGATGACGCACCTTTGATGGTCGGTGATATTGTATCGTATACTTCTGTATATTGGGACAAAACACAAAGAAAAATAATTTCAGAAGAGAGTGAATGTACGATTTTATCGAAAAAAACAGATCCGCATAATGAAATGGTGTTCTGTAAAATCAAAGGCATTACGGAAGAAGCGGATATAGAAACCGTACTTGAGTCGAATTTAAGACTGATCCAGCGCGGGGAGCCAACATATACCTGCAATCAGTATTTTCAAGAACATCCGGAAATGGTTCTTGGAAAACTGACAGTTGAATCAGGACCATTTGGAGAGAAATTGACCTGCCGGGATATAGAAGATGGAAATTCCCTACAGGAAAAGTTCAGTCATGCAGCTGCAAATATCAAAGGACAGATTCTTCCTGCTTATGTGGAGAAGCGGGAAACGGAAGAAAAGACGGAAGAAACAATAGCAGCGGATCCGTCAATAAAAAATTATTCTTATGCAGTGATTAATGATGAAATTTACTTCCGTCAAGATTCTTTGTGTTATAAACAGAATTTTTCCGGTGAAGGAAAGGCAAGAGTCCGTGCTTTGATTGATTTAAAGGAAGCAGGATACGCGCTTTTAAATATGGAACTTGAGGATCGGTCAAACGATGCAATTCAGGGGCAGATGCGGCTCCTGAATGAAAAGTATGACAGGTTTGTTGCGTCTTATGGACGGATTAACTCAAAAGAAAACCAGATTTTCAGACCAGATGCTTCTTCTGGTTTCGTCCGGGCATTAGAGGTTTGCAGTGATGATGGAAAATTCAGCCGGAAAGCAGATTTATTCAGCAAAAGAACTGTGACCCCTCATATTCGGATTGAATCAGTGGAAAGCGCAAATGAGGCATTGGTGGCGTCACTTTCCGAAAAAGGGCAGGTTGACCTTAATTACATGGCAAAGCTTATGGGAAATGGAGAATCGCCTGAGACGGTTGTAAGCAAATTACATGGGATTATTTTTCGGGATCCGGCACAGATACGGGAAGATGATGCCTATAGCGGCTATGTGACAGCAGATGCATATTTATCTGGCAATATAAGAAATAAATTAAATATAGCGCGGGAAATGGCGCAGCATGATACGGAGTATCAGCTGAATGTGGAGCGGCTGGAAGAAGCAATGCCGAAGCCACTGGAAGCCGTTGAAATTGACGTCCGGCTTGGGGCAACATGGATTAAACCAGAATATGTGGAAGCGTTTATGCAGGAAAAATTTCAGATTCCACAATGGAGATTTTCGGCTACAATTTCCAAAGCAGATGATGTACGGGTAAGTTATGACCCGGTTAGCGTGGAATGGCATATCAATAATAAGAGGATTGGCAAAGACATGCCTCTCGCTGTATCTAAGTATGGAACAAAGCGGAAAAATGGGCTGGAAATTTTGGAGAATTCTTTAAATCTTAGAGATTCGAAGGTGTATGACCGTGTGCTCGATGCAGATGGAAGAGAAAAGTCTGTTCTTAATAAAAAGGAAACAACGCTGTGTAATACAAAAGCAGAACAGATAAAAAGTGATTTTGAGAGCTGGATTTTTAATGATCCGGAACGCCGTGCAGACTTAGTAAAAACTTATAATGAGCAGTTTAACAATGCCCGCTCACGGTCGTTTGACGGCAGCTTTTTACAGTTTCCAGGAATGAACCCGGAGGTGAACCTGCGGAGTCATCAGAAAAATGCGGTTGCCCGTACCTTGTTTGGTGGGAATACCCTTCTGGCTCATGTGGTTGGGGCTGGAAAAACATATACTATGGCAGCAAGTGCTATGGAAGCAAAACGAATTGGAATTTCTCATAAATCACTTTTTGTAGTACCGAACCATTTAACAGAACAGTGGGGAAATGAATTTTTGGCATTATACCCGGCGGCAAATATCCTTGTAGCAAGAAAAGAAGATTTTCTTCCGGATAAGCGTAAGATGTTCTGCTCAAAAATTGCTACGGGAGATTATGATGCTGTTATCATTGGGCATAGTCAATTTGAGCGAATTCCGCTTTCACCGGAACGGCAGAGATATTATGTCGAAAAGCAAATTGACGCCATTACAAAGACGATAGCAGAAGCAAAAGAGCAGAAAGGGGAAGCTTTTACTATAAAGCATCTGGAAAAGACTCAAAAGAAGTTATCTGCAAAGTTAGAAAAGCTGAATAGCACAGTACAAAAAGATGATGTTGTGACCTTTGAGCAGCTTGGTATAGACAGGCTGTATGTTGATGAGAGCCATTATTACAAAAACCTGTATTTGTATACGAAAATGTCAAATGTTGCTGGTGTACAGCAAACGGAAGCAGGTAAGTCTTATGATATGTATATGAAATGTCAATACATAGATGAGATTACCAAAGGAAAGGGGATTACATTTGCCACAGGTACGCCGATATCTAATTCCATGACTGAATTGTATACCAATATGCGTTACCTTCAAGCTGGGCTACTGAAAGATTACGGACTGGATCAGTTTGATGCTTGGGCAGCTAATTTTGGAAATGTAGTTACTGCTGTAGAGCTGGCTCCGGAAGGAAGTGGGTATAGGGCTAAAAAACGGTTCTCCAGTTTCTTTAATATCCCGGAATTGATGAATTTATGGCATGAAGCAGCTGACGTACAGACAGCAGATATGCTGAATCTTCCGGTGCCGAAAGCGCATGTCTTTAATGTACAGACACAGCCATCAAAACTACAGAAAGATATGGTAGCTGCACTTTCGGATCGGGCGGATGCAATCAGAAACCAGAAGGTAGAACCATCAGAGGACAACATGCTGAAGGTTACAAATGATGGACGAAAATTGGCACTTGACCAGCGCCTGATTCATCCTGATATGCCGGATATGGAAAATTCTAAGGTGAATACCTGCGTAAACATTGCTTTTTCTATTTGGGAGCGCACAAAAAGCCAGCATTCCACACAAATGATTTTTTGTGACCTTTCTACACCGAAAGAAGATGGTTCATTTAATGTATATGATGATATTAAGGAAAAACTAATTATAAAAGGAATTCCGGTAAAAGAGATTGCCTTTATCCATGAGGCAAAAACGGAAGTACAGAAAGAACGGTTATTTGCGAAGGTTCGGAAGGGCGAGATTCGTTTCCTGATCGGTTCTACGTTAAAAATGGGAGCAGGAACTAATGTTCAGGATCATTTGATTGCGCTTCATCATTTAGATGTTCCGTGGCGTCCGTCAGATATAGAGCAGAGAGAAGGAAGAATCGTTCGTCAGGGCAATTTAAATCCGGAGGTGGAAATTTACAGATATGTAACCGTAGACACATTTGATGCATATATCTGGCAGCTGATAGAAAACAAACAGAAGTTTATTTCCCAGGTTATGACCTCTAATTCACCTGTCCGCAAATGTGCAGATGTTGATGATTCCGCATTGTCTTATGCAGAGGTTAAGGCATTAGCTACAGGAAATCCGGAACTCAAGGAAAAAATGGAGCTGGATATTTCGGTCGCAAAATTGAAATTGGAACGTGCGGCATATGAAAGTGAGCATTACCACCTCCAGGATGAGTGTACGTTTCGACTTCCTGAAAAAATCGCAGCTTTAAAAGCTAGGATTAAAGGAATGGAAAATGATATCGCATATTTCCAGGAACATAAGCCGAGTGATACACAGCAATTCTCTATTAACGTGGAAAATCAGGTTTATACAGAGAGGGCAGCTGCAGCGGAAGCGTTGATTGCAGCGGCAAGAAAAAATTGTACTTTCTATAGTAAAGCAGTTGAGGTTGGAAATTATATCGGGTGGCCGCTGAATGCCCGTATGGAGTATGGGGGTGGCGGAGCAGATAAATATACCTTAACGATACAAGGCAAAGTAGCCCATCAGTTTGATATGAGCCAGAATGCGGCTGCTAATCTTGCTAATATGACGAGAATATTAAATATGATGCCTGAACGTTTGGAAAAATTAGAAACAGATTATAAAGATACGGTTCAGGCATTGGAAGCGGCAAAGGCAGAAGCTGAACGACCTTTCGAAAAAGAAGAATTATATCAGGAGCAGCTGATGCGGTTAAAAGAATTGGATGAAAAGTTAAACATCTCGGAAAATGCAGATTCGGCGTTAATGGCTGCGGCGGAAGAGCCAGAAAACAATAATCCGACAGAATTTGTAGACTTTGGAAGTCTGGATGAAAAGATGGAAAGATGGAATGTATTTGAAAATTATCAGTCTGAACAGTATGAGGATACAGGCGAGGCATTGCCGAAAGCTGAAATTGCAGAAGTAAATACAAAAGATGTTGATGAAACGAAAGAAAATCAAGACACACAAAATCAGGAAGATAAGATAGAAGAGAGTAAGGAGGAACGCAATAGAGATAAGGAAAGTAAGTATCAACTAGAATTTTCTACGCTTGGCAATGGGATTACAGTATGGAATCGTCTGGCACCAATAGTATCTTCGCCATTAGATAAACAGCATATGGTAGCTGATTATGAAACTGTAGCTTATATTTCTCCAGACGGAAAAATTGTTACATTTTTTGAGGATAAAAACAAACTGCCGATGGAAGTCTGCAATCAAATCACAGAAAAAGCCAAGGAGCAGGAAGAAAGGTATGACCCAAAGCAAGTAAAGGTTGCATCAGTTGAAGGTTCCAAGGATATTTCAAACAAACCGGCTGAAGAAATTTTAAATTTGCCTGGTATAGAAAATGCAAAATTTATGAGCGAGGGATTTTACCGGCGTTATCCTGCACATGGAATAGATTCTGGAGATTTTTATAGTGTGGGAACATCTTCTTATAACGAAGCACTGGATTTATATCTTTCTGTGGAGACGGATTCAGATCGTTTCGCAAAGCTGTATGTGATTGCTAAGAATGAATCGGCTGCCCAGAATATTTATCAGATTAGTGAGGAGCAGGCAGAGTATCTCGCGTATCATGAAGTGCTCCACAAATATGGCCAGGAGGAAACACTGATTGAGCCTATGGTTAAAATTGGCTGGTCTGAAAGTGCTGCTTTCCAAGATGGTGAGGTGCTTTCGCTTCATGAAGCCGAAATACGCTTTGCGGCTTATGATGAGGCGCAGAACGAAATAAGGGACTATGCTGGTGAAGATGATGAGTTTAACTTTGGATATTATGAAAAAACAAAATTTTATGTGATTTGGGAAACGTCTGGAAAGCTGTCATATTATGAAGGGCGTTATGACTTGGGAGATGGTGATGGCGGACTGCTGAACCATATTTATGAGAGCCAACGTTATGATGCAGAAGAAGATAAATCATTTGCTGCCAGAGCCAGTATTTACGGTCAGGATGAGGCAATTCGCTACAAGAATGCAGCACAGGATTTTATCAATAGGACGTTGCCGGTTCTGCAGACGTACCTTCGCTATGAAATTAAAGCCACAGAGCCAGATAATCCGAAAACAGAGTATCAGATTTTTGACCGTTTCGCAAAGCAAATGTCGGAAGAAAAGTACATATATTTCAATTCGCCAAAAGAAGCGAAAGAATATTTGGAATCAAATACCGGTTCTGTACAGGATATGTTACAGCATCATGTTGTGCAAGAGACGCAAATAGAAAAGGAAAAGGATGCTTTTCTAAGGGAAAAAATAGAGATTGCTTTAAGCATGTACTATAGCGAGAGGGATAAAATTTTAAAATTAGCAGATACGATGGGGTATATTCCTGACACAAATGGTAAAATGCAGCGGATATTAGCTTTGGAAGACAGCGATGAGAAGGCAGGGGAAGCACTCCAGAAAGTAGAGAACAAATTCTCCTATATTGCAAATGGAAAGACTATAGCGGAAGGGCTTACATTGGAACAGGCTCTTTTAAAATATGTGATTGACTATAGTATGGGAGCTAAAGGTAATTATGAAATTATGCATGATTCCACTTGCCCAATCAATTTTGTTAAAAATGTGCGAGGAAAATTAGTTATGCCAGTGGAAGAGATAGACAAGTATTTTTCATTAAATCAGCAGCCTGATTTTAGAAAGGTGTTGTCAACGGCTGCTGGAAAAGTTCAGATGCTCCATGTCGCAGATCCATATAATGCTTTGCAGTTGCCGTTTGACCAGTACGCTGCACATGAAAGCGATAATCCCTGGAAGAATCCTAATGCAATGTATTCAATAGCAGGGATTCATATGACGGAATATCAGAGACAGCAGCTGGATGATTTGAACCACGAATGCGGACATTTTCTTAGTTCCGATGAAGTTCGGTTAATTGCTTCAGGAAAAAGTGAGAAGCTACATGGAAACCTGCAGGACAGCCCTGCTATTAGAAAAAAAGCCGAGGAATTAGAAGAGGTAACATCAAAATTTAAAATCTATACAGAAGAAAATAATTACCATGAACGAGATATGGAGGAAAATCTCTGTGCAGAATAAGAAAGAAGAGGTGAAGTGAATGCAGGAGGATACTGATAAGACGTTACAGCCAACATGGATTTTTAATATGGATGATATTATAGTACATTCCTATGCGCCGGATAAAATCCGAGTTAATGGGGTATGTCTTGCGTTGGGGCTGATGTTTGCATTATATAGCAGCCAGTCGTATCAATTTGACTATTTGATGATCCGGCGCAGTAAGAATCAGATTTTAAAAGAACCATTGATTTATAAAGATGCTAGAAAACTCATTATGAAGGAAGTGTGTCAGGATATTGAAACATATATGAATGGGGACTTCGAAAGTGTGTATGTTCAGATTACGGTTCCTGAAACCGATATCCATATTGGCGGAACGTTTTGGAATCTTGACCGTAATTTTCGCTCCTTCAGCGTTGCATACCATGTAACAGATACGGTGGATACACAGCATATCAGTAAATTTATTACTCAAGTATATGATACGTTTGTCCATAACTACGAGACAATTATGAGAAAAATGGAATTACCGGCTGCTGTGTAATATCAGGAATTGAATGCGAATATATTAAGAGCCTCTTCTATTATTTGTAGGAGCGGCTCTCAATAGTTGGGCGATTCGTGGAAAGGTGACTTTTGTTATGATAGATGAAAAAATATTGTTGGAAATGTCGAAGGGACTGCTAGAAATGGCATACAGAAAAAATTTGATTACATCTAGTGAACTTAATAAAGCGAAAGAAATGGTAAAAATGAAAAAAGAAGAAAAAATTAGCAGCAAAATGACGGATTTTCCATGTTAAAATTATAAGAGTATCTTTAATAACAAAGGAGGAAAATCGTATTGAACCAAAGAAGAATAGTAGCTATTTACGCCAGGGTATCTTCTGAAAAGGAAGCCCAGCTGTATGCATTAGAGAATCAGAAACAATATTATGAGGAAATTTTGGACGGAAGGCCTGAATGGACTTTATATAAAATGTATGTAGATGAAGGGCTGTCTGGGACGATGACAAACAAGCGTGTCAATTTCCTTCAGATGATTGAGGATGCAAAAGAAGGGTTGTTTGATTTGATTATTACGCGTGAAGTGTCGAGGTTTGCCAGAAATACGGTAGATACCCTCACGTATACAAGAAAACTGAAGAGCGTTGGGGTCGAGGTGTACTTCACAGAAGATAATATCTGGACATTAAATGATGAAGATGGGGAGTTAAAGCTTACCATTATAGCAACCTTAGCGCAGAATGAAAGTAAAAAAATCTCTGTCCGTTCTAAAGCAGGACAACACATCTCATATCTTAACGGCGTGTTATACGGAACTGGAAATATTCTTGGATATGAGAGAGTGGGAAGAAATCTTGTTGTAAATGAAAAACAGGCAGAAGTGGTAAGAACGGTATTTGACCTGTACATTAACGGAATGGGAACAAGAAAGATATGCTTTGAATTAGAACGTAGGGGATATGCCAGCTCCAGCGGATTAACCAAATGGCAGCCAGGAACAATATCAGCTATACTACGCAATTCATTTTATTGTGGAAAGATTGTATATAGAAAAAGCTATGTACCGGATTACCTGAATCATAAAGTGAAAATCAATCGCGGGGAGATAGAACAAATTGTAGTGGAGGGCACACATCAGCCTCTAATCAGCGTTGAAATATTTGAAAAGGCGCAGAGAATATTACAATCGAAAACGTCATATCAAAGAAATATTGGAAAAGGGCAAAAAAGAAGTGAGGATGTTTGGGTTAGAAAAGTGAGATGCTGCTGTGGAAGAACACTTGCAAGGCGGACGTGGCATAGAAAAAAAGATGATGGAACAGGACAGATTACTTATCGGTGCCGTTCTCAAATAGAAACGGGTTCTATTGCAACAAGAAAAAATAATGGTCTAAGTATAGAAGGAATTTGTGATACACCTTGGGTACAGCGGTGGAAACTTGAGGCGATGCTATATGTGCTATTTAAGCATATTTGGCAATATCGTGATACGATTATAGAAAATGCCGTTGCAGCATTGAAGGAAGCGCTTACGCCTGGTAAAACAAAAACTGTGAATGTAGAGCAGCAATTGGCTGGCTTGGAACAGCAAGAGGGTAGACTGCTGGATTTGTATCTGGATGGGATGCTTACAAAAGAGCAATATATAAATAAAAAACAAAAAATAGAAAATGAAATAAAAATATTGCAAAGCAAGGCAAACAGTGGTAATATAGGAAGTGTAGAGGAGATTACCTCACGGATACAAACAATAAGCAGTTTGTTTAAAGTGTATTTTAACGAAAATGGCCCACAGATACCTGAAGAGATAATTGATGTTTTTGTAGAGCGGGTTATAGTTCATAAAGAATACTTTGAATGGCATGTTAATTGCAGCGGTGAGGTAATTGAATGTTGTGTAGTTGGCAATAAAAAAGGTTGTACAGTAGAGGAATTCGACAGTTCTCAAAAAAAAAAAGTGAGCCTGTTGTAAAATACTATGCAGGCGGCGCTTAATAATAAATAATAGTTGAAACTGCTTTAAATACGCGATTTACTGTTACTAAGCAAAAAAGAGAGCAAATCTTTTATGCAGGCATCAAGAGAAAACCCCAGGAGGGCAAGTCCTGGGGTTTTCATTTGGATTACAGCCGTTTCACAGACAGCGGATTGCCTGATTCCTGTTCAGTCACAATCTGCATGTTCACGTCCCAGCGCACTCAACACGCCCTCTGTCAGCAGGGTGTGTATCAGCCTTCCGACTTCGATGATCGGAACTTTTCTTCCCTCAGCCAGCCAATGGCTGGCAATAGCAATGACTCCGGCCAGATAGAATTCCAGCACATAAACCGCTTTCTCATCATTTTCCGAAATATTGAAATGCCGAAGAAGAACCGGCATCATCGCTGTTTTCACCCGTTGGGTAAACTTTGTGCTGTCGGGATTGGTAAGCAGCATGGCCACATACTTTTCTGTCTCCTCGTGAAGACTGGAGAAAGAGCAAATAAAAGAATCAGCAAAGTCGATCTGGTCAAAATTCATGTCTACCTTCTCTCTGATGTTCTCAATTATCTCGTCCTCAAGATATGTGAGCAGATCATTTACATCCCTGAAATACTGGTAAAAGGTGCTTCTGTTATATCCGGCTCTCCTGACGATTTCCTGAACGGTTATTTTTTCAATCGGGGTATGCAGATAGAGAGAGCAAAAGGCATCAACAAAGGTTTTTCTGGTGGCAGATGTAATTTCAGGCTGTTTTTTCATATAGGTAACTCCTTTACAATCCGACAATAACGCCTTATCTGTTGGTTGATTGGGCGGCGGAAAAATGGTATATTTTAATCATACAACAGTTGTCGGAATATATCAATGTTTATATGAACTCCAATCACACATTCCTCAAACCGGGGAAAAGGAAGGAAAAAAGGATGGATACGTATTCAAGCATTTTCACCCGTGCATCAACCCGTAAATTTGACTCGGCACCGCTTTCTGCCCAGGCACTGGAAGACTTTGAGACATTTATCACAGGTGTGAAGCCGCTGGTTCCTGAAGTGAAGCTCACCCATAAAATTGTGGGGGCAGACGGCGTGAAAGGATTGGCGCTTCCTAAAGCACCCCATTACCTGCTTATATCAGGGAGGGAACATCCGCTGCGGAATACAGCGGCGGGCTTCTGCTTCCAGCAGGCGGAACTGTACCTCTATTCCAGGGGGTATGCCACTCGCTGGCTTAACAGCGTCAGCCCCCGTCAGCCTGACCCGAATTTTATCATCGGCATCGCTCTGGGAAAGCCGTCTGAGCCGGCAGTGAGAGAGCCGGGCGACTTTGACCGCAGGCCGCTGGAGGATATTTCCAGTGGCACAGACTCACGGCTTGAGGCAGCCCGCCTGGCCCCGTCGGGTATGAACGGACAGCCGTGGTATTTTGTCGCATCCGGAGGCGTGATTCACGTCTATTACAGGCCGAGTCTCGGGGGGATTAAGGGAAGACTCTATCACCTTACCGATTTAGATGTAGGAATTGCGCTTGCCCATTTGAAAGCAGCAGGGGACCATGAGGGAAAATCATTCCGCTTTACGGTAAACCAAAGCAGTGCTCCAACGCCTCCGAAAGGGTTTGCCTATGTGGGGACGGTGGAATAGCAAATAAAAATAATGACAGAGAAGGAGATTTAAGATGGAAACCATGAAAGCGATTGCAAAGAGAAAGTCAACCAGAGCGTTTATGCCGGATCAGGCAGTTGCAGAACCAGAGCTGGATGCGATTCTTGCAGCCGGGTGCGCGGCCCCTGTAGGAGCCGGCGATTATTCGTCACTTCACCTGACAGTCGTCCAGAACCCTGAAACTCTCAGTAAAATCAGTGAGGCAGTCAAAGAGGCCTTCCATATGGACCGCGACGTTCTGTACGGTGCGCCTGTCCTTGTACTGGTATCGTCTTCGGAACCGAAGTTTCCCAATATCCAGTATGCAAACGTGGGCTGTGTTATGGAGAATATGCTGCTGGCTGCCACGGATTTAGGCGTAGATAACATCTATCTCTGGGGAGCGGTTAACGTGATCGCAAACATGCCGGAGCTGCAAAAAGAACTTGGAATTCCCGAGGGATTTACTCCGATTTCAGGTGCGGCCCTCGGATATGCGGCAGAAGACAGTCAGGCTGAAAAGAAACTGGAGATTACGCTCGCTATCAATTATGCGCCGTGACCGCGGCTTTTTGCCGCTTCGCATATGGAGAGAATACAGGAAATGGCATGAGAACTGGGATGAGTTATGCAGCCAATGCGGGCTGTGCTGCTATACCCGTTCCGTCACACGCAGGGGAGAGGTCAGAATTAATTTTGCCTCTCCCTGCGAGTTTCTCGATGAGAAAACGCATTTGTGCCGCGTATATGAAAGCCGTTTCCGCAGATGCCCGACCTGTCAGAAGGCAAATTTGTTTCGGGCTCTGTTTCATCCCTCGCTGCCGCCTGAATGCGCGTATGGAAAGACCTTTCGGCTATGGAAGTAACCGGGGCATTCTGCTTCAGCGGTGGCCGTCAGATATCCTCCTGCCCCGGTGCAGAAGAAAACTGGGAAGGCGTGATCCCTTCATATTTCTTGAACAGCTGGCTGAAATACTGCGGGTTGTCGCCCAGGCCGATCTCTGCGGCAATATCCGTCATCTTCATCTCCGGAAAATGAGTGAGCAGTTCACGGGCGCGCTTCATGCGCAGGTGAGTTAGTCTGACCAGAATTTATTGAACCTGATTCATATTAAGGACAGGGATGATACTTCGACAGCAGCATATTTCATGGATATGTTCGAAGATATGTTTATCAATTTGGAAAAGTAAGACTGCAAAACCTCAGGACGATCCTGAGGTTTTGTTTTTTAATATCGCGGCAAAAAAATGCCCATTCGCGGCCACATAACGCCGCCCCCTCCTCAAACCGCTATAATAAAACCATCAAATAACAGAGCAGCCGGTATCTTAAAACACAGAGCAAGGTCTTTCACCAGCTTAGTGGACGTGGTACAATAGCAGATACGGAATATCACAGTAGAAAGCCCGGCAGCAGGATTATATTCCGGAAAGGAACGGCGGTATATGTACGAACTCAAAGATAAGAAAAAAGAAGGAACCCGAAAGCCCATATGGAAGAAAGCGGCGGCGTGTGTCATGGCGCTGATCCTGTTTTTCATCTGTTCTGCCATGCTTTATGTGACGAAGCTGGCTTCCACCATACAGAAGATCCCGGATGCGGATATCAAGGAAATCAAAAATGATAATCTGAAAGAAGAGACGGAAGAAAAGATGGGCGGCTATTGGACCGTGGCCATTTTCGGCGTGGACAGCCGTGACGGAAACTTAGGCAGGGGAACCAACGCTGATACACAGATGGTCCTGACTGTAAAACGGGACAGCGGAGAAATCCGGCTGGCGTCGGTTTACCGGGATACGCTGCTGATGAGCAACGTGGCCGAAGGCAAATGCAGAAAGATTAACTCCAGCTATGCAGAGGGCGGACCGGAGCAGGCAGTCACGGCACTGAATGAGAATCTGGATTTAGATATCATGGACTACGTATCATTCTCCTGGTCGGCGGCGGCGGATGCAGTCAACCTTCTGGGCGGGATCGACATGGATATTACAAAGGCGGAATATGCCTACATCAACTCGTTTATTACAGAGACCGTGGAACGTACCGGGATCCCTTCGGTCCATTTAACCGGCCCTGGACTGACCCATTTAGACGGAGTCCAGGCGGTGGCCTACTGCAGGCTGCGCCTGATGGACACGGATATGCAGAGGACGGAGAGGCAGAGAAAGGTGATAGAGGCGGTTCTGGAAAAACTGAAAACCGCGGATTTGGCCACGATCAACCGTCTGCTTGAGACGGTGCTGCCGCAGGTTTCCACAAGCATAACCATGGCGGACGGCCTCTCTCTGGGAAAGAACGCCGGGAAGTACCATATGGTAAAAACGGAGGGATTCCCACAGGAGTATGGAACGGCCACCATTGGAAAACTGGGCCACTGTGTGATTCCCAATACACTGGAGACCAATGTGGCCGGGCTTCATAAATTCCTGTATGAGGATGAGGATTACCAGATATCGGACCGGGTGAGAGAAATCGGTCGGGAAATTGTAAAACAGGCAGTGGGAGAGTGAGGTGATGATACAGTTGGTACGGATAGCGGTTTGTGATGACGAGCCCGCATTTGCGGAGCGGGTAAAAATACTGATTGAAGCGGAATGCCGCGGACTGGGCGTTTCGGCGGAGGTTTCCCTCTATACAGACAGTGGTATGCTGGCATACGATATCGGAGAAAAACGGTATTTTGACATGCTTTTTCTCGATATTGAGATGCCGGGGCTTTCCGGCATGGAGCTGGCGGATCTCATCAAAGCTTCACTGCCGCAGGCACTCGTTTCCTTTATAACCTCCCATACAAAGTACGCGGTGAAGTCTTTTGAACTCTCTATTTTCCGGTATATTCCCAAGGCGGAGGTGGAAAGCTGCCTCCCCATGGCGGTTTCGGATGGGATACGGCTGCTCTCCTGGAAAGTGAAGGAGTGCTACGTGGTGGAGACGCCGCGCCAGATCATAAAGGTGGCGGTGAGCGATATCCTTTATATTTATAAAAAACAGAAGTACTCTGTTATGGTTCTGGAGGACGAGGAGATCCCGGTGCGGAAAGCTCTTGGGCAGCTGAAAGAGGAGCTGGACAGGGAGGAATTCCTGATGATCGAGAGGGGCTATGTGATCAACTTGTATCATGTATGGAAAATGGAGGGCACATCGGTGGTTCTTGACAATAAAACCGTGCTCCCGGTGAGCCAGAATCATGCGAAAGAAGTGAGAGAGACCATCACCGGTTTCTTCCGGAGGCATTTATGAATACCCTATTCAAGCTTTGCGAACTGGCAGCCTATTTTTTCGAGGCTCTGATCTGTTACTTTTTTATCCAGCTGTTTTTTCCTGAAAAGGCTAAAGGGAAGATCCGCTTTTTTCTGCTGTCCGGCGTGCTGCTGGTGACTGTTTTCATTGCGGATTCCCTGCATGTCTTCCCGTTTCTCGTTACCCTGTGGTTTGTGTTCTATATCTGCATGACGACGGTGCTTATCTTCCATGTAGATGTGTTTTACGCCGTTTCCCTGGTGAGCTTCTATATTCTGTGCGTCTATATTATTGATTTTTTCTGTATCTCCGTGATGGGCGTATTTTTAAAGAACCAGCAGTTTGCCCAGATGGTGATCGCCCAGCTGTCGCAGTGGCGGCTGGTGTATCAGGCGGCGGATAAACTGCTGCTGACTGCAGCGTATTTTCTGGCGAGGAAGGCATTTCGCAGGAAACTGGCCTACAATCCGGGAATGCTGTTTTTGACATCCGGACTGGGATTATGCGGCGTTGGGTTCCTGTCGTGGCTTACCATTCAGGAGACGAGCCTCCATGCGCTGTTTGGGTGGAGTATGTGTATTATTCTGCTGTTTCTCATCTATTTTCTCCTGCTGTTTTACTCGAAATATGTAGAGGAACAGAAGCAGCGTCTTGCGCTGGAGATGAAAGAGCAGATGATCGACAGGGAGTACGATTTGATGGTGCGGCAGCAGAGGGAGCAGGAGGAACTGTCCCACGATATGAAAAATCATCTGCTTGTGCTTTCTTCCATGATTGGTGAGGGAAAGCTTGAAGAAGCGGAGATGTATCTGGAGCAGATGGGAGAGCCGCTGCGTCAGTTGGAGATGATGGTGTGGACTGGCGATCCCGTTCTGGATGTGCTGCTGAATAATGCCAGAAGCAGCGCGATAAAAAAGAAAATCCGTTTTACCATTCAGGCGGACGCCCTGACGCTGGGAGATATGGAAGACCGGGAGAAGTGCAGCTTATTTTCCAACCTGCTGGATAACGCTGTGGAGGCGGCTGATCAAGTGGAAGCAGGGGAACGCTGGATTGCCGTTAAGATACGGAGAACGGGAGAAATGGTATTCATTGAGCTGTCCAATTCCATGGCCGGTTCGCCTTCCGTTAAGGATAACCGTCTGGTTACAACGAAACGGCAGGGAACCGGCCATGGGCTGGGATTAAAGAGCGCAGAGCGGGTGGTGGAAAAATACGGTGGAAGCCTGGTCTGCGAGTATGGGGATGACGTTTTTACTGTATTAGTAAGCTTTTTAGGTGGTTTTCCAGAACTTCCATGATCCGGCTGTCTTCCCAGGAGGCACCGTGGCCGCCGAGTTTAATGGAGGGCTTGTGTTTTCCGTGAAAATCGCTGCCGCAGGTGATGAGCAGACGATTTTTCACTGCGACATTCACATAGTGAGCAGAGGTTTCCTCATTGTGATACGAGGAGAATGCTTCTATTCCGTCAACCTCCCGAAAAAGGATGCTGTTCAGCAGTTCTGTCTCACTGCGATCCAGGTTCTGACCGGGATGGGCCAGTACGGCGATGCCTCCGGCGTCATGGATCAGCGATACCGCATCAGCCAGGGATATATAGCGGACAGGCACGTAAGCGGGCTTTCCTTCTGAGAAAAAATCCCAGTAAAACCGCACATTCGGCATATCGCTTTTTGCTCCGCCGGCCAGATAGGGGCGGAGCAGTTCATATTGTCCAGCCTCTTCTTTTGAGAGGAGAATTTCCGCAATCAATTCGCCGGGAACAACTCCGTCTGCAGCGGCGGCCATGACTTCCCCCTCGTCTACCGGTATGCCGGTTGCGCTCTGGAATAAGCGGATTTTTTCTCTGGCCGCGGTTTTTTCCTGATCCAGAATTTCCTGCTCGATCTGTGCAAATTCTTTGCGGGTATGATCGAAGCCGTATCCGAGAAGATGGAAATTCCGGCCTTTATGAGTGTAGTCTAACTCCACTCCGGAGAGGACGCGAAGACCGCAGGAGGAAGCTGTGGACTGGGCTGCCGTGACGCTGCGAACCGAGTTGTGGTCTGTAACTGCGATCAGCTCCATGCCCTGGGCCGTGCACATTGCCACAAGTTCCTGCGGTGTATATTCCCCGTCGTCACTGGCGGCTGAGTGGATATGTAAATCAATCTTTGACATGGTTAGTCTCCTTTCGGGAATAGAAGTAAATGAACTGTAAAAGCAGGATTCCCGCGGTGGATATCAGGTATAGAATCCGGATGCCGGTAAATCCTGCGGCACCTGCTGCCGCGGTGCGGGCATTGATCATGCCTTTGACGGCGCCTCCTGTCAGAGGGCCGAGAATGGAACCGAGGCCGATGGCGGCCGTATAAAAATTGTCGTAGACAATGCGGTTATCCTCGGGCATCAGCTCATATCTCCGGTTAAATACGGATATCACAAAACCGGCATTTGCGGCCGAGGATATGAGAAATGCAGCCGGAATGAAAATGAACCAGTTCTGAGCGGAGGCAAAGGACAGAAACAGGGTTTCACCGGCAAAGAACCAGATAGACATTTTTAAGGTGAATTCGTGGCCGTAACGGTCACTCAACCTTCCCCAGAAACTGAGCAGAATGATCTGAGGCAGAGAGATCATCATGTATAAGCCGGTCACAATCTGATAGGGCAGCGCCAGATATTTCATCATGAAGACCATGGTATAGCTGTCGGAAATGGTAAGCAGCAGATAAAAGATAAATATGTAAGCGACAAAGCCTGTAAAACAGCGGTTTTTGAGAGGCAGCCGGGCAATGTCCAAAAATCGGCAGCTTCTGCCTGAGGACTGGTACGGTTCCCCGTCGGGGGTTGCAGCCAGCAGAATCACTTCCAGGATTCCCATCAGGGCTGCGGCGGCAAACAGGAGGGCGAAGCCGGCGTATTTTCCTTCCATGAGATCCATGAACCGGCCCCCGGCCAGAGAAAGCACCACGGTGACGGTCAGCGTCAGTGTCTGTCTTAAGGAAATGTACCGTCCGCTCTTTTTCTCTTCGATAAATCCAAGCATCCACTGGTTAAGCACCACCGTGGTCTGTGCCTGAAGTGCGAAGGCAGCGACGACGGTGGGGACAAACACATAAAGCCGGATTCCGGCCGGAAAGAGCACCGGTATGGTCACGATAAAAAGCGTTGCCAGGCGGGAGAGGATTGTAAGTGCTATGGTCAGTTTTTTCCGGCTGGTAAACCGCTCCAGAAATGCCGGAAACGCGAGAATCAGCACGCCGCAGATATTGACGATTACACTTAAATAACTGACCAGAATATCACCGGCTCCCATAAGAATCGCGAGGCCGCTTAAGAAAACGCCGCTGGTCAGATACGTAAACGCCGTGCCGAATCCGGCCTGAATGAAAAAGCAGGTCCGGCCACTTCTGCCAGGCAGACCCGGTCCTGCGGGCCCGCAGCTCATGGCAGCTCCTTTATAAACTGAACGTCGTCAAAGATCTTACCGGCTGTCAAAGACGCCATGCCGTCGTGGTAGTCATGCCACATATCGGCCGAGTACAGGATCTCCGCGGTCATATGTTTTGGAAGAAGCGCAGAAAATCCGTCGCTTATGGGGCCGATGCAGTCCGTTCGCAGGTCCGGACCGCCCAGAACGACATACTGCGGGTTTAAGATGCCGCAGATCCAGCTGATGATCCGGATCATCAGATCGGTGTAATCCTTATCGTCCAGTGCACTCATCAGCCATTCATCCAGAATTCGTCCATCCTCCATGGGAATCAGCCCCAGCTCTCCAGCAAAGTTGCGAAAGCCGCGGACGATCCGTCCTCCTACGATAAAACCGGCGCTGACACACGTTTTTTCCAGATGGAGATACGCCATATTCGTACGTTCCGGGGACTCGCAGGGGAATTCCTTTGCATAACAGCGCCCGAAGCCGATGGCTGTGGCATTTAAGTCGTTCTCCATGACAACAGGTATGTGATACCGTTCGGCGAGGCGGTCACCTAAGTCATAACAGCATAATTCGTCGCTGCCTCCGGTTCCCTGCCAGAAAGCGCCGCCTTCCACGATGCCCGGAACGCCGATCCCTATGGACTTTATATCCTTGCGCGCCATAAGTTCATCGAGAAATGCACAGATGGCCGGTTCGTAATCGCTGCCTGTAAACTCCAGTCTGACAGTCTCTAAAATCTCCCCGCAGATTCCAACAAGCAGTCCGTGCATGTCACTGCCCGAGATGCAGATCGCCGCGCCATAGTACTTATCCGGCTTGAAGCGGTAGCGTTCTGCTTTACGGCCTCCGCTGGATTTATCGTGTCCAATGCTTTCGATCTCGCCGTTTTCCATCATCTCTGCAAGGAGAGAGCGGACTGTCGTAGAACTGATCTGTGTCTCACCGGCGATTTCCGCCCTGGTTGCGGTTCCCCTGCGTTTGATTACTCGGCGGATCTGTGAGAGATTCGCCTGCTTTAAAAGCCGTGGTCTGGCGGTTAATGTGTCCATAAAAACGCCTCCTTGTCACTTTTATTGGAAACTTTTATAAGTTTATAACAAAAGTATATGCGAGAATGACAGAAATGTCAATAGAGGAGAAGACAGAATGACAAATCCCTTCCGAATTACCACATAAATGGCGGAAGGGATTTGTTTCATTCTATGATGTGGAGCTGCCGGTATCTTTTTGAAAATCTGCAATACTTTTCGATCGGGCGGCTAACTTCAGCCAGGCTGTCAGGACATTTACGTCTTTTTGTAAAATGATTCTCTCACGAAGAGCGTCAGGAACAGGGCCTAATTCAGAAAGCAGTTCTATAATGCTTCTTTCGATGCCCCTTTCAATGCCTCGTTCAATCCCCAATTGCTCTCTCTGTTCCAGTTTGTCAGCAAAAAGTTCTTCCAGTGCGTTACACAAATCGCATCCCTCCTTATATTTTTTCCAATTTGCTCTTATGACTAAATCCATGGCGGCCTCATAGACCGGGTCCTGTTCCTTCCCTTTATAAGCTTTTGCCAGAGGCTCGATATCCTTTTGTATCTCTAAATCAGAGCGCAGACGGCTGAGCCATATGGTTTCCTCAGGTGAAAGCTGATGGATAATTAACAGCTGAACTTTGAACAGCAGTTTGGATATGTAATAGATTCCGGGGAATTCTTCAGTAATCTCACTGCCATATGTCTCTCTTAAAAACTTGATCAGCTTATCTGGATACTTATTGACAACCAGCGTTATGGTGATCTCGGAAGGCAGGATTTTCACTTCCCGTTCCGCAGCTGCCTGATAAAGACAGGCGTAACCATTTACTTTGAAAAAATCATGGATCCCGAACGAAACTTCAGGATTCTTATATTCTACGATATTATACCGGCTGAAAATGCGTCCGAAACTTTTTTCGATTTTTCTACCGGACTCCTTGATGATTAAAGTATCAATCTGAAGAGGTTTTTTTGTCAGATTAAACTCCTCATGAAACTGCAGATACTCTTTCTCAGCCTCCAGTTCAATCTGCAGCACGGCCTGAAATGCCGGATGCCATTGTAACGGTTTGTGCTCCATACAGTTCTCCTTTTATTATATAAAAAGTTTGAGTGAACAGCAATAGGCATTCATAGGCATTTCCTCCCTTCTGCATTTTTTTGAGTTTTTGACGCAAGATTACAACCTGGCCGCTGCCAGGGGTGAACGGCATATACTTGACCGGTTATCTGGAAGTTTGACCGAAACGGTCTGTTGTCGTACTTCATGTACGAGAGATTGTCCGAAGGACTATGAGAAATCAGTACTGTCAGGAGATTGACAGAATATGAATACAGATGTGGTAATTATAACATAAATTTCTGTTAATGTCTTGTAGTAAATTTATATTAGGAGATCATAAAAAATGGGAGGGAAACTCCAAATGGTTTCTGTTCCCCCTCCCATCACTCGAAACACTGGGATATTACGTTCTAAATTTCAATTACCTTCCCATCAGAAAGCCTGGACTCCTCCGCGGCAAATGCCACAAGATGGCTGTTAATCGACTGCTCCAGCGAGGTAATCCCCTCCGGTTCCTTTCCTGTCTGAAGCATGTCAAGGAATTCTTCCACCATGCGGTTGTCGCCTCCTGCGTGGCCGCTGAAGTCCTCGGCCAACTGGGAGATATCGATGATCTGGCGAGGCTTTCCGAAGAGTCCAACCTCGATGGTATTCTTGTACATGTCACCTGTGAGATCGCCTTTTGTCCCCATGATCTTGCAGCAACGGGAAGCGCCGTCGCTGGTGAAGCCGCTCATGGTGAAGTTTATGGTGCTTCCGTCGGTGTTTTCGATGTTGGTCACCTGATGGTCCACCACGTTGTTGTCACAGTGGTAGACACAGCGGCCGTACGGGCCTGTCTTTATGGCATCATAGATCGTCTCCGGAGTCGGATGGAGAGCCAATACATCCACCGGCCATTCGGTGTGGCCGCAGGCAATGCCGGTTTTTTCGTTTGTAACGTAGATCTTTTCTGCGTCGAAGGGGCAGGAGTCCTTTGCGGCGCAGCCGTCGAGACAGCGGAGCGCGGAGCCTTCGGGGGCGCAGGATTCTTTAAAGAGCCAGGTGTTTCCCATGGAAGAAACACGGAGCGGCGTCTTGTCAGCCAGCCATAGATAGAGGTCGAAATCGTGGCATGTCTTCTGAAGGCACATGGGGCTGGTCGTCTCACTGTTTCTCCAGTTACCGCGGACAAAGCTGTGGGCCTGATGCCAGTAGCCCACATTTTCAATGGCCTGGATCGTGACCACATCTCCGATGATGCCGGAGGCAATTAACTCCTTCATCCTGGAAAAGAACGGCGTATAACGGAGTACGTGACAGACAACGATTTTCCGGTCATATTTTTTGGAAGCCTCCAGCAGCCGGCGGCATTCAGAGGGATCGGGGGAGATGGGTTTTTCCATTAATATGTGATATCCTCTTTCCAGGGCGGTAAGCGCCTGGGAGACGTGGTCGCGGTCCTGAGTGCAGATAAAGACGGCGTCAGCCATCTTAGGCTGGGCCAGCAGCTCCTCTGCGCTGGTAAAACAGCGCTCCTCCGGAATGTGGTACGTCTTCGCGGTCTCCCGGAGGGCTCCGGGATCGATATCTGCGGCTGCGGTAATCTCCATTTTGTCCGGATGGAGCGACGCAAACGGCGCATAGGTGATTCTTCCCCGGCTTCCAAGGCCGGCGATGGCTACGGTTGTTTTCATGTGATGTCCTCCTGTTTTCTTATGAATTGATTGTATGAATCCTCATGGTTACGGTGGTGCGGTGATTTTCCGGTTCCGATTCAATCGTAAGCTCCGACGACTTTTCAAAATAGAGCTTGATCCGCTTGTAGAGATTGGCCAGCCCGTAGCTTTTGGAGACGGAGCCTACCGGATTCGTATTTTTAAATGATTCCTGGATTCGTTCCATGGTTGCTCTGTCGATACCCGGTCCGTTGTCTGTGACGGATATGACACAGCCGTCGCCGCTTTCAGCAATGCATACGACGATGTGAACCGGCGACGAGGTGGTTTCTACCGCGTATTTCATGGAATTTTCCACCAGCGGGTGAATTAGCAGCTTGGGAATCTGCATGGAGCGGACTTCCGGTTCCACCTGGTATTCCCAGGTCAGACGGTTTCCGAACCGGAACTTTTCCACCTGCAGGTACTGTTCTACAAAGGTCAGCTCCTGTTCAATGGTGATACGGTCGCTCTCCTTTAAAATGTACTGGAACAGCTTGGCCATGGCCATGAGAATACCGGCATTGTCCATATCGTTTTTCTGGATCAGACTCCAGTAGACCGATTCCAGGGCATTGATGATGAAATGAGGGTTGACCTGGGACTGAAGCGCGGTGATTTCCGCCTTGGTCCGCAAAAGTTCTTTTTCAAATACCTGCTCGATTAAACGATTATTCTTTTCCACCAGAGCATTGTAGTGGATATTCAGTTCATTGATGTCGGAGTTGGAGTAATGTCTGTCATTGGCCTGCAGCTTTCCGTCTGCGATTACCATGGATTTTCTCATGTCGGACAGCGGTTTTGAAATCATACGTGCAATGAAGAGGCTGCAGATTAAAAATACTCCGGTGCCAATAAGAAAACCGCAGATCACAATGCCGCTCATCCAGGAGATATCATTGGATGTCAGTTCCTTCGGAATATAGATGGAAAAGGTCCAGCCGGAATACGGCGATGTGGAGTCGGCCAGCTGATAATTCCGGTCGAAGGAATCCGGATTCATGTCCTTTAAGGTCTTCCCGTAGGAGACGCGGGTACCGGCGCAGTCGGTCAATTCCAGTGTGCAGTCGCCCAGGGCGTTTAGGTCCTGGGCAATAGAATCCATGAGATCCGGTTTTAAATGAACCACAACGTATCCGCCGTGCTCAAACGCGTAGTCCGCCAGAAGGATCCGTTTGACGGCCATGATGGTATGACCGTCTTCTGATTCAGAATCGGACAGCAGCCATACGGCCTTTCCATTGTATTCGTCGGCCATGGCGAGAGCGGATTCCGGGATGGCGGTGGTTAACGGTTCTTTTGTGTACGGATAGATCTGTGCTTTTTTGCTGTAAAGCTCGATAGATTCCAGATTATCCGCGTAGTTGATTGTATTCATGGTCTTTAAACGAAGCGTGGAAAAATTTTCTGAGGAAAACGAAGCATTGTGATTGTAGTCGTTTAAAATGGTCTGAACTGCCAGATCATTGCAGAACCGCTGAATGCCGGAATCCATCTCAGTCAGTGAGGAGTTAAAACGCTCCTGAGCCTGTTTGACAGTAGTCTCAATGTATTTGGAAGACTGCTGCAGAATGTAACCGGACATATTCTTATATAAGTAACCGCCGATACAGAGAAAGGCGATAACCATAACCAGCATGGATGAAATAAAAATCTGCCCCGACGTGGTGTTGCCCAATAATTTCAGCTTTTGTTTCATGACGCCTCCGGTATGATCAGAATGGTAAATTACATGGAATAACTTTCGTACAGCTTCATCATATCAAATTCATATGGTAAAATCAAAAGATATGCAGCAAGAGGAGAAAATAGTGGAATTTTACAAAAAAATAGTGTGGTTTCTTTCTTCGTTGTCTATTATATACTAAATATATCTTCAAACACCGTTCCATTAAGCTCGTGAAATACCTTGTCATGCCCGATGATACGAAGCATATGGAGCGGAGATTACATGGATCGCACGGAAACGGCCCCGGGACGTCCGCTATGCACGACGAAACGGGGATCGCTGAGTGCTCATAAAAAGGAGGAATTTAACAGATGAAAAAGAGAGCAGCAGCATTATTCTGCGCAGCGGTACTGGGGATTACATCACTCACCGGATGTGCAGCAGGAAAGCAGGAGACCACAGCAGCAGGTACAGAGACGACCGCAGCAGTGTCCGGGGAGAAGCCGGCAGCAGAAGAGAGTAAGAGTGAGACGGCAGGGGAAACAGCGGCCGGGCAGGAAGCAGCAGAGATTACGTACTGGGATACGGTCGGAAGCGTGTCGGACCGCGAGGCCAAGCTGGCCATGATCGAGCGGTTCGAAGCACAGAATCCGGGAATTACGGTAAAGTATGAGGGAATGGAAGGAGAGGCCTACAAGACAAAGATTAAGACTGTGGTAAGCGCCAATAATCTGCCTGATATCTTTGGATACTGGGTGGGAGAACAGTTCAGGACTCTTGTGAACTCCGGGAATGTGGAAGATTTATCCTCTGTCTTTGAGGAAGATACGGCATTCCGTGATACATTCGTACCGGGCAGCTTAGACGCAGTCTCCTATGACGGTAAGGTTTACGGCGCGCCGACCTCCATCACCTGTATGGCAGTCTGGTACAACAAAGCCATCTTTGAGGAGAACGGAGTGGAAGTGCCGAAGACCTATGAGGAACTGAAGGGCGTAATCGACACACTGTCCGACAAGGGAGTGACTCCTATTATCGTGGGAGCCAAGGACCGCTGGCCGCTTCTCGGCTGGTACTCCTACCTTGCACAGAGAATCGGCGGCGTCGATCTGTACAATGAGGTGTGCACCGGAGATAAAAACTTTACGGAAGACGCATATGTACAGGCCGGCGAGGAAATCAAGACTCTGGCAAAGAAGGGCTTTATCAATGGCTGTATGTCCGTAGACGCTACGACGGCGGAAGCACTGTTTGCGGCCGGCAAGGGCGCGATTCTGATCACCGGTTCCTGGTCAATTCCGACATTTACGGAAGACCCGGAGCGCGCAAAGGATTTCTCCTATTTTCCATTCCCGATGGTGGAGGGCGGAAAAGAGGATGAGGCCGGTTACTTATACGGCGGTGTCGCCAATACGCTGGCAGTGAGCAAATCTGCAAAGAATAAGGATGCGGTCGTAAAATTCTTAAAATATATGATGAGCGAGGAAGAACAGACCGTAAACGTAGAGCGTACAGGAACCTTCTCGACCGTAAAGGTATCACCGAAGGAAGAGAACATGGATCCGCTGGCTTACCAGTTCAGCCAGTACGTATCCGACGGTGTGGAGGGCTTCATTCCGTATACGGATCAGGCCCTGCCTCCGGAACAGGCGGAGAATTTATTGAATGCATTAACGGCCATTGTAGCAGAAGACAACGCCGATGTGAAGGCAGAGCTTGCAAAGATCAAATAGAAATTACAGAGTGAAATTATCAAATAGGAAGTGGGGCTGCGCACGGTGCATGAACCGGTTGCGCGGCCCCGAAAGGAATAGGTGCAGAGTATGAGAAAAATACATCCTGCGGTGCGGTGCCTCTTTATATTGCCTGCGGTCCTGTGGTTTTTTGCGGCGGTGATCGTGCCGGTCTTGATGGCGGTCTATTACAGCTTTTTCAGCTGGGATGGCGTGACTGCCAGGGTGTTTATCCGCTTCGATAATTACAGGGAACTGTTTCGGGACCCGGTCGTCTGGAAGTCCCTTACCAACTCCCTGAAGATGGCCTTCTGGTGCGTACTGCTTCAGCTGCCCATCGGCATGGCGTTTTCTGTCATTCTGTTTAACCGGAAGCTAAAGGGACGGGGGTTTTTCCGAACCGTGTACTTCCTTCCCGTAGTGCTGTCCTCTTCCATGATCGGTATTTTATGGGGGCAGATCTACGATCCCAACTTCGGCCTTTTAAACGGTCTTCTGGAGGCGGTGGGATTGAAACAGCTGCAGCAGATCTGGCTGGGAGATATGAAACTGGCGCTGGGCTGTATTATCGCCGTTGTGGTCTGGCAGTTTATCGGCAACTATATTCTGATTTACTATACGGCTCTGCACAATATTTCCGAGGATGTGCTGGAGTCCGCCAGGCTGGATGGAGCCGGGGTGTGGAAGCTGTTCCGCTACATCGAACTGCCTCTGATGTGGCCGGTGATCCGTCTGACCCTGATTCTGGCTACGGTCAATTCCTTAAAATATTTCGACCTGGTCTACATCATGTCAAACGGAGGACCTAACCATGCCAGCGAGGTTCTGGCTTCCTACGTGGTAAAGAACGCGTTCAATTCCATGAGAATCGGCTATGCGAACACGGTGGCAGTGCTTCTGCTGGTGCTGGGAATCTTCTTTATCATACTCTATAACAGGATCCTGGCTCCGTCATCAGCCGGCGATTAATAACCGAAGGAGAGGTTTCCATATGAATAAACGCAGTATATCACCCGGTAAAATAATTTTGTACCTCATTCTGGCGGTTCAGGCTGTGGTTACCATGTATCCCTTAATCTGGATGATTGTGTCCTCCTTAAAAGACAATGTATCTTTTTTTGCAGACCCGTGGTCCATTCCAAAAAATCCCCAGTTTGTCAATTATGTGACAGCCTGGAAAGAGGGAATCCAGGACTATATGGTAAACAGCATTGTGATCACCATCGCAACGCTTTTTATCGTCATTATTTTAAGCTGTGCGTTCTCCTTTATGGTCGCTCGTTTTCCGTTTAAAGGGGCCGGGCTTCTGGTAGGAATGTTTTTTGCCGGGATGATGATTCCGGTCCACTGTACCCTGGTTCCGCTCTACAGCATGATGAACGGACTGGGATGGCTGGACAGCTTATGGGCCCTGCTCTTTCCCTATGTGGCGTCGGGACTGCCGCTGGCCATTTTCCTGACCTACGGCCACTATCAGCAGATCCCGATGGAGCTTGAGGAGGCGGCGAGAATGGACGGATGTGGTGTGATCCGGATGTTCCTCTACATCTTTCTTCCGCTGGCGAAGCCGGTGATTTCCACCATCGGGATCCTGACGGCGATCAGCGTGTGGAACGAATTTATATTTGCCAATATCATCATTTCGGACCCGGTGAAGAAGACGCTGCCGGTAGGACTTCTGGCGTTAAAGGGGACGTATAATACGAACTATGCTGCGGTCAGCGCGGCGTTGACTATTTCCGCGATACCGATTATCATAGTCTATATCCTGATGTCCGGAAAGATTCAGGCCGGGATGGTTTCCGGCGCGGTGAAGAGTTAAGTGGGGGAGAAAATGGATAATCAAATGAAAAACTGTCTTGAAAATCCTGTTTTACCCGGATTTCATCCGGATCCGTCGGTCATACGGGTGGGAGAGGATTACTATATGGCCGTGTCTACCTTTGAATGGTTTCCGGGAGTCTGTATTTACCATTCCACAGATTTACAGAACTGGGAACTGGCGGCCAGACCGTTAAACCGTGTTTCCCAGCTGGACATGAAGGGCAATGACGCCTCCGGAGGTGTATTTGCTCCCTGCCTTTCCTATGCCGACGGCGTGTTCTATCTGGTCTACACCAATGTGAGGACCCACTGGTACGACTTTATGGACTGCCACAATTATCTGGTTACGGCTGCGGATATCCGGGGAGAATGGTCAGAACCCGTCTATCTGCACAGCCTGGGCTTCGATCCGTCTCTGTTTCATGATGAGGACGGGAGAAAGTGGGTAGTCAGTATCGTGAGACATTACCGGAAGAACCGCGTTCAGAGGATTGCCCTGCAGGAATACGACCCTGTTTTAAAGAAAATGACAGGGCCGTTACGGGAGATATTCGAGGGCAGCGGGCTGACGGCTCCGGAGGGGCCTCACCTTTACCGGAGAAACGGCTGTTATTATATTATGACGGCGGAAGGCGGAACAGAATATGGTCACGCGGTTACCATGGGCCGGTCGGAGAAGATTGGCGGTCCCTATGAGTTATCACCTTATAATCCGGTACTGACAGCGAGACATAATATGACACTTCCTTTACAGAAGGCCGGCCATGCCGATCTGGTGGAGGCACCGGATGGGGAGTGGTATATGGTGCATTTATGCGGCCGGCCGCTGCCGCCGTTTCGCCGGTGTATTCTCGGGAGAGAGACGGCTGTCCAGCATGTGAAATGGACGGAGGACGGATGGCTCTGCCTTGCAGACGGAGGAAATGAACCGCGTTTACGCGTCCCGGTATCATGGCCGGTGGAACGAAAAAGGGAGCAGGAGATCCGGTATTCCTTTCAGGAAACAGAGTTAAGCCCGGATTTCTTTTCGCTCAGAGTGCCTCTGGGGGAGTCTGTGTCGCTGACCGAACGTCCCGGGTACCTGCGGCTGACGGGAAAAGATTCGCCGAATTCCAGATTCGAACAGAGTCTGATTGCACGGAGACAGGAGGACTTCGATTTCAGTTTTGAGACAGAGCTGGAATTTGAGCCGTCCTCGGAGCGGCAGATGGCAGGGATTCTGTATTTTTATGACGAATGCGACTTTTATTACCTTCGTGTGACGTACAGCCAGGATGGGCAGAAGATTGTCGATGTGATGCGGATGAACCGGGGAAAGGCTGAGTATACGCCTGACTGCGGTATCCCGGTGCCTGAGGGTCGGAGCATCCGGCTCCGGCTGGAGGTGCACCGGACGGAGGCCTGTTTTTCCTACAGTCTGGAGGAGGGCGTGTGGCAGCAGGCAGGAGATACGCTGGATGCCTCGCTCCTCTCTGACGAGTACCCGGAGGAGGGAGCGTACACAGGAGCCATGGTCGGTCTGGGGTGTCACGATATGGCGTACCGCAGTGCAAAAGCGTATTTTAAGTATGCAGTGTACCGCAGGGAAGGGAACGGAATGGAAAGAGGCTGATGGAGACTGACGGAGAGGGGGAGACCATGGAACGGACCTATACATTAATGCTGGTAGAGGATGAACGGAATATTCTGTACGGCATGAAGAATGCCATCCTCTGCCATAATGCTCTCGTCTCAGAGATCCTGACTGCTGAAAACGGCAGGGAGGCTCTGGAACTTCTGGAGGAGCGGGTTCCGGATATCATCATTACCGATATCCGTATGCCTGAAATTGACGGTACCGAGCTGGTCCGCCGGATCCGTGAACAGGGGTATGAGATGCCCGTGATCATACTGACGGCTCTGACAGACTTTGCGATTGCCCGTGATCTGATCCATTATCAAATTCAGAATTACATCGTAAAGCCCTTCTCGATTGAGGAAATTTTAAAGGAGACGGAGGTGGCGATCGGAGAGCTGAAGAAGCGCAGTCAGATGAAGATGGCACAGAAGATCGTGAAGGAGTTCCCGGAACTGGTGGAGATCCCGCCTTCCAGCGAAAACCTTCTGATTTCCCAGGCCGTGGAGTACATCGGCAGTCATTTGGCCGGCGCTGCTTCATTAAATGACATTTCCGGGGCACTCCATGTGAGTAAGGCATATTTATCCACGCTGTTCAAGCGGGAGATGAACACCACTGTGACGGATTTTGTGACGAAGCAGCGGATGAAAGAGGCAAAAAAGCTCCTTCTGGAGACCGATATGCTGGTATCTGAGATCTATTTGAAGGTAGGGTACCAGAGCGATAAGTATTTTATCAAGGTGTTTAAGGAGCTGGAGGGGATCACGCCGCTGGCCTACAGGAAGAAATGGAAGGCAGAATGAACAGCAGTAGTGTTGTTTTTGCGGATGAATCTGGAAGATTGTAAAAAAAATAACAAAAGAAATGAAATGGAATATTGACTATTTCGAGTAAATGTAATAAAGTAAGTATTAGCCTATGGCATGTAACTTACAAGGTATAAGTAACATCAAATAAACTATTTGGTTACTATACAATATTACAGAAAAGAGAGGTTGAATAAAATGGCAGAAATCGATTTAAGTCAGTATGGTATCAACGGAACTACAGAGATCGTCTACAACCCTTCATTTGAAACATTATTTGAAGAAGAGACGAAACCAGAACTGGAAGGCTATGAAAAAGGCCAGGTAAGTGAACTCGGCGCAGTTAATGTTATGACCGGTATTTATACAGGACGTTCACCTAAAGATAAGTACATAGTCATGGATGAGAATTCTAAGGACACTGTATGGTGGACTTCTGATGAGTATAAGAATGACAATCACCCGGCCAGCCAGGAAGCATGGGATACCGTTAAGAAGATCGCTCTGGAAGAGCTTTCCGGAAAAAGACTTTTTGTTGTAGATGCATTCTGCGGTGCAAACAAGGATACCCGTATGGCAATCCGTTTCATCGTTGAGGTTGCTTGGCAGGCTCATTTCGTAAAGAACATGTTTATTCAGCCTACAGCCGAAGAACTTGAGAACTTTACACCGGATTTCGTAGTATACAATGCTTCCAAAGCAAAAGTAGAAAATTATAAAGAATTAGGTCTGAATTCTGAGACAACCTCTATGTTTAATATCACCAGCCGCGAGCAGGTAATCGTAAATACATGGTACGGCGGAGAGATGAAGAAGGGTATGTTCTCCATGATGAACTACTATCTGCCGTTAAAGGGCATTGCTTCCATGCACTGTTCTGCCAACACAGACTTAAACGGCGAGAATACCGCTATCTTCTTCGGACTTTCCGGAACAGGAAAGACAACACTGTCCACAGACCCGAAGCGTCTTCTGATCGGTGATGACGAGCACGGCTGGGACGACAACGGCGTATTCAACTTCGAAGGCGGCTGCTACGCTAAGGTTATCAACCTGGATAAAGAATCCGAGCCGGATATCTACAATGCAATCAAGCGCAACGCGCTGTTAGAAAACGTTACCCTTGACAAAGACGGCAAGATCGACTTCGACGATAAGAGCGTGACAGAGAATACACGTGTATCTTACCCGATCGACCATATCGAGAAGATCGTTCGCCCGGTTTCCGCAGCTCCTGCAGCAAAAGATGTAATCTTCCTGTCAGCAGATGCGTTCGGCGTACTTCCTCCAGTATCAATCCTGACACCAGAGCAGACTCAGTATTACTTCCTGTCTGGATTTACAGCAAAACTTGCTGGTACAGAGCGTGGTATCACAGAGCCTACACCTACATTCTCCGCTTGCTTCGGCCAGGCTTTCTTAGAGCTGCACCCGACAAAGTATGCAGAGGAGCTTGTTAAGAAGATGGAGAAGAGCGGCGCTAAGGCTTACCTTGTTAATACCGGATGGAACGGTACCGGCAAGCGTATCTCTATCAAGGACACACGTGGAATCATCGACGCGATCCTGGATGGTTCTATCGCAAGCGCACCGACCAAGCAGCTTCCATACTTCAACTTTGAGATTCCGACAGAGCTTCCGGGCGTAGATCCTAAGATCCTTGATCCTCGTGATACCTATGCAGAAGTTTCTGAGTGGGAGACAAAGGCAAAAGATCTGTCTCAGCGTTTCATCAAGAACTTTGCAAAATATGAGGGAAATGAAGCAGGAAAAGCTTTAGTTTCTGCAGGTCCTCAGTTATAAGAGTAAAATGAGTTGTTGGCCCCCGGCAGTTTTTGCCGGGGGCTTTTGATATAGGAATCCGGCGGGATACCCCGCGGAATTGATAAAGCGGATTGGGGGAAACATGGTGAGTAACACAAAAATTATCTTTTTTGACATCGATGGAACGCTGATTGATATGAAGCGAAAGCAGATTTCCGGCAAGACCATGGAAATGCTGAAAAGGCTAAAAGAAAAGGGCGTGATGATCTGCATTGCTACGGGCAGAGCGCCTTCAGCGCTTCCCGCGTTTGGCGATATTGCATTTGATGTGTATCTGACCTTTAACGGATCGTATTGCTATAATCGTGATCAGACCATCTTCAGCAATCCGCTGCTGACCGATGACGTTGATACCATTATAAAAAACGCGGAGACCATTCACAGGCCTTTGTCACTTGCCACAAAAGACAGACAGGCGGCAAATGGAAAGGACGATGATCTTGTGGAGTATTATGGTTTTGCAAACCGTGAAGTGGAGGTTGCGGATGATTTTGAGGAAGTGGCAAAAGAGGAAGTATACCAGATCATGCTGGGATGCCGTGAAAGAGACCATCTTTCCCTGCTGAACGGTGTGCACCGTGCCAAAATTGCAGCCTGGTGGGACCGGGCCGTGGATATTATCCCTGCCGACGGCGGAAAAGGCATTGGGATTGAAAAGGTACTGGAATATTATCACTTAAATCAATCAGAGGCGATGGCCTTTGGAGATGGAAACAATGATATTGAAATGTTTCAGGCGGTTGGAAAAGGGATTGCAATGGCAAATGCCTCAGACAGACTGAAAGAAGCAGCGTATGGTCTCTGCGGTGACGCAGCAGAGGATGGGATCTATCATTATTGTATGGAACATGGCCTGATATGAACGGAAGCTGTCACGACGATGCGGGAAAATCTCTGGATTTTCCCGTAAGCTTTCTCCGGAGATTTGACTCCGGACAGGACTTTACATGTTTAAGGAGAAATTACACTTTATTGGATGGGATAAGAATAATATAAAAATGAAATTATACAGAATGCATAAAAATACCCTTGAATATGTCTTGAGAAATATCATATTGCTGTCAAAATTTTACAAAAAAAATATTGCCTATTGATTTAAACGTGTAAACGAACTATAATGTGTCCATAGGATAACAGTAGTTAGTTGAAAGTGGATAATGCATACTTTTTGAGGAGGTCGTGATTTGAAATCTTATGAAGCAATGGAAGAAGAAGCTCTGGCAGTGCGCAGAGACATTATTGAAATGCTTTACCAGGCGGGAAGCGGTCATCCCGGCGGTTCCCTGTCGGTGACGGATATTCTGGTGTGCCTGTACAACCGGATCCGCGTGGATGAAAAGCAGCCGGACATGGAAGACCGTGACCGGGTGGTACTCAGCAAGGGACATGCAGCCCCCGCATTGTATGCCGTGCTCGCGGAACACGGTTTTTTTTCAAAAGATGCATTTAAACGTTTAAGAAAACTTGGAGGCATGCTTCAGGGCCATCCGGATATGAATAAGACTCCGGGTGTCGATGTCTGTACCGGTTCCCTGGGACTTGGGGTATCGACCGCCTGCGGAATCGCACTGGCCGGAAAGGTGAGAAAGAAGGACTATCACGTCTATGCGATTCTGGGAGACGGGGAGCTGCAGGAAGGCATCGTATGGGAAGCCATGACGGCGGCGGTCCACCATAAGCTGGATAACATGACGGTGATTGTGGATTTAAACGGACTTCAGATCGACGGTCCGGTGGAAAAGGTAATGGGACTTGGTAATCTAAAGGGAAAATTCCTGGATTACGGTTTTAAGGTGGTGGAAGCGGACGGACATGATTTTGCGGCGCTGGACGCGGCCATTGCGGTGAGAGAGAACGGTGTGCCGGTCTGCATACTGGCAAAGACGGTTAAGGGAAAAGGCGTTTCCTTCATGGAGAACCAGGCCGGATGGCATGGACAGAAGGTAAGCGGTGAAGATTATAAGAATGCAATGGAAGAACTGAAAGGAGGAAGATGAGATGGCTGAACCGGCAATGAGAGAGGCTTATGGAGACGCCCTGCTTGAGATGGGGGAGGACGAACGCGTCGTAGTTCTGGATGCGGACCTGGCGAAGGCCACATCCTCCGGAAAATTTGCTGCGAAGTATCCCGAACGGTTTTTCGATATGGGAATCGCGGAGCAGAATCTGATGGGAACGGCGGCTGGTATGGCGATCAGCGGACTGAAGCCATTTGCATCGACCTTTGCCCTGTTTGCGGCGGGACGTGCTTATGAGCCTATCCGCAATGCGGTCTGTTATGCGAAGGCTCCGGTGAAGATCGTGGCTACCCATGCGGGACTTTCTCCGAATTCCGACGGAGGAAGCCATGAGACGATCGAGGATATCGCGCTGATGCGGGTGCTCCCGGGTATGACGGTTTTGAGCCCGTGTGATTACAGACAGGCGTTTGATATGGTGCTGCAGATGAAAGATATGGATCATCCCGCTTATATCCGGATGTCGAGACACCCGGTGGAGACGGTAACGGCTGAGGGAAGCCATACGGAGATCGGCAAGATCGACGTGCTCCGCGAAGGCGGGGACGTATGCTTCGCAGCTACGGGGGTTATGGTGGCGGAAGCGCTGCATGCGGCGGAGGCCCTGGAGGAAAAGGGAATACACGCCGCGGTGTTAAACGTACATACAATCAAGCCCCTTGACCGGGAGACCCTGATCCGTTACGGAAAATCCTGCAAACGGATGGTAACGGCCGAGGAACACTCCGTCATCGGGGGCTTAGGATCAGCGGTGGCGGAGGTGCTTGCTGAATGCGGCGGCTGCCGTATGAAACGCGTTGGTATTCAGGATAAATTCGGACAGTCCGGTGATCTGGGAGAGCTGATGGAGAGCTATGGACTGACGGCAGAAAATCTGATGGAGACCGCATTACTGCTAATGGAGGAAGAACAATGAAAAAGATCCCGGTAATCATAGACTGCGATACAGGAATCGACGATATGATATCCTTCGCCGTAACACTCACCTCGGATAAGCTCAACATCCTGGGGATCACGACAGTGGCTGGAAATCAGACGGTGGATATCACGACCCAGAATACATTAAACGGAGTTGCAATCATGGGAAGAACCGATATTCCGGTAGCGAAAGGAGCGGAAAAACCGCTGTCGAGACCGCTTCGGGATGCCGGATACATACACGGCGAAACTGGCCTGGGAACGTATCAGTTCGCTGAAAAAACGGTAAAACAGCCGGAGACTGAGGAAGCGGTGGAGCTGATGAGACGCCTGCTGGCCGCATCGGAAGAGAAGGTGGTGATTCTTGCGATTGCCCCGCTGACCAATGTAGCCAGACTGCTGATGGACCATCCGGAGGCAGGAGAGAAGATCGATAAGATCGTGTTTATGGGCGGTTCCTTAAGAACCGGTAATCCCACACCGGTTTCCACCTTCAATGTGCTGGCGGATCCGGAAGCTGCGAGATATGTGATGAAGAGCGGTGTTCCCTTCCATATGTGTCCGCTGGATACGACCAGAGAGGTGTATCTGACCGCAGATGACATTGAAGCCATAGGAGCGATTGGCAATCCGGTTGCCCGGATGAACTACGAGATGTGCCGTTTTTATAACGATGCCGTAAATAAGAACAACAACGCGGACAAACGGTTTAAAGGCCTGTGTATCCACGACCTCTGCGCGGCGGTGTACGTGACGGATCCACAGCTTTTTACAACCGTGAAATATCAGGGAGATGTGGAGACGGAAGGGGAGCTGACTCTGGGATTTACGGTTCTGGACTACGAAAATATCAGACAGGTACCGGAGGAAGAGAGGAACGTGACCTTTATCAGTTCCGTTGACAGAGACGGCGTTTTGAAGATCTATTTCGATGCTCTGAAATGCTTTGGAGAACAGGGGGAAGAAATTCATGGATAAAATACCGGTAATTATAGACTGCGATACTGGAATTGATGATATGATATCATTTGTACTGACACTTGCGTCGAAACAGCTGGATATCCGGGGAGTTACCACCGTGGCGGGAAATGTATCCCTTCCGTACACGACGTATAATACCGTCAACGGACTTGCATTTATGGGCAGAGGTGAGATTCCGGTGGCGGCCGGAGAAGCAGCGCCCCTTGAGCGTCCGTACCGCGATGCCAGTGAGATTCACGGGGACAGCGGGCTGGGAGCATTTACCTTTGAACATCCCGTGGATTACGGTCCGGTGGAGACCGGGGGAGTGGAGTTTTTATATGAAAAGCTGATGGAATCGGAGGAGAAGATCACGATTCTGGCGCTGGCGCCGCTTACCAATATTGCGAAGCTGTTTCTGGAGCATCCGGACTGTAAGGAAAAGATTGAGAAGATCGTATTTATGGGCGGTTCCATTTACAGCGGAAATCCGACGCCGGTGGCGACGTTTAACGTGTGGGTGGATCCCGAGGCGGCAAGGATCGTCATGAAGGGCGGCGTTCCATTCTATATGTGTCCGCTGGATACGACCAGGGAAGCTTACCTGACGGAAGAGGAGCTGGAAATTGTCGGAACCATTGACAATCCGGTGGCGGATATGGTCTACACCATGTTGAGCTTCTACTGGAACCAGGAGAAAAAGAATGTGAACGGCCATAAGCGCTTTAAAGGATTGTGCATTCATGACTTATGTACGGCGGCGTATGTGACGAACCCGGAGCTGTTTCACTCTGCGAAATACTACGGGGACGTGGAGACGAAAGGACCGCTCACGGAAGGCTTTACCATGATTGACTGTGAGGACATCTTAAGGAAGAGCGAGGATGAGAAGAACATCGACTATATTGATTCTGTTGACAGAGACGGTGTGATAAAGATTTTCTTTGAGGCACTGAATTCTTATGGAGCATAAAAAAGCGGATCTTCCCACCGCAGGGGCGTGACAGTCCTAAGGCGGCGGGCAAATGGAATAGATAAAGGAGAAGATAAAAATGAAAAAAATTATGGCAGCGGTACTGGCGGGAGTTATGGCATTTTCTTTGACGGCATGCGGAGGCGGAGCAGCGAAAGACGCAGGCGGCGGTGAAAAGGCAGAAGGAACAGGGGGAAAGACGTACAAGGTCGCGCTGATGGCAGACGGCGCCGGTTTCGGTTCCCAAAGCTTCAACGACGTTGCGCTGGAAGGACTGGAGAAGGCGAAGGCTGACTTCGGAATCGAGCTGACCACACTGGAGGTAAAGGAAGTAGCCGACTTTGCAAACAGCTTAAGAAGCTTAGCGCAGCAGGGCTGTGATCTGATCATTACCCCCAGCTCTACGATCAAGGATGCCGTAACGGAAGTGGCGGCGGAATATCCGGATACCTTTTTCGGTCTTCTGGATGTCCAGGTAGAAGGCGTGCCAAATGTGGTTTCATCCAGCTACCGTGAGCATGAGGCGGCATTTTTGCTGGGAGCACTTGGCGGATACTTGACAAAGACCAACCAGATCGGCTTTATCGGCGGCGTCAGCGGCGTGATTCAGGACCGTTTCCAGTATGGCTACATGGCCGGAGCATGGTATTCCAATCCGGAAGTCAAGGTAACCTCCTCCTATACCGGAAGCTTCAGCGACGTGGGTAAGGGAAAAGAGATTGCAACCATGATGTTCAGCGATGGCTGTGATTACGTGGCGCCATCCGCAGGTGCGTGCAACTTAGGCGTATTCCAGGCGTCCAAGGAAGCCGGAGCCGACAAGTGGAGCTTCGGAGCAGCCAACGGACAGTTTAACCAGATGCCGGACAAGATCGTGGCTTCCCAGGTAAAGCGTGTGGACAACGTTGCTTACTCCATGGTGGAAAAGATGGTAAACGGAACACTGAAGGGCGAACAGAGCGAATACGGCTTAAAGGATGGCGGCGTGGATTTAATGTACTCCACAGAGGATGCCATGAAGGACGCAGTACCTCAGGATATTAAGGATAAGATAGAGGAAATCAGAAAACAGATTGTAGATGGAACGATTAAAGTTCCGGCTTCTCAGGATGAATATAACGCATATGTGAAATAGAACCCGTATCGAGCTGATTGCTCATAGCGAGGAGAGGGGTACCGATATGGAATATGCAATTGAATTAAAGGAACTGACGAAACGGTTTAATCAGTTTACGGCCAACGACAAGATCTCTTTTCAGGTGGAAAAAGGGGAGATCCACGCGCTGGCAGGAGAAAACGGGGCGGGTAAGACGACTCTGATGAATATGATCTACGGTCTCTATACACCGACTTCGGGAGAATTATGGATTAACGGGGAGCAGGTTAAATTCACCAGCTCCCGCGATTCCATTGCCAGGGGCATTGGCATGGTGCATCAGCATTTCATGCTGGTTCCAAAGCTTACGGTGGCGGAAAATATCATCGCGGGCCAGGAGACCGGAACGGCCCTTAAGCTGGACCGGAAGACGGCGGAAAAGCAGATTGCCGAGCTGTCCGATCAATATGGACTGAAGATCGATCCTTCGGTGAAGGTCGGAGACCTGTCCGTGACCATGCAGCAGAGAGTGGAGATCTTAAAGGTGCTGTACCGCCGTGCGGAAATTCTCATCTTTGACGAGCCGACGGCGGTGCTGACACCGCAGGAGATCGACGAGTTCTGCGATATCCTGTTAAAGCTCAAACAGCAGGGAAAGACGATACTTTTTATCAGCCATAAGTTAAACGAGGTCATGAAGATTTCCGATCACGTAACGGTAATCCGTCTCGGCAAGGTGATCGGAACGGTAAAGACCAGCGAGACCACGCCGGAGGAATTGACCCGGATGATGGTTGGACGCGATATCTCTCTGGGGGGAGGCGCAAGGGAGGAGATAAAATCGCCGAAGGAGATCTTAAAGATTGATCACGTGTCTTATAAGAACAGCAAGAATATTAAGAAGGTGGATGACTTAAGTCTTTCCGTGAAGGCCGGAGAGATCCTGGGAATTGCCGGAGTCGACGGCAACGGACAGGAGGAACTGGTGGAGATGATCTGCGGTCTGCGGACCATGGATGAGGGTGATATTCTTCTCGACGGAGAATCGATTAAGCATCATCCTACAGGGATGGTTCAGGACATGGGAATCGGATACATACCGGAGGACCGTCACAAAGACGGACTGGTACTGGATTTCTCCATTGCGGAAAATGTGATTCTGGGTCAGCACAGGAAACCGCTGTTTGCGAAACACGGGCTGATCATGAAGAAGAAAGAGATCGGGGAGACTGCGGAGCATTTACGGGAACAGTACGATATCCGTTGCTCCGGTGTGGACTCGGCAGCTTCCACGCTGTCCGGCGGTAATCAGCAGAAGATCGTGATTGCCAGGGCCATCTTCCGGGGGCCGAAGGCGATCCTGGCGGTTCAGCCGACCAGAGGCCTGGATGTAGGCGCTATCGAATATATCCATAAGGCGCTGGTGGAGCAGAGAAACCAGGGAAAGGCGGTGCTGCTGTTATCGCTGGAGCTGGATGAGATCCTGTCCTTAAGCGACCGGATTGCAGTTATTCATAAAGGAAAAATTGTGGGGATCGTAGATGCCCATAAGACGACGAGAGAAGAACTGGGGCTCATGATGCTGGGGCATGTGACCGGAAAGGAGGAGGAAGCATGACGAAGGAGAAGAAGAACGAAAAAAAGAGGGATGGCTTAAACGGTGTGCTGATGCAGGTCGCTATATCCATTATTTCGATCGTATTTGCTTTCCTGGTAGGAGGAATTATCATAGCAGCCATGGGCGAAAACCCGTTTAAAGCGTATTCCGTGCTGATCAAGGGCGCTGTGGGAACATCGGTGGCGCTGACTGTGTCCTTAACCAAGACTGTGCCGTTAATCCTGACCGGTCTCGCCGTGGCGGTGGCTCAGAAGAGCCGCGTGTTTAATATCGGAGCCGAGGGTCAGCTTCTGGTGGGGGCCTTTGCCGCCGGTTACGTCGGCTTCACCTTTCATCTGCCGGCGCCTCTTCACATTCTGCTCTGTCTGGCGGCCGCTGTGCTTGCAGGCATGTTCTGGGCGTTTATTGCAGCGTTTTTAAAGTATACGAGAAATGTTCACGTAGTTATCGCTACGATTATGTTAAACTATATTGCCACTTCCCTGGTCCAGTATTTCGTCTGCGGACCGTTTAAGGAACCGGGGGCTACCTTTAACGCGACGTCGGCAATTGCCGGGACGGCAAAGCTGCCGCAGATTCTGCCGCGGCCGCTGTCTTTAAACCTGGGATTTATTATTGCACTGGTGATGATCGCCGCATGCTGGTTTCTGCTGAATAAGACTACCACCGGATATGAGATGAGGGCGGTCGGCTCTAATCCTGACGCCAGCCGCGTAGGCGGGATCAATATTAAGAAGAACATGTTTATGGCGCTGGTTATAAGCGGCGCGTTAGCCGGACTGGCCGGCGGAATCGAGGTGTCCGGAAGCTTATACCGCGTGATGGAGGGCTTCTCTCCGGGATACGGCTTCAACGGAATCCCTGTCGCCATGATGGCAAACGGGAATCCGATCGCAATTTTCTTCTCAGCTTTTCTTCTGGGAGCCATGAGAAACGGTGCGCTGGCCATGCAGATTCAGCTGGGGATTTCTCAGGATATCGTGGATATTATTCAGGGCCTGGTTATCATTTTCCTGGGTTGTGATTACATGATCCGTTACTATATCAACCATATACGTCTCGAAAGGAGGAAACTGGCATGACAGGAATGATCTCGATTTTACTGTTGTCAACCCTTCGGATGGGGACTCCTCTTGCCCTTACCGCTCTCGGCGGTACGATGTCAGAGCGTTCCGGCGTTACGAATATCGGTCTGGAAGGCATTCTGACCGCCGGGGCCTTTGCAGCGGTGGTGGGCAGCTATTTCACCGGAAATCCCTGGATCGGTGTTCTCTGTGCGATCGTTATGGGGATTGCCATTTCAGCCATTCACTCCTTTATCGCAGTGACGGCAGGCGGCGCACAGAATATCAGTGCAATGGCCCTCGTCATGCTGGCCAACGGCTTTTCCGCAGTGGGATTAAACGCCATCTTCAAGAGCGCGGGCAACTCGGCTCAGGTAAATGCCCTGCCGACTACACCGATCCTGGCGCACATACCGGTTGTGGGAGAGTTTCTGGCAAAGCTTTCACCGTTCGTTTATATTGCATTTATCATGCTGTTCGTGGTCTGGTATCTCCTTAAGCATACGCCGCTGGGACTGCGCATCACCATGGTCGGGGAACAGCCGAAGGCGGCGGAGACGGCGGGTATCAGTGTTGCGAAGATCCGGTATTTCTCCGTGCTGGCGTCTGGCTTCTTAGGCGGACTGGGCGGCGCTTACCTGTCTCTCGGGCAGATGAACCTTTATCAGGACGGAATGGTTTCCGGCAGGGGTTATCTGGCGCTGGGGGCAGTTATTATGGGTAAATGGAACCCGGTGGGAGCATTTTTCTCCGCCATGTTCTTTGGTTTATTTGAGGCAATCCAGATCTACGTGCAGATGATACCGAATTTCCCGGTGCCTCACGAGTTTATCGAAATGATCCCGTATGTGGCGAGCCTAATCGTTCTGGCCGGCTTCATCGGAAAGGCGGAAGGACCGGCAGCCAACGGCAAACCGTATTCCCGGTTCGTGAATTTGAGATAATGAATCAGCCGTGCGGCAGTTTGCATGGAAAAGTGTGTTACAAGCTTGCTTGTATAAGCGCTTTTCTGTGCAAACTGACATAGGGCGGAACGCCCGGGCTTCTTGTTTTCGTGTTGTTCGAAAACAAGAAGATGCACGGCTGAACAGATACGTAAGCGGGCCGGCAGCGCCCGCTTATGTGCTTATGAGAAGGAGGTATACGCGATGAGACAAAGGGATCTGATTGTTAATCCTACGCTGGCCTGCGGGAATCCCTTGAATTTTAAGGAAGATTTAGATATACTTGAGAAAACAGGAATTAAGATTCTGCATATAGACATCATGGATGGCCATTATGTGCCGAATCTCTGCTTCGATACCGGGATGGTGGGCCTGATCCGGAAAAACTATTCGTTTCTCCTGGATGTCCATTTAATGGTGACGAATCCTGAGGACTATATCCAGCCGCTGGCGGCAGCCGGGGCGGATTATGTGAGCTTTCATCTGGATGCGACCAATTTTCCGATCCGTATGTTAAACCAGATCAGGGAAAACGGCATGAAGGGCGGCGTGGTGCTGAATCCGGCACAGTCTCCCGATCTGCTTGCAGAGACGCTTCCTTACCTGGATTTTATACTGGTGATGGGGGTGGAGCCTGGATTTTCCGGCCAGAAGTTCCTGGAAGGAACCGTGGACAAGGTGGGAAAACTGGATGGCATGCGGAAGGAACTGGGACTCTCTTATTTGATCGAAGCCGACGGCGGCGTGGACCGGGAGAATACCGTTACGCTGCTGGAGCACGGAGCGGATATCCTGGTATCGGGCGCATTCGGCGTGTTTGAAGGAAGAAACGGACTTGAGCAGGACTGCAGGGAGTACCGGGAACTGGCGCTTAAGGCAGCCGGAGAGAGGCTGGAAGCATAGAAGCAGATTGACGAAGGGGGGAAATGGTGTGGCGACAATTAAAGATATTGCAAGACTGGCGGGCGTGTCTACAGCGACCGTGTCCATGGTCTTAAATGGAAAGGACTGCATTACCAAAAAGACAAAGGAAAAGGTGATGGCCGCCGCCAGGGAAGTGGATTACATCCCGAGCTTTGCGGCCAAGTCGCTGAAGACGAAGCGCAGCTATACCATCGCCCTTTTTGTAGGCGATATTGCAAACCCGTTTTTCCCGGAGATTATCAAAGGGGTGGAGGCTGCCGCCAAAGACCGGAATTACAGCGTCATTATCTATGACTTATCCGGTCAGGACCAGGATTTTGTGGAGCAGATCGATAAGGCGGCCAGCCAGAAGGTGGACGGCTTTTTTATCACCGGCAGCACGCAGATTTCAGAGGAAGCAAAGAAGAGGCTTTTAATGATCGCGGACTCGGGCATCAAGATGATTTCCTGTAACCGGTTTATGGAATGGGGAGAGTTCCCGCTGATCTATACCTCTGAGGGCGAGCAGGTGGACGGTCTGCTGAGCAAGCTGGCGGCATTGGGACATAAGCATATCGGCTGCATCTCCGGCTATCCGGAATACTGGGTAGCGGAGCGCAGGGAAGGCTTTTACCGGAAGACGCTTAAGCAGTACGGTTTGTACCATCCGGAATATATTGTGAATGGCGGATTCTTCATAGAAGATGGTATCCGCAGCACCAGGATGCTGTTAAAGGAACAGCCGCAGATTACCGCGGTGATGTGTGTGAATGATACACTGGCCATCGGCTGCAATGCGGCGGCCAGGGAGCTGGGGCTTAAGGTACCGGAGGACTTGTCCATATTCGGCGTGGATGGCGTGGAATGCCTGAAATATTTTGCGCCGCAGATTACGACCGTGGATACCCACCGGTATGAGTATGGCTACAAGGGGACTGTCCGGCTGATTGAACTGATCGAGGATGATGGAAGCCGGAGGCAGGAGCTTCTGGAGACTATGGCTTGCCCATGCTCCATACGGCAGGGAGATACGATTGCCCCGCCGAGAAAAGAATGATATGAGAAAGAAAGGCTGGATAAAGGAATGAGAATAGGAATCGGATGCGACCACGGCGGTTATGAGATGAAGGAAGAACTGAAAAAAAGACTGACCGGCGGCGGACATGCAGTTACAGATAAAGGAATTTACAGTGTCAGCGAGGTGGACTATCCTGACGTGGCCGCAGAAGTGGCAGAGGGAGTTGTCGCCGGAGAGTACGACTGCGCGATTCTGGTATGCGGAACGGGGATCGGTATGAGCATTGCGGCCAACAAGGTGGATGGAATCCGTGCTGCGCTGGTGACGGACACGTTTTCAGCCAGAATGGCAAAGGAGCATAACAATGCCAACATCATCACGCTGGGAGCCAGAACGGTGGGAATCGAGCTGGCGTGGGAGCTGGTGAACGCGTATCTGGGGGCGGAATTCCTGGGAGGGAAGCATCTGGTACGGGTTGAGAAGATTATGGGGATGGAAAAGTAAGACGAAATAATAATGCGGATATCTGCAGAAATATTTCGAGGGTATCTTGAACCTTAGTATTGTGTATGCTGCTCAGAATCCAGTATGAAATTGATATCGTTACCTGTGAGGGCAGTAACATAGAACAGGTTCTGCTGAAGGAACAAGCAGTTGATAATTAAAAATAAGACATAAGATGGTTTAAGCAGGCGGAAGTGATTCACTTCCGCCTGTTTAATTGGATAGAAAGGCAATTTCCTGGATATGCCTACGGACTGTCTCCAGAGGGATGAGCGCATGTGCTGAAGAAGTATGACTACATGCTGCTCTTTCACGACGATTTCCCAGGCTGGCTCTATGAGGTCCACATGGGAGTGACGACGATCTGGGAACGGTGGAATTAAATTCTGTCCGACGAAGGATCAGCGGCACCGGGATGAACAGCTTAAACCACTACGCCTGTGGTTCGATTACTGAGCGGCTTATGAAAGCGCGGGCTGTGTATCCGTCTCCGTATGGGGAATACGTATCCTGTTGTCACCGTCCTTATGCCGCTCCAGGATAATTTCATTATCCTGTAAGAATAAATATAAAAGAAAAGATTGAGTAAATAGACAAAACATATTAGAATATAAAGATAAATTCAATTTCTGGATTGATATAAATGGCAGTGGGAGGTACGAAGATGAAGCGGATCACGCTGGATAAGCTGACTGAAAAACTGGAAAAAACATCCTACCAAACCCAGTACGACCATATCATGTCGCTGATTCGGAAAGGACGCATAAAGCCCGTGGCTGCTTCCGGAAAGAACGGAAAGAAGCCGGCGCTTTATCTGGAATACTGGATTACAGAGCCGGAAGAGGAGCAAAAGGAACGAACAGAGCGGCTTCGGCTCCTTAAGGAAGAACTGGAATACGGCTTATCGCCTGCGATTGGAATCGATTATTACGTTTCGCATCCGGAGGTCTATGGAGCAGAGCGTTCCTGGGTGCTTATGATGGACCGGTATTTGAAGAACTGCCGGGAAAAGCTTCGGACGGAAGAGTCCATGAACGAGCGGAGCTTTGAGATCTGGGGCAGGGAAAAATTTCTTAAGGAAGAGCAGGGAAAGACGGTGTGCAGGCACATGGGGATATCCATGGAAATGCTGAATATCTATGATACGTCGGAACCGTTGGCTTACTATTCCCACACGAAAAAGGTGCCGCAGAATCTGCTGATTATAGAGAATAAGGATACTTTTTATACCATGAGGCGCCATTTGATCAGCGGCGGCGGTCCGATTTTCGGGCTGGAGACGGGAACTCTTATCTACGGCGCCGGGAAACAGATTCTCCGCTCATTCCGGGATTTTTCTCTGTGTATGGAGCCATATATTACCAATTCTGGGAATAAAATCTACTATTTTGGTGATCTTGATTATGAGGGGATTTCCATTTATGAAGATTTATGCGGCCGGTTTGGCAGGGAATGGGCGATAGAGCCTTTTAAGGCCGCTTATATAGCCATGACTGAAAAGGTGCTGAACACTCTGACCGTTCAGGACAGCCTTGATTCCGGCCTCTGTTCGCTGCCCGGGATGAAGGAGAAGCAGAGCCGACGGGGCGGAGATCTGTTTTTTGGCTATTTTGAAGCAGCGGAGCAGGAAAAAATGAAGGCGGTTCTTCTGGCGGGCAAGTATATCCCACAGGAATGCTTAACGATCAGCGATCTGCCAATGAGGCCTGGTGATTACGATGGAACATGATTTCTTAAAACAATTCTGGAAGCGTATGAAAAGCGTTGGTATGTACGCCCTTCTTTTTCAAAACAGCTTTCAGAAGACCACCTGGAAACAGTATGGATTCTTAAAAATGGATGAGCAGATTAATATGATCTTTGCAGTTCTGCTCTATATCATGGAACAGTCTTTAAAGGACGAGCCGTGCACTATGGATGATATCGGTGCTTATCTTGATTCCGTCAATCAGAAATACCTCCAGAAACCGCTGTCCTATGAGGAGTGCAAGGAGCTGGGAGAATTTCTTATTAACGTCGTGCTCTGCAATGAGGGCCGCGCCATGTATTTTGACGGGTATGATTTTGAGATGAACTCTTATAAAATCATGCATATCAGCTTTGTGGCCAACCGGATCGTTTACGTGGACTCGGATGTGAAGAGGACATCCTACTATTTGACGGACGACGGATACAATCTGATTCTTTCCACCTTAGAGGTGGAGAATAATATGAAGCTGACGATCCACGAGATCATTTTCCAGATGCATTTGGAGAAAGCCAGCTATGACAAAGCGGTGGATGAGATTAAGAATATCTTTAACCTGCTGCGAATCCAGCTCCAGAAGATCGAGGAGACCATGAACCGCATCCGGAGGAACGCCTTAGAGTACACGGTAGCGGATTACCGTGAAATTCTGGAAGGAAATTTGGAGACAATCGCCGACACAAAGCAGAAGTTCCAGAACTACCGGGAGGTTGTGAGAAAGCGGGAGAGAGAGCTGGAGGAAGAACATATAAACGTAAAGCGTCTGGGAAAACAGGATGAACAGTCGCTGGAAAATCTTAGGATTATAGAGGGCTATTTAGACCGGTCGATTGACGAGTATCAGAAGATTTTGAGCAGCCATTTTGATTTAAAGGCGCTCTACACCAGGGAACTGGAGCAGATTTCCCAGATGGCGCTGATTCGGCGTTTTCATTTAAGAAATGACCTTTACGATAAGATACTGGATGATGTGACTGCCTTAGACCGGCTGGAATATTTCCTGAGGCCGCTGTTTAACCGGGAACAGGATAAGATCTACAATATCAACAAAGCCCTGGAATTCCAGAAGCCGGTCAGGGAGAAGAAGGAAGAGGCGGAAAGTATCTATTCCTTTGAAGAAGAAATACTTGACAGCGAGGAAGAGTACAGGCGCGAACGGCTGAAAATGTATGAGGCCAGTCTAAAGGTACTCCTCGGCTTTTTAAAGAGAGAGGGAGAAATCTCTCTAAAAGCAATCAGAGAGACGCTGGGAGATCAGTTAAAAGAACTGGTTCCGGATACGGATATTTTCAAGGAGATTATGGTGGAACTGCTTAAGAGCGGCAGACTCGACGTGCAGATGCTTAAAAAGGAGCGAAGCGAGAGCCTGGGCGATAAAAGTGCGGAATTCCGGCTGAGCGAGATGTTTCTCGATCTTTTGGAGCAGGACGACAGCCTGGCGGACGTGACGGCGCTGGAGGCGTACCGGATCGAGGATGGAGAGACAATCGTATTTGAAGGTGTGAAAAATGCTGAGGGAAGACTCTGTAATATCCGATGCTCCAATGTCCTTCTGCGTCTTTTAGGACATCGCGTGTGACAGGAGGGAGAACAGTTGTGACAGGAGGGAGAACAGTGAAATGGCATATGAATTTTCCGATATCAGAACGAGTCAGGAGATCTTTTACCATCTTTTGATGAAGCGGGAGCTGAGGGAAGAGGATGAACCGTATCTCTATCAGGCTTATACGGAGCAGGAGCAGATCCAGAACCTGGTAAAGAGCCAGGGGGATGCGGCGGAGAGCTTCGTAGAGCGGTACGGAGGGGTGATCTATTTAATCCCCAAAGAGGATAATAATTTCCTGGGATTTTCGAAAAATCAGTTAAAGCAGGCGCTCTGCAAATCTACAGCGACAGATAAGGATTACTACCTGTCGCAGTTTGTCATTCTTACCCTTTTGGTGGAATTCTACGATGGACAGGGAAGCAGCAGTAAGGCGAGGGAGTATATGAAGGTGGGAGAACTTCAAAACTGTATTTCCGAAAGGCTGAAAGAGGGATGCGAACGGGCAAAAGATGAGGAAGAGCGGGAGGGGCTGGCTTTTTCCAACATGCTGGAGGCGTATGAGGCGCTCCGTTCCGATGACAGGGGCTCAAAGGCAAAGACGACGAAAGAGGGATTCCTCTATCATATCCTGAATTTTCTGGAGAAACAGGGGCTGATTGATTTTGTTGAGGAAGACGAGATGATTAAGACCACGAAAAAGCTGGACAGTTTTATGGACTGGAATCTGCTGAACCAGAATCAGTTTCAGAGAGTTTTAAAGGTGCTGGGGGTGGAATATGAGTAAGATCAATGCGGTCAGGATTATTAATTTAAATTATAATAACAACGCCATACGGATCAATGACGAGACGTTCCGCCTGGGAGGAAAAAGCACTCTTTTGTCCCTCCGCAACGGAGGCGGCAAGTCGGTTCTGGTTCAGATGATGACGGCGCCCTTTGTCCACAAGCGGTACCGGGATTCCAGGGACCGGCCGTTTGCCAGCTATTTTACGACGAATAAACCCACGTTTATTCTGGTGGAATGGGTGTTGGACGGCGGAGCGGGATATGTGATGACCGGAATGATGGTGAGGAAAAACCAGGATTTGTCAGAGGGAAACGGCGAAGAGCTGGAGATGGTTAATTTCATTAGTGAGTATAAGACGCGGTGCGAACTGGATATCGACCATTTACCGGTGATCGAAAAGACGAAAAAAGAGATGGCGTTAAAGGGCTTTGGTGTGTGCCGCCAGATGTTTGAGCAGTGGAGGCGGGACCGGTCTGTCAAATTTTCTTCCTATGATATGAACCAGGCGCCTCAGTCGAGGCAGTATTTTGACCGTCTCATGGAATTTCGGATCTACTATAAGGAATGGGAGACGATTATTAAAAAGGTGAACTTAAAGGAATCGGGCCTCTCAGAGCTGTTTTCCGACTGCCGCGATGAGAAGGGTCTGGTGGAAAAATGGTTTCTCGATGCGGTGGAAAACAAGCTGAATAAAGACAAAAACCGTATGAAGGAATTTGAGAATATAGTCACCAAATACGTGAGCCAATATAAGGAAAACCGCTCTAAGATTGAGCGCAGGGATACCATCCGCTTATTCCGGGAGGAGGCCGGTGAGATCTTAAAGGATGCGGAATGCTACAGGGAAGAGGCTGCCGCCGCTGCCGCTCACGAGGGGAAGATTGCTGCATTTATCGGTGAACTGGACCGTCTGGAGGCGGAAGCGGAGAACGAAAAGGCCGCCGTACAGGACGAGACGGAGGTGCTGGAAGCTGAGATTAAGAGAATCGGATATGAAGAGATTTCCTGCGAGATCCACGGATATGAGGAGGAGCAGACGCTTCACGCCCGCCGCCGTGATATGGCGGGCTTTGAACTGGACAGCCTGGAGCACGAGTGCGAGGGCCTGACACAAAAGCTGCGGCTTCTGGAATGCGCCAGATGGCGGGAGATTACCCGGGAAAGCTTCAGAGATTATCGATTTGCGGCTGAGCGTCTGGCTGCGCTTCGGCAGAAGAAAGAGGATTTAGAGCCGGAGCGTGTAATGCTGGGGACGAGACTTAAGGCTTATTACGGGGAGGTTTACCGAAAGGAGTCTGAGGAAGCGGAAAGACTTACGGAGTCCCTGCGCGTTACAAGAGAGCGGATTGCAGAGCTTAAGGGGCGCGAGGCCGGATATCAGAAGGCGCTGCAGGAGGCGGAGCGTCTGGCAGGCGGCCTTCAGACCAGGATATCCGGTTACGACGGCGAGGAGGAACGGTATAATCGGAGACACCGCCAGTCGTTGAGACGGAATATACTGGGCGAGTATGAACCTGCCGCGCTGGAAATGGCGGCGGACGGGCTTATCAGAGAGCGGGAGCAAGTCAGCCGCCTTATGACGGAGGGAAAGCGTGAGGCCGGCCGTCTGGAGGAAGAGCTGCGGATTGTGGATCGGAATTTAGAGGATGCAAAGAAGGAGTTAATCCTCGCGGAAACGGCGAAAAAGGAGCAGACGAAGGAACTGGGCCGTCTGGAGGAAGAACGGAAGGACCGGCGTGTGATTCTCCGCTATCTGGAGCTTCCGGAGGAATATCTGTATGAACGGGACAGGATCCTGTCTGCCATCCAGCGGAAGCTGAGCGACATCGCCATGGCGCGGCGCGGGTTTGAGAAAGAGCTGGACGAACTGGAAAAGGAATACCGGAAGCTGGCGGAGGGAAGGGTGCTGGAGCTGCCCGCTGAATTTGAGGAGATGCTGGAACAGACCGGACTGCGCCGGGTCTATGGAATGGAGTGGCTGAAGAAAAATGGCAATTCCGTGGAGAAAAACCAGAAACTGATCAGAAGGCAGCCGTTTCTTCCGTATTCCCTGATCTTAAGCCGCGGAGAGCTGGAGAAGCTGATTAAGAGTGGAAATGAATTGTTTACGTCATTTCCCATTCCGATTATTAAGCGGGAGGATTTGGAAGACGGAGCGGCGGAGTGCGACGGCGGAATCGTTTCGCTGGGCAAAATCAGTTTTTACGTGTTGTTTAATGATAATCTTCTGGACGAGGAAAAGCTGGCTTTGATGATGCGGGAAAAAGAGGTGCAGATTGGAAGAAAGAGGCAGGCGGCGGACCAGAAGGACAAGGATTACCGGGAGTATTTTGAAAAACAGGAGAAGATCCGGAGTCAGACAATTACGAAGGAGCGGTACGATGCGGTAGAACAGGAGATCGGCCGGCTGGAAGAGAAGATTTCGGAGCTGAACGCCGGGATCCTTAAGCTGTCGGCAAAGCAGTCGTCCCATAAGGAACGAAAACGTGTTCTGGAGCGGGAGAGCGCGGAGGCGGAGCGGAAAATAGAGGGGCTTAAGCGCCAGGAGGAAGACTTGGCAGCGCTTACCGGTTTTTATAAAGTGTACTTAGAGAGCCGGGCCGAGCTGTTAAAGTGCCGGGATAAGATGGAGGCGACGAGGCAGGACCAGGAGAGAAGCAGGCAGCTCTGTGATAAACTGGAGGCGAAGGAAAAATCACTGGAAGGTGAAAATGGGCTTTTAAGAGAGCGGATGAAGGAGACGGAGGGGAAACGGCAGATTTACGCTGGGTTCGGAGGAGAGTCTGCGGGAGAAGCTGCGGAAGAAGTTGTGGAAGAAGCAGCGGTTTCGGGCACAGGTGTAAGTGCAATAGATGCAGGAGAATGCCATCTGGCCATTCCGTCTCAGGAAGAGGCGGTAGGCCTGGAAGCCAGGTATGCGGCCATAACTGGAAATCTTTCCGGTGAAGAAAAGGAGCTGGAGGAAAACTGCCGAAAGACTTTATCCACTTATGAGAAGAATGAAAAAGAATTAAAACGGCTGGCAGAGAAGTACCGGTTAAGCGCTGCAGAGTATCAGGATATCTGGTACAGTGCGGAGGAAAAAGACCGTGTGGATGATATGCTGGAGACGAAGCAGACGGAAAAAAAGATCAGCGAGAGGAAATGGAACGAGGAAGACAAGCTTGTGGCACTGGCGGTACAGAACAAAGAACGCTGTCAAAAAGATATGGTTAAAAAGTTTGGCGAGGATGAGCCGCTGCCGAAAGATGCGATTACGCAGGTGGATTTTGACGTCCGCAGGAGCCGGGCTATGGACAGGGTAAAGGATGCGAGAGACAGGCTCCGTGCAGTGGAAGAAAAGCTGCGGTCCTATGAGGGAAATCTGACGGCTCTCTCGGAATACCGGGAATTTGCACCGGCAGAGGGGCTGACCTGGGATTCGCAGATTCCGTTGGAGAATATGACGCCGAAGCAGTTAGGAGACTTTAAAGGAAGCATGATCCGCGATTACCGGCAGGCCCTCGAGAAGAGGAGCGGGAAAAAGGCAGACCTGGAACGGACGTTAAACCGTGTAGTGCGGCGGGAGGAATTTGCTGAAGAATTCTTCAAAAAACCTCTGGAGACGCTTCTCCTCCTTACCGGCAGCGCAGAGCAGGTGATTATGCAGCTTACCACAGTACTTTCTTCCTATGAAAGCCTGATGGAAAAGCTTGAGGTGGACATCTCCATGATTGAAAAGGAGAAAGATAAGATCGTGGAGATCCTAGAGGATTACGTCCGTGAGGTTCATGCAAATCTTGGAAAAATAGACCGGAATTCCACGATCACCGTCCGTGACCGCCAGATAAAAATGCTGAAGATCCAGATCCCCAGCTGGGAGGAGAATGAGAATCTCTATCACGTCCGTCTGATGGACTTTATGGATGAGATCACGGCAAGGGGGATCGAGCTTCTTCAGGAGAACCAGAACGCCTCAGAGTATCTGGGAACGAGAGTGACGACGAAGACGCTGTACGATACTGTGGTTGGAATCGGCAATGTGGAAATTCGTCTGTATAAGATCGAAGAGAAGAGGGAGTATCCGATTACCTGGTCCGAGGTGGCGAAAAACTCCGGCGGCGAGGGATTTTTATCGGCGTTTATTATTCTCAACAGCCTGCTTTACTATATGAGAAAAGATGAGACGGATATTTTCGCAGACCGGGCAGAGGGCAAGGTTCTGCTCATGGACAATCCATTTGCGCAGACGAACGCCTCCCATTTATTAAAACCACTGATGGATATGGCCGAAAAGACCGATACTCAGTTGATCTGCTTATCCGGTCTGGGTGGAGAGTCGATTTACAGCCGTTTTAACAATATTTATGTGCTGAATTTGATTGCGGCCAATTTGAGGAACGGGATGCAGTATCTGAAGTCTGATCATATACGGGGATCGGAGGAGGAGACGATAGTGCTGTCGCAGGTTGAAGTGAATGAGCAGCTGGAGCTTAATTTGTTTTGAGGCAGCTATGGATGCTGAGGGAAAACTGCGGCGGATAGCCGGATGAGGGAATAAAGATTATGATATATAATAGATTGAAAAAATCATGATTGACAGAAGTACTGGAATTGATTTATAATAAAGGTACAAAAAGGCAGTACACTCCAGTGAGTGGCTTCCAAGTTAATAACTTAATGAAAAATAGTCACTATGCTTGGTGGGCGGGGTGACTATTTTTTTGTACCTGTAATCATAACGATAAGTACTCCAAACGCAATCATCAAAGAAAGTGTCTCATATGTACTCATGTTATACCACCCCCTTTCGGAGATGGAAGTCACCCAGCAGTAGGTACTGCCTGCTTCCATTATATTAGGCAGTGAGCAGGCTGTAAATAGAAGAATATAAAGATTTTGCGGTGAAGGCGTACAGATTTCAGCAATGGCTGGAAACGAAATCTGTGCGTTTTTCTAATTGCCTCAGCGGCTCGTGCACAGAATGTGCGGGAGAGCGTTAAAACTGTATGACATTTTTGATGGAGGGGAAAGATTGGGATTCACGGTGATCCTAATGTGTCACCACCCAACATGGACTGGCTGGCCCGTATCGGCTGTGATTTTGAAATGGCGTACTCCGGCATGCCGCGTTGCAGCCCGTTTCGAGGTTCGTTGCTGGCAAGGTGCAATCCGCACCACTGTGTACTGGGCCATGAAGAAGATCCGCTGGAAGAGGTGAATCTGGCACACAACGGGGAATTCCGGGAAAAACGTCTGGAGCTGGAGGCGTGTCTCCGGGAGTTGGAGGAAAAGACCGGGGATTTCGAGAACTCCCGCATTGTAAGAGAGGAAAAAGTATGATATACTTTGGAGACAATTAAGAGACTGTCATAAGGGGGGACTGCGGACGTGGATTCCGCAGCATATACGGATGAAAAAATATATTGGAAACAGAGCTTTTTATCGGATGATACTCGCGATCGCAGTGCCGATCATGATTCAGAACGGCATCACGAACTTTGTGGGGCTTTTGGATAATATTATGGTCGGAATGGTGGGAACGGAGCAGATGTCCGGCGTGGCCATTGTGAATCAGCTGATGTTTGTGTTTAATATCAGCATTTTCGGGGCGATTTCCGGCGCGGGTATTTTCAGCGCGCAGTTTTATGGCAGTGGAAATCATGAGGGCGTGCGCCATACGTTCCGTTTTAAGCTTATCTTCAGCGTCCTGATTATTGTCGTGGCGGGCTTTCTGTTTCTGGTATGGGGAGAAGATTTTATATCCATGTATCTTCACGGTGAAGAGAATGCGGCGGGGCTGGCTCTGGCGCTGGATCAGGGCCATAAGTACATGCTGGTTATGATTCTGGGGATGATTCCGTTTGGCGTCGAGCAGGTTTACACCAGCACCTTAAGGGAGTGCGGAGAGACGGTTATTCCCATGAAAGCGGGAATCGTGGCCGTTCTTGTGAATCTCGTATTAAACTACATCCTTATTTTTGGAAAGTTCGGCGCGCCGGTGCTGGGCGTAGTAGGCGCGGCCGTAGCTACCGTGATATCCAGATTTATCGAGGCAGGGATTGTCATTCGGTGGACACACTGCCATAAAAAGAAAAATCCATTTATCATAGGGGCGTACCGCAGCCTGTACATTCCAGGAAGTCTGGTGAGGCGGATCATTATTAAAGGGATGCCTCTGATGGTCAACGAAGTTCTGTGGGCCGGCGGCATGGCGACGTTAATGCAGTGCTATTCCGTGCGCGGTCTGGCGGCAGTGGCGGGAATCAATATTTCCTCCACCATCGGAAATGTATTCAATGTGGTGTATCTTGCTTTGGGCAACTCGGTGGCCATCATCATCGGCCAGCTGCTGGGGGCAGGAAAGATGGAGGAAGCGCGGGATACGGATACGAAGCTGATTGCATTTTCCGTTTGCCTCTGCCTTGGAATTGGCGCTGTGCTGGCGCTTCTGGCGCCGTTGTTCCCTATGATTTACAATACGACGGATGAAGTGAAAGCGCTGGCGACTGCATTTATCCGGGTGATTGCGCTGTATATGCCAATGGGGGCATTTCTGCACGCGTCGTATTTTGCCCTGCGTTCCGGCGGGAAGACGATTGTGACCTTTATCTTTGACAGCGTGTTCATGTGGGTGGTCAGCATTCCGTGCGCCTATGTGCTGAGCCGCTATACGGCGGTACCGATCGTTCCGCTTTATTTCACATGCCAGATGATCGAAATTATTAAATGCGTGATCGGGTATGTGCTGGTGAAAAAGGGGATATGGCTGCAGAATATTGTGGAGGCGTAGAGCGTGCCTGTAAATTGCTTTTTGTTAGCTGCGCTCCAGGCTTACGAGTCAGGAACGGCGTGCCGGACGCGGTGACCGGGGGCAGGAGGTCAGGATGGCCAGGATGAAAAAGAGGAGAGGTGCGGTAACTTTAATCGGAAGCGGCAGGCAGGAAGTGAAGGTGTGCGACATCGTAAATGGAATACCCAAGGTGAAGCGGGTGGAAAAGGGAGAGTATCTTGAGGTACGTCTGACGTACTCCCTGTTTCACAGAGAGATAAAGCGGTATGATAAGGAGACTTTTGAGGAAATAAAGAGGCGGTAGGGTTAGAGACTATTGCAGAGAAAGTAAAGCAGCTGGATGGTTTTCTGTTGTTGGAACGGAGGGCGTTTGGCTGTTTTTTTGACGTGTGTGGATGAGGGGAGATAAAAATAAAAGGATTGACATAGTAAATAATGATGTGTTATAAATAACATAGGTTAAACATAACTTATAAAATATAAAAAGGATAACAGATGGGAGCATTGATGTGTGAACTTAATCAAGCATACCTAAAAGCGATAAACCTAAAAGCGATAAAACCTAAAGGCGAAAAAAACCTAAAGGCGATAAAACCTAAAGACGATAAAACCTAAAGACAATAAAACTTAAACGCAATAATACCTGAACCCAATTAAAACCCGAAACCAACATACCCATCCCTGCCCCAACTATAAGCAGTTAAAACACCAAAAAACCGTTTCACTATCAAAAAGGAGGATTATTATCATGGTAACAATTGATTACACAATTTTAGGAATGCTGAGCTGGAAGCCAATGACTGGCTACGACATGAAGCGCATGATGCAGGATTCGCCGGTCATGTACTGGTCGGGGAATAACAATCAGATCTACAAAGCTTTGGTACAGCTCCTTGATATGGGCTGCGTTACAAACGAGGTGCAGTACCAGGAAAGCGTGCCCAACAAGAAGGTTTATTCAATCACGGACCGTGGGAAGGCGGCCCTGGAAGCGTGGATTCTGGAGACAGAACCGGAAATTCCGGAGTTTAAGAAAGCGTTTCTGATTCAGATTTCCTGGGCCGGACTGATGGAAAAAGAAAAGATTGACCAGCTCCTTGCCCGGTATGAGGAACAGGTCAGAGAACAGATTTCAATGCGGCAGGAGGAAAAACGGCGTCAGAAATATTTTCCAAACCGGTCTGAGCAGGAGCACTATGTATGGGACCAGATCTATGATAATCTCTGCCAGTCCTATGAGGCCGAACTTCAATGGACTCTCCGGTTCCGCGAAGGACTGAAGGCATTGAAATGACGACTGAACAAATGCGTGAAAATGCGATAAAATACGGTGATGAGGAAAATACCAGATCCCATCAGTAGTTTGCCAGAGAGTCAATCGTTATTTATCAAGTAGTTATCAGGCAGTCGCTGCCAGAATAATTAATTACCTGGTAATAGATATCTGAGTTTAATGAACAAATAAGTAATGAATCACCACAAAAAATCAAAAGAAAGGGAGAAATATGGTATGCAGACAGAAATTATGACGATGAATCAGACAAAAGCCGCGGTCATTTACAGCGAGGAATGCATTCTCAAGGACGTACAGTCGGCGCTGGACTTCATGATGAGTATGAAATATGAGACTGATTGTGATAGGATTGCGCTGAATAAGAAGGCGGTCGCAGAAGAATTTTTCATTCTCAGCACAGGTCTGGCAGGCGAAATCCTGCAGAAGTTTATAAATTATGGGATAAAGTTCGCGGTCTACGGTGATTTTTCCAGATATACAAGCAAGCCCCTGAAGGATTTCATCTACGAGAGTAATCATGGAACGGATGTGTTCTTTACCAGTGGCTGGGAAGAGGCAGTCAAAAGGCTTACCGGGATACGGTAAGCCCAGAGAAGCCAGGTCTATCTGATTGCCTTTGCCGGAACGCCTGCGACAACTGCATGATCCGGAATATTCCGGATGATAACGGCCCTGGCCCTGCTATGGTTTCAGCCTCTGCCAGACAGCAGGGATACAGTTCTTAAGCGTCTGGGCAATTCTGGTTTCACTTTCTTTGCACCCGGTATCCACCCAGCGTTTCAGCACCATGGTGAAGCCTGCCTGAAAATAGACGAAGTAATACATCATTTCGTCTTCCGATGTAATCCCGGCTTCCTGGCAGCGCGGTTTTATAATCAGATTCCACATGGGTTCAAATCCCTGTTTAAGCGGAAATGCCCGCCTCGTCTGCAGAGCAATCCGGTAGAAATACTGATGCTTTCGGATATGCTGCAGGAAAAGGAGAATCAGCGGGTCCGAGAACGGCAGATCTTCCGGATTGCTGTGGAACGGATAGCTTTCCAGAAGCTCCTGATGCAAAAAATCTTCCATTCGATCCAGCATGTCGTAAATATCCGTAAAATGCGCATAAAACGTGGACCGGTTGACTCCGGCAGTTTCACATATCTTTTTGACTGTTATTTTCTCAAATTCTGTGTGCTTCATCAAATCCAGCATGGCGGCATCCATGCGAATCTCCGTTTCCCGGTAGCGTTGATTATTTTTCGTATTCATGGCGTCAGCTCTTTTCCATTATTCCAACACAAATCGGTATATTGATGATTGTACAGAAAACTGTAACACAGTATGATAAAGAAAGCAAGAAAATGAATGAAATAACAGGAATAAATCACTGGAAAGGAACGAAGCAATGAAAGCAGCAATTTATATGGGAAAAGAGGACATCGAAATCAGAGAGATTCCCACACCGGAGTGCGGGGATGACGATGTGCTGATTAAAAATATATACTCCAGCGTTTGTGGGACGGATGTGGCTGTGTATCTGCATGGACCGAATACCGGACACCGCATAACGACCGGCGGAGAGTTCGGTCATGAGACCGTGTCGCGGGTGGCGGCAATTGGTAAAAAAGTGACGGATTTCACCATGGGGGAGCGGGTCTATCCGTATCCGCGCTTCGCTAAAAATGATACGAAACGGGCCGGGACAATTGGCGGATTCTCTGAATACATTCTTGTGCCCCAGGCGAAACGGAATCATTCGCTCTACCCGGTTCCTCAGGTGATACCGGACCGGATGGCCTGCCTGATTGAACCGTTCACCGTGGGGTGCCGCGCGGCGAGAAGGGGACAGCCGCAGGCTGGAGAGAGCGCGGTGGTATTTGGGGCCGGTACGATTGGGCTGGCGGCCGCTGTCTCCTTAAAATACTTTGGAATGGAACGGGTCATGGTCTGTGATCGATCGGATTTCAGGCTCGCGGCAGCCGAGAGACTGGGATTTGCAGTCTGCAACAACGACCGGGATGATTTCGCCGCTGCGGCGGTGGAATACTTTGGCACAGCACCGTCCCTGACCGGCAATACGGCAGATATTGACTGTTTTCTTGACGCAGCGGGAGCCGGGAGTATTCTGGAATTGTTCATGTCCCTGGGAAAAATCGGTAGCCGCTTCGTTTCCGTCGCTGTGAATAATGCGCTGCGAAGCCTCGATCTGCTGCATCTGACCTTTGCGCAGAAATCGATCATCGGTTCCGGGGGATATATGCCGGAGGATGTGCGGGACGTGATGAACATCATGGAGAGCGGAAGATGGGATCTGGAATCGATGATCACCCATGAATTTCCTCTGGGTCAGATCGAGACGGCGATAAAAACAGCGGCGGACACAGAACATGCGCTGAATGTGACGATAAAGTTTTAAGGATAATCGCAGCAATACCTTAAACTCTAACAATACTGAAACAAAACTATGATACAGTAAGAAAAAAGACGGAAAAAGGAGGAAGAAGATGCACATCCTGTACCAGTGGATCGGGGACGGAAGCCAGAGAATCAGGGAAAATTACAGCGCGTCCGAAAGCAGATCCCTGCACATGACGGGGGCGGCGGGCGCTCTTTGTATGCTTCTGGGGCTGGGGAAAATCATCTTTGGCGCGCTGTCGCTTTCGGTGTTTACCTGCATAAACGGCTGTTATACCCTGGGGATGACGGCGGCAAGATACTGTGCCTTGGCGGGAACCGTGCATTCTAAGGAACGGAAGAAGCAGTATTGCTGTTACCGTCTTGCCGGAGCCGTTATGGTTGCTGCCAGCCTGTTGTATGTTGTATATTCCTTCTGGACAATCCGCCATCCGAAAACCGTCAATTATGGTAAAATCACGGCAATCACCATTGCAGCGATCACATTTACGGAAATCGGCGTCAATGTATGGGGCGTAATAAAGTACCGGAAGTACCATTCTCCCCTGCTCCACGCGCTGAAGATGATCAGCCTGGGAACTTCGCTGATTTCGCTGGTGCTGACCCAGTCGGCCATTCTTGCATTTGCAGATGATGCGCAGGATCCGTCGGTCAATGGTTTTCTGGGAACGGTAACCGGAATCTGTGCGGCCCTGCTTGGTGTTTATATGATCCGGCGTATTAACCGGATTGAGGCTGAGGACTTCCATAGAGAGGACTCTTATAAGGAAAAGATTCATCATGAGAAGGGAGACGATCTTTATGATTCACATACTGGTGGCAGATGATGATGAGAAACTGACACAGAGTATCTGCAGTTACCTGAATAACTGCGGTTATGAGGCGAAAGGAGTGCTTTCTGCAGAATACGCCTATGACGAGATGTACAGCCGCTTATACGATCTGATTATTTCTGATATCATGATGCCTGGAACGGACGGCTTTGCATTTGCCGAAACGATACGCGGTCTGAATAAGAGAATCCCGATCCTGTTTGTCAGCGCCAGAGATGATTTATCCTTTAAACAGAGGGGGTTCGATCTGGGGATCGACGATTATATGGTTAAACCTCTGGACTTAAGCGAACTGCTGATGCGGGTGCGGGCGCTGCTGCGCAGGGCAAATATTGAGGCCAGCCGCAGACTGGTGGTGGGAAGTATGGTTCTGGATGCCGATGCCATGGAGATTATGCAGGGAGAACAGGAGATTCCGGTGACCACGCGGGAGTTTAACATCATGTTTAAACTGCTGTCGTACCCCAATCATACATTTTCCCGTTCCCAGCTGATGGACGAATTCTGGGGCGTGGACAGCGATACCAGTCTGCGGGCCGTGGATGTCTATATCACGAAGCTGCGGGATAAATTTTCCGCCTGCAGTGAGTTTGAGATCAGGACGATCAGGGGGCTGGGATATAAGGCGGTGCTGTTATGACGGGAAACCATAGTACGGAGGATGGACGGGTCACCCGCCGTTATTTCTTTTTTCCCGCCTATGTCGCGCTGGTGTTTCTTCTGGCGGTTCTGATGATGCTGCCGACGATCTTCTACGGCGGCGCCCATCTCATACTGGAAGAATCTGGTCCCTATATAAAATGGTATTTTCTGTATTGTATTGTTCTTGCGGCTCTCGTATCCGGTGGGCTGGCCCTGCGGAAGTATCTGAATTTTGACCGCCCGATAAAGAAGCTGAGCGCCGCGGCCAGACAGGTGGCGGAGGGGGATTTTTCCGTCTACATTCCCAAACGCCATACATCCAATGATATGGATTATATTGACGCGCTGTTTGTGGATTTTAATAAGATGGTGGAGGAACTGGGTTCCATCGAGACACTGAAAAATGATTTTGCGGCCAACGTTTCTCATGAATTGAAGACGCCTCTGGCAGCCATCCAGAACTATGCGCAGCTGCTTGGCACCACGGAGCTGACTCCGAAACAGCAGGAATATACAGAACGGATTCTGTCGAGCACACAGCGCCTCACATCGCTGATCTACAACATTCTGAAGCTGAACAAACTGGAAAGCCAGAAAATACATCCAAAACCGGAGCCATACGATCTCTGCCGTCAGCTCAGCGACTGCGCCATCGGCTTCGAGGCCATCTGGGAGCAGAAAAAGATTAATTTTGAAGCTGACATGGAAGACCGTGCCGTGATTGAGGCAGATGAAGAGCTCATGGAGCTGGTATGGAACAACCTGCTGTCCAACGCCTTTAAGTTTACAAAATCGGGGGGAACGGTGAGCCTGCGCCAGTTTTCTGACGAAGAGCGCATCGTCACCGAGGTGGGGGATACCGGTTGCGGTATGACGTCGGAGATGATGAAGCATATGTTTGATAAATTTTATCAGGGGGATACATCCCATTCCACAGAGGGAAACGGCCTTGGCCTTGCCCTGGTGCTGCGCGTCCTGGAGATGAGCGGCGGGACGATAACCGTGAACAGCACAGAGGGGAAGGGTACCGTCTTTACGGTCTCACTGCCCCGAGCGGCACTGGCACAGAAGGGGGAATCATAGACATCATGACAAGAATCAGGAAAGACGGCACGGAATATGTGGGATATGAATATAAGGAGAAGTCTGTTCCGGCCTCATATGCATCGCTGTATCTGGACAGTTATCCCTGTTTCGGATGGGAGGAGGATCCAAACGGTATGAGCCGTAAATCGAATACGGAGACCGCCGGCCGTGCAGTTCTGCGCTTCCGGAGAGACAGAAAACTCTGCAACAGGGCGGAACTGACCCGTCTGCAGAGGAACTTTGACAGCTGTGTTGCTGAGATTGATGCGCTGGAGCAGTCCAAACGCTCGAGCGCTGTCATAGGAGCCCTTGTTACCGGAATCATGGGAACCGCGTTTATGGCCGGCTCGGTGTTCTCTGTTACGGCAGAACCGCCGATGGTGGTTCTCTGTATTTTGCTGGCAGTCCCCGGTTTTACGGGATGGATTGTTCCATATTTTTTATATCGGGCGCTGCTGAGGAAAAAGTCGGCAAAGGTATCGCCATTGATAGAAGACAAGTATGAAGAGATTTACGAAATTTGTGAAAAGGGAAGTGACCTTTTGATTTGAAACAGTATGGGCGGCAGCTTCTCGCGTAAAAGGAAATGATTACGTGAGAAGCTGCCGTTTTTTAATATTACAGAAACAAATATCAAACAAGAAAGAAATACAGAGGGGCTATACTCTCTATATCCCATTGAGAAAGGCGGTGAATGATAATACACGGACGAAAGACAGGGCCTGTGAGTAAGAGCGGTGACAGGCTGACTCTCATGCTGCTGTTTTATATTGCGGCTGTCTGCGGTTGGCTGTGGGAAGTACTGGTATACTGGGGCACAAGTGGATTTGGTGGTTCGCTGACGGAGCTTTTAGTTTTTTACCGGGGTGTTCTGCATGGGCCATGGGCGCCGATCTATGGCACAGGCGGTATCCTGCTGGTTTTGCTTTACCGGGCAGTACAGGAGAGAAAGGGATATTTTTTAATTGCCGCCATGGCGGTTTGTACGGTGGTGGAATATGGAACCTCATGGATTCTGGAAGTATTCTTCCACGCCAGGTGGTGGGATTATTCCGGGCAGTTTTTAAATCTGCACGGAAGGATCTGTTTCGTCAGCATAGTGGGCTTTTCCCTGATTGGACTGTGGGCGGTACAGGCCGTCGTGCCTGTCTGCACCGGATGGATTCAAAAGCTGACGTATGAGACCAGAAAATGGCTCTGTCTGTTGGTATCATTGCTGTTCTTTCTGGATGTAATTGTTTCTGTTTATAAACTCAGCATCTCATAGTAAATGCACTGCTCACAGCGGGTGTCATGGAAGATGCAGTTACGTTAAGAGATACTGTATTTCGGAATCGGCGTATTGCCGTTCGGATCGTGAGAGGAGATTAAGATGGCTGAATATCGTTTGAAACCTGGTAAAGCAGGGGGAAAAGTAATTAGTGCTTATGAGAAGATGGAGAAGAAATTTACGGATGCATTTCTGGAAGAGGATGCGGTTTCCGATTCAGGATACCGCCTGAAGACAGGAAAAACAGGAGAGTCGGTCAAAGGAGCGTATAAGAAAATAGAGGATGGCGTGGTGGGTGCGTATAAAAAGATGGAAGATGCCTTTGTCGATGCGTTTTTGGAACGATGTGATGAGGAAGAGCGAGGGGAGGTGGACAAATGAATAAAATAGGGGTTGGTATGGTGATAACAGCCGGCGCCGTGGTTATGGCGGTTGTGGTAGCGGCAGCGGTTGTTCGCAGGAAAGGCAGTACGACACTGCATAAATTTTTGTGATGAAGCAGATATGCATATTACTTACAAAATATTCCGACTGGATTTCCAGTCTGGTTTACTACATCGGAGGACAGGGGTATACTCACAGTTCGATTGCGCTGGGAGACCAGCCGACACAGTTTTACAGCTTTAATTACCGGGGATTTGCCGTGGAAACAACAGAAAAACACAGGCGGCGGGGAGTCCGGTACAGCCGCCTCTACCGCCTGAATGTTTCGGATACCGTCTATGAACGGATCGAGGAGAGAATCCGGCATTTTCTCGAAAACAGGGAGAAGTACCGCTATACCCGTCTGGGGGTATTCTGTTGTGTTCTTCGGATTCCATTGTATTGGAAAAATCATTATTTCTGTTCTCAGTTTGTGGCAGAACTTTTATCAGAGTCGAACGCGCTGCGGCTGTCCCGCAAGCCGTGCTTTTATCTTCCCAACCATTTTATACGCCTGTTGGAAACACAGCCCTGCCTTGCCGGAATGGAACAGGATTTCATTTAAAATAACAGGAAAAACCATTCAATAAAAATGTTAACTATGGAGGTTCATCATGAAAAAAAGTAATTTTACAGCATTGATTCTTGGCACCGTCGGTATCGTGTTTTTTGCACTGGGAATGTGTATGGCACTGGTTGAAGAGTGGGGGCTGTTCCGGAAAGGCATCATAGCCGGTGTGGCCGGCCTTATCATTCTTCTGATTACTGTGATTGTATGGCGCAGAATGGAAGGAAAGAGTCCTGTCAGGCTGAACGCAAAGACCGTCGGATCGGTACTGGCCGGTGTGCTGGGGGCGCTGCTGCTGGGCGTTGGCATGTGTCTGTGCATGGTATTTGACAAAATGATTCCGGGTGTCATCATTGGTCTGGTGGGAATACTTGCACTTCTGATGCTGATTCCGATGACAAAGGGAATTCACGATTAAACGGACTGCTACAGCAGTTTTGTGTTCCGGTACTTGCCCTGGGGCTTTGCCGAAACACGGAACCGCTGTATATTTTTATGGAAGCATTGTGTAAAACGCCGGGGCAGCCATCTGAAGTTTGCAGTAAACTGCATGGATGATTTTGAGGAGGCGACAGGCTGGCTTTTATGATAACCAGATGGCCTGCTCCGGCGGCTGAAGTGCAAAATAGAAAGAGCCGGTAATCCGAAGTTTTATAAACTTCTGAATTATCGGCTCTGCGTCTTTGCGTCTGGCTCTTTTATGATTGTTATCTGAAGCTGTTTTAGGTCAATCAGACTTTCCTGTCTGCATTTGGGGCAGTACAGGGGGAAATTCTTTAGTTCTGTGTCGTCTCTTACCTTCATTCGTGTCTTGTTCCCGCAAATCGGACACAGTAACCACATGGCGTTCATCATTTACTATCACACTCCTAACCGGCAATTTTCATGTCCGGATTATGCAAACATGGGTTCCACACATTCTTTTATGAAATCCATTCTGTCCCCGGTATTTTCTTTGAAAAGAGAAGCGATGGCGATGACAAGCTTTTTCTCTCGGTTGACATAAATTGTATTACCGCTGTCTCCCATGGCTGCAAAGGCATTTTCATCTGCGATCCACCACAGATATCCGTAGGGCAGATTTAACTCCTCCCACCGGCTGTGCTCCCTTGTGCTTTCGGCAATCCACTGGGCAGAGACGATCTGCTTCCCGTCCCATTTGCCGCCGTCTAAGTAAAGCTGGCCGATCTTCGCCATGTCCCTGGCCGTGAGCGTCAGCCCCCAACCCGCCGCATGAATTCCCTTCGAGTCCATCACCCATCCGCTTACGTCTCTGGCATTCATAAAGGCGTAGTGGGCTTCTTCATTTTCCAGGGTTATACTGCCTTTTACCGTAATACCGAGCGGGGTGAAGAGGTGTTCCGCCGCAAATTCGAGCACGGATTGTCCGGTTGCCTTTACCAGAATGCCTGACAGGATGTCCGGGCCAACAAAGGGCGTATAGCGGAATGTTCCCGCCTTTTCCGGCCCTCCCAGTAATTCCAGCGCGGTGCTTACCCAGTCATCCCTTGTAAAATATTCCAGATACGGCTCTTCTTGATGCTTGAACGGGGCAGTCATTGTCATCAGATCCCGAAGTGTTATATCCCGTACCGTTGTTTCCCCTTCGTTGTAATTTTCAACCGGGAAATCCGGGAAAAAGTCCAGTACCTTCTGGTTGACGCTCTGGATCTCTCCTCTGTCGACGGCAATGCCGATCAGGATAGAAATAATACTTTTTGTTACCGAAAAAATGTTGATGCAGCTGTCAGCCGTGCATCCGTTAAAATAGCCTTCGTACTGTGTTTCTCCATTCTTTAAAACAATCATGCCGGCAGTATTACTGTAACGACTATGAATGATCTCTTCCAATGCAGCGATCGTTTCCTGATTCATATTGTTATTCTCCTTTGTCATTAGGCGCCGTTGTCGGGCAGCCATGATCGGGTACCTGTTATTAGATACCTATTAACTGGTGTCGTTTCAGCCTGGTTCTGCCTCCTCAGATGATGGGAGTACCTCCTCCTGTCTATAGGGTAAATGCATTAAAAATGTTTTTCAACAACTTTTTTAAAAATTTTATGTATTAGTACCGTGGATAAAGCGGAAAAGGGCATACTTAGCTTTTTAACAGCGGGCATAAAGCCTGCTTTTAAAGAGGGGACGTTTTCCCAACCGTCTGATACTATTTGGCATGTATTCCTTCAAAAGTTCAGGATGAAACACGGAAGAAATGAAGCATAGATCATAGTGGTGGGCTGGAAAGTTAAATCCCGGATGACTGAGGCTCCCCCAGCTGGTCGGAGTGCAGTATAAGACCAGGCATCAGGATCACAAACGTTTACTGAAAACGAATGGGGGTATCATCAGCACAAAACGAGTTGTAGATGAGGATTTAGCTCAGATGCGGTTGTTGTGAAAAACGACTTCACTCCTAAGTATAGACGAAAAATGATATACAACAGTTACACGGAATGCAGGTAATGTGGCGGTGGGGGAAGCTACAGGAAATCACGATTGATAGGAGAGTGTGTATACGGATTATTTTCCCACTGAATCAGGAATTTCACCTCATAAAGCAGAGTGCTATTCTTTGTTCTCATCAAAGTTAAAAACTGCTGCGAGAACTCTGCAGCAAACATCTGGATGAGGGAAAATTTGAATTTTGTGGCGGACTCAGACAAGAAAATCTATGTAAAATGGTTCAGGAAGCTTGACTAACCTGATAATATATGACATAATGACAGTATAATGACATGTCAGAATAACAGGAGGTAAATTATGGCTCAGAAAATAGTACAGGGGAACGAGGCTCTTGCAGGTAAGATTAAATTTAGACGCAACGAACTGGGGCTAACGATTGAGGAGGCTGCTTCACGGGCAGGGGTGGGGACAAAAACGTGGAGCCGGTATGAGGCAGGCGAATCCATTCGCAGAGATAAATGCAAAGGGATCTGTAAAGCATTGAACTGGAAGGGGCTGCCGGATCAGGACGGGGAGGAAGACAGTCGTATCTCCGTTCAAGAATATAGAAACCATGAGGCGTGGTCTCGGTTTCTGGAAAACGAATATGGCGCCGGAGCCGCCATATCCTTTGCCACAGGCAGTGATATACTGCTGGACCAGATCGAGGAGGACATGACAGCGCTCGCTTGTATGCCCGCCGGATCTCACATCGGGCAATTGGATGTGTCCTGGCTGCGTGAAAGCCTTCCGGACCAGTTCCTGATGCAGTATGATTACCTCTTTTTATACCAGATGAAATGTACTCTGCGCAAAATGAGGCTACGTGCAAAAAACGGTTTGGCCATGACTGCTCATAGTGTGATGGAAGAACTGCTCCTCTATCTTTGCTATGAAGAAGCCTCTGTTCTGGTTGAACTTAGCGGCGGGATCAGTGGGCTTGAAGAAGATGACGGCGATTTCGAAGAGTGGGTATTTGATCTGTTCGATGATATGGACATCATTAGCTTTTTGTATTCTGATGTTTATCTTGATTCGGATGATACATATCATTTTTCACACTGGGGGGATCAGCAGTTTTACACAGATTGAATCTGTTGACTGGTGTAAAAGGAATCAATGGACAAAGTGGCTGAGAACGGGAGGGTATATATGTTCGAGACGATGGAGTGGAAGGACGTTTATAAGTTATGGAAGACTGGCTGCTGTTACTTTCCCCAGATGCTTTCCAGCTTTGTATCTGCTGAAACAATATTTGTAGAATATAAGCAAGAAGGTTATTTCTACGGATACGATTGGCTTCGGCATGATGAAGTGGCAAAGCGGAAAGAACTGATAGAAAAAAATCCAATTAGTTTTATCTATTTTACCAAGCCAACAAATAAAGGAACGATCCAAACGGCCGAAATGCTTACAGAGGCTCAAAACGAAGAAGAGCTTGCCGCTGTCTGGATCGCCGCAACCACGAAAGAACTGTCTGAGTGCAGAGGTGGATCTGGTATTCTGCGCCATTCCGACATACTTTACATGGCAGCGTGCAAATTTTTACAAGACCGCTATTATTTGTGGCACCACGCAATGAAAAGGCTGGTTCCGGAAATCATGGTCCCGGATTCAGTTATTAAAAGTGTCGTCTGCAACGATGCAGAACCGGTTATAGGACTTATACAAATGAACACAATGCTGGTAAAAAGCACTTGGAGTATTTTGAGATATTCATCCTTAAAAGAAGGCAATTTGCCGGAGCCTTATTATCGGCGAAGCATCTGAATGATTCAAAAATCAATTGGAGAAATAATTTACGAGTCATCAGCATCAGAATAATATAAAGATCATTTTCGTTTGTCATGGCAATATGTTCCGGGACATTCCAATAGGATTGAATGAATATGTAAATGAAAAATGCAAGAAAAGCACTGAAAAATCGTGATTGACAGATAAATCAAAATTGGTTTATAATAAAGGTACAAAAAAGGCAGTTCACTCCAGCGAGTGGCTTCCAGAATATTATGTTTCTATAAAAATAGTCACTATTGCTCTGGTAGGCGGGTGACTATTTTTTTGTACCTATAATCATAACAACAAGTACTCCAAACGCAATCATTAAAGAAAGTGTCTCATATGTACTCATGTTATACCACCCCCTTTCGGAGATGGAAGTAACCCAGCAGTAGGAACTGCCTATACACATTATACGAAAGGATTAACTGCCTGTAAAGGATACAAATGGAAACCAACTCTTGTTTATTGGACAAATTTATAGTAGACTTTATCTGACAAAAATCGAATGGAGAAACGATTTATGACTCATCAACATCAGAATAATATAAAGATCCTTTTCGTCTGCCACGGCAACATCTGCCGCTCCCCCATGGCCGAGTTCATCATGAAGGACATGGTAGAAAAACGCCGTCAGGCCGACCGTTTTTACATTGCCTCCGCGGCCACCAGCCGCGAGGAGATCGGCAATCCGGTTCATCACGGAACGAGGAACAAACTGCGCCAGTTCGGTATTTCCACAGAGGGAAAACGGGCAGTGCAGATGACGAAGGCCGATTATGACAAGTACGATTATCTCATCGGGATGGAGCAGTGGAACATTACCAACATGATGAGAATTCTGGGAAGCGACCCGGAGAGAAAGGTCTCAAGGCTTTTGGACTTCGGGCCGAATCCGAGGGATATCGACGACCCGTGGTATACCGGAGATTTTGATTCTACCTACCGGGATATCTGTGAAGGATGTGAGGCGCTGCTTGACTACATTGACAGATGTGAGCCTTTAAACCGCTGAAAATAGCAAGCCTCCTGTTTTCCGGTACTAAGCGGAAGGGAGACCTTTTATGAAGAGGGGATGCAAAATACCCCTCTATTTTCTTGTGAAAATATACTATCAGTTGTGATAGTTGTGGATATAAATTGTGCATTATATAATAAGAAAAAAGAAACGGAGTGAGCAGCCTTGAATCAGTATAAAGGGGAAGCGTGGCTGGGAGAAGAGCCGCAGATCAGGGAAGAGTCCATAACTGAGGCCGTGTCTGCCGACATAATCGTGGTAGGCGGAGGTCTGGCCGGAGTCGCAGCCGTCAGGCGGGCGGCGGAGATGGGGATGAAGGTTCTGCTTTTTGAAAAATGCAGATGCGTTCAGGCCAGATCCGGAGATTTCGCTGTCATGGACAGCAGGGTAGCGAAGCGATGGGGACGGGATCATTTAAATAAGACAGAGATTGTCAATAACCTGATGCACGATATGGCCTACAAGGCCAGCCAGAATATTTTAAAACGATGGTCGGAGGAAGCCGGTAAAGCGTTTGACTGGTATCTGGAGGGACTGGAAGATATTGCGATTCTGGACCGTACCGATCAGGTTCCACCCAAGGGCGCGAAATGCTATATTCAGCCGAGGCGTCTGCCTCTGCCGGAGGGCTTTGACAACACCGAAGAAAATTTCAAATGCTATCAGGTGACTGCCTGGATACGCCCGTCACATATCGCCCTGTGCCGCGGTAATTTTGAGCTGGCGGAGAAGACGGGAAATGTGACCTCCTTCTTTAATACGCGGGTAAAAAAGCTTTTGAAGAATTCAGAGGGCCGGGTGGAAGGTGTAATTGCCGAAACCAGAGAGGGTAGTCTCATAAAGGCTTACGCCTCCAGGGGAGTGATTCTGGCTACAGGTGATTATATGAATGACGAAGAGATGCTGAAACGGTTTCTTCCGGGAATGCTGGAAACACCGAAACAGTGGACCAGCTATGACCTGGACCGGCAGCCCTCCAACACGGGTGACGGCCATAAGATGGCACTCTGGGCAGGAGCGAAGCTTCAGGACAGTCCCCACGCGCCCTGCGCCCATCATATGGGAAGCGTGTTCGGCGTAGCGGATTTCCTGCTTCTCAATACTCGTGGAAAACGGTTCGTCAATGAGGACGCGCCGGGACAACAGCTGGGAAGCCAGATTGAGAACCTGCCGGATAAGACGGCGTGGCAGATCGTGGACGGGAACTGGAGAAGCTATATACCGAAGGAGTATCCGAACCATGGCTCTGTGTGCTTCGTCATGGAAGATGAGGAACTGGAGGGCGGGGCGGTATATGATAAGCTTTGCTTTATCGACAACTACATCGCACCGAAGTATGTCCGGAAAGCGGTGGAGGATGGCGTTCTTCTGGAAGCGGAGACGCTGGAGGAGCTGATTGTGAAAACGGGTCTTCCTGCGGATACGGCGCTTGCGTCGGTGGAACAGTACAACCGTCTCTGTGAGCAGGGGGAGGACACGGACTACGGCAAGAGAAAGGACCGGCTGTTTGCGGTAAAACAGGGGCCGTTTTATGCGGCAAAATTTACACCGGCAGTCATGATCGCGGCTATGGGAGGAATCCAGAGTGATGAGGACGCCCACTGCTACGACACAGAAGGAGCGGTCATTCCCGGTCTATACGCTGCGGGAAATGTGCAGGGAAACCGGGTAGCCGTGGATTACCCGCTGACCGTGCCTGGCCTGAGCCATTCGCTGGCTCTGGTATACGGAAGAATCGCCGCGGAGAGCGCAGTGGGGGAGAGCCGGTAAAATTCCAAATAAATAAGGCAGACAATAAATCAATCTAAACAGCAATTCAACATAAATAGTAATTCAACATAAATAGTAATTCAACATAAATAGCAAAAACTGCGCAGCTGCGCATGAAAATGGAGGAAAAGGAATCATGAAAAAAACAGGAAAAGCTGTGGCACTGATGACGGCTCTGGCAGTAACCGGAGCGCTGCTTGGAGGCTGTGGGGCGGACAGTAAGACGGAAGTGGGACAGACAGGAGCGGCAAAGACGGAAGCCGGCAGCGGTACAGAGGATTCCGCAAAGACGGAAGCAGCCGGGGGAGATGCTGCAGAAGGAACTGTAAAAGAAGATATCCGTGTCGTAACATATTTTGCAGGCTCAGATGCCTACGCACCGGTCTGGAAAGAGGTTTGTGCCGATTACATGAAGGACCATCCGGGCATTACCATCGTCGATGAGTCCCAGCCGACTTCAGGAAGCAACGATTTATTCAAGACGAAGGTTCAGGCCGATCTGGCCGCAGGCAATCCGGCGGACCTGGTTCTCTACTATACGGGCGAGGCTTATACGAAGACCTTCGAGGACACGGGACTGTTCGTGACGTTTGAAGATATTTTGAAGGCAGATCCGGAATGGGCGGGAAACTTCAAGGAGTCTCCGCTGGAAAATGTCCAGTATCAGGGCAGACAGTATGCGCTTCCGTTCATCGGATATTACGAGGGAATGTTCTACAATAAGGCGCTGTTTGAGCAGTACGGTCTGGAAGAGCCGACCACATGGGAAAATATCATGAAGGCAAACGAAGTATTCTCCCAGAACGATATCGTGACGCTGTCCATGTCCCTGGGTATGCCGTATATCACCACGGAAAATTTCATTATGGGAGCTGCGGGCAAGGAAAATCACAGAAATTATTTTGACGAGAGCTGGGGCATCGCCATTGACTGCATCGCAGAGCTTTATCAGAAGGGCGGACTGCCGAAAGACACCTTCACGATCTCAGAGGATGACGTGAGACTGCTGTTTTCTGAAGGAAAAGCGGCCATGATGATCAATGGTTCCTGGTGTACCGAGAGTCTCCAGAGCAATCCGGATATGAGAATCATCTCCATGCCAACGCTTCCGGGAGGAACAGGCGGCGAAAACTGTGCGATCGCGGGATTTTCCTCCGGATGGCATATGACAAAAGCAGCCAGTGAGAGAAGCGGAGAAACCTTAAAATTCTTAAAATACATGACGTCTCCGGAGACTATGGCAAGATTTATCGCTTATGGCGGAAGCCCGGCCATCGTCTGTGACGCACCGGAGAATTCCAGCGAACTCTTAAAGAGCGCGGTAACCATGCTGGAGAAGGCGCAGTATCAGGATGCGGCTCTCGATTCACAGGTCAACCACGAGGCATATGAGACTTTAAACAACGGAATCCAGTATGTCTGCGAAGGCCAGATGACGAGTGCAGAGGTACTGAAACAGGCAAAGGAACTGAATGAATCCGGTCAGTAAGAAGGAAGGCTCAGACAGTGATGAAAGCCGGGGGCTGTGCTTTAGCGGGCACAGCCTCCATCGCACGTAAGCGGCCAAAGGATGCCCGCTAAGTGTTCATAACAAGGAGGAAACAACGTGGCACTGAAAGGTAAAAAATATGTCTGGATCTGCATCACCCCGGCCATGATTCTGATTCTGGCGTTTTTGATCTATCCACTCATAAAGACGGTTATATACAGCTTTTCTTCCTGGTATAATTTTGCACTTACCAGTGAATGGATCGGTCTCGACAATTACAAGCGGATCTTTTCGGATATGGTCATGCCTGTGGCATTTAAGAATACGGCGATTCTGATCGCAGGTGTGCTGATTTTCCAGGTGGGGTTTGCACTTCTGCTGGCGATTATGGTGGACAGCGCACACCATGGATTTAAACTGTTTCGGACGGTTTATTTCTTCCCCATCGTCATTTCCGGTACGGCGATCGGTCTGATGTTTACCCTGATCTACAAATACGAATACGGTCTTCTCAACTACTTTGTCACACTTCTGGGATATGACAAGCAGGTCTGGATCACGCCCCGGACGGCGATCTATCTGGCCCTGATTCCCGTTCTGTGGCAGTATATCGGTTTTTATTTCGTAATTTTTCTGACCGGAATCGCCAAGATCCCGGAGGACATTTACGAATCTGCCATGCTGGATGGCATTACACCAATCAAGAAGATTTTCTATATTACCATCCCGATGTTAAAGGATGTGCTGGTATCCACCGTGGTGCTCGTCGTTTCCGGCTGTTTCCGCGTGTTTGATACCATCTACGTGATCACGAAGGGCGGCCCCATGAACTCCAGCCAGCTGCTAAGCACCTACATGTACCAGACCGCTTTTGAAAAATACAACGGCGGCTACGCCAGCGCCATTGCGGTGGTGATGATATTGATCGGCGTATTGCTGACCATCGGACTTCGAAAACTCCTGAAGGCCGATGGTGAAGAGTAAGGAGAGACGGCATGGGAAAGAAAAAAGTAAAAATCAGCAGTATTCTGTTATACGCGGTTCTCATTTTCTGGCTTCTGATTACCGTGATTCCCATTCTGTGGGTATTTGAAAATTCATTCAAGCCTTCGGAGGAGATTCTGTTAAATGGTGTAGCCCTTCCGAAAAATCTGGATTTCTCGAATTACCGTTCCATCTTCTCCTATCCGGATGTGAACATGTTCCGCTCCTTCTTCAACAGCTTCCTGATATCCGGAGGCGTGGTGGCGGGAGTCGTCTGTCTCGGAGGCCTGGCGGCGTTCGGTCTGGGACGTTTCGATTCAGGCATTGGTAAAGTTGTGGATGCCGGAATGGTAGCCTGTCTTCTCGTACCGGCATTTGCGACCATGATCCCCAACTTCGTCACGGTAAGCCGCCTTCCCATCCGGGAGACGTATTTGGCAGTTATCGTGCCCCAGGTGGCGGGCAACCTCTGCTTCGCCATTATGCTTCTGTCGTCCTATATGCGCTCCCTTCCCAATGAACTGGATGAGGCGGCCATCATCGACGGAGCAGGGCCGTTTCAGGTCTTAAGGCACATTACGGTGCCGCTGTCGAAGCCCATGTTCGCTACAGTGGGAATCATGGTATTTATCTGGTCCTACAATGACCTGATTACGTCTCTGGTCTACATATCCGATCAGAAGCTGAAGCCTGTCTGCGTGATACTGACCATGGTCAGCAACATGCACGGCACGGATTACGGCGCCATGATGGCGGCCATTTTCATTACGGTGGTCCCGGTCCTCATCCTCTATATGATGTCCCAGGAAATGGTCATCAAGGGGCTGACAGCGGGAGCTGTCAAGGGTTAAATCCTTAGGGAAACTTCGGGAAAATCTGCGGTAGAATCTGCGGTAGTACATAAAGGAGAGTTTGGATGAGAGTATTTGCCAATCACATTGGATTCGACAAGACGGACGACAAAACAGCGGTACTGGAGCTGGAGAAAGAGGCGGCAGAGTTAACAGCCTGGCTGGAAGCGGATGACGGAGAGAGGTATGACGTATCCGTAAGCGGCCCGGAACGGATTCCGGACTGGTCGGAGGGCTGCTATTACGTTCTGGACTTTTCCGATGTCAGGCGGGAAGGCACGTACCGGATTGCCGGAAATGCCGACGGGAAGGCATTCCGGTCAGAGATCATTCCGATCACCGGATATTTTCTGAACCTGCGCATGGTGAACGCGTCCAGGGCTTATTTAAAGGGGGAGCGGTCTTCGGGAGAATGGCTGAAGGCCGACCGGAATGTGCCGTTTAAAGGAGTGGGAGAGGGAACACTGGATTTACATGGAGGCTGGTATGATGCTACTGGTGATTTTGGAATCCATTTGACCCAGCTGTCTCATACCGCCGTTTTCAACCCCATGCAGTCCCTTCTGCCTTCCTACGTCTGTTTCGATCTTGTGGGACGGATGGAACGGGAGGAGCTGCAGGACTGCCGGATTCTGAAAAAGGAGCTTCTCGACGAGGCGTACTGGGGGGCTGATTATGCGATGAGACTTCACCGTGAAGGCGGCGGATTCATCCGTTCGGTGGACCGGGGAGAGGCATTTTCCGAGGAACAGCACCGCACAATCGACTATGAGTATTTCCGGTTCAGCGGACATGAAGAGGACAGGAGCTATCTGGCGGAGACCATTGAGGAGAAGCATTACGAGACGTGTATGCGGAGCGGTTCCGGTCTGGCTGTGGCCGTTCTGGCGCAGGCTTCACGGTATCGCGGGGCATCGGGAGAGTATTCCTGCGGCCGGTATCTGGCGGCGGCCGAAGAGGCCTTTCAGTATATGACAGAACACAATGAACAGTATTCCAGCGACGGAACGTGGAATTTTCTGGACTGGTACTGTGCCCTGGCGGCGGCAGAAGAACTGTATGAGGCCACAAAATCACAGGATTACTTAGAGGCATGCAGGAGGTTTTTCGGAGAACTGGAGCGCAGTGCGATTGCCATGGAAGACGGAATCTGGTTTCTGTCCAGGCAGGGAGAACTGTATTTTCATCCTTCTGACGAGGGATTCCCTCTGATTACAATAATGAAATACGGAAGCCTGGAACCGGATGAAATGCGGCGGACACGGGCGATGGAACTGGTGGCTCAGGCGTTTGTCCACGTCCTTTCCATCAGCAGAAAACCGTTTGGTTACGCAGCATTTACGCAGAAAACGGGTGAGGAGGAAAGGAACCGGTACTTCTTTCCCCATGACACGAAGGCGGCGCCCTGGTGGCAGGGAGAGAATGCGAGGATCGCGTCTCTGGCCGCGGCGGCACTCCGCTTTTCCTGTCAGAAGGAAGCGGCGGAGATGGCCGGGGACCTTCGTAAGTTTGCCGGGCACCAGCTGGACTGGATCATGGGATGCAATCCCTTCGACAGCTGCATGATCGACGGCTTCGGAAGAAATAACATCCAGTATTTCTTCCGGAACCAGTATGATTTTATGAACAGTCCGGGGGGAATCTGCAACGGAATCACGTCGCGGGAAGCGGATGATAAGGGGCTGGAATTTATGATGGCTCCCACAGAGGAATGTGATGACAACTGGAGATGGGCGGAGCAGTGGCTTCCCCATGCCTGCTGGTATTTAAATGCCATGGGCTGGAAACTGAAACGGGTGAAATGATATGGCTTCCAAATATATTGAACGCAAACGAATTTTAGTGAAAATGGAGAATATCGAGCGGTATCCTCTTTCTATCGTTCACGCCCCCATGGGATATGGAAAGACTGTGGCGGTGCGGGAATATTTAAAGACGACAGAGGCGGACTGGGTCTGGGTCTCCCTGGCGGGCTCAGAGGGGGAAGCGGACTACTTGTGGGCGCGGCTGTGTGACGCGTTAAACGGGGTGAATGAGGAGCTGGCGGCGCGTTTTTCGGCCATCGGTTTTCCCTACGACTGTTTTAAGACCGACGCGCTCTTAGATGTTCTCATGGACTATGACTATAAAAACCATCTGATTCTCGTATTTGACGATTTTCATACGATTGAGGAAAATAATGTGTTTGAGCTGATGAAGGCGATTGTGCGGGAACGGCTTACCGGCCTTCATATTGTGCTCATCACCAGGGAACTGGCAAAACTGGACGCGGCGGATTTATATCAGAAACAGCTGTGTTTTACCATCACGGAGAAATCCTTAAAATTTAACCGGGAAGAGGTATTCCGGTACCTGGATTTTATGGAATGCGGGATGAGTGAGGAAGAGCGGGAGCGGGTCTTTCAGATTACCGACGGCTGGGAATCCATGCTCTATATCACTGCTAAGGGGATTAAGCAGGGACTTCCCGTGGGTAAGAGCGCGACTGCCGACGACATCATCGAACAGAATTTCTACCATGGCTTAAGTCAGGCGGAAAAGGAGGTCCTGTGGCGGCTGTCGGTCCTGTCATCCTTTACGAAGCGCATGGCGGCCGCGGTGCTGGACGATTCGGAGCTTTACGACGCCTTTGAAACGCTTATCAGCAGAAGTGTATTTTTTGTCTTTCACGAATCCGGTCACACGTACCGGCTGAGAAATATACTGAAGGACTACATCTATGAGCGGGCCCTGATTGACCGGGTGGATTTTACGGAGGTTTACAGAAAGAGCGGCCGGTGGCTGCTGGCAGACGGCCAGTACTCCAAAGCCTTCGAATGCCTGTACCGGGCGGGAGAGCTGGAAGAGATTCTGTCCATTTTAAATAAGGATACCCAGAATGACAAGGGGATCTGGGGCAGCGGGAATATCCGTCAGGTGTTTGAAAAGGCCGGAAAGGATCTGTGTTACCGGTACCCGTTCGCCTATTTAAAATACTTACTGGCCTGCGCCATGGACGGGGAACGCAATTACATTCCACGGGTTAAGCTCTGCCTCGACCGCCTGGAGGAATACTGCCGCGGTTCGGAGTATGAGGGAGAGATGCGGGAACTGATCCTGGGCGAAATTTCCATGGTGCGGAGCCGGATTTCCTTTAACGATATTGCGGTTATGGCGGAATATGCAGGAAAGAGCGCGGAATTCTTCGGCGGAGGCTGTTCCTGCATCGTGACCAGGGAGACGGAATTTACCTATGGGCTTCCCTGTATGCTGATGGGATTCGTGAAGGAGCCGGGAAGTATGGCGGAGGTGCGGGACGCCTTTGCAGCGGAGGGGATGAGCTTTGCGGAAGCCACCGACGGATGCGGAATCGGATGTGATTCCCTGGCAGCGTCCGAGGCGGCGCTGGAGACGGGCGCCTGGGAGCAGGCGGAGCTTCACGCTTATAAGGCGTATTTTAAGGCGAAGGCGGCGGAGCAGCTGAGCATCATGATTTCTTCCAAACTGGTGCTGGACCGCCTGAATCTGATTCAGGGGAGCAGCAGGGACCGCATTCTGTCGAACAGCACATTGAAGGACGAGGTGATTGCGGCCAATAATCCGGTTTTAAACACCACCTTTGATTTATGCGGCGCCTATCTAAACGGATGCCTGGGACGGCTGGACAGCATTCCCGAATGGATCAGAAAAGGGGAGATCGGAAAGGGAAAGTTCTTTTTTCAGGGAACCGGTTTTTTCTATGTGGTTTATGGAAAATGCCTCCTGTTAGGAAAAAAATACATTGAACTGGATTCCCTCTGTGAGTCCTTTGCCACCTTCTTAAAGCCGTTCCAGTACCATCTGGTCCGGATTTACTTCCTGATCTATGAGTCTGTGGCCAAGAGCTATCTGGAGAGCCGTCCGAGAGGCGAGGAGATCTTAAAAGAAGCGCTTGCACTGGCGGAGAAAGACCATCTCATCATGCCCTTTGCAGAGAACACGAGCCATGTCAGGCTGATGCTGGAGGCGCTGCTAAAACGGGAGGAGAGTCCCTATATCCGGGAGGTTTTAGAGGCGTGCAGACGGTACAGCAGCCAGTTAAAGCTTTTTCACGCCTGTGAGGTATCTTTGACGGACCGGGAGCTGGAGATTTTAAAGCTTTTGGATGAGGGCTATACCCATGAGGAGATTGCCGGCGAGATCTATATTTCCATCGCCACGGTGCGGTACCACGTGAAAAACATCTACCAGAAGCTGGATGTGAACAACAAAATACTGGCGTTAAGAAAAGCGAAAGATCTGAATTTCATATAACTATTAGGTCGAATGTATCCCGCGAGGCGTTTTTTGTGAGTGAAGCGAAGCGGAAGTCACAGAAAACCCGAGGACTGCAGCGCCAAGTCAGGCTTTTTCTGACTTGTGTGCATGCTTGTGACGATGAGGGAGGCACGACTGAATCGTTACAATCTTATTTAATAAAGGAGAAACCCATTATGGAGAGCAATGCGCATATTGTAGAATACTGGAAGACACAGCCGGAGGTTCTGGAGGCGTGTTTAAAGAACAGCCTGCCGCTTACGGAGAATTTTGTAAAGCTGTATCAGGAAGTCAGACCGACCCATTTATACCTGGTGGGAAGCGGCACTTCCTTAAATGCGGAGGAAACGGCGGTCTCCTTTATGAAAGAGATGCTGGATATCGATGTGATTTCCATGCCGTCATCCTACGTACATGATATCCGTGGAGACCGGCCGATGTTTGTGTTTCTGTCTCAGGGAGGTTCCTCTACCAACACCTTAAAGGCAATGGAGGAGACGGCAGCGTATCCGTTTATCACGGTTACGGGGGAGGAGACGTGTGAGATTGCGTCCCGAAGTTCCTGCCATATGGTCATCGGATGCGGGGAAGAGCCGGTGGGACCGAAGACCGTGGGCTATACGGCATCGGTTATGATCCTTTATTTAATGGCCATGGAGGCCGGGAGGGCCGTCGGAGCCATCGGAGAGGAGAAGTACGCTTACGTACGCACGGTTCTCGAAACAGGGATCGCCCATATGCGGTACAATATGGAAGCCATTGCCGGATGGACGGCTGATCATAAGGAGAAGCTTCAGTCGATTGAAAAGTATATCTTTATCGGCCATGGGACGGGAGCCGCGGCATTGAAGGAAGGCAGCTTAAAGGTTCTGGAAACCATTAAATATCCGGCTTTCAGCTACGAGTTTGAAGAGTATTTACATGGTCCCATCCTTGCGGTGGACGCCTGTACGGGGGCATTTCTCTTCCTGTCAGGAAAGCCGGAGGAGCGGGAACGGTTCAGGCAGCTGGCGGAGTGTCAGAGTAAGTACTCCCAATACACCTTCCTGATTACCGATGAGGAAGGGGAGACGGACGGGAATGCGTTAAGGATCAGAAAGACGGGAGCCATGTACACGGAAGTCTTTGAGATTGTAGTGATTCCCCAGTACCTTGCCGCTGTGGTCCAGGGATACTTAGGCATCGCGGACGGTTCGCCCCTGTACGACGAGTATACAGCGCTCTGTCCAACAAAATTCAGGAATGGTAAATAGGGTGACAATATGGATTACGTATTAGGAATTGACTCTGGGGGAACAAAATTTCTCGTAAAAGCGGTGGGAATGGATGGAAGGGAGCTGGCGGAGTATGAAGGGCATCCGGCCGGGCTGTACCGTTTTTCCAGAAATGAGGCGGTACGCACCATACAGGACAATTTAGAGATGTGCATCGGGCAGGCGGGGCTCACCAAAGCGGACTGCCGGGCGATTGTCTGCGGCACTACCGGCATCGACAGCGAAGAGGACCGCCAGGAGGTGGAGGAGATCTACCGGCTGCTTCCGGGATTTTCCTGCCCCGCCCTGTGTGTGAATGATGCCGAGGTGGCTCTCTATGCCGTGACCGGAGGGACCGGCGTCGTTGTGATCTCAGGGACCGGCTCCATCGCGTTCGGACGGAACAGCAGCGGCAGGACCGGGCGCTGCGGGGGCTGGCCTCCCTGTATCTTCGGGGATGAGGGCTCCGGCGCATGGCTGAACTTAAAGGCCCTGGAGTATATGAGCCATGTTCTGGACGGAAGAAAAGAGAGAACCCTGCTTTACGATCTGCTGAACCAGGAATTGGGAATCGGGGGAGCAAAGGATCTGATCCGTATCTGCCAGAGAATCGAACGGGAGAACGCCGGCTTCCTGAAGCTGGGGCCGGTCGTCATGAAGGCGCTGCGGGAGGGCGATGAGAATGCTGTGGAAATCACCCGCCTGGAGGCAGAGCTGACCTTTGAACTGGCGGATTCGGTGGTGCAGAAGCTGGAAATCTGGCAGGAGCCGGAATTTACAGTCGGCGCCTGGGGCAGCGCTATTGTGAAAAATCCGTATCATTTTGAACTCTTTAAGGAACAGTTTCTGGCGAAATATCCCAACGTGACGGTGACTGTGGCCGGCAGGGATGCAGCGTACGGAGCATGCAGGATTGCGCTTGATGTTCTGGGGGCTAAAACCGGAATCTACCGGTTTTAGGAGTCAGTCAGGTAGGAGAATCCAGGAACTGTTACTGAACGGCGGATGAAATTCATGAAACACCTTGACAATCACCGGAAAAATCGTTATGCTTAAAAAGATTATAGATATATATAACGAGTATAATGACTTGGACAGGTAAGGAGGTGTGGCAATCATGAACGACAGTAAGGTTACGCCGCTGTACCAGCAGGTGAAAGAAGATATAAAGAATGCGATTGAGCAGGGACGATACAAGGCAAAGGAGAAAATTCCATCGGAGCCTGAATTGAGCGCAGAGTATTCGGTAAGCCGCATTACGCTTCGCCGGGCGGTGGAGGAACTCTGTAATGAAGGATACTTAATCAAGCGCCAGGGTCAGGGAACCTTTGTCAGTACTCCGCGTATCCATCGCAAGATGGCGGGCGGAAACCGCATGGAGAGTTTTACGAACACCTGCAGGAATTACGGGATGAAAGCGGGGGCCAGGCTTTTAAGCCGGCAGATTGTACCTGCGCGTCAGGAGGAACAGGAGTTTTTTGGTCTTGGACCAGATGACCTTTTAGTATACGTTGAGCGGCTCCGGACGGCGGACGGACTCCCTATTTTTCTGGAAAACCAGTTTTTTCCGTATCAGAAGTTTAAAGGTCTGATGGAGGAGAATTTAAACGATGTGTCACTGTTTGAGGTGATTGAGAGGATTTCAGGAAGGAAGCCAGTGGAAACAACGAGAAGGACACTGGAGATCACGCGGGCATCTGTGGAGCAGGCGCAGAAGCTTGGAATCCCTCTGGGGGAACCTCTGATGTTTTTAAACAGTTATTTCATTGATCAGGAAGGAAAATCATTATGCATCGGGCGCCAGTATTATATTGGAAGCCGTTATATGTTCGACTTATAAATAGTAGCATAAGGTTCGCCGGTTCAGTCAGCCGGCGGTTAAAAGTGCCGCAGGACAGCCAGTTTTGGCTGTTCTGCGGCATTTTTGCTGAAGAAAAAGATTCCCGTGCAGGGAGTTAAAAGGTTCCTGCGGAGTACACATGGACCGGTAAGCGGATGCTGCGTTTAGAAATACGACGTGACGGAAAATTAAAAAATGCATCTGTCCCCCTGATTTGTCAGCTTCGTGTCAGGGTATAGGTGTATGATAATATAAAATTCACATTTGATAAAAAGGGGCGGTGTTTACGAGTACGATTGGTTATGTAAATATTTCTCTTGAAATTTGGGGGGCAATTCTCTCTTTGGTGTTTATACCCAGTCTCTATATGGGGGGAAATGGTAAGGACAAAACGGGACGGGTGTTTATCGGAATTCTTTTATGCAATGCGCTGCTGCTGATCAGCGATGCGTCGGCGTGGCTTTTTAAAGGTCATGGATCGCTTCTGTGCTACTGGGGAGTGCGTATTGCCAATTTTTTAGTTTACATACTTGGGTATCTTTTGATGGCGCTGTTTACGGAATATCTGACCGGTTACCTCTCAAAAAGAATACAGGTTTCCCGCCGTGCCGCCAGGTTTGTGTGGGGGATCTGTATGATCGGAATTGCCTCCACGATATTGTCTCAATGGAATCATATGTATTATGGATTTGTGGGCTGTAATGTCTATAGCCGCGGAGACTGGTTCTGGCTGTCGCAGCTTTGGGGGCTTGTGGGAATAGCAGTGGATATCGGACTGCTTTTCGTTTACAGGCAGGGACTTGGAAAGAATGAGGTGTGGGTTCTGCTATCCTATATTATCCTGCCGCTCCTTGCCATGACGGTTCAGATTTTCATTTACGGCATCGCGTGGCTGTATCTTGCCACCACGATTTCCATCATCTTTGTTTATGAAACCCTGCAGGCCAATCAGGCCCAGAAACAGAGATGGAAGGAAATGGAACTGGAACAGTCGAGAACGGCGATTATCTTAAGCCAGGTGCAGCCACATTTCCTTTATAACGTTCTGCTTGGCATTAAACAGCTTTGCGACAGCAATCCGAAAAAAGCATCGGAAGCTCTGGAGCATCTGGCTTTTTATATGCGCAGAAACTTAAATTCACTCACCCGGAAACAGCTGATCCCATTCGACGAAGAGATGTGCCATGTGAACGATTATCTGTATCTGGAAAAAATGAGGTTTGAAGAAAAACTTACGGTTGTCCTGGATTTGGAATATACAGACTTTTTTCTGCCGGCTATGACAGTCCAGCCGATTGCAGAAAATGCAGTGCGCTGGGGAATCACGAAAAAGAAAGGCGGCGGCACGCTTACAATAAAAAGTCAGTTAACAGGGGAGGAGGTCATGATTTCGGTCATGGATGACGGCGCAGGCTTTGACCCCAATGAGATTAGGAATGACGGAAAGACTCATGTTGGAATTGAAAATGTACGCCAGCGGCTCATGCTGCAGTGCGGCGGAACGCTCTCGATCAGCAGTAAAAAGGGCAGCGGCACTACCGTAACGATTCGTTTGCCGCAGAAAGGGAGAAATAAGTGAATATTATTGTAGCGGACGATGAGAGGTTATCCGTGGAGTATATGCTGCCGCTTCTGCGCAGACTGGAGCCGGAGGCTGAAATTACCGGATTTACCGAGGCAGAGGACGTATTTGAATATATGGAAAGAAACCGGGTTGATATCGCTTTTCTGGATATCGAAATGGGGGAGTACAGCGGGATAGAGCTGGCTAAAAGGTGTATTGCTCTTGCGCCGTGCGTAAACATTATTTTTGTGACGGGACATTCGGAATACACGCTTGACGCGTTTCAGCTTCATGTCAGCGGATATCTCTTAAAACCTGTGCGGTCAGAGGATCTGCAGGCAGAACTTGAACATCTGCGTCACGTGATCCCGCGGCATCACATCCGGGTGCAGACGTTTGGATTTTTCGAGGTATTTGTGGATTCTGTGCCGCTTAAATTTACCAGGACAAAGTGTAAGGAATGCCTGGCCTATCTGATTGACCGCCGCGGTGCGCGGGTCACGTATGCGGATCTGGCAGTCATTTTGTGGGAAGCCCGCACGTACGATCCGTCTGTACAGGCCAATACCCAGAAAGTTGTTTCGGACCTGATTAAGACACTGCGGGAAGCAAATTTAGAGGAGCTTGTCATCAAAAGCAGACAGGACATCGCTATCAACAGGTCACTTGTGGACTGTGACTATTATGCGGTGCTGGATGGGGATACATCCCGGCTTGATGCTTTTATGGGAGAGTACATGTCTAAATACAGCTGGGCTGAATATACGGTGGGCGAACTTGTCAAATTAAAAGAAAAGGTTCTGGGGGCAGACCGGGGATAAATGGATACCAGATCAGGGAGAGGTCAAATATGAAATCAATACAGACAAAATTTATCATATTAATTTTAAGCTGTGTATTTGTCTGTTCTGCCGTGATAGGCGGAGCCGGCATCATCAGTGCAGAACGGGTGGTAGATGAGGATTCCGCCCAAATGATGAACTACCGGTGCAGCCAGCTGGCGTGCGAAGTGGACGCCATGCTCTCCCGGATTGAACAGTCGGTTAAAACCCTGGCTGTCTATACGGATGAAAACTTAGAGAGTGTGGAACTTTTAAAAAGTGACGGCACACGAAAGGCATTTACGGAGCAGATAGAGTCTGTCGCCGTCAATGCGGCAAACAACACAGAAGGAGCGGTGGCGGTATATGTCCGCTATAATCCTGATTTTACTCCGCCGACCTCAGGGGTGTTCTGGAGTAAAACCAATTTAAACGGAACCTTTCAGAAGCTGGTTCCCACCGATTTCTCCAGATACAGCCCTACCGACGTCGAGCACGTAGGCTGGTACTATATCCCGGTTAAAAACGGCAGGGCCATCTGGCTGAGCCCCTATACGAATGAAAACATCAACATACAGATGATTTCCTATGTCATTCCCATTTATAAAAACAATGAAACCGTTGGCGTGGTAGGGATGGACATTGATTTCAGCGTCATCAAGGACATGATTAACAGCCTTCGGATTTATGAGAGCGGCAATGCATTTTTAACCGATGATAAGGGAAATGTCATGTACCATAATGTTTATCCTTTCGGGGTTCCGATGGGGAGTGTGGACAAGAGTCTGATACCGTTGGTAGCGGAACTGGAAAATGGTACGAGCGGGAGCAGCCTGTTTTCTTACGTCAATGAAAATGTGGAGAGAAAGCTGGCATTTCGCACTCTGCGCAACGGAATGCGGCTGGCCGTGACGGCTCCGCTGTCGGAAATTGACAAAAATAAAAATATGCTGCTGATGCAGATTGTGGCAGCGCTGTTGGTGATCGCCCCGCTTTCCGTATTGGTGACGGTGCTGATTACCAGGCGCATGATACGGCCGCTTAAGGAACTGAATGAGGCGGCGAAGCAGATCGCCAAAGGGGATTTAAGCATTTCCCTGACTCAGCAGACCAAAGATGAGGTTGGCACTCTGGCGGACAGTTTCCAGCAGACCGTCAATCACCTGCAAAAATATATTAATTACATAAACAGCCTGGCCTACCGGGATGCGCTGACGGGCGTAAAGAATAAGACTGCCTACCAGGAGGCGGAACGGCGCCTGGAGGAACAGATGCGGAATGGACGGCCGGAATTTGCGGTTATAGTACTGGATATCAACAACCTGAAAAAAATCAATGATCATTACGGACATGATTTTGGAGATATGTTCATTGTGGATGCCTGCAGGCTGATCTGTAAGAGCTTCCCGCACAGCCCGGTTTACCGGATTGGCGGGGATGAATTTGTAGTAATCCTGGAAGGCGCTGATTATGCTAATTGTACGCATTTGCTGGAAAGCTTCCACGATGCAATTGAGGAGTACAATCGAAGTGACCAGCAGGATAAGCACTTATCGATTGCAAGGGGAATCGCTGTATATAACAGCGTAACCGATCTTGTCTTTTCCAATGTTTTTAAACGGGCCGATGATGCCATGTATCACAATAAGGCGGATATGAAACGGAAACGTGTTGCGGCGGAAGCAGAAGAAAATGGCGAAATAACGACAGAGAAGAACTGGCAGAAAGAAGGCCGGGAGCGCCGGATAACGATATCAGATCAATAGAAAGAAGAATTCTCAGCAAGACCAGAGCAGGTGAATTACCGGATCAGCGGAGTGGAGTGCGGCGCTCACAAGCCGGACTGAGGATATACGCTCTGAAGCCGCGCCACGGTGAACCGATTGATCAGAGCGTCTGTATCCGGGGGGGCCGGTTTGTATTAAGAGGGGAGAATTTGGCTTGTAGGTTTATCCGTGGTGTTCTATAATGTTAGAGGATGCAGAGCGTAAGACAGAGAGCTGCAGATATGAGGAGGTACACCATGGATTGGAATACACTGCTGTGTGAGGACAGAATCAGAAGTCTGGTGAAGAGACCGTCGGGAATGGATTTAAGGACAGAGTTTGAAAAGGATTACCACCGTATTATTGGAAGCGCATCGTTTCGGCGCCTGCAGGATAAGACTCAGGTATTTCCGCTGGACCGCAGCGATTTTATCAGGACGAGACTGACACATTCGCTGGAGGTTTCATCATTTGCCAAGTCGCTGGGCCAGAACATTTCTGCCAGTATCCGGACTGTGATTCAGGACGAGTCGTTTCTGCCGGAGCATGCACTGGCCGTATGTGATATTTTACAGTGTGCCGGGCTGATTCATGATATTGGAAATCCACCGTTCGGCCACTTTGGAGAGACCGCCATTCAGGACTGGTTTAAGAGAAGACTTCCGGAGCTTCGTTATCAGAAGAGCGGAGAGAGGGAGGCGCGGCCGCTGACTGAGGTACTGAACCGCCAGATGGTGGAAGATTTCTATCATTTTGAGGGAAACACCCAGGCGCTCCGGGTGGTGACAAAGCTGCATTTCCTGGTGGATGAGCACGGCATGAATTTGACGAAGGCGCTCCTTGCCTCCATCATTAAGTACCCGGGATCATCTCTTGAGGTGGATAAACACAGTGGGGATATTAAGACGAAGAAGATGGGGTATTTCTATGCTGACCGGGAGGCATTTGACGATATTCAGGCTTCCTGCGGGACGAATGGAGCCAGACATCCGCTGGCCTTTATTCTGGAGGCGGCTGATGATATCGCCTATGCCACTGCGGATATCGAGGATGCAGTAAAGAAGAACTGCCTGACCTTTGAACAGTTGGTCCGGGAACTGACGGAGTATAAGAAAGAGCGTCAGAACGACCGGTACCGCGACATGGTGTCCTGGCTGACAGACAAATACAACCGGGCCGTCAGTAAGGGGTACAGCCGCCCCGATTTATACGCGGTCCAGAACTGGGTGGTCACCATGCAGGGCCAGATGATTGGAGGAGCTACGGAGGGCTTTACGAATCATTACAGGGAAATTATGGAGGGAACGTATAAGAAGGAGCTGACTTCAGGGACAGACGCCGAGCTTCTCATGGAGGCGCTGGGAGACATCGCCTACCGCTATGCGTTTGTGTCCAAACCCATTCTGAAGCTGGAAATCGCAGCGGAGACTATTTTCAATTTCCTCCTGGATAAGTTTGTGGACGCGGTGATTTACTTTGATACTGGGAAAAAGCAGAGCGCGGTACAGGAAAAACTGGTCTCGCTTATCTCTGATAATTACAAGAAGCTGTATTTTATCTGTTCGGATGGGAAGAGCGAGGAGGAAAAGCTGTATTTAAGACTTTTGCTGGTTACCGATTATGTGTGCGGGATGACGGACAGTTATGCGAAGGATTTGTATCAGGAGTTGAATGGGATTGCGTGAAAAGGCACGGTTTTCCAAAGGGGGTTGAAACGTGTCCGCCGCCTGAGGATTGAAAGCGGTGGACACGTTTCAATTTGAGTCATAACCGGCCTTACAGAATTGAAGTTATGCCTTTACAGGAATTTCCTGAAGAACCGGCACTCCTCCGTGTTGCATAGCTGCGCTTCCTCCGTGCGGATATTCAAATGGAATACATGACCGATTTCTTTTTTCTCTGGAGCACCGTATAAATGGTACTCGCAGGGGACTCCTTTGGAGCGCAGCAGTTGATAAAATGGTTCTGCCCACTGTTTCAGAAAATCATAGTGCGAGGTCATGATAAATGCAGGAGGAAATCTGTCTGTAAAAGCCTGAATGGTATCGGCTGTATGGAAGGCGTTCTGTTCTTCCTCAGGAAGATACTGTTTGATTGGCGCATTTTTCGTCTCGTTTACATATTTTCTGACGTCGTACACGCCGCAGTTAAGCGCGGCAGCCCGGACACGGAGCTTTCGCGGGAGAGAAAATCCGAATAATTCTGCATAGGCTTCATTTGTCAGAATGGCCAGGTACTGGCTTGCAATCTGGGCACCGGCGGAATCTCCGACTATAAATACACGCTGTAAATCTATTCGATACTGTTCAGCCTGCCGCTCCATCCATAAGAATACGGAGTTTACATCCTCCAAAGCGGCCGGATAGAGGTGCTCCGGCGCCAGCCGGTAGGAAAAATTAACTACGGTAAATCCCATCTGCGCCAGGTGCATGGTGTAATACTGGTAGACATCCTTATCCCCGTAAACCCAGCCGCCTCCATGTACGCTGACAATGACAGGAAGATTTTCGGAAGTTCCCTTTTTATAATAGACATCAAGTTTATTCCATACAAAATCACTGCCGTAGGAAATATCGTTAAACCGCAGGATATCTGAGGGTGTTGTAAGCCCTTCATCTCTTTTTCTGTCCATTTCTCCAAACTGGACTCTGATTTCTTCTGCCATTCCATTCATGTCTCAAGTTCCTTTCATTGATCTGTATTAAAATTCAAACCGTTTCCTGTTTTAAAGTTCATCAAGCTTCAAAGTTCATCAAGTTCCTGAGTTCATTGTAATTCAGATCTCATTCTTTTTCCGAACTCTGAGTTATCCGGTAATTCCAGTGCAAACCGTTTTTCCAGCCAGCACCCGGCAAGTTCTACCCATTTTGCTGCATCGGCAGAGAGCTTCCTTTTTGATAATGCTGAGGCCTGAGTGGAAACGCTCAGACCGTGAGAACCTTTTTCAAAAATATGGATTTCAAAAGGTACTTTGTGGTCTGCCAGTGCATGAGCCATCCGGAGACTGTGCTGAACAGGGACCAGTTTATCCTCTGAGGTTGCCCAGATGAAGGCGGGAGGTGTATGTTCCGTAACAAGCCGGGCAGGACTTAAGGCTCGTAAAACCTCCTCCTCCGGCTGCGGGCTGCCGGATAAAACGGTTCTGGCGGCATAGAAAATCCTGGCCCAGGCTGACCGTTCCAAACATTCATTCCGGTAAAGATAGTCGCTTAACGTATACCCTAAGATCAGGGCGGCCGGACAAAGCTTTTCTTTTTCCGCATTCAGATATTCGGTGATCAGAGGCTTATCCCAGTATACACCGTACATGGCGGCATTGTGCGCGCCGGCGGAAAATCCGCAGACGGCGATGCGGCTTGTATCCACAAACCATTCTTTGGCGTGTTCACGGATAGAGAGCATAGCCATCCCGATTTCACGGACCGGGCCGGGGTGCCGGCAGTTCTCTTTTGGAAGCAGCGGAGCGGATAAGTCCGGATAAGCCATGTCCCCTTCCCCATAAGTGGAGTACCGCAGAACAAAAGCGTGATATCCCATTGCTGTAAACTGGAGGGCGACAGGCTCAGCCTCCCTGTCAGTGCAGTTCATATATCCGCCTCCGGGACAGATCAGGACGGCGGGACGCGGTCCCTGCTGATTCATTTCCCCTTTTTCTGCGATAACATAGGCTGTAAGGGTTACATCAGTTCTGTCTTCGTATAACGGAATTACTTTTGTGACCATATGATTTCTCCTCTATTCTTCAGCTTTTAATTTTTCCAGTTGTTTTTCCACGTCCAGAAAGACAGCCGATCCCATTAAAATTGCCGCACAGATCAGCGGAACGATGCTGTAACAGGCTCGTTCTGCAAAGAGAGCGCCGGCGCTCTGCGCCATGCCGCTGTTTGCCGCTTCCGCGCTGTAATTTCCGATTGCCAGTATCCAGCCTAAGGAAGCAGACCCCAGTCCGACTCCAACCTTTACTCCAAAGCCGGTCAGACTGTGTGTCAGCCCGGTTACGGTTACATGATTTTTGATGTTAATGTAATCAGCGACATCGGAAGTCGTTGCAAACAGCAGGGAAGTACTTAAACCGACGCCGATTCCCTTACAGATCATTCCTGCAAATATGACAGGCAGTTGATACGGAAACAGACTGATTACAGTATATCCGAACATCAGGAATCCGGCTCCCATCATTAACGTATTTCTCTTTCCATACCTTTTGGCTGCCTTCGGAACGATTCCAAGAGCCAGGATAATGAGGGAGGGAAGTGTACCCGCCATGGACAGCGGTGCCATTAAACTCATATCCTGCAGGACGTCCCTCACAAAATAGACGCTGGCGCCGCCGCTTCCTGTGAGCATAAACCATGTAAAGACAAATGCAATCAGTGTTAAAAATGTGTATTTGCTGCTGAATAAGAGCTTTACATCCTGAATCAGAGAGGAACTGTTCTTATTCTCCATTTCGGCCTTGGTTGTAATTTTATATTCTTTACAGGTAAGCCCGGTAATTAAAATGCAGATCAGAGCGATTACGCCATATATGATTGACATTGCCGTGAACCCCTTCTGCCCGCCGCCGAATCTTGCCATCAAAGCAACGCTGTAGCTCTGCGCCAGCAGCATTGCCAGGGAAGAGCAGAATGATCTTGCGCTTGTGAAGCCTGTCCGCTCCTCAGGATTCGGACATATCAGTGTGACCAGCGTGCTGTAGGCCCCGTTTACTGCAGTGAAGCATATGACACTGTAGAAAATGTAAGTAACCACAACATATATTTTTGTTGCTGTGTCACTGAGGACAGAGGGCACGTTCAGCATCAAAATAAAAGACAGGATTAATGGAAATGCGGAGAACAAAACCCATGGTCTTGCTTTCCCGTATTTTGTATACGTCTTGTCAATGATGATTCCCATGATGATATCAGAAATTCCATCCAGAAGCCTCGTAAACAGCATCATGGTTCCGATAAAAGCAGCGCTTAAAAGTACGCTGTCGGTGTAATACATGGTCACAAAAGCGCCTGCCGCGGCACTTACCAGATTGCCACCTAAATCTCCGATGCCATAGCCTATTTTCTTCCCCCATGCCAAAATTGTTCTTTTTCTCCATACTACTTTGCCTCCATTGTACATGTTCCCCTGTTACCGTTTTCATCATAGACGGCCACGGTAATGATTCCAGGTCTGTGTGCTTTGATGATCAGGAGCGCTTCCCCTAAAAAAGCATGGCAGCTGTGGGCTCCGATCTGATCTTCTGTGCAGGGGCTTCCGCTCCCAATTGCGATTAATTCTGCATGATCCGAAAGCTCTGCGGTTAACAGCCGTTCATCCTCCGGATATGCCGTTCCATTTTCATCCTGAATCCGGATCTGGATATAGCCTGGATCACATCCATTGGCCAGAATCTCCGGGACTTCGGGCTTTAAATCAATGACAGCTTCCTTTCCCACAGTCCGCAGTACTGCACGGCTGATTTCTTTTCCGTTCCGGTATGATACGGCTTCCAAAATTCCGGGAGTATAAGGAATATCTATGGCGGCGGTCAGCTTTTCATAGTTTATAACTCCCATAACCTTCCCGTTTAACCGGAATTCTGCCTCTGTCCCTGGTCCGTATGCCAGCACAGAGACCATACGCCCTGTGTATTCCTCTCCAAATGACCAGTCCGCATGGACGTCCGGCCAGTGCCAGCCGGTTCCGTAGTACTCGTCCCCGTAGTGATTCGGATGTGTGGTAAAGAGATAAGTCTCATTTGTATGGCCCCACATCAGTTCACGGTAATAGGACTGGGGCCGACGGCTGCCGGTCATCATAATGTCTGACTGCCAGGAGGTTCTCCAGGGATACGGCCCCATGAAGGAAAAGGTTTCATTTTCTTTTTTCCAGTATACTCTCCCGACACCGGCTTCCCCCAGATAGTCAATGGCAGCCCAGATAAAATCTCCGATGACCCATGGACAGGCTTTCGTCTTTTTCCAGTAATCCCAGGTGGTGAAGGAATGGCTTTCTGTTCCTGCCATGACCCGTTCCGGGAAGCTTTCGTGATCTTTTTCGTATCTGCCCGGGAGATAATTATATCCCGTTATATCGAGGGGGGCAGCGTATTCCCGCGTTTTTTCTCCCCAGATATCGCGTGCATCTGTTTTTACGTTTGCATCAAAGTTTGTTCCAGGTTCCCTGCCCGGCTCAAAAATATTACAGATTGCCGCCATGACTGGTCTTGTGGAATCTAAGGATTTCACTTTACTGCTTAATCGCCGCGACCATTTGGCTCCGTCATTTCTGCCATCCCGCTCCCCGATTTCATTGCCGGTGGAATAGAGGATTACGCAGGGATGGTTTCTGTCACGTTTTACCATCCATTCCATATCTCTTTCCCACCAGTCCTCAAAGTACAGGTGATAATCCATCGGCCGTTTCCCCATGCGCCAAACGTCAAAACACTCGTCTAACAGCAGCATTCCCAGCCGGTCACACGCTTCCAGCATGGCAAGCGACGGAGGATGGTGGCTGATCCGCACCGCGTTGTATCCCGCCTCCCGGAGAAGACGGATTTTCCGTTCCTCAGCCCGAGGATATGCGCATGCACCCAGCAGTCCGTTATCGTGGTGAATACAACCGCCTTTTAACTTTATGGCTTTTCCGTTCAGTCGGAATCCCTGTTCTGTATCCACAGAGATTGTCCGGATTCCAAAGCTCTGTTTTTCCGTATCCAGCGTGTGCCCGGCGCTGTCCATGACGGTAATGCGGCAGGTATACAGATAGGGGTCATGAATATCCCATCTGTGCGGGCTGGATATTTCAGCCTCAATTTTGCATACGGCCTTTCCCAGCGCGGGGACAACGGCCGTGACCGATCGGGCAGCTTTAATCCGGCTGTCTTCTTCCGACCAGCCATTTCCAAGCTGTTTCTTCCCGGGCAAAGGCTGATTTTCAACACTCCCTCCCTGTTCGTCCAATACTTCGCACAGAACGACAAGCTCTCGTTCCTCTGTTTCTCTGCTGGTGACGGTAACGTCAAAATGAATAACGGTTTTTCCATCCCCCTCTTCCGTGACGGAGATAAAGGTATCCCAGGGCTTTAAATAAATACTTCCCCCAATCCAGAGCGCAGCCCCTCTGTAAAGTCCTCCCCCGGTATACCAGCGCGAAGAAGGCTGCCGGCTCTGCGTAATAATCTTCAGCTCATTTTTGCTGCCATCAAAATTCAAAGCGGGAGTTAAGTCCACTTGATAGGGGGTATATCCATAGGGATGCATTCCGAGGAGTTCCCCGTTTAATATTACTTCCGTATTCATGTAGGCGCCATCCAAATCCAGAATGACCGTCTTATTTTTCAAACTTTCCGGAAAGGCAAGTTCCTTTTTGTATACACCCTGGCCTTCCCCAAAATAACCGTTCAGTGCGCCGCCGGCTGCATCTGCGGACCGTGGTTTGGTGATGATAAAATCATGGGGCAGATGAATCTGCTTTGGGACCGGTTTTTCGTAAACAAAGCTCAGGCTTTCATTGCTTTCATAAAAACTCCAGTCCCTGTTGCATTCGAATCGTTCCAATATGTTTCCTCCTTTCTTCCGTTGATTTAAAGATACAGTAACGCCCAAAAACGCATTTGGCTCATTTTCTCCGCTTATCCGCGATGTGTTTCTGTATTGTATTTACTGTGCCTTTATCATATAATAGAAGCAGATTAATAACCAGATTTAAAATCTGCTACATCCTGAAAAACAAGGCCCAAAACCGACATTTTACGGAGGTGCCTCCTATGAGCATAAAAAAGAATTCTAAGATGAAAAATCAGAAACACGTGTCTCCGATTGACTTTTATTCCCCCTCGCAGATGAGTATACCGATGTCTTTTACGATGTGCTATAAGATAAACTACGACGCTGCCCACACGCTTTACCATGTGATATCGCCGGGAAATATTGACAGCCATATCAGTTCAGACGCGAAAACACCGCATCAGCATGATCATTTCGAACTCTTATATGTGCTGAAAGGGGAACTGGTCAACACCATCGAACAGACCTCCTATCATTATAAAGAGGGGGATGCCTGTCTGTTGAACAGGAATACACGCCATATTGACATCAAAGGCAGAAACAGTATAGCCGTCTTCCTGAATCTGTCGACAGATTATGTTGCGGAGTTGATGCGCGATTCTTCTGAGACAAGTCCGAAACATAAAATCCACCTCTTCCTGTCTTCCAATCTTAAGGGGAATGAACGGTTTGCACGGAATTATCTGACTTTTACACCGACGCTGCAGTCTTATGGAGACGACACTCTTACGCGGATTGCGGGGCTGATTGACTCTGTTCAGCTGGAACTCTCTGAACAGAAGCCGGGCAGCCAGGATCTGATCCGCGGGCTGATCAAGCGGCTTATCTACATGCTGGAAGATGAGAAAAAATACCACTCGAATTTTGTCCGGCTGGATGCAACCCACCAGGATTTTCTGTTCGCACGTATTATGAATTATATAAAAGAAACGAATGGAAATATCACAAGAGAGGATTTGTCGAAAGCACTGAATTATAACGCAGAGTATCTCAACAGAATCGTAAAGGCCCGCACCGGAGTCAGTATGATGAAATTCAGAAAAAAATTCCAGCTGGCGAGAGCGAAAGAGCTGCTGACGGAGACAGATGAAAATATCTGTACCATTATTGGAGAACTGGGATTTTCCGGAAATTCTCATTTCTATACGTTTTTCCACCAGGAGACTGGAATGTCTCCGATGGAATACCGGAATCTGTGGAAACAGAAAATAGGGGAAGAGAGTGAAACAGCCCAAACAGAGCGGGAGCAGATACAACTGAATAAAGATTGTTAGGAAAATATCAAAAACATTATTGCAGGTATAAGGTTTATTTTGTATAATCAAGATAGATCGAGACGTAATTTTCAAAGAGGGATTGTGAGAAATGATAAAACTGACAAATCTGGATGTGAAAAAAATGACGATTGGCCAGATGGCCAGAATGAACCATATCTCGGAGCAGACACTGCGGCTTTATGACCGGGAGGGCCTGCTTTCGCCTCTGGGACGGGATGAAAAAAACGGCTACCGCTATTATGATATCCGGCAGAGTGCCCAGCTGGACATGATCCAGTATATGAAGGCCCTGGGAATGCCGTTAAAGGAAATCCGTGTCCACATGAAAAAATGGGATACCGGGCGTTTAAAACAGCTTCTGGTGGAGAACCGGGATGCAATCGACCGCAGAATCGAGGAGCTGAATTTACAGAAACGGGCAATCGAGCGGACGTTAGACAGCTATGAGCGGTATGAAGCGGCTCCTCCGGACGGCTCCATCGTGCTGGAGTATATCCCAAAGCGTCAGATGTATGTGAAGAACACGAATGTAAACTTTTATGACTATGAAATCGATGAATATGAGCGGATTCTCCGGGATTTGAAGGAGGATATGGCGGCACACGCCATTTCGCCGCTCTACTTTGCCAATGCGGGAACCATATTGCGGAGAGAAAATTTCATGAAGGGACGGCTCTATTCCGCGGAGGTGTTTGTGTTCGTGGACCGGGAATATGTGGATGAGGAACTCATAACGGTTATTCCGCCCAGTCCCTATCTCTGCATCTACTGCGACCGGTTTGAGAAGGAAAAGGAGTATATCGACCGGCTGCTGGTGGAGATCGAAGAGAAGCACTATACCGTGACCGGCGACTATATCTGCGAGGTGATTGTGGAAATGCCGCTGGATTACACGGAACGGGGGATGTTTCTGCGCCTGCAGGTGCCGATCCGGATGGGGGCATACCAATATGGCGAATCCTAAATTCTTGTGTATCCATCACCCGCTGTCCACACCAAAACTGCGCATGAAAGCGGCTTTTAAGGCCATTCCAATTTGGTGATACTGCTCAATTGACCTGATACCGTATATAAGCCTTATAATGAAGTCAGTATATGGGGCATGGCCCTGAAACTGTCGACTTTTTATTTGAGATTTTATCTAAGAAAGGAAGCGTTGTTATGATGAATTACGAGAAGATTCGTGTGGTACAGTACGGCTGCGGCAAGATGGCAAAATACATCCTTCGTTATCTATATGAGAAGGGCGCGGAAATTGTTGGCTCGATCGACGTGAATCCGGAAGTGGTTGGAATGGATGTCGGTGAATTCGCGGAACTGGGCTTTAAGCTGGGCGTTACAATCAGAGACGATGCGGATGCAGTTCTGGATGAGTGCGACGCTGATATCGCGGTAGTGACACTGTTCAGTTTCATGGATGACTGCTATTCCCATTTTGAAAAATGTGTTTCCAGAGGCATCAATGTGGTGACTACGTGTGAAGAAGCGATCTACCCATGGACAACTTCTTCCGCTATTACGAATAAACTGGACCTGCTTGCAAAGGAAAACGGCTGCACCATCGTAGGCGCCGGTATGCAGGATATCTACTGGATCAACATGATCGGCTGTGTGGCAGGCGGTGTGCACCGCATTGACAGAATTGAAGGCGCGGTAAGTTACAATGTGGAAGATTACGGTCTGGCGCTGGCGGAAGCTCACGGAGCAGGACTTACACCAGAAGAATTTGAAGCTCAGATCGCCCACCCGACGACGCTGGAGCCGGCTTACGTATGGAACTCCAACGAGGCGCTGTGCAACAAGATGGGATGGACAATAAAATCCCAGAGTCAGAAGTGTGTACCTTATTTTTACGATACCGATCTCTATTCCGCCACACTTGGAAAGACGATTCCGAAGGGAAACTGCATCGGCATGAGCGCAGTTGTCACCACGGAGACATTCCAGGGACCGGTGATCGAGACACAGTGTATCGGCAAGGTTTACGGGCCGGATGACGGAGATATGTGTGACTGGAAGATCATCGGCGAGCCGGATACCACGTTTTATGTAACAAAACCGGCCACGGTAGAGCATACGTGCGCAACGATTGTCAACAGAATTCCTACTATATTGAATGCACCGGCCGGATATATAACGGTGGAGAAACTGGAAGAGCTTAAGTACCTTTCCTATCCGATGCATATGTATCTGGAGCATTAATTCAAACGGGCAGATGGCAGTGCCCATGGATATGGATATGTTTAGCGAGGGTGAAAAATCATCAAACCGATGATTTTTCACCCCTGTTTTTAGTTCAAAAAAATACCGGTTCAGTGGAAAACATATTACAATCGCCTTATGTTCTACAAAATATACATAAAAATAAATTATATATTGACAAAATTATGCATAAGTCCTATAATCATATATGTAATGACATCTTGACATAAATACATATAAATGAAAAAGGAGGAGAAATGAAAGGGTTAGCAGTCCATGAAAACAGAAAGCTGCAGATTGTGGAACTTCCGATGCCGGAATATAACGAATATCAGGCATTGGTAAAGGTTTTGGCCTGTGGGATCTGTAATGGGACGGATTCCAAGATTATCCATGGAACGTTTAAGGGCGTGGATACTTATCCGATCCTGTTGGGCATGAGGCAGTCGGGAAGGTGGTAGAGACAGGGAAGCATGTAAAGTATTTAAAACCCGGGGACATCGTACTTCTTCCCTTCCTCTACCAGAAAACGGAGCAGATGATTCCAACGTGGGGAGGATTTTGTGAATATGCCCTGGTAGGGGATGACAGGGCTTTGGAGGAGGCTGGGATTGGTATTTCTTCCCCTTTGAGGGATGGCAGCTATCCTGCTCAGAGTGTTATGACTTCAAAGGATGGGATCGATCCGGCAGAAATGGTCATGGTTATCACGTTCCGCGAAGTGTTAAGCGCGATTCGGCGGTTTGGATTCCGTGAAAATGAAAGCGTCCTGATCTACGGTGCTGGTCCGGTAGGTCAGTGCTTTATTAAATTTTCAAAGCTGCTGGGCATGTCTGAAGTGATCTGTGTTGATATTACAGATGAGAAAACAGCAGAAGCCGCCTGTATGGGAGCCGATCATGTTTTCAACAGCAGAAAAACGAACGTTGTCCGGGAAGTCAGAAAGCTTCTCCCTGACGGAGTTGATTACGTGGTGGATGCCGTTGGGCTTGGCAGTCTGATCAATGAGGCAATGGAGCTGATTGCCGATCACGGGAATATCTGCTGCTACGGAATTTCTCCCAGAATGACGCAGGAGATCGACTGGAGTAAAGCTCCGTACAACTGGAATCTGCAGTTCGTCCAGTTCCCGGAAAAAGCGGAGGAGGCAGAGGCCCACAGCCAGATCATGGCCTGGATTCGGGCTGGCGTGCTGAACCCGAAGGACTTTATTTCCGACCAATATCCATTTGAAAAGATTTTAGAAGCGTTTGAAAAAGTGGAACAGCATCTGCCGGATACTAAGAAAATTGTCATAACCTATACTTAACGATTTGGAGGCGGCTTATGAAAAAACCAGAATTGTTTTTAAAACTTCCTGAGGAGTATGTGTGTACCCCGGATGGTATGGAGATCGACCGGAATGGAAATTTAATTCTTTCCTGTCCCAATTATGCGCAGGACGATATGTCAGGCTGCATCGTCCGCATTAACAGAGACAAAGAGGTGGAAAAATGGTTTGATGTTCCGGTTCATCCGGAGACGAAGCTGGCCCGGAATATGGGAATTGCATTTGACAGAGACTGGAATCTCTATATCTGCGATAACCAGGGCTGGAGTGAGAAGGAGGAGGTGCTGTACAAGGGACGCATTTTAAAAGTTACGGCAGATGAGGATGGTACCATAAAAGAGACAGTAGTCGTTGCTGATCATATGGAGCATCCCAACGGTATTCGTATCAGAGGGGACTATCTCTACGTGACTCAGAGTTACTTACATCCGGTTAAGGATCCATCCGGAAAGCTTGTGAGCTGTGTGTACCGGTTCCGGCTTGATGAGCACGACGTCCATATTACGAATACTCTGGAAGATCCAAACATTCTGACGACATTGATTACAGAGAATCCTGAGTGCCAATATGGGGCGGACGGAATTGCCTTTGATTCGAAAGGGGACTTATACGTTGGGAATTTCGGTGACGGTACCGTATGGAAAATCACTTTGAATGAGGACGGAACTGTAAAGGAGAAGGAAATTTATGCCAGAGATCCCGAGGAACTTGTGAGCACAGACGGCATGGTTTTTGATGATGAGGGAAATCTCTATATTGCTGATTTCTGTGCCAACGCAATTGTAAAGGTTGATCAGAACCGCACCGTAAAGAGGCTGGCTTGGAGTCCGGATACCGACGGTTTTGACGGGGGACTGGATCAGCCGGGTGAACCCATTATCTGGAATGGCAGCTTGATTGCTTCCTGTTTTGACCTTGTTACAGGCCCGGGAAAAGTAAATACGAGACACGAAATGCCAGCGACGATGTCGGAAATCAAACTGGATCAATAATAATTGGAGGATGTACAATGAAAAAAAATATGGAGAAGTTAACAGCAGTTTTTATGGCAGCAGTAATGGCAGCAAGTCTTTTAAGCGGCTGTGGCAGTAAGAAAGAAACTGCCCCGGCGAGCGTTCCGGATCAGACACAGGGGGAAGTGAAGGAGAGTCAGGCGGAAGGAACGGACAGCGAAGGAAAAACTCTGAGAATCTACTGTTGGAACGAGGAATTCCAGGCCAGGTTTAATGATATCTATGCGGATAAGCTTCCGGCGGATGTAAAGGTTGAGTGGGTCATCACCCCGACTCAGAACAATGCCTACCAGGATAAGCTTGATCAGGATCTGCCAAACAACGAAAAGGCAGATGCAGATGACCGGATCGATTTATTTACAGTAGAGGCAGATTACATATTAAAGTATGTGGATTCTGATGTAACGCTGGATGTCAAGGGAGACATCGGGCTGACGGATGAAGATTTAAAAAATCAGTACAGCTATACTCAGGAAATTGCCACAGACCAGAGCGGTAAACTGAAAGCCGTTTCCTGGGAAGCCGATCCAGGTGTATTCGTATACCGCCGCTCCATTGCGAAGGAGGTTCTGGGAACAGACGACCCTGATAAAGTGCAGGAAGCAATCAGCGACTGGAATAAATTTGAAGAGGTAGCCGGCAAGATGAAGGAAAAAGGCTACAAGATGCTTTCCGGATATGACGATGCATACCGTGTCTTTTCGAATAATGTTAGTGCGCCGTGGGTAAATGCCAATGAAGAGGTTGTCATCGATCCGATGATTGACCAGTGGATTGACCAGACAAAGGATTTTACGGATAAGGGTTACAACAACAAGACTCAGCTGTGGAGTACCGACTGGAATACTGATCAGGGACCGGCCGGGAAGGTATTCGGCTTCTTCTATTCCACCTGGGGCGTAAACTTCACTCTTTTAGGAAATGCCCTGGAAACACCTCTTGCAGAGGGCGGCAAGAAGGAAGCCGGCAATGGTATTTTTGGAGATTATGCGATCTGTTACGGACCGGCCAGTTATTACTGGGGCGGAACCTGGATCTGTGCAGCCCGTGGTACAGATAATGCTGAACTGGTTAAGGACATTATGTACACCATGACCTGCGATTCCGAAAGCATGAAGAAACTGACCTATGATTTCGAAGATTTTACCAACAACCAGCAGGCCATGCAGGAAATCTCTGACAGCGGATACACGTCCGATTTCCTGGGAGGACAGAATCATATTGAACTGTTTTTAAAGGTTGCCCCTAATGTCAGCATGAAAAATGTAACGGCTTATGATCAGGGAATCACGGAGTCATTCCAGACAGCCATGGCAGATTACTTTAACGGCCAGGTGACGAAGGAACAGGCCGTTGATAATTTCTATACATCTGTAATTGAGAAGTATCCGAATCTGAAGAGGCCGCAGTAATACACAGACAGGGCGGAAGTTTCTTCCGCCCTGTATTAACAGAAGGGGAATTAAGACGACTGCGAGGAGTGATAAAGTGGCAAAGAATTATTTAAGAAAGAAGAAAAGCGGGGTCAATTACGACAAATGGGGTTACCTGTTTATTATGCCCTTTTTCTTATGTTATGCGGTATTTTCCCTGTTTCCGATTATCTTTACTTTTTATAACAGTTTTTTTGAAAATTACATGAACGGGCTGAAACAGGTGGGCCCCAATTTTGCAGGTTTTGAGAACTACAAGCGGATTTTAGCTGACAAGGATATATTGAAATATTTCTGGAACACGATTTATATCTGGATCCTGGGGTTTGTTCCACAAATTATCTTTTCTCTGCTCCTTGCTGCCTGGTTTACGAACCGAAGGTTAAATATCAGGGGACAGCGCTTTTTTAAAACGGTAATTTACATGCCCAATTTAATCATGGCGGCTGCATTTTCCATGCTGTTCTTTACCCTCTTCTCCGATGGAGGACCGGTTAACGACGTAATGATGAAATGGGGGATCATCAGCGAGCCCATTCGTTTTTTGGCTGGCCGGAATACGACGAGGGGCCTGATCGGTCTCATGAACTTTATGATGTGGTTTGGCAACACGACGATTCTTTTAATGGCTGCCATGCTGGGAATTGATGTAAGCCTCTTTGAGGCTGCGGAATGCGATGGGGCATCGCCCGGACAGATTTTCAAAAAAATTACGATTCCCATGATAAAACCGATTCTGCTTTACGTGATTATTACTTCCATGGTGGGTGGAATCCAGATGTTTGACGTTCCGCAGATCCTGACAAATGGTGAAGGGGTTCCCAACCGTACCAGTATGACGATCGTCATGTATTTAAATAAACATCTCTACAGTAAAAACTACGGAATGAGCGGCGCCGTCTCAGTGATCCTGTTCTTTGTGACGGTTCTTCTAAGCCTGGTTGTGCTTCGGGTAATCAGGGAACCGTCTCAGGAAGGAGGGGCGTAAGGAATGGTAAAAAAACAGAGAAAACCGGTAACTTTCCGTGAACTTATGATTTATATTGTGCTGGTCCTGCTGACCTGCCTGTGCCTGTTTCCGTTTTTTATGCTGATGATCAATGCAACGAGGTCTCACACCGAAATCCAGAAGGGCTTCACCTTCCTTCCGGGAGGGGCCATATTCATGAATCTGAGAAACGTGTTTCACAATGAAAACCTTCCCGTTCTCCGCGGAACTTTAAACAGTCTGGTCATAGCCGGAGGTTCTGCGGCCCTGGCTGTGTATTTCTCCAGCTTAACGGCTTACGGACTTCATGCCTATGATTTCAGAGGAAAGAAGCAGGCGTTTTCCTTTATTCTGCTGGTAATGCTGGTTCCGTCCCAGGTTTCGGCTCTCGGCTTTCTGCGGGAAATGCTGGCGCTGGGGCTGCGGGATTCTTTCTTACCGCTAATTCTGCCTGCAGTGGCCTCGCCAACCGTGGTGTTTTTTATGAAACAGTATATGGCCAGCGCAGTACCCCTGGAGCTGGTAAGCGCCGCGAGAATAGACGGTGCCAATGAATTCTATGCGTTTAACCGGGTGATCATCCCGATTATGAAACCGGCATTTGCCGTACAGGGTATCTTTGCATTTGTGGCATCCTGGAATAATTATTTCATGCCCTCCCTGTTGTTGGACAGCAAGATGAAAAAGACGCTGCCGATCCTGATTGCTCAGTTAAGAAGCGCCGATTTTTTAAAGTATGACTTAGGTCAGGTCTATATGCTGATTACGATTGCAATCCTGCCGACGGTGATTGTATATCTGCTGCTTTCCAAGAATATTGTGGGCGGAATTGCATTAGGAGGAATCAAAGGCTGACAAAGACAGAAAGGAAGTGAGACGGTGGGAGAATACATTCTGGCCCATGATCTGGGAACCAGTGGGAATAAAGCGACTCTGTATGATTTTGAAGGGCGGCTAAAGGGCAGTATGGTATGCTCTTATGATACGCATTTCAAGGAGGAGGGCTGGGCGGAACAGGACCCGGAGGACTGGTGGAGAGCAGTCTGTACCTCTGCAAAGGGTCTGATGGAGACGACAGGGGTATCAAAAGAAGAGATTGCCTGTGTAAGCTTCAGCGGTCAGATGATGGGCTGTCTGCTGATTGACGGGAAAGGGAAGCCGCTGCGGCCAATGATCATATGGGCCGATACAAGGGCCCGGGAACAGGAAAGAAAAATGGTGGAAGCCGTTGGTGAGGAACGGGGATATAAAATTACCGGACACCGGCTGAGCGCTTCTTATTCTGCCGCAAAGCTTTTGTGGGTGAGAGACCAGGAACCTGCTGTCTATTCGCGGGCGGCTAAAATGCTGAATGCCAAGGACTACATGATCTACCGGCTGACAGGTGAAATCGTTACAGATTACAGTGATGCCTCCGGAACGAATCTTCTCGATATTACGCAGAAAAAATGGTCGGACGAACTGTTGGAGTGTTTCGGTATAGAACGGAATTTATTACCAGAACTGTATCCATCTTCCAAAATTGTTGGTATAATAACGGAAGAGGCTGCGCGTGAAACGGGACTTACCGCGGGAACACCCGTGGTGGCCGGGGGAGGAGACGGCTCCTGTGCCTGCGTGGGCGCGGGAGTTGCGGCGGAAGGAAAGACCTACTGTGTACTGGGGTCCTCCTCCTGGATTTCAGCGGCAGCAGCGAAACCATTTTTTGATGAAGCGCGCAGAACGTTCAACTGGGTCCATCTGGATCCGGAGCTCTATACGCCCTGCGGCACCATGCAGGCGGCAGGGCTCTCGTACAAGTGGATCAGGGATGTCATGTGCGGGGAGGAAAGGAAGGAAGCAAAGTCCATGGGGATCGATACCTATGAACTGCTTGGTCATCTTGCAGCGCTGTCTCCTCCGGGAGCAGGCGGTCTGCTGTACCTCCCCTACTTACTGGGCGAGCGTTCTCCCAGATGGAATTCAGACGCCAGAGGCTGTTTTGTGGGTCTTGGAATGTCCACAGAGAAAAAGGACATGATCAGGGCCGTACTGGAAGGCGTAGGTTATAACCTGAAAGTAATTCTGGATATTTTAGAAAACAGGGAGCGCGTGGATTCCGTTATTTTAATTGGAGGAGGAGCCAAAGGCAGAGAATGGCTCCAGATCCTTGCAGATATCTGGCAGAAAACTATCTCTGTCCCGGCTTATTTAGAGGAGGCCACATCCATGGGAGCAGCCGTATGCGGCGGCGTGGGAATCGGAGCATTCCCTGATTTCCGTGTGGTGGAGCGCTTCAACCGGATTGTGGACGAGATCAGGCCGGATAAAAAGAATACCATGGTATATGAGCGGATGTATGGAGCCTTTAATGAAGCGTATGATGCTTTATGTTCTGTATTTCCTTCTATATCTGTAAAATAAGGAGGTCACTGTGGACTGGGAAAAGGTTTTCAATTACAGGAGTCTGGATAAGCTTCTGCCTATCCCGATGTATTATCAGATTAAACAGATGATACTGGAGGCAATTAAGAACGGAACTCTGACCGTTGGAGATATGATTCCGGCGGAGATGGAGTTCTGCGAATTCTGCAGCGTAAGCAGGCCGACGGTAAGGCAGGCACTCAGCGAACTGGTATCGGAGGGATATTTGACCAGATTGAAGGGAAAGGGGACCTATGTCTCCAGACCCAAGATTCAGGCCATGTTTTTTAACAGGCTGTTAAGCTTCAACGAGGAAATGAAAGAGAGAGGCTTAACTCCTTCTACCAGGGTGCTGGCGTTAAAAGTAGTTCCGGGCTGTCCCGAGGCCTGTAAGATTCTGGGACTTCCGGATGACGGGAAGATGATTCTGCTTGAGCGTATTCGATACGCCAATGGCGATCCCCTGGTTTATCTGTGCACCTATCTGCCCTACCCGGCCTATGAAAAGCTTTTGGACTGTGATTTCGTAGAAAATTCTCTGTATAAGCTTCTGGAAACGCTTTACGGTGACCGGGTAGAACGGGTTCACCGCACCATCGAAGCGGTAAACAGCGAGAAAAAGGATGCGGAACTTCTTGAAATTCCCAAAGGTTCCGCAGAGTGTCTTGTGAAAACAGTCGGTTACAGCGGACAGGACAAACCGGTGGAATACTCCATCGCCAGATACCGCGGAGACCGGAACCAGTTCAGTGTGGATCTCTACCGATAAACGAAACAGGAGAAAAGAATGGATAAGAGAAAGAAAGCCGCAATGGCTTTACTCTGTATGCAAAGATATTCCTGGGAACAGGGAACTGCCATGCAGGCCTTCCTGGAATCAGGTGAAGATGAGATTGTACTAAAGATGGCAAAGGAAGCGGTTTACAGGAGTATTGAGGACGGCCGCGCTGCGATTCTGGGAACGCTTGAGGCGGTAACAGATCCATGCTCCGTCGGGGAGGCTCTTGTCTATGCTGTTGCAAAAACACAGGATCCGTTTTTGGAGGAAGGCCTGAAAAAGCTTATAAACTGGGCTCTGAAACTGGCTCCCAGAAGTGAGGACGGAGCAGTGTACCATGTGATGAGTGAACCGCAGATCTGGGTGGATTCGTTCTATATGCTGCCGCCATTTTTAGCGGCGGCCGGATATCCCAAAGAGGCCGTTGATCAGATCCATAGATACTGGAGCCGTTTATACCTGCCGGATAAAAAACTGTTGGGCCATATCTGGGATGATGGAAAAAAAGAATGGATCAGACGTGACTGCTGGGGCGTGGGAAATGGCTGGGCTATGGCTGGAATCGCAAGAGTCATTGACCTTCTTCCCGACAGCTTTGTAAAGGAGAAGGAGGAACTGGCCGCGCTTGACACGGGGCTGATCGAAGCGGTATCCGCATATATCAGGCCGGATGGAATGGTTCATGATGTACTGGATAATCCGGATACCTTTACGGAGGTAAATCTTCCGCAGATGTTTGCTTATACGGTTTACCGGGGAATGAGTTCCGGATGGCTGAATGAGAAATATTTGGATCAGGCGGGACTCTGTCTGAGTACAGCCAGGGCTCATATTGATGATTACGGATTTATTCAAAATGTCTGCGGAGCGCCGGATTTTAACAAGGCTGGAATGGCGCCGGAGGGACAGGCATTTTATCTTCTGCTGGAAACGGCAGCAGAAAACTGGGAAAGGAAGTCCGGGCGCATGCTCTGACAGAAAGGGTGAGAAAATGGAATATACAAAACTTGGACGATGCGGGCTGCGCGTCAGCCGGTTATGCCTTGGCACCATGAATTTCGGTTCTGGGACAGAGGAGAAAGAGGCATTTCGGATTATGGATGCCGCGCTGGATGCCGGAATTAATTTTTTTGATACAGCGAATAATTACGGCTTTTTGACGGGAAATGAGGGAATCACGGAGGAGATCATCGGCCGTTGGTTTGCGCAGAAGGGCTCCCGGAGAGAACGTGTTGTTTTGGCTACCAAGGTACACGAGGATATGAAAAATCCGGAGGATGGACCAAACTCCGCAGCAGGTCTTTCCATATATAAAATCAGACGTCATTTTAAAGAATCCTTAAGACGGCTTCAGACGGACCATGTGGAGATCTATTATATGCACCACATTGACCGAAGCATTACCTGGACAGAGACCTGGGATGCATTCCAGAATCTCTATGACAGGGGGCTGGTCGATTATATCGGAGCCAGTAATTTCCCGGCCTGGGAGATTGCACGGGCACAGGGGGAAGCGGAAAAACGGAACTTTATGGGAATCTCCGTAGAACAGGACCGTTATAACCTGACCTGCCGCCTGCCGGAACTGGAGGTTCTTCCCGCGTGTGAGGCACTGGGAGTCGGTTTCGTAGCCTGGGCTCCATTGGGAGGCGGAATGCTAGCCGGAAAGAGCGAGGATTCTCTGCGCCGCATTGGTCTTGCAGACAGTAATCTGGAGAAGGCAGAGGCATACAGGAAGGCATGCGGGGAGGCTGGTCTGAAAGAAGCGGATGCCGCACTTGCCTGGCTTTTGAATAATCCGCGTCTGACAGCTCCGATTATTGGAATCAGAACCATGGAACAGTTAAACAGCAGCCTTCATGCACTCGATATAAAGCTTTCGCAGGATTTTGTGGAAGAACTGGATCGTATCTTTCCGGGGCCGGGCGGTCCGTCTCCGGAAGCATATGCGTGGTAAAAGGAGAAGACAAAATGAACGTACTGAAAGATTTGACAGCAGATAGTCTGGCACAATATTTTGATCATACACAGCTTCATGCTGAGGCCACGGAGAAAGATTTTATAAAGCTGTGTGAGGAGAGTAAAAAATACCATTTTCGGATGGTTGCCATTAATTCGGCGCCGGTGGCACTGTGCAAGGGACTTTTGAAAAATACGGATATCCATGTGGGGGCCGCTATTTCTTTTCCCCTGGGACAGACCTCCATACCGGTAAAGGTCTTCGAGACAGAGAATGCGATTGAGGCAGGGGCCGATGAGATTGATTATGTGATTCATATAGGTAAGCTGAAGGATGGCGACTACAATTACATTGAGCGGGAGATGGCGGAGATTGTCTCTGCATGCAGACGCGCAGACGTAATTTCCAAGGTGATTTTTGAAAATTGTTATCTGACTCAGAAGGAAAAGGAAGAACTCTGCCATATTGCTTTGAATGTGAGACCGGATTTTGTCAAGACCTCCACCGGATTCGGAACGGGAGGGGCGACTGCCGCTGATGTAAGGCTGATGAAAGGCATTGTGAAAGATCATATCAGGGTGAAGGCGGCCGGGGGAATCCGTACCCTGAAGGATACGCTGGATATGATAGAAGCAGGCGCGGACCGGATCGGCTCCACGGCCAGTACCGCGATTGTAGAAGAATTTATGAGAATGTAAATAAGGAGTGAGAAACAATGGGATTTCCTGAAAAGTTTCTGTGGGGAACGGCTACCGCCTCCTATCAGGTAGAGGGAGGCTTTGAAGACGGAAGGGGATATACGGTCTGGGACGATTTCTGTGCCACACCGGGGAAAGTAATGGATGGAAGCGATGGAAGCATGGCCTGCGACCATTATCACCGTTATAAAGAAGATGTTGCCCTGATGAAGGAACTGGGGTTTAAAGCTTACCGTTTTTCTATTGCGTGGTCCAGAATTTTGCCGGAGGGAACCGGAGAGGTCAACGAGGCAGGCCTGCAGTTTTATGAAAATCTGGTAGATGAACTGTGCGCGAATGATATTATCCCCTGTGTCACCCTGTTCCACTGGGACTTACCCTATGCACTGTACCGCAGGGGCGGCTGGCAGAATCCGGACAGTCCGGAGTGGTTTGCAGAGTATACCAGGGTGGTGGCCGAACGGCTGGGCAAAAAGGTTCCTTACTTTATCACGTTTAATGAGCCCCAGTGTTTTATTGGCTTGGGACACGTTACGGGGGAACATGCCCCGGGGAATTTGATGTCCAGAAAATCAGTTCTGGAGATGACCCATCATGTTCTGATGGCACATGGCAAAGCTGTGAAGGTGCTGCGGGACTATGCTCCAGAGGCAAAGGTAGGGATTGCACCTACTTCCACTGTGGCGTGTCCGGCAACAGAGAAGCCGGAGGATGTGGAAGCGGCCAGAAAGGCCTATTTCGATGTGATTGATCAGGAAAACTATATGTGGAGTGTCAGCTGGTGGAGCGATCCTGTCTTTTTTGGAAAATACCCGGAAGAGGGCGTGAAGCTGTTTGCCGGTGATATGCCATGTATCGGGGAACAGGACATGGAACTGATCAGCCAGCCTGTTGACTTTTACGGGCAGAATATCTATAACGGATATCCGGTGGCGTCTGATGGAAAAGGAGGCTATTCCTGTCTCCCGAGGAAACGGGGCGCTTCAAGAACCGCCTGCGGCTGGCCCGTGGTACCGGAATCTTTATACTGGGGGCCGAAATTCCTTTATGAGAGATATCATAAGCCGATTTTTATCACAGAAAATGGAATTTCGTGTACAGACAGTATCTGCCTGGATGGAAAGGTTCACGATGCGGAACGAATTGATTTCCTGCACCGTTACCTTCTGGCGCTTAAAAAATGTGTAGAAGAAGGAAATGAAGTGGAAGCGTATTTTGTCTGGTCCCTCATGGACAATTTTGAGTGGGCGAAGGGATATACAGAGCGCTTCGGACTGATCCATGTGGATTATGAGACTCAGGTGAGAACCATGAAAGACTCTGCCTGGTGGTTTAAGAAGATGATGGAATCCAATGGAAATGACTTGTAACGTATTTTTTAGTATGAAAATATCAAATCTGCGATTATAAAATGACGGGGTGCGGTGGCTGCATATACAGGCTGCCGTGTCCCGCCTCTTTTGCTTTTGACTGTCATGCCATTCCTGTAATACGGCTGCTTTCCCATCATATTTTTTAATTGATCGTACAGTGCTTGACGAAACCGCCGATTCCGTTTAAGGTAGTAAGAAGCATCACAGTTTGACCCATTGATAAAGGAGAGTAAAATGACGTTTTTAGAGAAGCATCCCATGATTATGATTGTGATCGGGATCATCGGCATATCCCTGTCAGCGATATTTGTGAAGTATTCGGAGGCTCCGTCGGTCGTGACAGCGGCTTACCGCCTTCTTTGGACGGTGGCGCTTATGACGCCGGTGGTACTGGGAAAGAAGGAGATCAGGCGGGAACTGGCGGGCTCCGATAAGAAGACGGTGGCGCTCTGTGCGGTCAGCGGTATTTTTCTGGCACTGCATTTTACATCCTGGATCGGGTCGTTAAATCAGACGTCGGTAGCCAGCTCCACAGCCATCGTCTGTACCGAGGTGATATGGGTGGCACTCGGGTACTGCCTGTTCTTAAAAGGCCGGCTTTCAAAGACCGCGGTGGGAAGTATCGCGGTCACGGTTGTGGGAAGTCTTCTCATTGCACTGTCTGATTATTCCGCAGGCGGAAATCATCTGACCGGCGACGGACTGGCTCTGGCGGCGGCCGTATTCTCAGCAGTCTACACGCTGATCGGAAGAGAAGCGAGAAAGCATATGTCTACGACGGTTTATACATACATTGTATACGTATTCTGCGCGCTGGTGCTTTGTATCTCCACAGCGGCCAGCGGCCTTTCCTTTACTGGTTACGGTGCGGCCTCCGTGATGGTGGGATTCCTGCTGGCCGTATTTTCCACGCTTCTCGGACACAGTATCTTCAGCTGGTGTTTAAAATTTCTGTCTCCATCCTTCGTTTCCGCTTCAAAGCTGTGTGAGCCGGTGGTGGCGGCCATGTTCGCCGCGGTTTTATTTGCAGAGATACCCGCGCTTCTGGCTGTGGCCGGCGGAATCGTGACAATTAGCGGCGTGCTGCTTTATTCCCGCGAGCAGCGGGCCATCACATCGTAAGGTACAGCAGAAAAAACACTGTGTGACTTTATCACAGAAACGATTTTACTTCCCGGTTATAATTGCCTCATGACAAAAAACGAGAGGTGAACCAGGTGATGGGAAATAAAACAGTAATTATCGGAGGTGTAGCGGGCGGAGCCACGACGGCGGCCCGCTTAAGAAGGCGTGATGAAAAGCGGCAGATTATTCTGCTGGAGCGCGGGGAATATATCTCCTACGCCAACTGCGGACTTCCTTACTATATAGGTGATGTGATAAAAAGCAGAGATTCCCTTCTTTTACAGAAGCCGGAGGTTATGAAGGCCCGGTTTGATATCGATGTGAGGACTTCGAGTGAAGTAACCGCCATCCATACAGACAGAAAATCAGTTACGATCAAGGATAAAAAGACAGGGGAGACCTATGAGGAATCATACGATGATCTTGTCATAGCCACGGGATCATCCCCGCTGATACCGCCTGTTCCGGGGATTGACGGACCGGACATTCACACTCTGTGGACGATTCCCGATACGGATCGGATCAAGGAGGTGCTGGTGGAAAAGAAGCCCCGGCGTGCGGCTGTCATCGGAGGTGGATTTATCGGCCTTGAGATGGCGGAAAATCTGGTTCATGCAGGCGTAGAAGTGACGCTTATCGAGATGCAGAACCAGGTAATGGCGCCTCTTGACCCGGAGATGGCGGAGCTGCTTCATGAAAATCTGGCTGCAAACGGTGTCAGGCTGGTCCTGGGAGACGGTGTGTCCTCCTTTGAACGGGTAAATGGTCATACGGTCATCAGACTGGGGAGCGGAGAAACTGTGGAAACGGATCTTGTGCTTTTATCCATCGGCGTGCGGCCCAACAGCAGCCTTGCAAAAGAGGCCGGGATCACCTTGAATCAGCGGGGCGGCATTGTGGTGGATTCTCATTTGAGAACCTCAGCGGAACACGTCTATGCGGTTGGCGATGTCATTGAGGTGGAGCATTCCGTTCTCGGAACCAGGACGATGATCCCGTTAGCGGGGCCTGCCAACAAGGAAGCGAGGATCTGTGCCGATATTCTGGCGGGAGACGAGAAGGAATACAAAGGGACCATGGGAACCTCAGTTGCCAGAGTCTTTGATTATACGGCGGCCCTGACCGGAGTGAACGAAAAGACGCTTAAAGCCATGGGGAAGAAGAAAGGAACGGATTACGAGACCGTGCTGATCAGCCAGAAATCCCATGCGGGTTACTATCCGGGAGCCGTCACACTGTTCCTTAAGCTGATATTCGGAAGAAAGGGCGAGATCTACGGAGCACAGATTGCAGGCCAGGAAGGCGCCGACAAGAGAATTGATACCATCGCTTCGGTTATGGGGATGAAAGGTACCATCTATGATTTGGAGGAATTGGAACTGGCCTATGCACCGCCGTATTCCTCGGCCAAGGACCCGGTGAATATGCTGGGATTTACTGCGGAAAATGTGTTAAATCATCTCGTCTCCTTTATGAGCTCTGATGAACTGGACCGTCTTTTAGCTTCTGAGCGGGAGGGTGACCGTCCGCTGGTTCTCGATGTCACTGAGGATGTGGAACGCATGGTTTACCATATTCCGGGTTCGTACCATATACCGCTGGGACAGCTGCGGAACCGTTTAGGAGAACTGGATCGTGAGAGGCAGATCGTCGTATACTGCGCCATTGGAGTTCGTTCCTACAATGCGGCGAGAATTCTGTCGCAGAATGGATTTAAAGACGTGAAGGTGCTGGAAGGCGGAACTTCCTTCTATAAATCCATGCATCACCGTGACTTCGCGGAACAAGAACGGAGTGAGCCGGAGCAGGGAAAGCATGTGAAGGAAAGGGAAGTGAAGGAAGGAACGCAGGTGAAAGGAACACAGATGGAAGGAACGCAGATACACACAGCCGCCGCGAAATCCGTTAAAATCGTTGACTGCTGCGGACTTCAGTGCCCGGGGCCGATCATGAAGGTTCATGAAGCGATTGGTGAGATGGAAGACGGGGAGATTCTGGAGGTTTCCGCCACGGATATGGGATTCTCACGTGATATCGCCTCCTGGTGCAGACAGACAGGAAACACGCTGGTGGATACGGAACGAAAAGGGCAGGAAAGCATCGTGCTGATCCGCAAGGGGCTGGAGAACCGGGAGGCAGAGCAGGATACGGTTTCCACTGTTCCCCGCACTCTGAACGGAAAGACCATGGTAGTGTTTGACGGCGACATGGATAAGGCGCTGGCCGCCTTTATCATAGCCAACGGCGCGGTTGCCATGGGAAGTCCGGTGACCATGTTCTTTACCTTCTGGGGACTCAATATTTTGAGAAAGCCTGAAAAACGAAAGGTGGAGAAGTCTCTGATTGAAAAGATGTTCGGAGCCATGATGCCGCGCGGCGCCGGAAAGCTGAAGCTTTCAAAGATGAATATGGGCGGTATGGGAACTAAGATGATGAAGAAGGTCATGGCAGACAAACATGTGGATTCCCTCGAGACGCTGATGAACCAGGCAATGAAAAACGGCGTAAAGCTGGTGGCGTGCACCATGTCCATGGATGTGATGGGAATTCGGAAGGAAGAAATCATCGACGGCGTGGAGTTTGCCGGTGTGGCGACGTATTTAGGCGATGCGGAAAACTCAAATGTGAACCTTTTTATATAATTATAAGGATTGGACAAAATCGTGTCCATATCGAAAACAGAGATCCCGTGAAGCACGTTCTCAGCCTTCACGGGATCTCTGTTTTTCATAATTTCTCTCTGCTTAAGACACCACGTTCCTCATAATAAGGGATATCCAGTTCTTCCAGCTTTACGACATCTTCATGAGCCACCGCCCGTTTTACTTCCTCTTCCAGGCTTATATAGTCGCCTTCCTGTCTCTTGGGAAACAGCGGCGGGTTATTTTCGTGATACTTAAACGGCTTGAATTCCTCCTGTTCCACAAACTGCCCGTTTTCGACGCAGCCTTTCAGTCCATACTGTGCCTCAATTGCAGTCAGCCGGGCTTTTAGCTTCTCTTTGACCGCGAGAACTTCGGGAGCAGGGGCATGATAAAGAAGATTGGTCGTTTCATCCGGATCATTTTCCAGATCAAACAGTTCTTCTTTACCGCCGCCATAGTAGTAATTGTATTTATAGCTCTTCGTTATAAGGCTTATCCAGCGCAGCTTTCCGTGGCTGTGTTCCACATATTCCACCGTCCTGTCCTTTCGCCCATCCACTGCAAATATCGATTCGCCCGGCAATCTCTCAGGATTCGGACAGGGAACTCCCGCCACGTCCAGAACAGTAGGAAGAATATCATTGATATCTATAAATCTGGTATCCTCACTTCCGGCTTTTAACTGGTCCGGATACCTCATAATAAAAGGAATTCTTACGGAACCGTCGTACGGAAGCATCTTCTGGAAGGTTCCGTGATCCCCCAGCATTTCCCCGTGGTCGCTTGTGAAGAGAATCAGGGTGTTATCATATTCCCCCATATCCTTCAGCTGCTGAAGGATTGTACCGATATTATAATCTACAAATGATATGGATGCGTAATAGAGTTCTCTTGCTCTCCGGAGATATGACTCATTGGGATAGTCTGCAATATATTTTTTCCATTCCGCGATCCCGGATATCGGTGTTTTCGACTCCTTTAACGGAGGAAGCTCTTTTCCTTTGTAGAGATCCGCCCATTTTTCCGGAACATCGAACGGAGGATGAGGCGCTATAAAGCTGCTCCACAGGAAGAATGGCCTCTTTCCCGCATTTTCTTTCAGATGGTAAACACTTCTCTTTGCCACCCATGTGCTGCCGTGATGCTCTTCCGGAATCAGGGACCTCTGAGGCACCATATATAACAGATGGCGCACTCCATGGGGACTCTGCAAATGTCCATATCCGTTCTCTTTTAAATACTTCGCGTATTCATCATCCTCTAAGTATCGCGGAATTTCTTCCATCAGTTCCATTTTTGTAAATCCGTTATGCCTTCTGCACGGCTGAAAATGCATCTTTCCTATCGCAATCGTATCATAACCTGCGTCGGACAGTAACTGCGGAAGCGTCGGGAGATCGAAAGGGATCGTCTTTGGATCACTTTCAAAATAGTTGTCGTCAAATCCGTGATACCTGGCCGTCAGACCGGTAATGATCTGGTGCCTGGCCGCCATACAGACGGGATTGCTGGAATATGCGTTGGGATAGCAGCAGCCTTCCGCGGCCAGTCTGTCCAGGTTCGGGGTCTCCATAAAATCATATCCCATGGCGCAGATGGTATCGTATCTCTGCTGATCCGTGGTAATCAGTAATATATTTGGTTTTTTCATCTGTTGGCTCCTTTTAAAATTAAAACTGTGCCCGTTCATCTAAAGCATGCCTGATTTCCATGTTTCTCTCGTCTGTCAGTTCGTAGAAATGCATCGAAAGCAGCGACGCAATATATCCTAAAATCGGAATTCCGAATCTTAAGACAACGATGATAAACAATACGGTCTGTGTCTGTTCCTGATTCGCGGCAAATCCAAAGATACCAAGCAGATAGCTGGCCAGAAACGCGCCTATGGCGCCGCAGAATTTATTCATAAATGAAAACGTGGATGACACAACGCCGTTTCCTTTGACTCCGGTGACATACTCCGCATAATCCACACAGTCGGGAAGCATGGCCCAGGCCAGCGCACTCGGAACCGTGGAAATGAGTCCAAACAGGGTGATCAGCACGATCAATGCGGCGCTGGGAACCACTGGTTTCACAAACAGTACCGCCAGCGGGATGATGGAGAAAAGACTTCCATACCAGTATAATCTCTTTTTTCCAACCTTCTTCGTTAAAAATGGGATCGCCAGGTTGGACAGTACGCCTGTCATGGTCAGTGCCACGGAAGTGATGGGAACTAAATCCACTCTTCCCAGGACGTATTTAAAATAGTACATGTTGACTGCCAGAAGTGCAGAATTTGCAATCATATCCGTACCAAAAGCCGACATCAGCATAAGCAGTGGTTTGTTTTTGGTTATCAGCTGTGTTTCTTTCAGCAGATTTACCTTTGGCCTTTCGATTTTTAAATCGATGGTATCATACGGCTTCAGTCCCCACGCGACGCACCAGAAGCACAGGGTAATCAGAACGCCCACCAGGGCTCCGAACCGTCCCCAGCCGGTGGCTCCGCCGCCAAACACTTCGACTAACGGCAATGCGAACGTTGTAATGAAAAAACGGCCAACCTGAATCATGACATTTTTCCATGATACAACCATGGTTCTCTCCGTGGAATCCTTCGCCAGAACCGGAACCAGTGAGGTAAACGGAACCCCTACTACAGTGAAGGCCAGTGAGTACAGTATGTAGACTGCATAAATAAATACCACTTTCATGGTGGAAGAGAGCTCCGGCGCACTGAACAGCAGATAGACCAGCACTCCCAAAATAGGCGCTCCATAGATTAAGTATGGCCGGTACCGCCCCTGCTTCGTTCTTGTCTGATCCGCAATAAAGCCCATGAGCGGGTCTGTGACGGCATCAATGATCTTTGTAACAAGCATGAGACCTGCCACCGTCAAAGAACTGATACCGAAAATGTCGGTACAGAAGAACGTGAGATACACCAGGATGAACTGATTCGTCATACTGAATCCGATGCCGCCTACTGCGTACTTTCCGAAATTGAAATAATCCGGCTTTCCAATTGTTTTACTCTTACCCATTTAAATATCCTCCTCTTACCTCTCCTCGTATGTGCTTTTCCTGAATCTCATTTTATAGGATTTATCCGGACAGTTATGATGCCATTTGGCACACTGGGAATATATTGTGTATATTGTGCAATTCTGTGAATGGATTTTGTGCAAAATCACTATATACGGTAAAGCAATTCCAACGCTGCGTTATGTCTGATTGCGGTCACGCTTTTCGCAGGAACGTGTTATAATGATTATATAATTGATCCGCCAAAATGTATCCTTTCTTTTTCCGGATTGATACAAAACCATTGACGAGGAGATAAGAAGCCATGAATCAAACGAGCGAACATACGCTGTTTCAAATTATGCAGTTCGTACAGGAGCAGCACAGGCTGGAACATCCGGTAACCAGTGATATGATACGTCCATACCTAAACCGCATGCTTGCCATACGAATGGTACTTAAAGACGATTATATAACAACGGTTCATACACCGATCAAAAAAGTTTACTATGTCATGTCGGGATCATTCTCCATGATAAGAAGCTCCGTTGACGGAAAAAACACAATTCGTATTCAAAAGGCCCCCACCTTCCTGGGCGTGGACTTCACCGTCCTGTCTCTCGACGGCTACTATGCGGATAATCTTGCACTGGAGGATTGTCTGGTGCTTGAAATTAATCAGAAATACTTTTTAGAGAGTATCAGGCAAAATGGGGAGATGTGCTATGAGGTTTTGTACTCGATCTGCAATAAATTTTTTCAAACGTCGTTCCTCTATGACCATACGCTCTTTTACGATCCATGCACAAAGCTGATGATTTATATCCTGGATCACTGGATCGCCAATCACGGACAGAAGACAAAGTATACCATAGCGGTTCCCAATACCCGTATAGCCGATGAGATCGGCGTCAGCATACGGACGTATTATCGTGCAGTCAGCAAATTGAAAACGGATCATTTCATTTCTGTTGTTTCCGGTAATATCTGCGTTACATACGATCAGATTCACCATATAAAGTCGTATCTTCAAAATTCCAAAGCTGTCACAGCGCTGCCTGCCTTTCTGGAAAACAGTACGCTGATGTAATCCCTATGCAGCGAGGACAAAAAAGGAGGAATTGGAATAAATAGTAATAGTTACTAATATTGTGATAAAGTCACATACCGGGCCGTAAATAAATGCTATACTTTCCCCATACAAGGCAGACAGCAAAGCCTGAAAAGAAAAGGGGGTTATACGAATGAAGAAATTCATATGCAGTGTTTGCGGCTACATCTACGACGAAGCCGCCGGTATTCCCGACCGGGGGATCGAGCCGGGGACCAAATGGGAGGAACTGCCTCCGGACTGGGTCTGTCCGTTATGCGGCGCTCCAAAATCTGCCTTTCGTGAAAAGAAGGAGGAAGGGGCAAAGGCTGTTTCTCAGGAACCGGCAGGGAAATCCGGCGAAGGCGGCGGTGAGGAACTCAGAGAACTTTCCTTTGGGGAACTGAGCGCGGTGTGTTCGAATCTGGCAAAAGGCTGTGAGAAGCAGTACCTCGCCGAGGAAATGGAGCTCTTTTTACAGCTGGCCGGCTATTTTAAGGCGAAGGCAGCACCGGCAGACCGGGAGAATACGGGAGAACTGCTGGCAATGGTTTCAAAGGATCTGGAGACGGAATACCCTCAGGCGGAAGCGGCCGCAGAGGAGAGCGGGGACCGCGGCGCCAGGCGGGCTCTGGTCTGGAGTGGGAAGGTTACCAGGATGCTGGAAGCTCTGCTGGAGCGTTATGAAAATGAGCAGGGAGCCTTTCTGGAGCACACAAAGGTTTTCGTCTGTGATATCTGCGGATTCATCTATATCGGCGACGAGGCCCCGGCCATATGTCCCGTGTGCAAGGTTCCCAGCTTAAAAATCATGGAAGTTCAAAGGAGGTAAGAATATGCATGCAGTAAGAAATATCAGATTATGTACGAAAGACTGTCTCTGCCTTTATGTCTGTCCTACCGGTGCAACCGATACGGAGACCGGCCAGGTGGATGCCTCCAAATGCATCGGATGCGGAATCTGTGCCAATGCCTGTCCCTCAGGAGCCATCTCCATGGTGCCGGAGAAATATCCCCCTCAGCAGAAGAAAGATAAGAGGACAACAGAACACTTAAATAAACTGGCTGCCAGTAAGGTAAAGCAGGAAGCAATGGCCGCGGCCATCGGCCGTGGAACGGCAGATCCGGTGGTAAAACAGTTTGCGGCAGCCCTGGAGCGGTCCAACCGTCTGATGGCGGAGGATTTATACCGCGAGGCGGGATATATGCTTCCTCAGAGCCGGAATACCCATGAACTGCTTATGTCCATGGTGTCCGATGACGATAAACTTCCGGAGGATTTTCCGAAGGAGTCGGTCAGGAGGCTGCTGGATCTGCTGGAAGTGAATGAGTGAAGGAAGATGAATACGAAATAACGCTGAAGTAAAGCCGGAATACAGGGGACATAAAGGGAGTGACTTGACCACTGCAGTGTGATACAATTTAGAACAACAGTATGGAATACTTCTATATACAAAGGAGAGAGCGGAAATGGCTGATGTGACATTGGGGAAAACAAAGATTACGGTGAACAAGAACGGCTTCGGTGCGCTGCCGGTTCAGAGAGTTTCGGTGGAAGAGGCGGGAACGCTGTTAAAAAAGGCGTTTAATCATGGAATCACCTTTTTCGATACGGCCAGGGCCTACAGTGACAGTGAGGAAAAGCTGGGCCTGGCTTTTGAAGGGATTCGTGAGAAGATTTACATTGCCACCAAGACGGCGGCAGATACGGCGGAGGGATTCCGGCGGGATTTAGAGGAAAGTCTGCGCCTTTTAAAGACAGATTACATCGATCTTTACCAGTTCCACAATCCGGCGGTCTGTCCGAAGCCGGGAGACGGGAGCAGCCTCTATGAGGCGATGCTGGAGGCAAGGGAGCGCGGAACGGTCCGCCACATCGGCATTACCAACCACAGGCTGCATGTGGCAGCCGAGGCGGTCGAGTCAGGCCTTTATGAGACGCTGCAGTTTCCGTTTTCCTATCTGGCGTCTGAAAAAGAACTGGAGCTGGTGGAAGCCTGCAAAGCGGCGGACATGGGATTTATCGCAATGAAGGCTCTGTCAGGAGGGCTCATCACCAATTCTGCCGCGGCCTATGCCTACCTGGCTAAGTTCGACAACGTGCTTCCCATCTGGGGAATCCAGCGGGAACATGAACTCGATGAATTTCTGTCCTACATTGACAATCCTCCGGTCATGACAGAGGAACTGGAGGCAGTCATCGAACACGACAGAAAGGAGCTGCTGGGAGAGTTCTGCCGGGGCTGCGGATACTGTATGCCGTGTCCGGCGGAGATTGAGATCAACACCTGTGCCCGGATGTCGCTTTTGATCCGCCGTTCCCCATCTGCGGGTCATTTGACGGAGGCGTCACAGAATATGATGATGAAGATTAAGGATTGCCTGCACTGCGGCCAGTGCAGCAGCAAATGTCCATATGGTCTGGATACGCCAGCCCTCCTGGAACGGAATTTAAAGGATTACGAGGAGATTCTGGGCGGAAAGGCTTACTAAGACACAATAAATTCATTTGATCTTTTCCAGGCGCGGCCTTATAATATGATACGTTATCAGAGAATACGATTTTATGACAGGAGAGATTGATTATGAAGAAACGTATCATGCTGCTCATGGTTTTGACAGCGGCCGTGCTGGCCGGCTGCTCTGGTAAGGCGGGCGCGGCAGACCAGACGACTTCCTCTTCCGCCGCAGAGACGGCTGCAGAAGAGACCAAAACAGATGCCGGCACTGCGGGAGAGACGGCGGAAGCAGTGAAACATCATGTGAAAATCAATGTGAAGGACTACGGCACCATCTCAGTGGAGCTGGATCCGACATACGCCCCGATTACCGTAGAGAATTTTCTCTCGCTGGCGGAATCCGGCTTCTATGACGGACTCACATTTCACCGCATCATCGACGGCTTTATGATTCAGGGCGGAGATCCGTTAGGAACAGGACTGGGCGGTTCCGATACCACCATTAAGGGCGAATTTTCCAGCAACGGTGTGGAGAACCCGCTTTCCCATACGCGCGGGGCAATTTCCATGGCCCGTTCCCAGGATAAGGACAGCGCAAGCTCTCAGTTCTTTATCGTACATCAGGACAGCCCTCATCTCGACGGTGATTATGCAGTGTTCGGTTATGTGACGGACGGGATGGATGTGGTTGATAAAATCTGTGAGGACACGAAAGTGACAGACCGCAACGGAACAGTGGCAAAAGAAAATCAGCCGGTGATAGAGAGCGTTGAAGTGGTGGACTGACACGGGTGAATCTCTGCCGGTGATATGCGATTCGGGATTATGGATGAAAAGAGCAGTGAAAACAACAGTGAAAGCAACAGGGGAGCCGTTGGAAGCAGAATAACTTCTTCTATCGGTTTCCCTGTTGTTTTTCGGATCAATGACCGCAAACCAGAGTGTTTTCCCGCACAGAACCGCGATTCTACTGACAGTCGATTGCCACAGTTTGTCATATTTTGTACACTGTATATACCGGAAGGTGTTTCAGACACGCCCGGATACAACAGGAAAAGAGGAAACCTATGGATAATGAGAAATTCGGGCAGTTCGTGCGGTCCATGCGGAAAGAAAAACAGATGACACAGCAGCAGCTGGCGGATCGTCTTCATCTGACGGATAAAGCGGTATCCAAATGGGAGAGGGGAGTTTCCCAAACAAAAGGATATTAAGGAATAACCTGTGTTTACCTGCTTGCGAATAAAAGAATAATGCTGTTAAGTTAGAGATACTGCATAAATGTGCTGGTATCTCTTTTTCGTTGGCTTGAAACAACAGACTATTTCATTTCTGCTTGATTACTCTAAACTTATCGGGATATGATTTGTCAAGGGCTTGTTGCGTAAGCAATGCTTAGCACCCTTTACAAATTATGGACGGATAAGTAGCTTTTCAAAAGCAGAAAAAATAGTAGTCTTAAGATTTTGAAACATTGTAGCAGGTATTGGAAAATGGTATAATGTAAATACAGAGAAACATATAAATTGAAATTTATTAAGGGGGAGTGGAAAAATGGTCTTATTGGTTGTAGATACACAAAAGGCACTTGTTAATGATGAATTATATAATTACAATGAGTTTATTGATAATATTCAACTGTTAATTAAAAAAGCACGAGAAAACAATGTTGAAGTCATTTATGTTGTACATGATGATGGCATTGGGAGCGGTTTAACAAAAGGTACTGATGGTTTTGAAGTATTTGAAAAATTTAAGCCATTATCTAATGAGAAATTGTTTGTTAAAAGTGTGAACAGTGCATTTAAAGATACTGGTTTAGTTGAGTATTTAGCAGAAAATAATGAAAAAGACATAATTATTGTTGGACTTCAAACCGATAAATGTATCAATGCAACAGTAATAAGCGGATTTGAATATGGCTTTAATTTGATTGTACCTGCATTTGCAAATTCGACGATAAACAATAATTATATGGATAGCCAAAAAAGTTACCGATATTATAACGAATTTATGTGGCATGAACGTTATGCTGAATGTATTTCCATAGAGGAAACTATAAAAAGAATGAACAGCTAAATTAGAATTTGAAAGGATGTTAAAAATATGGTAGATGAAGTGGTATTAGGGAATGTTATGGTTGATTGTGATGATGAAAGAAAATTGCAAAGATTCTATGGAGAATTATTAGGTTGGGAAATGTGTGAACTATTTGCAAGACCGGCTGTCAGTAGTTCTTCGGGGATTGTTTTTTTGTTTATTGAGGAAAAAGATTATGTTCCTCCTGTATGGCCAGAAGATACAGGAAAACAACAAAAACAGATGCATTTTGATTTTCAGGTTGATAATGTTGCAGAAATGGTTAAGAAAGCGGAATCATTGGGAGCCAAGAAAGCGGAAAGTCAATTTGGAGGAAATGATTTTGTAACCATGTTTGATCCGGCAGGACATCCGTTTTGTTTATGCCGGAAGTGACAATTCCAGTTTATAGAACTAAGAAAAGTGGAATTTATCGGGGAGAAAATATATGAAGAAAAAAATTAAAATTCTGATTGCGCTGATAGTTGGATTTGCTCTTGCAATGCTATTGATGAGCGTCGCAATTTACTTTGGATATACTAACGCATATAGTACAGATGTAAATACACTAACTGTTAAAATACTCGGAATACCTATTTACGAACTTACAAAGTCTGGAACAGAGTATATTGGCAAATCAATAGGAGTTTATATGGGGGCAGTATGTGGTATTTGTATGGCACTCAGTGTTATTGCTGAAGAACTTATCAGCAAAGCAAGACACAAATAAATCCCAGATTGGAGAGTAATAAAATTATGGAAGAAAATAAAACAACAATAGTACAAAAAACTGTTAAATCAGGTATTACATTCGGTAGTGCTTTAGCTATGGTCATAAGTTATACAACATGGAAATCAGTTGGGTGGGCAATTTTTCATGGCTTGCTTAGTTGGGTATATGTAATTTATTTTGTTTTACGCTATTAAATTTCAGGTTATACAAAGATAAGTTTAAAAATTTGCAAACCGACGGAGTGATCCAGACACGGTGGCGGTCGAAGACATAGAGCCACGCCAGCTTGCTGGCGAGTGTCTGGTTCACTTTGGCGGTTGGGCGAGCGTTAGCGAGCCGTTCAAAGCCCCCGTTATCTAACAAGGGGGGCACAAAAAACAAGAGTCAATATACATTAACAAGCGGAAAACGCTGTATTTACAAGGCGAAACTGCATTTTACATGGTGTGATATAAATTATGCCATTATCACTTGGGAAAATTGAACAAGACATAGGAAAGACAGTTGATTTCAAACGAGAAATTGATTGTCTTTTTCTTTTGCAGAAATTTAAGTATAGGCAATTATCAAATACGGTAGTTGCTTTTTTGATTGGAGGAATTTTAGAATGAATGATAAAAACTTTATTGAAGAACTAAGACAAAAGCGTGAGGAATACGGAGTAACACAAACAAGGCTTGCTGTTGCCTGTGGTATCAGCCGTGAATATTACAACCGCATTGAAAAAGGGAAACAGCCATTGAATGACGAATTAAGAGAAGTCATAGAAAAACAGATTGAGCGTTTCAATCCGCAAGAACCACTATTCTTATTGATTGATTACTTTCGTGTCCGCTTTCCTACTACGGACGCATTGGCGATTATCCGTGATGTATTACAACTGAAATCTGATTATATGCTTTATGAAGATTATGGAAAATACGGATATGAAAGCAAATATGTACTTGGCGACATCAATATCATGTGTTCCATGCAGGAGCATTTAGGTGTTTTATTGGAACTGAAAGGCAAAGGCTGTCGGCAAATGGAATGTTATCTGCTGGCACAGGAACGCTCATGGTATGACTTCATGCTGGATTGTATGACGGCTGGTGGTGTGATGAAACGGCTTGATTTGGCTATCAATGACCGAGCAGGAATATTGGATATTCCAAAGTTAAAGGAAAAATACAAGGCTGGCGAATGTGTTTCCTATTTTCGTATGCAGAAAGATTACAGCGGTACAGAAAAATGCGGTAGCGATTTACCAAAGAATACAGGAGAAACCTTATATCTCGGTTCAACAAGTAGCGAATTATATATGTGTGCTTATCAGAAAAATTATGAGCAGTATGTCAAGAATGGCACAGAAATTGAAGATACGGAGATTAAGAACCGTTTTGAAATACGCATGAAGAATGAACGAGCCTATTATGCGGTTGTAG
>ERZ812616.48-NODE-48-length-166375-cov-7.904377_pt1 | contig 166375 bp, 154 predicted proteins | sample MGYA00376249_ERZ812616 | MGnify/ENA primary metagenome ERZ812616 (study PRJEB26924, sample SAMEA4378265) | human gut metagenome | biome: human gut; feature: human-associated habitat; material: faeces | place: China | collected 2013 ...
TATTTAATACTCCTCCTTCAAATTGGTGAGCAGCTAACGCTCCACCCCATAAAAAATCTTTTTTTAACATAGTTTTCTCCTCCACTATTTATATTTGATTTTATAAGTTAAAATAATTGAAGCAAAAACAAAAGTAATTGCATTTGCGCCAATCAAATTATAATCTCGTATGTTAATACCATGAATAATCCATAAAAATACTCCTAAAACAAAAGCAACATACATTCCAAGTGAAATGCTTGATGTATCTTTGGTTTTAATAACTTGATATGCTTGTGGTAAAAATGAAATTGTTGTTAAAATGGCAGCAATAGTACCAATCATTTTTGATTCCTCCTTTTCTACAAAACTAAAATAATTTATAAAAAAGAACTTATCAAGTGATAAAGCATACTAAGAAATAACATAACAAAATTATTCTTAAAAGATAAAAAAACAATGTTACATTGTAACATTGTCAACTTTCTTGATTAAAGATATGTCCATAAAGATTATCTAATTCTTTAGAATGTTTTAAATCATTTGATATAAGAATAGTATAAAACAAATCAAAAATATATTTTAAAGAAATATAGAAAATCATGTCTTTTAAACTTTCGAATTCTTCATGGATTATTCCATATAAAACATAAGGTGTTTTTAAAGATAATTCTTTTGCTTGTTTAGATGTAATCACAAGAAAAGGAATCTTTCTTTCTTTTAAAATATCAACTACTCTTAATAAATGCTTATTTTTACCATATTTGCTCACAAGTATAATTGTATGATCCCTTTCCACATTAAAACTTAGCCAAAGCTGTTTATCATGATTATGATAAACATTAACAATCTTATTAACACTTGATAATAAATGACTAGCATAATCTCCAATAGTAGAATTTGTATCATTGGCAATAATATCAATATATTTATTTTTAGAAATCATAGAAATTATGTGGTTAAATGTGGTAGAGTCAATATTATCTTTTGTTTGATGAATAATACCACATTCAATTTCTGTAAGTTTATTTTTTACAGAATAAAGGTTTTCATGAGATTGAATATGCATATTAGAAAGATAATACTGATTTAAAAAAGAATGGATATTAAGTTTAAAATCATTATAACTTTCAAAACCTAGCTTTTTAACAAAACGAATAATAGCTGTTGGACTTGTGAAGGTTTCTTTAGCAAGTTGATGTGAAGAAAGTAAAGGGATTTCTTCACTATGTTCAAGTATGTATCTAGCAATAAACAAATCATTTTCATTTAATTTATAATCTTTTTCTAGTTGTTTTAAAATCATACAATCACCTCATTTTTATTATAATACTAAAATTGATAAACATCCTCTCCTAATAGATTTAAAGCATTTAAATTAATAATTTGATACGTACCACGTTTTATCTTCTTTATATATTTCTTATCTAAAAATAATTGAAGAACACGTTGGAGTTGACGATAACTACAACCAATCAATTCAGCAACAACTACAAAATTATCTTGAACAATAGAGTCTTTATGAGAAACAACAAAATAAGCAGCTAATCTATTTTCAACAGGATAATTTAATGAAATAGAATGGTTTTGAGTTGATTTAGAAAGCTTACTGGCAAGATTTCTAGCAATCGTTTTCATAAAGAAAACATCATTTATTAATATTTCATGATATTTAGAAAGAGAAATGGTTGCACATATACAATCTTCATAAGCAATCACATTATTAATAATAGAGGATTGAGTAATAAATTCTAAATCCCCAATAATAGAATAGGGACTATTAAAACTGCATAACATACTATTTCCATTAGCGTTAATATGATTTACTTTCACTTTTCCTTTTAAAAGAATATAAATATGATTAAGTTTTTCACCTTGATGTAATAAATAATCATCCTTATTTATTTCTATGATTTCAATATATTGATTATTATCAACGTGAAGAATTTCTAATTTTTTTAATTCATTTAAATAATTCATCTAAATCACCACTACAAATATGACATATGTCGTATTTATAATCAAGTTCAATCACTATAATTCTTTCTGGAGGTGATCTTGATGAATTTTGTATTAGCTACATTATGTGGGATTATTGTAACAACAATGAATGTATTTAATGGACAATTATCAGATTATACAGGAGTCTATTTGTCTACGGTTATCATTCATTTAGTTGGTTTAGTTACATTTTTGATTATTATGAAAATCAAAAATAAGAAAGTTTGTTTTAAAAAACAAATTCCTTTATATATGTATTGTGGAGGATGTATTGGGGTATTAACTGTTATTTTTAATGTCTTTGCGATTGGAAAGATTGGTGCTTCTTTAATGACAGCACTAGGATTATTAGGACAAACGATGACATCTTTATTATTAGAGAATAAAGGATGGTTAGCGATATCTATTCGAAAATTAAATAAAGGAAAGATTGTAGGATTAGTTGTTGTTTGTTTAGGAATAGGAGTGATGTTATTATGATTTCTATTATATTTTCTATTTTATCAGGAGTTACGATTGTTTTAAGTAGAAGTGTTAATGGTTTACTTTCTAAGAAAATGGGAGCATATCAAGGAACATTTTATAATTACTTTACAGGATTTATGACAAGTTTGATTTTAATGCTTGTGCTTATGATTGTTGGTGTTCAACATATAAATATCTCTTTAGATAAAACGAATTTGATGATGTATTTAGGTGGAGTCATAGGGGTTTTTAATATCTTGATTTTAAATATTATTGTTCCTAGAATATCACCTGTTATTCTTACTTTATTAAGCTTTATAGGACAACTTGTAAGTGGAATGGTGATTGATGCTTTTGTTTATCAAATGTTTTCTGTTTCAAAGATTTTAGGTTGTTTGATTGTTATTGTGGGATTAGTGATTTATCAATTAAGTGAAGAAAAAGCATAAAAGAAGATCGAGTTAGATCTTCTTTTTGCTTAATATGAGTTTTGCTTTTTCGGATCTTTTTAATTGTTTAATTTGATACTCTCTTTTTAAAGCATCACTTTTATGTTCAAAAGTTTCAAAATAAACAAGTTCTACTGGTCTTCTTGCCTTTGTATATTTAGCGCCTTTACCAGCATTATGAGCTTCTATACGTTTTTCTAAATGATTGGTCCAACCAGTATAAAGGGTCTGATCGCTACATCTTACAATATAAACATAATTATTTTGTTGTTGAACCAAACCCACCATTTCTTTCTTCAGTGACATCATCATCCTCTACAATTCCAAATTCAAAGAAAATCCCTTGAACCATTCCTTGTCCAGCTTTTAAAGAAAGTGTTTTATCTTCATTACTATCATTTGTAAGCTTTACAAACATATGACCTTCATTATCACTATTATAATAATCACTATCAATAATACCTACTGTATTATTAAGTTGCAAACGATATTTAAATCCTAAACCACTACGAGGATATAAACCTAATACCCAACCGTTTTCAATGCGTACACGAATACCTGTAGGAATTTTAATTGTTTGTCCTGGGTTTAATTCAAAATCAATAGGGCTATAGAAATCATAACCTGCAGATCCTTTTGTAGCACGTTTTGGAAGTTGAATGGAATTATAGATTTCTTTTACTTCTTTTTCATTATATTGAGGAAATGAATCCATGAAATCATTTTTAAATTGGTTATATGATACTTTTTCAAATTTTGCGATTTTTTTCATATTTTTTCTCCTTTTTACTTTTCTATTATAGAATAAAAATGAAAACAAGAAAATAAATAATTTCATCACTTGACAGAGGGTTAGGAGATTGTTATTATATGTGTAAATTACAAGATGTAGTATCAAATACTACATAAGATAGTTAGAAGAGGTAATGAATATGAAAAGAACAAAATTAGATGATCGAATTTTACCTGTTTATACAAAAGGTGAAGAAATATTTAATATGGTAACTCATATTGTAGGTGGGGCGATGGGAATAGCCGCATTAGTTTTATGTATTATCTTTTGTCATGATGGTTATGGCTTATTTTCAGGGATTGTTTATGGAATTTCGATGATTCTTCTTTATACGATGTCTGCTATCTACCATGGCTTGTCACCTAAACTTAAAGCAAAAAAAGTTTTCCAAATTATGGACCACTGTAGTATCTTTGTCCTCATTGCTGGAACTTACACACCGGTATTGCTTTGTTCAATAAGAGAGGTTGATGTTAAATGGGCTTGGATTTTATTTGCAGTCATATGGATCATGACAGTGATTGGAATTACGTTAAATGCAATCGATATTAAAAAATATCAAACTTTTTCAATGATTTGTTATTTAGTGATGGGTTGGTGTATTATTTTTAAAATCAATCTCTTACCACAAGCAATAGGAATGAATGGTATTTGGTTACTTGTTTCAGGAGGACTTGCTTATACAATTGGTGTTATTTTCTATGTATTACAAAATAAGATTAAATATATGCATAGTATTTGGCATTTATGGATTTTAGTTGGTTCTATCTTACATTTTTTATGTATTATCTTATATGTTCTTTAGAATTTATAAAAATCATAAATATATTTTTTACAAAGTCCTTTGTTTATATAAACATTGGATTTTTTTATTTTGTAAAAACGTAAAAGAACTATAAAATCAATATTATTTGTGATAGAATGGATTGGACGTCGAATTATTTTAAGTAAAATAATTCGAAAAAAAGTATGGGCCAATAGAGCATAAAAGTATATTTTTTTTTTTTGATTGGCTATAATACAAATACATAAAAAATACGAAAGGGGATATTTGGCATGAAAATAATAAAAAGAAATGGGCAAGAAGCAATTTTTGATGAAGTAAAAATTACCAATGCAATTATTGGTGCTAATAAAGAAGTTGTTGAAACAGAAAGACTTTCTGAAGAAGAAATAGATAATATTACAAATGACATTAAATATAAATGTCAAAAAATGAAAAGAGCATTAAGCGTTGAAGAAATTCAAAACCTCGTAGAAGATGAATTAATGAAATTAAATGCCTTTTCTGTTGCTAGAAAATATATTACATATCGTTTCCAAAGAGCTTTAGCTAGACAATCTAATACAACAGATGAACAAATTTTAAGTTTGATTGAATGTGCCAATGAAGAAGTAAAACAAGAAAACTCTAATAAAAATCCAACGGTAAACAGCGTACAAAGAGATTACATGGCTGGAGAAGTCAGTAAAGACTTAACAAGAAGAATTTTACTTCCAGAAGATATCGTTAAAGCACACGATGAAGGATTAATTCATTTCCATGATGCTGATTATTTTTCACAACATATGCATAACTGTGATTTAGTAAATCTTGAAGATATGTTACAAAATGGAACAGTTATTTCAGAAACAATGATTGAAAAACCAAAGAGTTTTTCAACTGCTTGTAATGTTGCAACACAAATTATTGCACAAGTGGCGAGTTCTCAATATGGAGGGCAAAGTATTACTTTATCTCATTTAGCACCATTTGTTGATGTAAGTAGACAAAAATTTAGAAGTGAAGTTAAAGAAGAATTTAAAGCTATTGGAATTGAATTAGACGATGAAAAAATTAATGCGTTAGCTGAAGAACGTTTGAAAAAAGAAATTACTAAAGGGGTTCAAACAATTCAATATCAAGTTGTTACTTTAATGACAACAAATGGACAAGCACCATTTATTACTGTCTTCATGTATTTAAATGAAGTACCTGAAGGACGTTTAAGAGATGATCTTGCTATGATCATTGAAGAAACACTTAAACAAAGAATGAAAGGTGTTAAAAATGAAAAAGGTGTTTATATTACACCAGCATTCCCAAAACTTATCTATGCTTTACAAGAAAACAATATTGAACCAGATAGTCAATATTATTATTTAACAGCACTTGCAGCAAGATGTTCAGCAAAACGTTTAGTTCCTGACTATATTTCAGAAAAAGTCATGAAAGAATTAAAAGTTGATCAAAATGGAAATGGTCAATGTTATCCATCAATGGGATGTAGATCTTTCTTAACACCTTATATTGATGAAAATGGTAAACCAAAATACTATGGACGTTTCAATCAAGGAGTTGTTACAATCAACTTAGTTGATGTGGCTTGTTCATCAAAAAGAGATATGAACAAATTCTGGCAAATCTTTGATGAAAGATTAGATTTATGTTATAGAGCTTTAATGTGCAGACATGAACGTTTAAAAGGAACACCAAGTGATGTGGCACCTATTTTATGGCAACATGGGGCTTTAGCTCGTCTAAAAAAAGGTGAAACAATTGATAAATTATTATATGGTGGTTATTCAACAATTTCTCTTGGATATGCTGGATTATATGAATGTGTTAAATATATGACAGGTAAATCACATACAGATCCAAGTGCAACACCATTTGCGATTGAAGTAATGCAACATTTAAATGACGCATGTGCAAAATGGAAAGAAAAAGAAAACATTGATTTCTCACTTTATGGAACACCAATTGAATCAACAACTTATAAATTCGCAAAATGTTTACAAAAACGTTTTGGAAAAATCAAAGGTGTTACAGATAAAAACTATATTACAAACAGTTATCATATCCATGTAACAGAACATATCAATGCCTTTGATAAACTTACATTTGAATCTCAATTCCAAAAATTATCACCAGGGGGAGCTATTTCTTATGTAGAAGTTCCTGATATGCAAGATAATATTGATGCTGTTTTAGCAGTTATGAAACATATCTACAATAACATTATGTATGCTGAATTAAATACAAAGAGCGATTATTGTATGGCTTGTGGTTATGATGGAGAAATTCAAATCGAAAAAGATGAAAATGGTAAACTTATTTGGGTATGTCCAAACTGTGGAAATAAAAACCAAGATATGATGTCTGTTGCTAGACGTACTTGTGGTTATATTGGAACTCAATTTTGGAACCAAGGAAGAACACAAGAAATCAAGGAACGTGTTTTACACTTATAGAGATGAAATTTTCATCTCTTTTTTAATTTTTAAAAAATGAAAATAATAAGTTTCATTTGAACAAGTCATGATATAGTGTAAATAAAGATAAAAGGAGGAAAATAAATGAGTTTACCAAAAGATTTTTTATGGGGTGGTGCCACTGCTGCCAATCAATATGAAGGTGGATGGAACGTAGGAAGACGTGGAAAATCAAGTGATGATGTCATCACAAATGGAACACACACGGAACCTCGTTGTATTACTTTTATTAATAAAGCCGGTGAAAGAGTAAAAGCACCGATGTTTGTAGGCGCTGATTATGAAGATGTAGATCATTTTGAATGTTTTGATGATTGTTTATATCCTAATCATGAAGCTACTGATTTTTATCATCATTATAAAGAAGATATTGCTTTAATGGCTGAAATGGGATTTAAATGTTTTAGATTATCGATTGCCTGGTCTCGAATCTTTGCTAATGGAGGTATGGAAGGTGAACAACCATTAGAAGAAGGATTAAAATTTTATGATGATGTTTTTGATGAATGTTTAAAATATGGGATTGAACCATTAGTTACATTATCCCATTATGAAACACCGCTTGCTTTAACTGAAGCCTGGAATTCATGGGCTGATCGAAGAACAATTGATTGTTATGTAAGATATTGTGAAGTTGTTTTTAATAGATATAAAAATAAAGTTAAATATTGGCTTACATTTAATGAAATCAATTGTATAGAAATGTCACCATGGATGGAAGGTGGTGTGCTTACTAAAGATAAACAAACTATGATCAATATGGCACACTATCAATTTGTCGCAAGTGCTAAAGCTGTTAAATTAGGTCATCAGATCAACCCTGATTTTAAAATCGGATGTATGCTTGCTTATACATTAACTTATCCAATGACATGTAATCCAGAAGATACATTAGCTGCATGGAAAAATACACATAATAATATTTTCTATACAGATGTACAATGTCGAGGATATTATCCATCTTATCGTTTAAAAGAATTTGAAAGAGAAGGAATTACACTTCCAATTGAAGATGGAGATTTAGAAATTATTAAAGAAGGTACTGTTGATTTCTTATCATTCTCTTACTATATGTCACAAGTAGCTGCTTATAATCCAGAAGATTATGAAGGAGCAGGTGGTGGAAACTTATCGCTTGGTTTAAAAAATCCTTATTTAAGTGCATCTGACTGGGGATGGCAAATTGATTCAACAGGGCTTAGAAATGCATTAAACAGACTCTATGATCGTTATCAAATGCCATTATTTGTTGTAGAAAATGGTTTAGGTGCTTTTGATAAAATCGAAGAAGATGGTTCAATTCATGACACATATAGAATCAATTATTTAAGAGATCATATTAAAGCCATGGACGCCGCAGTGAATGAAGATGGTGTTGATTTAATGGGATATACAATGTGGGGATGTGTTGACTTAGTATCAGCTTCCACAGGAGAAACAGCAAAACGTTATGGTTTTGTGCATGTTGATAAATACGATGATGGGACAGGAGATTTATCAAGAAGAAGAAAAGACTCATTCTATTGGTATAAAAAAGTAATCGAATCTCATGGAAATGATTTAGATTAGGAAATAATGGATATGATAATTTTTAAAAAGTGAAATCTTAAAAATATCATATCTTTTTTTATTTTAAAGGTAAATAAAGATAATAAATATTTAGTTATTTGTTTATTGTGATATAATCAAAGAAGAGGTGATTATATTGAAAAAAGTAACAGTAGCTGCAATTGCAAAAGAAGCAGGAGTTTCTCCTGGAACAGTAAGCAATGCACTTAATAATAGAAAAGGATCTATTAGTAAAGAAAAAAGAGATCATATTATAGAAGTGGCAGAAAAATTAGGTTATTTTAAAACTGGAAAAAGGACAGGTATTTTGACACTTGTTATTTATAGTAAAAAAGAGCGAGTTGTTGGAGACACACCTTTTTTTTCTGAATTGATTAGAGGTTTAGAAAATGAGGCAACGAAACAAGATTATAGATTAAATATTATATATATAGATAGTGATCAGATAAGAGAAATACAACAACTTGATGATGTTTCAAAAAGTGATGGATTAATTCTTTTAGGAACAGAAATGCAGTTAGAAGATGTTGAAAGATTTGAAAATTTTAGAATACCATATATTATTATCGATAATGCTTATACAAATCAAAAATGTGATTTTTTATCTATTAACAATAGAGACGGGATGTATGAAATAACAAATTATTTAGTTAAAAAAGGGTATAAAAGAATTGGATTGATTAATTCTATTAATCAAATAAATAACTTTAAAGAAAGAAAAATGGGTTATTTACAAGCTATGATGGATAATGGATTAAATGTAGTTCCAGAATTAGAAGCCTTTGTTCAACCAACGATAGATGATAGTTATAGAGATTTTAAGGATTACTTAGTAGAACTTATAAATGGGGAAGATGAGATGCCAGATGCCTTTGCTGCAGTTAATGATTATATTGCATTGGGGGCTATAAGAGCTATGCAAGAGCTTGATGCCAATGTCCCAATAACAGGATTTGATGATATTTCATTTGCAAGTTATTCAACACCATCATTAACAACTGTCAGAGTAAATAAAAGATATCTAGGGGAAGTTGCAGTAAAAAGATTGATAGAGAAATTTTCTGAAAATGAAAATACGTTAAAAATAATGGTAAGTACTGAAATAATAGAACGTGATAGCACTAAATAAATAAGTAAAATATTTAGTTAAAATTTAAATAAAAATTTAGTTTGAGTATTGACCGATGAAACCACTTTCATTATACTTTTGGTTGTAGAGAGTTGCAACACTACTAGAATATGTATGAGATGGAAGGAAAAATAAAATGGATAACAAATATGTTAATAAAGCTTTGGAACTATCATCTAAGGTTGCATCAAATGTTTATCTAGATGCTATTTCTAAAGGGTTGATGGGGACATTACCTATTTTGATTATTGGTTCAATTGGATGTCTTTTAGGGGTATTCCCATTTGATCCTTATTTGCAATTTATTGAAAAAATAGGAGTTAAAACTTATTTCTTAACTGCATCAACAGTAACAACAAGCTGTTTATCAATTTATGCAGCATTCTTAATTGGATATCGTTTAGCTGGAAGTTTTAAATGTGATCAAATTCCAGCAGGATTAATTTCAGTTTTTGCATTTTTTATTACTACACCACTAACAAAAGATAGTGGATTGATGATGGAATTTATGGGTGCTAAAGGTTTATTCGGTGCAATGATTGCTGCATTGATAGCTACAAGAATCTATTGTGCATTTATGAATGTTGATAAATTAAAAATTAAAATGCCAGATGGTGTACCACCAATGATTGCTAATACATTTACAGCATTAATTCCAGCAATATTAGTAGGATTAATTTTCATTGTTGTGGCTACAATATTCTCATTTACTCCTTATGGTTCATTTACACAGTTAGTTTATACAGTTATTGTGACACCTTTAAATTCTTTAGGTGGAAGTGTATGGTCTTTAGTGGTTTTAATTTTAGTACAAATGCTTTTATGGTTCTTTGGAATTCATGGATCAAATGTTATTAGTGGTGTAATTACTGCTGTATATTTACCTATGGCAACAGCTAACTTAGAAGCATATGCTGCTGGTAAAGCCTTACCAAATATTTTATGTAATACATTCTATGATACTTTTAGTGGAATTGGTGGTGCAGGAGGTACTTTATCATTATGTATCGTTATCTTATTATTTGCTAAATCAAAACAAAATAAGACAATGGGGAAATTAGGTATTATTCCTGGGTTATTCACAATTAATGAACCAGTTGTATTTGGTTATCCTTTAATTATGAACCCATTAATGGTAATACCATTTATTCTAACACCAGTTGTACAAACATTAGTTGCTTATTTCAGTATGTACATAGGTTTAGTACCAAGATTTACAGGTGTACAAGTACCATGGTGTATGCCAATTATCTTAAAACCATTACTTGCTGGGGGTTGGCAAGCTGCAATTTTACAAGTTGTATGTATTTTCATTGGATGTTTAATTTGGTATCCATTCTTTAAAGTTTCTGATAAACAAAGATATGAACAAGAACAAAGTTTAGAAGCTACCGCAGAATAGTATTTACAACAGAAAATAAATAGGAGGAAAATTATGTCACTTACAATAGAAAATAATATTCTAATGAAAAATGGGAAACCATTTTTCTACCTAGCAGATACATGCTGGTCTGCATTTACAAATATTGAAGATAATGATTGGGATTATTATTTAGATTATCGTAAATCACAGGGTTTTAACACATTACAAATCAACATCCTCCCTCAATGGGATGCATCCGCCACAGATTTATGTTATGAACCTTTTGAAGTTATTGATGGAAAATATAATTATAAAAAATTAAATTTATCTTATTTTGAGCATGCAGATAAAATGTGCGCACGTGCTAAAGAAAAAGGCTTTGAATTAGCGCTTGTTATAATGTGGTGTAATTTTGTTCCTGATACATGGGCAAGTCAATTTTATTCAAAAGGTCTTATGCCAATAGATTGTATTGACAATTATATAAATATTATTCATGAAACATTTACAAAGTATGAACCACTTTATATTATTAGTGGAGATACTGATTTTAATACGGAACAATGTATTGAATATTATGTTAAATGTGCTAAACAAATAAAAGAATTAGCACCTAATTGTTTATATACAACACACATAAAAGGAAGATATACATATATACCAGATAATCTTTATTCATATTTGGATTTATGTTTTTATCAAAGTGGTCATAATGCTCAAAACTTAGGAATGCCTTACTTACTTGCAGAAGAAATGGCAGATAAATATAAAGGTAAACCAGTAATAAATAGTGAACCGTGTTATGAAGATATGGGATATTCCAGACAAATGTATGGAAGATGGAGTAAAGAAGATATCATTAGAGCTGCATGGGTGTCTTTACTTTCTGGAGCTAGTGCTGGAATTACTTATGGAGCGGCAGGAATCTATAGTTGGCATACTACAAATAAAGGATTTGAAGCTTCGTTGGGAGAAGGATTTGCGACTCCTAAATGTTGGCAACAAGCTTTATGTTTTGATGGTGCTTGGGATTATGGTTATATAAAATATATATTTGAAACTTATGATTTATATGGGTTAAAAGCTATACAAGAACTACTTGTAAAAGAAAATCCAGAAATTAGAATTGCTAGAAAAGATGATAAAATTGTGTTATATGTTCCACATAATATTGACATTGAATTAAATTTAGATTTGTCAAACTATAAAGCAATTGCAATTGATTTAACAAGAAGATATGTTTCACCACTTCAAACAATTAATGGAAAGACAAGCATTATTAAAATGACATATTTTAATAGAGATGCATTATATATTTTAGAAAAAGATGTATAGAGTTGCGATTATTTGTTCGTTTTCAATTTCAGCAAAAAATATCTGTCATGTTTTGCAAGAAGAAATTGAAAAAAAGCAGTTGAACATAGAAGTTGAAGCATTTCATACAGAAGATTGTAGTAAAGTAATAGGTAATTATGACTTAGTTTTACTTATGCCGCAAATTAGATATAATTTTAAAAATATAAGTAAATTATTGAAACCGATTGAAACAAAAGTAATTACAAATGAACAAATTAATCATATAAATGATTTGTTAGATGTTATTATAGAAAGCAAAGAACAGTGTAAGAAATAAAAATACACTGCTCTTTTTTAATAATCATAATAATGCTCAATCTTATCAATGAGATCTTTATATTTTTTCTTATTTTTTTTAAGCATCACAACATAATAAGTGACATGGGCTTCTTCTTCATTAATGGGAAGAATTACACGATCAGACATCTTACCCTCTCTTTTAATAGAAAGATTAGAAGTATAAGAAGGAAGTGTTGATGCTTTGACAATTTCATTAAAAGTAAGGCGTTCTTCTTGTAAGAGATATTTAGTTTTTGGAGTTTTTTGCATATGTAAATCATGCCAAAAACCAATATTTGAATAAAGAAGCATGGTTTGATCATCTAAATCATGAAATTTAATTTCTTTTTTACTCGCAAGAGGATGATTTAATGGTAATGATAATAAAAGATCTTCTTCAACATAAGGAATACAAAAATATTGAGAATCATCAATATATTCAGGAGTAATCACAAGGTGATACTCTTTTTCTTTTAATTTTGTAAGTAAATCTTTTTTGTTAATAACGGCTGTTTGAATTGTTATTTGTGGATAAAGTTCTTTAATTAAAGGTTCAATATCCCACATGGGTGCAGGAGAACAAGTTGCAATAGAAATACGATGAAATGATTGATCATAATCTTGTACATCATTTATCATTGTTTGAATACTTTTAATGATTTTTTGAGCATGCTTAACAGCTAATTCACCATTTTTATTAAGAACAATTTTATTTTTATAATGATCAAAGAGTTCTACTCCTAAATCACTTTCTAATCTTTGCATAGAGCGTGAAAGGGCTGGTTGTGAAATTAATAATTCTTTGGCAGCTTTAGAAATTGTTTTATTTTCAGCAATATAAATAAGTTGTTCAAGTTGATTAAGTTCTATCATATAATGACCTCCTACTATGCGTTTAAATTATAGCACATTTCTTTATTGGTATTGTACTTTTAAGTAATAAAAAAATAAAATATGTGTGTAAAAAGGAGAAACTAAAAAATGAAAACATGGTTAATTACAGGATGTTCAAGTGGTATTGGAAAAGGAATTGCGAAAGCTGTTTTAGAAAGTGGGGATCAAGCAATTGTTACGGCAAGAAATAAAGGTAAAGTGATGGATATTGTAGAAGCTTATCCAGAAACGGCTTTAGCTGTTTCTTTAGATGTATGTAGTCAAGATAGTATTAAAAACGCTGTAAAAGAAGCATACGATAAATTTGGAACAATTGATGTTCTTGTTAATAATGCAGGATATGGTTATCGTAGTGCTGTAGAAGAAGGAGAAATCGAAGCAGTTCAAACTTTATATCAAACTAATTTATTTGGACCAATTGAATTAATTAAAGCCGTTCTTCCTAAAATGAGAGAACAAAAATCAGGCTATATTTTAAATGTGACTTCGATTGCAGCAGCAAGATCCGCTGTAGGTTCAGGATATTATGCTTCAAGTAAAGCAGCCTTAGAATTACTTACAAATGGTTTAATGAAAGAACTTGCTCCATTAGGAATTAAAGCAATGGTTGTTCAACCAGGAGCTTTTAGAACAAGATTCTATGATGGTGAATCTTTACAAGGAACAAAAGCTCAAATTGGTGATTATGAAGCAGTCGTGGGTAAATCAAGACCAGGTAACTTTGAAAACAAACATCAACAAGCAGGTGATCCAGATAAAGCTGGTAAAGTCATTGTAGATGTTGTGCATAATGATGATCTACCAGAAATTTTAACTTTAGGTAAAGCAGCCGTAATAGCAGTTAAATCAACTTTAGAAGCAAAAATTGCAGAATTAGATAAATGGGCTGAAGTATCAGCTTCATGTGATTATGAGGAAGGAAAGTAGAAAGATGAAAAGAGTAAGACTTGGAAAAACAGATATGTATGTTAATGCGATTGGACTAGGATGTATGGGGTTAACTCATGCCAGTGGACTTCCAACGCCTAAAGAAGAAGCAGTAGAAATTTTAAGAAAAGCACATGACATGGGATATGATTTCTATGATACAGCTGAATGTTATACAGGAGTTAATCCTGATGGAAGTACAGCTTATAACGAAGAAGTTGTTGGTGAAGCTGTTAAACCATTTAGAAAAGATATTATCTTATGTACTAAATTTGGTGTTAAACATATGGGTGATCACCTTGAATTTGATAGTTCACCAGAAACAATTAGAAAATCCTTAGAAGGATCATTAAAGAAATTACAAACAGATTATGTTGACATTTATTATCAACATCGTATTGATCCTAAAGTAGAACCAGAAGTTGTTGCTGGTGTGATGAAAGAATTAATTGAAGAAGGAAAAATTAAAGCATGGGGTATTTCTGAAACAAATGAAGAATACTTAAGACGTGCTCATGCTGTATGTCCTGTAACTGTTATTGAAAACAGATATTCAATGATGGCTAGATGGCATGAAAATTTAATGCCTGTATGTAAAGAATTAGGAATCACTTATGTTGCTTTCTCTCCTCTTGCTAATGGAGCTCTTACAGGTGCTTATCAATCTAAAAAAGCTTTCGGTAGTGGTGAACAAGACTTTAGACCTGATATGCCTCAATACAGTGAAGAAGGAATTAAAAAGACAAATGAATTATTAGAAGTTGTTTCTCAAATTGGTGAAAAACATCATGCAACAAATGCACAAATGTCACTTGCTTGGATGATTAATAAATATGATTTCATTATTCCAATTCCAGGATCAAGAAAACTTGATAGACTTCAATCTAACTTTGAAGCAGGTAATGTTGAATTAGGTCAAGAAGAAGTTAAAACAATTGATGATAAATTAAATACAATGGAATTTAAAGTATTTGGAGGTCATTAATGATTCAATTAGATAAAAGGGAAGCTTTTCCCTTTTCTTCTAATCCTTTTGGATTGGTTTATGAAAATGCAATAACTGAAAATAAAGAAAATGAAGTTCAAATACATCCAATTACTTATCAATTAAATGGCATAAAAATTGCTTCTAATATCTATACACCAAAAAACTATAGTAAAGATAAACGATATCCTGCTATTGTTATCGCTGTTCCTAATGGAGCAGTTAAAGAACAAGCAGCTGGACTTTATGGACAAAGACTTGCTGAAAAAGGATATATTACAATTGTCTCTGGTTGCATATTTTTTGGTGAAAGTGAAGGAATGCCAAGACAACAAGATATTCCTTATTATCGCATAGAAGATATTAGAGGGATGATTGATGCTATCTTCTTATTTCCTGGCGTTGATTCACAACGTATCTATGGTTTAGGTATTTGCGGTGGTGGAGGCTATATGCTTTCATGTGGACAAATGGATAAACGTTTAAAGAAAATAGCTACTGTCTCTATGTTTAATACGGGAGCGGTTAGACGTGAAGGCTTTCAAAACAGTCAAGTTGATACCGTGTTAAAAAGACTTCATGAGGTTGCTTCTATTCGAGAAAAAGAATTAAATGAAGATACTTTGATTTATAATGCGAATATGACAGAGATGAAACCAGAAGTAGGGCATCAATTACCAATTGAAATGTATCGTGAAGGTTATGAATATTATGTATAAACACATTTTCATCCTAATAGTCACTCATGTTTTTTACAAAGAAACTTGATGGATTTAATGGTTTATGATCCAGTTCAATTTATGTATCTTCTTGATCAACCATTATTAATGATGGCCGGAGATCATGCTGATACAAATTATATGAGTGAACAAGCTTTTGAACTAGCGATTACGACAAAAGAAAAAGAACTTTATTATCTTAAAGATGCACCCCATATACAAACGTATTACAAAGAAAGTGTTGTAAAAGAAGCAATTGAAAAATTAGATATATTTTATAAATAAAGTTGGTGAAAAAATGCAAAAAGCAATTATTGTTTGTCTAAGCAAACAAAAAGATGAAATCATAAATCTATTACAACTTAATGATTATTCTTTTGAACCCTTATTATCAAATGAACAACTTTATTTGATAGGTGATATCGAAGAATATCAAATTAATTTATTAATTAATATTATTAAACACTATAAAATTATTAGAAATGAAACACAATTATATATAAGTTATAGGGAGATATAAAAATGAGTATTTTATTTATTAATGGAAGTCCTAATAAAAATGGAAATACTGTAAGACTTACTAAAAAATTCTTAAAAGATCAAGAATTTAAAACATTAAATCTAGTTGATTATAAAATCTACAGTTATGGTCAAAACTTTGAAGATGATCAATTAGATGAAGTTATTGAACAAATGAAACAAGCAGATACAATTGTTATTGGTTCACCACTTTATTGGCATAGTATGTCAGGAGCTATTCGTAATGTTTTAGATCGTTTTTATGGTTATGTAGATGAAAGCTTACTTCAAGGAAAAGATATGTATTTTGTTTTCCAAGGATATGCACCTACTAAGGAACAATTAGTGGCTGGTGAATATACAATGAGTCGTTTTGCAAAACTTTATGGTATGAACTATAAAGGCATGATTACTGAATAAAAAAGCTATAAAGAAATCCAAGTTAACTAAGAATTTCTTTATAGTTTTTTTTATAATTTTAAATATTCTGCTAGTTTTGTAAGCTTTGGAATGCATACAAAATGTTTATCAAAAAAATTTTTAAAAAAATCAATCAAGATTCCATTAAATAAAGCAACAAGCATTGTTCCAATACCAATACCAACGATTCCATGAAACAGCATGAATGACATAATGAAAGATAAAATAAGGAAAATACAATCAAATCCAGTTTTAAAAACTTTTAAAGATAGATGATATTTTTTTGACATTTCTTGTACAAAAAAATCATATATTTGTGGATATAAATAAGACTTATAAAACAATGCAATGGCTATTGCTGAAAGGATAAAACCTATAAGAAAATAAATGATTCGTAGTTGAAAACATATTTCATATTGATTTTGAAAGAAAGGGAAAATTATTTTCCAAACATCAGCCATCGTAGCATACAAAATACCTGTAATAAAAGAGCTTAAATAGGTAATTTTAAACTTCTTCATCAAAACACAAAAAATAATAAATACAATTCCTTCAACAATATACTCTGCTTGACCATATGTAAGTAAGTCAATCTTTTTACTTAAAATATAGGCTGGTCCATTTATAGCAGATAATCCCATATTCGCAATAGTCATTAAGTCTATTGAAAAAGATAAAATGATTATAGCAAACAGATATACTAGCTCACTGTTTATCGTTTTTTTCTTCATTTTATTCACCTCAACGAACATTATAAAAGTATTCACTCATAAAATTAAAAATGTTTCCAAAATGGAAACATTTCATATGTCTACAATCAGTAGATAGCTCTTTTCTTTCTATTTTAATTTGATTCATGTATAGTTGAAGTAGGAGGGAAGACATATGGATAACGTCAGATTTGCACAAACTATTAAAAATGCACGACTTAAAAAAGGGTACACTCAAAGTCAATTAGCTGATTTATTAAATGTCAGTAATAAAACAATCAGTAAATGGGAAACAGGAAGAGGTTATCCGGATATTACTTTACTTGCTAAGATAACGTCTATTTTAAAACTAGACTATGAAGAACTTCTTCAAAGCAATGAATATATTATTCAAAAAAGAAAGAAAAAAAGAAAATATATTTCTATCATCTGTATTGTTTGTCTGTCTTTTATTCTTTGTTTAATAGGAATGTACAATGTACAAAAACAACAAGACTATAAAAGAAATTATCAAAATATAATCCAAAGATTATGTAGTAATTATTATGTAGGAAACTCCTTTGATTTTGCTTATCGCAAGCCTTCATCATTAATAGTTAAAAAGGAAGATTTATTAACACAAAAGAAAATCATTCAACTTTGTGATTATTTGAATATTAATGATTTTAAAAAGATCAAAACCATTAAAACTGAACGATCATTTGATCCAACTTTTTCTTATATTAATCGTGATAATCAGGATAAACAATATGAATTTTACATTAGTAATAAAAAAGGCAAAGCAATAGTTATTATCGTTATTCTTAACCATAATATTATTAAAATTCTTGATAACGAATATCATCAGGTCCACTATTATCAAAGTCAAAATATAAATTATGAAAAACTAAATATAAAACATTTACCTTGGTAGTACCAAGGTATTTTTTTATAAAAATGTTATAATTTTTGTAACAAATAACTACTTTAAAAAGTATTACTAATGAAGGGAGGTTTTAAATATGGAAGAAGTCATTCAACGTGAAAAAGATCTGGTTTATCGTCTTGCTTTTAGCCAATGTCATCAAAAAGATCAAGCAGATGATATTTTTCAAAATGTTATGTATCGCTATCTTAAAAGAAAACCCACTTTTGAATCTTCAGAACATGAAAAAGCATGGTTTATTAGAGTGACACTTAATTGTAGTAAAACATCTTTAAAATCATTTTGGAATAATAAGGTAGAAGGAATAGATGAACAAGCTTATATCTTTGAAAAGAAAGAAATTGATTTAACACCATATTTAAATAAACTTTCTAAAAAATATAATGCGGTTCTTTATTTATTTTATTATGAAGGATATTCAACTAAAGAAATTGCAAAACTCTTACATATTAAAGAAAACAATGTTCGTGTTTTGCTTAATCGAGCAAGAAATCAATTAAGGAAGGAGATAGAGTCTGATGAAAAATAAATCATTTGAAAACTATTATGATCATGTTCATGTTGATGAACATTTACTTGATCAAAAAAAATCTTATAAACATCATTATCTAAAACCTATTTTGATTCTTTCTTGTTGTCTTCTTTTATTTGTTTGTGTTTTACAAAACAAACAAATAAACAAAGATACTTTTGAAGTCATTGCTTATAATCAAACTTATACTTCGCTTACCAAGGAATCAACACCCATGGATTATTATTTAATTCATGATCGAGTTGATATAGCAGATAAAGTTCAATTAAAAAAGAAATATGAAGAAAAGTATTTCTCTAAAAATGTGGAATTTAAACAATCACAGTTAGATTTAAAAAGTTATGAAGGAAATTATTATTTGAATGGTTATCTTACAACAAGTTATTTTACTGTAGATGTTGAAAGCGATGCAATTGAGTCAATACGTATTGTTCAAGGAAATTATCCTTTAGAAATACAATTAGGTAATAAAGTATATGAAAATGAAACCACGCTTTCTTATAAGCTTTATAAAAAGTATTATCATACAAAAAAAGGTTTAAAAGTTATTTGGAAGCCAGACGAAGATGTATTTGATAAAGAAAGTTTTAAAGATGTTTCAGATTATTTTAGAATAGAAGTGAATTATAAATCTAAAGAAAGTAAACTTTTTGAAATAGAAGTTACTTTTAATAAAAAAGGACAAATGTTTGTTAAAAAAAGCAAAGCAAAACGTACAGAAATTAATACAGAATTAAACCAATCAAAGAATAAATACTTACGCTTTAGCACTTTAAGTGAAGCAGAAACAATTAAAGAATTAAAAGAACTTCTTCCTCAAGAAGTATTAGATGAACTTATGAAAAATGGTTATGTCTATGAAGATAAAAAAGAAAACTATTTTAATTTCAGTAATGACAAAGATAATCCAACTTTAAGATTGGATGTCACATATGATAAATATCATAAAATCATCCAATATGTTTCTAAAGAATACGGTTTTACCGATAGTATTACATCAACAATTGAAAAAGATCCAATAGAAATCATCAAACATTCTCAAGATATTTTAATGAATCAACAATTACCACTTACAGAAGTTATCCTTCCTTCTCATTATAGTGGTGGTGATTATAAAGCCTATGTTGATGATAATTATGAATATGTCATTCAAACAAATATTAATATGCTTGTTCGTATTGAAAAACGTGAAAAGAATTATATTGTTCAAAAAGAAGTATCATCTTCTATTTATGATTATGATGATATTACTTCTGCTATAAATCTTGTGATTGATTATTTTAATGATAACTTTAAAGGATGTACTTTAAAAGAAATCTATTATGCTGGAGATAATGAAACACGCTTTAAAGAAATAACACAACAATATGGAGGTAAAGAAGCTATTGTTTTAAAATCAACTTTTAATGTAGATGAAACAGGTGGAGATGGTTCTTTAAATCCAAACAGTACCTATAAAGATTTTTCTTGGCTTCTTATTAGAAATCAAAAAGGTGAATGGCAGGAAGTGGATCATGGGTACTAAAAAGCTTTATAAAATTATTCTTTGTTTATTACTTATCATGTGTGTGGGTTGTCAAAGAAAAGAAGTTAAAGTAAGAATGATTTATTCGGATATTTATACAGAAGATGAAATTCAAGAAGCAGTAGATGTTATCCAAAAAGAATTTTCAAAAGATTGGAAAGGATGTACTTTAAAGGAAATCTATTATGATGGTGATGACAAAGCTTTGTTTACAAGCTATGCAAAACAATATCAAGGAGCGGAAGCAATTGTTTTAAAAACAAACTTTCATACAAATTATTTTGCATGGAAAATAGGCTTAAATTCAAATTGTGATTATGAGGATTATCAGTGGATCTTTGTAAGAAATAAAAATGGGAAATGGAAACATGTAGATGGTGGATATGGATAAAATTATTTCCCAAGAAATAATGGTGATGAAGATGAAAGAAAAGATAGAAAATAAAATTATATTCAATTATTTTATAACAGGATTTTTAACAGTTTTATTTATTTGTTTAGAATGGATCATTTATCCAATAAGAAATACGGACGAATATTACTGGGGTGGTTATACTTATCTTAGTTTTGTATGTTTTGTATTGTTTATCATTATTGTTTATAAAATTATTCAAACGATTTCTTTAAAGAAAAAACTTTCGTGTATAGAGCACAAATAGAAATATTTATATATTTGTGATAGATGCACAAGAAAAATATTATTACTTGTTTTGATTAAAAAGATCAATAAAATACAATCAGACACTAAATGTCACCTTGCCACTGTCAAAGAGCGAGGTGGCATTTATTTTAGGGGTAAATATGAAAAAAGAATTAAAAATACCAATGGTAGGAGTTGACCAGATAAAAAGAATGTGAAGAATCAGTATATCAAGCTTATGGAGAACCAAAATCGACGCGTATAGAAAGAATTAAAGAAAATATAGATATCTTTGATTTTGAATTAAATGAAGAAGAAATGCAACAAATCTCATCATTAGATATGGGTTATTCAGGATCAAGAGCTAAACATTTTGAACCTGATTTTGTAAGAATGGTTTTAAATAACAAGATTCATGAATAAAATGCACCTAGTGCATTTTTTCATTATTAAAACTAATTTTATCGCTTATATTGACAACAAATTTGAATTAAGTTAAGATAACGAAGTAGAAATAAAGGCAATGAATAGACAAGTAATAATAGCCCTTCATTTAAAGAGAGTCTTGGTTGGTGGAAAAGATAATGAAGCTATTATGAATAAAGACTAGGAGCTGCATCTTGGATGTTTTGATAGGATGACGTAAGCCACGTTATAGGCAAGACTATTAATAGATAGTTATTGAGGTTAATAGGGTGACCTATTAATGAATTTGGGTGGTAACACGATTTAGCTCTCGTCCCATGGGATGGAGAGTTTTTTATATTTTAGGAGGATATTATGGAAGAAAGAAAGTTTAGTGAACAAGAACTTGTTCGTAGAGAAAAAATGCAAGAACTTATTGACAAAGGGATTGATCCTTTTGGTCAAAGATTTGATGTAACTGCTTATTCAAAAGGTATTAAAGAACAATATGGTGATAAAACACATGAAGAATTAGAAGAAATGGCTGTTGAAGTATCTGTAGCTGGTAGAATTATGACTAAACGTCGTAAAGGTAAAGTATGTTTCATGCATATTCAAGATAGAGATGGACAAATCCAATTATATGTAAGAAAAGATACTATTGGTGAAGAAGCTTATGAAATTGTTAAAAAAGGCGATATTGGAGATATTATTGGAATTAAAGGAACAGTATTTATGACAAATACTGGAGAATGTTCAATTAAAGTAAGTGAGTATACACATTTAACAAAAGCATTACGTCCTTTACCAGAAAAATTCCATGGTTTAAGTGATATTGAAGAAAGATATAGAAGAAGATATGTTGACTTAATCATGAATGAAGATGCTAAAAAAATTGCGTTTACAAGACCAAGAATCATTCGTTCAATTCAACATTATTTAGATAGTAAAAACTATGTAGAAGTTGAAACACCTGTATTAAATCCAATCTTAGGTGGAGCAGCTGCAAGACCATTCGTTACACATCATAATACATTAGATACTGATTTCTATTTACGTATTGCTACTGAATTATCTTTAAAGAGATTAATTGTTGGTGGTATGGATGCTGTTTATGAAATTGGACGTTTATTCAGAAATGAAGGTATGGATAGAACTCATAATCCTGAATTTACTACTATTGAAGTTTATAAAGCATTTAGTGATCTTGAAGGTATGATGGATTTAACTGAAGGTATTATTTCTAATGCTGCTATGGAAGTTAATGGAACTTATGAATTAGATTATAAAGGACATCATATTTCTTTAGCCCCAGGATTTAAACGTGTTTCTATGACAGAAGCTATTAAAGAAAAAACTGGTATTGATTTCAATGAACATATGTCATTTGAAGATGCTAAAAAATTAGCTGAAGAACATGGTATTGAAGTAGAAGCTCACTTTGGTTATGGACATATTATCAACGAATTCTTTGAAAAATATGTAGAAGAAACAATTGTTGAACCAACATTCGTATATGGTCATCCAATTGAAATCTCACCACTTGCTAAAAAGAATTTAGAAGATCCACGTTTCACACAACGTTTTGAATTATTTATCTGTGGAAACGAATATGCTAACGCATTTACTGAATTAAATGATCCAATCGATCAATATGAAAGATTTGCTGATCAATTAAAAGAAAAAGAATTAGGAAATGATGAAGCAAACGAAATGGATTTAGATTACGTAGAAGCTCTAGAATATGGTTTACCACCAACAGGTGGAATGGGTATGGGTATTGATAGATTAGTTATGTTATTAACTGGACAAGAATCTATTCAAGAAGTTATCTTATTCCCTCAAATGAAGCCAAGAAACAAATAAAACAACAATAAAATCAACGTTTTTTTGATTTTAAATTTGTGATTAACACATCAAAATAAGACACATCTATTGATGATAAATATACTTAAAATAGTACTTATTTAGGTATAAAAATCATTGATTAGATGTGTCTTTTCTTATTAAAAGTATATATTATAGCTAATTGGTTTTAATATGTTAAAAAGCATGAGTAGACAAATTTCTAGATAAAATATTATAATAGCAATATGAATGAAAGAAATTACACAATATTAAAATATTTAAAAGAGAACGGCGAATATGTGACTTCAGAAAATCTAAGTGCGATATGTAATGTAAGTACCAAAACAATATTAAAAGACATTAAATTAATAAATGAAGACATGAAATCAACAAAGAATTATATTGATGTCAAAACATCTCAAGGATTAAAATTAGTTATTAATAATGTTGATGAATTTATTAATTTATGTAATTCCTATCGCTCTTTACAAGATTCTTTTGTTTTTAGTGTTAATGAAAGAGAAGATTGGATTCAAAAATATTTGATAGAGTCTAATGATTGGGTTAAATCAGAAACATTATGTGAAATGCTATTTGTTTCTGCTTCTGTATTGTCGCAAAATCTAAAGGGAATTAGAAAATCACTGTCAAAATATGATTTAAAATTAGTACAAAAACCACATTATGGAATGAGAGTAGAAGGAAGAGAATTTAACAAGAGATTATGCTTAGCAGCAATATATATTTCTTATATTGATCAACGCGATGATTTTCCAGGAAATCAGTTTAATTCTAATGATTTGTTAATGATTCAAAATATTAGTCAAATTCTTGAAAATGTAATGGTCAAATATCAAATTTCAATGTCAGAAGTATCTGTTCAAAACTTTATTATTGTTATTTTTGTATCATTAAAAAGAATTAAACAAGGTATTTTATTGAAAGCTACAGAAGAAATGATTATTGATATTTCTCGTTGGACTGATAGTGTTGTTGCTGTAGAATTAGCAAAATAAATTCATAAACACTTAGGAATTGAGATGAGTGATCAAGAAATTGTGTCTCTTTCAATACATTTAGCATCAAAGAGAATTATTAGAAATTTTGATGAAAGTATTCATCGTATTATCAAAGATTTTGATGTTAATCAAATTGTAAATACTATGTTAGTTAATATTCAATCACAATGGCACATTGATTTTTCTAATGATAATGAATTAAGAGATTACTTACTTTTACATCTTATTCCATTAGAGGTTCGTTCAAGATATAATGTAGTTCTTCGTAATCCGCTTATTGATAAAATAAAACAACAAAATATATTGGCTTATCAATTAGCTGTTGCTGCATGTAGTCATCTTGTAGATTATCATGAAAATAATTTAAGTGATGAGGAAATAGGATATATCGCGTTACATTTAGAACTTGCTCTTCTTAGAAAGAAAATAAAAGATAAAAAGAACATTCTTGTAATGTGCGGTGTAGGAAGAGGAACATCAAGTACTTTAGCGTATCAGATAAAGGAAATGTACGGAAAATTTATAAATGAAATTCAAACGGTTGATTATATTGGAATTAAAAGTTATGATTTTGAAGATGTTGATTTTCTTATAACGAGCACACCGATAAAAAATAAGTTGCCTATACCAGTAATAGAAGTTAATTATTTTTTAAATAATAATGATAAAAAAAGAATACTCTCCTTTTTGGATGATCAAGATAGTTTTCATATGCAAGAAGTAATTAAGAGGAATTTAATAATAAAAAATATTAATGAAGAAACAAAGGAAGGAGTTCTTTCTTATATTATAAAAAATACTTTAGGAAATGAAAGTATTTCAAAAAATTTGATTGAAGAGGATTGTATAGGAAACTATGAATTAGAAAATATGCTCGCCATCTTATCTTGTTGTGTTGATGAACCAAAGACAAAAATTATTATAGGTATTTTATCAAAACCTATTTTATGGAATAAGAAAAAAGTACAACTTGTTATTATACCGCTTATTGGTAAAAATATAGGGATAAAAATCTTAGATTTATATAAGGAACTTTCTTATTTTGCGGATAATTCTAACTATATAAAAAGAATTATAAAAAAACAAAACCAAGAAGAAATTATTAAAATATTTAATGATATTGAATTGAAAATATAGAAAAAGAATTGGTAATTTATCAATTCTTTTTCCATATTTTGAAAAGTTCCACAATAAAATGGAATTTATATACATTGAGTTCTATAATAGAGGATTTATAATTACATATGAAAGATATAGATAGATCTACAGAAATAAATTCTTATATTTTTTAGAGAGAGAGGAAATAAAAATGAAAGATAAATTACAAAATGTTTTGTTATCAATAAGCTCAAAAGTCGAAACAAATAAATATCTTGGTTCGATTAAAGAAGCATTTACGATGTTTGTACCGTTTATTATTGTTGGTTCATTTGGTAGTATGTTAAATATATTAGTATCTGGAGCTAATGGCTTGGCACAATGGGTTCCATGGTTATCAAATTTATCTCCAGCATTTACAGCGATAAATTTTGTGACTATTTCTTGTATGTCATTACCAATTGCATTTTTAATTGGTTATAAACTTGCTGAAAAAGAAAACTTACCACAATTAGAAAGTGGGTTAATTGGATTATTAAGTTATTTAGCTGTATGTCCAAATACAATAAGTACAGTGGTCGAAGGTTTAAAAGATCCAGTTGTGGTCAATGGATTAGGTGCAGGTGTTATTGGAGCACAAGGACTATTTGTTTCAATGATTATGTCAATGGTTGCTGTAAAATTTTTTGGATTATTGACTAACATTGATGCTTTTAAAATTAAAATGCCAGATTCGGTTCCAACAGGAATTGCTCGTTCATTTAATATTTTAATCCCTATTTTCATTATTATTACTGCATTTTCAGTTGGGGGATGTTTATTTAATACATTCACTGGTAATTATTTAAATGTTTGGATTTACAATATTATTCAACTTCCGTTACAAGCGTTAGCAAATACAACAGGTGGTATTCTTGTTCTTGCATTAGTAAATCAATTATTCTGGTTTTTAGGTATTCATGGTGGTATGGTTATTGAAGGAGTTAGAGGTCCTTTATCTGCTGCTGGACTTGCAGAAAACATTTCTGCTGTACAAACTGGAGGAGTTGCAACAAATATTTTAACAAGAGGTTTTTGGACTAGTTTCGTTGTTGTTGGTGGAGGAGGAATTACTCTATCATTATTAATAGCAATTTTCATTTTTTCAAAACGTGAAGATCATAAATCTATTGCAAAATTTTCATTAATTCCTGGTATTTGTGGTATTAATGAACCAGTAGTTTTCGGTTTACCTTTAGTATTAAATCCAATCTTTGCAATTCCATTTATACTTAATTCAGTTATTGCAGCATTTATTGCTGTAGTTGCTACAAATATAGGATTTTTAACTTGTGGAGTACTTGATTGTCCACCAGGGTTACCAGTATTTGTAACAGGATTTATTAGCTATGGAATTCATGGAATTATTGTTCAAGCTATTATTTTAATTGTTACATTTATTATTTGGGTTCCATTTGTTTTGATGTCTAATAAACAAGCCAAACTTGAACAAAAATAAAATAGTTTGTTCTTTAAAAATTGTTTAATTAATGTAAAACGAAGAAGGAGTAAATGAAATATGAGTTTTCCAAAGAATTTTTTATGGGGTGGTGCTACTGCCGCTAATCAATATGAAGGTGGATGGCAGGAAGGTGGCAGAGGAATTGCTGTTCACGACTTAATAACTAATGGAACTAAGGATGAACCTAGACGTATTTTTTGTAAGAATGATCAAGGTGATGAAGTGACAATCCAAATGGGAGAATGCATTCCTTATGGATATGTTGGTTTCTTAAAAGAAGGGTATTATTACCCAAGCCATCAAGCTACAGATTTTTATCATCACTACAAGGAAGACATTGCTTTAATGGCAGAAATGGGATTTAAAACGTATCGTCTTTCGATATCGTGGACAAGAATATTTCCTAACGGTGATGATGAAACACCTAATGAGGAAGGACTACATTTTTATGATAATGTTATTGATGAATTAAAAAAGCATAATATAGAACCATTAGTAACAATTTTACATTTTGATATGCCTTTAAATTTAGCTACTAAATATGGTGGATGGATCAATCGTAAATTAATTGATTTTTATTTAAAATTTGCAAAAGTTCTTTTTGAAAGATGGAAAGATAAAGTTACTTATTGGATTACCGTTAATGAAATAAATGTATTGGGTGGTTATTGGACACTTGGATTAGCTTCGAATCATCGTAAAACTGGAGCTCATTCTAATCAAGGAGAAACACCATTAGAAGATGCGGGAATTAAGTTTCAATCAATTCATCATATGTTAGTTGCCAGCGCAATGGCAAATAAAATGGCAAGAGAGATTAATCCACATTTTATGTTAGGTACAATGTGTGCACTTTCTGGAATTTATCCTGCGACTTGTCATCCAGATGATGTATTTGGAGCATATGAATTCAGAAGAAAAGCATTGATGTTTAGTGATGTTACTTGTCGAGGATATTATCCTAATTATGCACAAGCTATTTTTGATGAATATAATTTTAAATTAAAGATGGAACCTGAGGATGAAAAATGGTTAAAAGAAAATACATCTGATTATCTTGCATTTTCGTATTATCGAACAACTGCATTTGATCGTTTTTCTCTTAATACGACAACTACTGGTGGACAACAAGCATCACCAAACCCATATTTAGAAAAAACACCTTGGGGATGGCCAATTGATCCAGAAGGATTAAGATTTGTTTTAAATGAATTATATGATCGTTATCAAAAACCATTATTTATAGTAGAAAATGGAATGGGAAATGATGATATATTAGAAAATAATGAAATTCACGATGACTATCGTATTTCTTACATTAGAAATCATATAAAAGAATTAAAAAAAGCAATAGAAATCGATAGAGTTGATGTACTTGGCTATACTCCATGGGGATGTATTGATATTGTTTCTGCTGGAACAGGAGAAATGAAAAAAAGATATGGTTTTGTATATGTTGATTTAGACGATTTAGGCAAAGGTAGCTTAAAAAGAATAAAAAAAGATTCTTTTTATTGGTATAAAAAAGTTATTACAACAAATGGTGAAGAATTAGACTAAGGTATATTTCCTTCCTTATAAAAATTTATATACCTTATGTTATTTTGAACTCATTTATCAATAATATAAAAGAAGAAAAAATAAAGCGATTGTGATTATATAAAAGCTGAAAGCAAAACCAATAAATAAGTTGGACATGAAAAAATTAAGAAGAGCACTAATAAACCTAGATAAATAGGAATTGTTGGTGCCTTTTAATTTGATGATTTATTAGTGAAAATGAATTTTTTAACTTTTGATAAGGGGATATAAAAGAAGTTGACGGTGGTAATAAGCGATATATAATTATTTTTGTAGAGTAGGTTCGAAAACTTAGAGAGAAATAAGTGATAATTTTGGTATAAAAAAAATGGGAATGATGTAATGCTATTTTAAAACAAAAGGCACACAAAAAAGTGCGCAAGAAAAAATAGAATTAAGTGCAATTTTACAAGGAACACTACGAACAAATAATGTTTCAACAAGAGAAAATTTATTAAGTCGTATGAAGGAAGTATGTCATAAAATTGCAGAATATATGTCACAAATAGGAATTGAAGGATTAAAAGGAATACCTAATAGTACAGCTATTGCATCAGAAGATTTTGCTATTATTGCTGAAAAATACCGACAGCTTATATGCTTTTAAATGCTGGATTTATGGATGAACGTGGCGATTATCCTTTACACCAACCTAATGTACAGTTTGATGAAAAAGTTTGTGTAATTGGTGCTGCATGTTTTTTTGAAAGGTATTTATTATGTGTTGTTTCGAAAAAATGTTTATAACCACTTTACAATCTTGCTAATATTAAATATAATATTAGCAAGATTGTAAAGTGAAGGGGCGATATTTATGAACAAAATTGATGGATATATAGATAGTGGTATTTTAATTGTTAAAAACGTAAAAAAAAGAGATGTTTCAAGACAAGCAATTTATGATTATATAAAAATAAATCATATGGAAAAAATTGGACCGGGAATGTATATCACCCAAGAAACTTTAGAAGATGAATCATATACTTTGTCATTACGTTGCCCTAGAGGAATCATCTCACATGATGATGCTTTATATTATTATGGTTTATTAGATCGTGAACCACTTGTTCATACAATGACGATTTACACTGGTTATAATCCTTCATCGTTAACTAATTCAGGATATAAAATTTATACTGTAAAAAAAGATTTATTAGATTTAGGAAAAACAACGGTAATTAATAATTTTGGACACACAGTCCCTATGTATGATTTAGAAAGAACGATATGTGATTTGGTAAGGAGTAGAAGTAATTTTGAAATTCAAGATTTTAATTCGGTGCTCAAAACATATGTTAGTAAAAAAGATAAAGATTTAAATAAATTGATGGAATATGCTAAAGCTTTTAGAATTGATAAAATAGTTCGACAATATATGGAGATACTTTTGTAATGTATCTATCATCAGCACAAATAAAAGGAAAAATAAAAAATATAGCTAAGCAGAATCATTCAGATCCAATTACTTTATTACGTATATACATGATGGAAAGATTTTTAGAGAGAATTGCTTTTTCAAAATATAGAGATTGTTTTATTGTAAAAGGAGGAATCCTTGTTACATCTATGATTGGTATTTCACTGCGTTCTACTATGGATATTGATACTACTATTAGAAATTTTAATTTGAATGAAGAAAAAATATATGAAATTATTACGGAAATAAAAGATATTAAATTAGAAGATAATATCGAATTTGAATTACTAGAAACATCAAATATCATGGATAATATGGATTATCCGGGGATACGTATACACATGAATGCTAGGCTAGAAAGATTAGTGATACCAATTAAAATTGATATTTCTACAGGAGATGTTATTACACCTAAGGAAATTGTGTACCATTATCCTCTTTTTCTTGAAAATAGAACAATTAATTTATGGTCATATAATTTAGAAACTATACTTGCTGAAAAATTACAAACAATTCTATCTAGAAGTATATTGAATACAAGAATGAGAGATTTTTATGATGTCACAATTTTATACAACCATTATAAAGATAGCATTGATTATAATAACTTAGTAAGAGCATTTGATAAAACTTGTGAAAAGAGAAATACGAAAAATTTATTATTAGAATATAATGTTATACTAGCAAATATTGCTACAGATGCAACAATACACAAATTATGGAAAAGTTATTGTAAGAAATATAACTATGCGAAGTCGATTCAGTTTACAGATAATATAGAGATTCTTTATAAAATAATTGAACAAATGAATAAAATTAAAATATATCAATCTTCTTAAAAATCTTTTTTTAAATCTATCTTGACATAAACCAAACTTTAGGGTTTACAATAAATGTAGGTTAATTTAGGGAGGATAAAAGGATGGAATATAGTAAAATTGATAAACTTAATGTCAATCCTTCATTATTAGGATTTGGCTGCATGCGTTTTCCTAAAAAGGAAGATGACACCATTGATGAAGTAGAAGCAGAAAGAATGTTAGATCATGCTATTGAAAGTGGTGTGACTTATATTGATACAGCTTATCCTTATCATGATGGCGAAAGCGAACCATTTGTAGGTAGAGTTTTAAAGAAATATAAAAGAGAAGATTTTTATCTTGCGACAAAATTACCAATGTTTAAAATTGATTCATTGGAACAAGCAAAAGAAATCTTTGAAGAACAAATGAAAAGACTTGATGTCTATTATGTTGATTTCTATTTATTACATGCTTTAAATAAAGATACATGGAAAAAAGTCATTGATTTAAATATCATTCCTTATTGTGAAGAATTAAAGAAACAAGGAAGAATTAAAAACTTTGGTTTTTCATTCCATGATGATTATGAAGTCTTTGAAGAAATCATTAATTATCGTGATTGGGATTTCTGCCAAATTCAATTAAATTACATTGATACAGATATCCAAGCAGGAATGAAAGGTTATAAACTTACAGAAGAAAAGAATGTACCATTAGTTATTATGGAACCTATTAAAGGCGGAGCTCTTGCTAGCCTTTCAGATGATATTGAACAAGTCTTTACTGACTATAATCCAAATGTCAGCATTTCAAGTTGGGCTTTACGTTTTGTGGCTTCACTTCCAAATGTGAAAGTTGTTTTAAGTGGTATGTCAACTTATGCTCAAGTAGAAGATAACTTAGCTACTTTTAAAGATTTTAAACCATTAGATCAAGATGAAAAAAAACTTGTAGAAAAAGTAGCTAATATGATTAAAGCTAAAACTAAAAATGGATGTACAGGATGTCGATATTGTATGCCTTGTCCATTTGGTATTGATATTCCAGGTAACTTCAAGTTATGGAATGAATATGGTATGTTAGGTCTTAAAGACACAGCTAAAAGACGTTATACAAATCTAGGAGATGCACAAGCTGAATTCTGTAAGAAATGTGGTAAATGTGAAAAACTTTGTCCACAATCTATTAAAATCAGAGAAGATTTACAACGTGTCGTTCAAGATATTAAAAATTTATAAAATGCAAGGTAAGCGAAAATCTTACCTTTTTTTTCACTGATTTATGGTATAATAGGGTATCTAAAGAAAAGAGGGATTATTGTGTTAGATAATAAACTTGGTATTAATAATTCAACTGATCTTGCGCGAGAAGAAGAAAGAATAAGTAAGAAAAAAGCAGTAGAGTTATTTGAAAATAATATTCTAGATATTTTGGAAGTAGGTAAGTTTTCTACTCTACAAACAATTCATAAATATCTATTTGAAGATATCTATGATTTTGCAGGAAAGTTAAGAAATGTAAATATTGCGAAAGGAAACTTTCGCTTTGCATCGATTATTTATATAGAAGAAGCGTTAAAAAATATAGATAAAATGCCGCAATCAAATTTTGATGAAATTATAGAAAAGTATGTTGAAATGAATGTTGCTCATCCTTTTAGAGAAGGTAATGGAAGAAGTACCCGTATTTGGTTAGATCATATTCTAAAAAATGAAATAGGAAAAGTGATTGATTGGAGTAAGGTAGATAAAGAAGATTATTTATTAGCTATGGAAAGAAGTCCTATAAAAGATCTAGAAATTAAATATCTTTTAAAGAATGCTTTGACAGATGAAATCAATAGTAGAGAAGTTTATATGAAAGGGATAGATCATAGTTATTACTATGAAGGCTATATTACTTTCAAAGCTCAAGATTTGTAGAAACAGTTGATACTGTTTCTTTTTTTACATAATTGAATATTATTTTGAATATATTTTATGTTAGATGATAATTAAATTTACAAAAATAATAGAATAGATATTTAAAATATGTAGGAATGAAAATATAAAATATGATGGAATGATTTCTTAAAATGTGAAGGAATAAAATCAAGAAATATGAAGAGATGAAAGTATGAAATCTGATGGAATACATAAATTAATATAAAAAATCGACCTATTCAATGAATAAGTCGATTCTAATCATTATTCTTCAACGCGTCCTTTATCTACATACATGTTTTGGAAATAATTTTTGTATTCACCAGAAATGATGTTTTCCCACCATTCTTTGTTATTTAAATACCAATCAATTGTTTGAGGAATACCTGTATCAAAAGTATATTTTGGTTTCCATCCTAATTCAGTTTCTAATTTAGTTGGATCGATTGCATATCTCATATCATGACCTTTTCTATCAGAAACAAATTTAATTAATGATTCAGGTTTACCTAAAGCTTTTAAGATTGTTTTTACAACTTCTAAGTTAGTTCTTTCGTTATGTCCACCAACATTATAAACTTCACCAACACGACCTTTTCTAATGATTAAGTCGATAGCTACACAGTGATCATAAACATGTAACCAATCACGTACGTTTTCACCTGTACCATATACTGGTAATTCTTCATCATTTAATGCTCTAGAAATAATTAATGGAATTAATTTTTCTGGGAAATGGTAAGGACCATAGTTATTTGAACATCTAGAAATAGTTACTGGTAATCCAAAAGTTCTATGATAAGCTAATACAAATAAGTCTGCAGAAGCTTTAGATGAACTATATGGACTAGATGTGTGTAATGGTGTTTCTTCAGTAAAGAATAAGTCTGGTCTATCTAATGGTAAATCACCATAAACTTCATCAGTAGATACTTGATGATATCTTTTAATACCAAATTCATTACATGCGTCTAATAAAGTAGTTGTTCCCATAACATTTGTTTTAACAAAGATTTCAGGATCTTCAATACTTCTATCTACATGTGATTCAGCTGCAAAGTTAACAACAACATCAAATTTTTCTTTTTTGAATAAATCAAAGATAAATTCTCTATCAGCGATATCACCTTTAACGAATTTATAATTTGATTTACCTTCAACTGGTTTACAAGTTTCTAAGTTACCTGCATAAGTTAATTTATCTAAGTTAACGATCATATCTTCTGGATATTTATTAACCATATAATGTACAAAGTTTCCACCAATGAAACCTGCACCACCTGTTACTAAAATTTTCATTTATTTATCTCCTTCATATACAAATTGATTATTTGAATTTTCTAAAGTGGGACCTATTTGATCTTTTTCACTTAAAACGGGTTCGATACCATTTAATAATGATCCCCAATCAACATTAGCTGTTGGGTCATCATAACGCATACCACCTTCAAATTCTTTATTATACACATTATCCACTTTATATCTAAACTCAACATCATCAGTTAAAGTTAAGAATCCATGGGCAAAACCTTGAGGGATAAAGAATTGACGATGATTTTCAGCACTTAATTCAACAGAAACCCACTCACCAAATGTTGGACTTCCTTTTCTGATATCTACCGCAACATCAATAACTTTTCCTTTAGTACAAGATACTAATTTAGATTGTGCATAAGGTGGATTTTGCCAATGTAAACCACGTAAAGTTCCTTTTTGTGCACTAAATGACATATTGTCTTGTACAAAATCAACGGTAATACCTAACTTTTCATATTTAGGTTTTGAATAAGTTTCTGTAAAATACCCACGGTGATCTCCAAAAACATCTGTTTCTACAATTAAAACACCTGGAATTTTTGTTTCAATAACTTTCATTTTCTATACTTCCTTTTTTTATTGATCTATAAATTTTCCGTCCATGACATCTTTTAAATACTTACCATATTGATTCTTTTTATAAAGTTCATAAGCAGTACTTAATTCATCTTTAGAAATCCATCCATTGTTATAGGCGATTTCTTCAAGACAAGCAATCTTTCTATTTTGATGTGTTTCTACAGTTTTCACAAAGTTTGTAGCATCGACTAAACTTTCATGAGTTCCTGTATCTAACCAAGTAAATCCTTGACCTAATAATTCAACATCTAAATTACCTTTATCCAGATAGATTTTATTTAAGTCTGTGATTTCTAATTCACCACGAGCTGATGGTTTAATTTGTTTAGCATATTCTACAACATGTTTATCATAGAAATAAAGACCAGTAACTGCATAATTTGATTTAGGATTTGCTGGTTTTTCTTCGATAGAAACAGCTTTCCCTTCTTCATCAAATTCAACGACACCAAATCTTTCAGGATCATCAACATAATATCCAAAAACAGTAGCACCATCTTCTTTATTTGCAGCTCTTCTTAAACGTTTTGATAAACCATGACCATGGAAGATATTATCTCCTAAAATCATGGCACAGGCTTCACCATCAATAAATTCTTCACCTAAAATAAAGGCTTGAGCTAATCCATCAGGAGATGGTTGCACTTTATATTGAAGTGAAATACCAAATTGATGTCCATCACCTAATAATTCTTTAAAACGAGGAGTATCATCAGGTGTAGAAATAATTAAAATATCTTTAATTCCTGCATCCATTAAAATACTCAAAGGATAATAAATCATTGGTTTGTCATAAATTGGTAATAATTGTTTACTTGTTACTTGTGTAAGAGGATAAAGTCTTGTACCTGATCCTCCGGCTAATACGATACCTTTCATAGAAGTACCTCCTTTTGTTTACTCTTAAACAATAAACCATGACGTAACGTAAGTGTCAATAAAAAATACAAAATTTATACATTTTATCAATAAAAAAGTAATCACATCTAAAGTATGACTACTTTTTACAAATAAATAAACCACAATCTTTGGTAATTTTAATGCCATTATTTTCATCAATAATTTTTTCAAGATAAGCTTGAAATTCTTTTAAACGATAACCTAAATATTCTTTTTGATTCCCATGACAACTCATTATATAATTCATCAAGGCTTTGGCATCATCCACAATTAAATAATCATCATATCTTTTTAATTCAATATGTTTAAAATAGGGACTTAGAAGATTTTTTCCGCTTTCTAAACCAAAACGATCTACAAGATTATTTTTAGATAATTGGATTCGTGAATCAAACTCTTTAACAAGCATTATAATTTCTTTCATATGATTTTTACCATAAGTCGTACAATAGAAAGTCCCATAATCCTTAAGAACACGAGAAATTTCTGATAGACCAAGATTCAAATCTTTAAGATAAAATAAAACATGATTTGCAATAACCGTATCAAAAAAACAATTTTTAAAAGGAATATTTTGTCCATCTAAAACAATATAATTATACTCATTACCAAGTTTCTTTCTTGTATCTTCTAACATACCTTCACTTATATCGGATAAAAAGATTTCACGATTTCTTAAATTATAAGAGTTATACTCCCATAGCTTTCCATTACCACAGCCAATTTCTAAAAGTTGATAAACATGAGAAAAGTCTATTTGGTGAAATAACCATTCGAACCAACTTTCTTTATTGATAGAAAAATGATCATGCAGATAAATGCGGGATGATAAATTTTGACTATTAAAATATTGTTGAATGATGTTTTCATCATTATTGGTTAAATTAATAAGTTCAATGATTTTTTCCCAAGATATCTGCTCATGCTCTAAAATCTTTTCAGTGCTTTTAATCGTTGTTTTTAGATTATTAAGATGATTCATTTTTTGATTGATCAACGATGTTTGGAGCTTTAAAGATTCTTTAAAGCTCTCTTTATCATTATCAATAATAAGAGGATAGATTTCTTCTAATGAAAAACCGAGTTCTTTTAAAGCAAGAATCTTTTGTAGTGTGATTAAATCTTTATTACAATATTGACGATAGCCGTTTTCTAAAATATAGGATGGCTTTAAAAGACCTATTTTATCATAATATCGAATTGTTCTTAAAGTGACACCTGCCATTTTCGCAAATTGTCCAGTTGTATAATATTTTTCCATATTTCTATTATAAAAGATAAAAAGAAAAGATGATAGTAGGAAATATGTAAAAATATTTCTGGGAAAATTGAAGAAATAGTGGGAAAATCGTTGCATTTTTTGGGATAAAAAAATATATAATACTATGTAGAATAACACTAATAAAGAAATCGGTCATTCACAAATTATAATCCTCTCAAGGAGGATTAAATATGATAGGAGAAAGAATACAGTATTTAAGATTGGAAAAAGAAATGACACAAAAGGAGCTGGCAAAGGAGTTAAAAGTATCATTAAAAACAATCCAATTTTATGAACAAAACAGAAATACCCCAGAAACTTACATGATTGTTGCACTAGCTAAATATTTTAATGTTTCAAGTGATTATATTTTAGGTCTTATCAATACACCTATACCATTAGATGAAAGAGAGGCAGCTACTAAAGATCATACTTACATGCCAAAAGAGTTTATGAAAAACAAAGAAACAAGAAAGGCTTATAAGACGATTGTAGAGTATGTGAAATTAGTACATAGCATGAAATGACATATAAAATAGCTTTACTAGATGATGAAATTGATTTTTTAAAGAAATTGAGTTCATGTTTTCAAGATTACCCACAAATAGAAACGGATTATTTTATAGATCCAAATGAATTAATTAAACAGATTAGAAAATATGATTGTGTTTATGTTGATTATGAAATGGATCAAATGACAGCATTTGATTTTTTTGAACAGACTAAACAAATGAAATATTTGAAAATTATTATTACTAAATACGATCATGTTGTTTATAAAAGTTTTGATTATAATATTTTTGATTTTGTAAGAAAGAATAATTTAAAAGAAGATATGTCTAATAAGGTAGGACGTTTATTAAAAAGGCTAGAAGAAGATCATCGTTGCTTGATTGTCAGTAGTTTTAATCAAATTTTGACGCTTCCTTATGAAACCATTCAATATATACATACAGAGAAAAACTACGTTATTATTCATAGTAATAAGGAATATAAGGTTCGTTCAACATTTAAGGATATTGAAAAGAAGATAAAGAATAATACATTTATTACTATTTCTTATGGAATATTAGTTAACATGCACTATATTAAACACATAAATCTTAAAGAAATGTATATTATATTAGCTGACAATACACAGTTATCTTTAAGTTATAAATATAAAACAAAGGTAAAAAATGCTTATCAGGAGTATAAAATACAATGATTCTTTTATTGGATACTTTATATGCTTTTTTTGAAAGTGTTATTTATGTGATGTATTTAAATATTTTTTTAAAGAATAATCAAGATATGAGAATAAGAAATAGCTTACTTGTTCTCATATTATTTGTGAGTGCATTTGTTTTTAATCATTCTTTTTTGTATTTTAAAATTCTTTTTACAATTATAGTAAGTAGTATTTATACAAGACATTTTTATAAGGGAAGATTTCGTAGTTTATTTGTTAAGGTTTTATGGATAAATTTTAATTTGTTTTTTATTAATGAACTTTGTATCTTTTTAATGAATCATGAACCCTTGAAGTATAGTGAATATTGTAATAATCATTATTTTGGTTATTTAATAGGGTTTATGGTATTTGTCATATTATTAATTGAATATTTATATTTGAAAAAGTATTTAGATAAAGAGTTTCAATTGAGCAGCTATATGTGGCATTTTATTGCGACAGTATTGGTTGGAATTATTTTTTTAGATATCTTCATCTTTAATGATTATGTGAAAAATGAATTGAATGCGATACTTGTTACATATGTTTTTTTTATATCGTTTCTGGTTATTATATTAATTTATGTTGTATGTATAGAAATGACACATTTTTATCAAAATTTGATGAATGAAAAAATTCATATTCAAGCATTACAATATGAAGAAACTTTAGTGGATGTTATTTGTCAAAAAATGCAAGAGTATAATAAAATCGTTCATGATTATAGAAAATTAATCAATGCTGTTAAAGAGCATAAGAGCAATGAAGAATTAGGAAAGATAATAGAGTCAATATCAGATGAACTTCCTAAGGAAGTCATTCATACAAATCATATAGCGGTAAATTATGCAATGAATCAATATATGGAACTCTCTAAAGAAAAACAAGTAGATTTCTATGGGACATATCCTCAAAATATGAAGATAGGAATGACATCTTATGACCTGTTAATTATTTTAGAAAGCTTATTAGAAAATGCTTTTTATATTAGTTTTAAAACAAATCAAAAATCGATCCATTACAAAATAGAAAATGAGGAATATCATATTATTATAAAGATTGAAAATAACTGCACAAATAATTTTAAATGGGATAGTGAATGTTTAAAAAGGCTTGAGATTATCAAGAGAATTTGTCAAAAATATGATGGTAAACTTTTCTTGAAAAAAGAACCCCAAAAATATATCCAAGGTTGCTATTTACAATATGATGAAGATTTGCTATAAAATGTCGATTGTGCTATGATAATCAAGAATTAACCGAGTATATGGAGGATAATTATGAAACAAAATAAATTTATGAAGTTCATGACATCTCGAGCACTTATTTTGACATTACAAGTTGTTGCATCAGGTGTATTTTTATATTTTGTCTATTTAACACAATTATTACCTGTTAAATACTTTGCACTTTTGATGGCTGTTTTAGTTGTTTTAATTGCTATTTTTTGGGGAATTATTCAATCAGGTAAGAAAAAAGAACAAGAAAATAAACATAGTAAAAGAATTATTATTTCTAAGGTATTAAGTTTACTTGTTTCTATTGTATTAATCATTGGTTCTACATTTGCGGCAAGAGGGAATACGTTTTTAAATAATGTTCAAACAACAACGCAAAAATACGCAATCAATGTTATTGTTTTAAAAGATGGTAAATATGGAAGTGCCGCTTTAAAAGATCTTAAAGGGAAAAGATTTGGTAGATCTTATGAAAAAGAAAAATCAACTTTAAATAAAGCATTAGCACAAATGGAAGATACGATCGATACACAAAAATATACAAATTTTGATACGTATTCACAATTATCAGATGCTTTATATACAGGTAAAGTCGATGTTATTGTTGTAGGTGAACAATATAAATCGATGTTAGAAGTTAATCATGAAGGTTTTGATGATGAAACACGTATTGTTAAAACTTATGAATTTGAAAAGAAAGCAAAAGCTGTTACCACAGCAGTTACAGATGTAACAGAAAAACCATTTACTATTTATATTACAGGAATTGATACTTATGGAAGTGTTTCAACTGTATCGAGAACAGATGTTAACTTGTTAGTTACAGTCAATCCAAAAACAAAACAAATTTTAATGACAAGTATTCCAAGAGATTGTCAAATCAATCTTCATAAAAATGGAAAAATGGATAAATTAACACATACGGGAATTTATGGTGTTGAAGAAACAATTTCTACAATCGAAGACTTCTTGGATTTAAAAATAAACTATTATGCAAGAACAAATTTTGCAGGAATTACAAATATTATCGATGCTCTTGGTGGTGTAACAGTTGACTCTGATCGTGAATTTACAACATTACATGGTAACTACCATATCGTAAAAGGAAAACAGGAAATGGATGGAGACAAGGCATTATGCTTCGTTCGTGAAAGAAAATCATTTGCGGCTGGAGATTTTGTCAGAGGACAACATCAACAAGCTTTATTAAAAGCAATGTTAGAAAAAGCAATGTCACCAAAAATCATTACTAATTTCCAAAATATTCTTTCAGCAATTGAAGGATGTTTTGAAACAAATATGTCATCAAAAGAAATTAAATCATTAATTAATATGCAATTAGATGATAATGCTGAATGGGAATTATTTAACGTTCAAATAGATGGTGATGGGTATACCACAGAAGATACATATTCTATGCATGGTGCTGCATGTTATGTTATGAAACCATATCAAAGTAAGGTAAAAAGAATTAAAAAATTAATTGATCGTGTAGAAGAAGGAGACAAGCTATCTAAAAAAGATGTTAAAGGATTAGATGGTGGAGAATAAAAAATAAAAGACAACTATTCACATAAATTAAAATTTATGTTGAGTAGCTAACATTGGTAATTTCAAGAGAATCAAAAAAATTTTTCGGTTAGTTACAACTATGATAAAAATGGTCTTTCACTAAAAAACTGTTACGAAGTTTAATTCGTAACAGTTTTTTTATGTGTGCCGGGCATGGTGCTTATTCAGTTGGAGATAAACCAACCACAGGTAGTTACCGCCAAGTGTAATGAACCACAAGTCGTTGTCAGTGATGGCAAGGATGGAGGAAGTGGTGTAGTGATTCTTTTGAGCGTACGAACAGAAATTTGATATAAGGCTAAATGGTGGATGAGATTGCACTACAAATCGAAGTCCAAAAGGTAAACGTAAAACCAAGACAGTAAATCAAGACGTTGTGAAAGAAAAAGGATTAGTGAATTATTCCGGGAGGTCTTGTGGACAACGAATTCCAGTAAACTTTAAAAACAGTAATGGTACCGTTGGTCGAAAAAGGTTTGTCACAAGAAGTCAGCTGAGGTCATAGTAGGTAGGACACACAACACTGAAGGACCTAATGTTTATATGATGTTTACTTATCATAAGCAATGTTTGAACAGTTCGAAATCGAGGATAGTCTTATAATTGAAAATCGTAATTCCATGAAGATGAAGATAGAGGGAATGATTTCAAATATATTTACGAGTGAAGGGAGCAACAACATGAGATTAATTGAAGTGATATTAGATGACGAAAGTCTAAATGAAGCAGTCAAGAGGGTCAAGAGCAATAAGGGTGTAGCTGGAGTTGATAAAATGACCGTTTATGAAATTGATATATATTTCCAAAACAATAAAGAAAGAATCAAAAAGGAAATATTGGAAAAGAAATATAGACCTCAACCGGGCAAAAGAGTTTATATACCAAAATCAAACGGAAAGAAAAGGCTACTAGTGTAATCTGCTAATTAAACACATTAAAAAATATAATACCGCAAAATAAAATAATAAACAGATGGAATATATGCAAACTCAATTGCAGGATATGATCAAATGAGTATGAAAGAATTTATAGACCTGTTTATGAGTGGGCTTGGGAAAAAGACAAAAAATAAAAGCCCTTTAAGGGCTAGCCAGTAAAGGCACTACAGCTGTTAGGCTTCAGCAAGTGAAGACTTTGTCAACAACGTGCTCTTCTAGGGCGAGTGCATACCACGTCTTTTAGGTGCGGTTATGATATAAAATAAATACCTAAAGCAATAAGAATACTTGCAATTATATCGGTTAAATAATGTTCACCTGTAAGTAAACGGGTAATTGTAATGGTAAAGGCTAAAGCAAATAATAATAATCCCATATTTGGTCCAGTTTTAATAACGGTAAGTGCAATAGAGAGAGTGAGACTGGCATGAATGCTTGGAAAAGAATGTCCGCTTTGTCTTTTATCACCGATAGGTTTAATTGAATATTTTTCATAAGGGCGAGGCCTATTAATAAAAATTCTTAATAAAGCCGTGCATATTAAAACCATCATAGGTTTACTAAATAAGTAAAAGAAACCGTTAGGGGATTCTATAACAATCTTTAATAAAAATAATGAATAAAAAATAGCAACCATCCATGGACAAAAGAGCGATGAAAAATGAACGCAAGATTTTATAAAAGGATGCTTATAAATAAAATTATTAATTCCCACATAGAAATGTTTCATCGTATGCCCTCCTATTATTTATATATGGACATTATACTATAAATGATAAAAGATAGAAATAATAAAAAGAATACTGTATAATCAATTTATATAAGGGGTGTTTATATGAATAGAAAAATTATGCCGTTTATGTTATTTATTATCGAAGTAATTATGTATTATTTTATATGTTTATATTTTCATATGGATATAGATTTAATTGTAGGATCAGGTATTCTTTATTTTTTATTTTTGTTTATATATGGACATTATTCACTAAGTACTTGTTTAATATGGGATGAAATTAGAGCACTTGTTAAATCAAGTTTTTGTTTTTATATAGCTTTACTTGTACTTGTACCTCGTTCCACAGGATATGATCGGAGAATGCATTTAACGATTATGGTTGGTGCTATGTTTTTTATTTGTTTGCTTGCAGATCGTTATATAAGAATTGCTTTTAGAGACCAATTTGCAAGAAAAACGTTGGTTATTGGCACAGGATATGAAGCAGCCCGTCTTGGTAAGATTTCTAATAATAATCGTTTTGCACTTACGAAAGTAGAAGGGTATGTTGATGCGAATTGGACAAATCAACTTTATGATTTTAAACAAGAGAATATTATAAAAAATAGTTTTCTTTATAGTTACGAAGAATTGGATGAGGCAATAGAAAAATTAAAAATTGAACAAATTATTGTAGCGCTACCTGAAGCCAATGAACAAGTAATTGATAAGGTTATGTCAGATATTTATGGAAAAGTAGAAACAATAAAATACCTACCAGATGTTAATGGAACGATGACTTTTTCATCGGAAGTACAAGATTTTGATGGACAGTTACTTATTGCGACAGCCAATAGTGAAATGTCGGCACTCGCAAATATTCTAAAAAGGTTAATTGATATTTGTGCAGGTGTTGCGGGGTGCTTGACTTTATTACCTCTCATGGCTTTTGTAAAGTATAAATATGTAAAAAGTGGTGATTTTGATAATATTATGTTTAGTCAAAATCGTATTGGTAAAAATGGAAAAATGATTAAAATTTATAAATTTAGATCAATGGTACCAAATGCTGAAAAGATTCTTGAGGATTTAATGAAAAAAGATCCAAAAATTAAAGAAGAATATCTTACAAATAAAAAACTTGTTAATGACCCAAGAATTACCCCGGTTGGAAAATTTTTAAGAAAAACATCTTTAGATGAATGGCCACAGTTTATCAATGTTTTAAAAGGAGAAATGTCGCTTATTGGCCCACGTCCTTATTTACCAAGAGAAAAAGAAGATATGGGACAATATTATAGTTCAATTATTAAATGTAAACCGGGGGTAACAGGAATGTGGCAAGCCAATGGTAGAAGTGACGTAGGCTTTGATTATCGTTGTAAGCTAGATGATTACTATTATCATAATTGGTCTGTGTGGTTAGATTTTACGATTTTATATAAGACAATAAAAAGTGTAGTTTATGGGAAAGGATCGTTATAGGAGAAAATTATGAACCCTAAATTAAAAAGAATATTACGTTATATTGCGATTTTTATGACAATTGTTTGGATGATTGTTATCTTTAGATTCTCTATGGATGATGGAAATTCCTCACATGAATTATCAGATTCATGTGTCAAATTAATCAATCATTTAATTTATCAGTTTACGGGAAAAGATTTAATGATGACAATTGCTCCCGAACATTATTCAATGATTGAACTTTTTTTAAGAAAGTGTGCACATATGTCTATTTATTTTGTGCTCGCAATTAATATTATGATTGTATTATTTACTTTTAACATGAAGATGATTTTAAGAATGACTATTGCTGTTATAGTAAGCTTTGGTTATGCTCTTACTGATGAATTTCATCAAACTTTTGTAGCGGGAAGGTCAGGTGCTTTTACGGATTGCTTGATTGATACTTCAGGCGCTATCTTTGGTGTAATAGCTGCCCTTATTCTTTATTGTGTCTTATATACAATTATGACAAAGTATCAAAAGAAAAAAGGTATTGTTCAATCAGAATACGATCAAAAAATAGACTTATCAAATAATAAACATATCGCAAAATAAATAATTTTTTATAAGACATGGCAACATGTCTTTTTTTAATGGTTTCCTTTTGGTAACTATACCACAATATTGTGCGTACTTTTCATATTACAAAATAAAATTATAATAAAAAACGAATTGGAGGTATGAAAATGAATGCACAAGAATGTTTACATATATTGAGAGAAATCAAAGATGTTTCATTTGCGACAGTAGATGAAAAAGGATTTCCTCAAGTACGTATTATAGATGTCATGCTTATAGAAACTAATAAACTTTATTTTTGCAGTGCAAGAGGTAAAGATTTTTATAAACAATTAAAAATAAATAATCATGTTGCTCTTTGTGCGATGACAAAGAATTATCAAATGATTCGTTATAGTGGTAAAGCACAACGCTTAGATAATCAAAAATATTGGATTGATCGTATTTTTAAGGAAAATCCATCAATGAATCATGTTTATCCAAATGAAAGTAGGTATATTTTAGAAGCCTTTTGTATAGAAAAAGGACAATTAGAATACTTTGATTTAAGTCAAGAACCAATTGAAAGAGAATATTTTTCTATTAATCAAGAAGTAAAAAGAAAAGGGTATATGATTACAGATCAATGTATTCAATGTGGAAGGTGTGAAAAACTTTGTCCACAACAATGTATCCATGATTATAAAATTAAACCAAATCATTGTTTACATTGTGGTTTATGCTATGAAGAATGCCCTGTACAAGCTATTAAGGAGGATGTTTATGAAAGAGATAATAAGTCTATTTATTAAAAGAAAAGAATTCTTTTTCAATTTATTAATACAACATATCGAAATTTCATTTATTTCTATTATTCTTGCTATTTTTATTGGTGGAATAATTGGAATAGTGATTGCTGAAAATAAAAAATCAGCTAAACCAACTTTAAATATTATTAATTTTCTTTATACAATTCCCTCTATTTCTATGCTTGGTTTTCTTATTCCATTTTCAGGAGTAGGAAATACAACAGCTATTATTGCTTTAGTCATTTATGCTCTTTTACCAATGGTTAGAAATACTTATACAGGAATTAGTCAAGTTGATAATAATATGATTGAAACAGCTAAAGCGATGGGGAGTACGAGAAATCAAATCTTATGGAAAATTAAAATTCCTCTTGCTATGCCCGTCATTCTATCAGGTATTAAAAGTATGATCACGATGACAATTGCCTTAACAGGGATTGCTTCCTTTATTGGTGCTGGTGGTTTAGGGGTTGCTATCTATCGTGGGATTACAACCAATAATAGTGCGATGACTTTTATTGGAAGTTTATTGATTGCTATTTTAGCTGTAGTCGTTGAATTTATTTTTAATGTTTTAGAAAAATATGTTAATAAAAGAAAAAGAATACAAAAAAAATACTCACTTATTTTTATCGTACTTATTCTTTGCTTATTCGCAGGAATGATTCCGCAAAAGAAAGATACTTTAAAAATTGCGACAAAACCAATGACAGAACAATATATTTTAGGAGAAATGCTTACTTTATATATTGAACAAGAAACCAATCTTCAAGTAGAAGTGACACAAGGTGTTGGTGGAGGAACTTCTAATATTGAACCAGCTTTAGAAAAAGGTGAATTTGATATGTATCCTGAATATACTGGAACAGGATGGAATATGGTTCTTAAAAATGAGGGTAATTATGATGAAAGTATGTTTAAAAAGTTACAAAAAGGATATCAAAGAAAAGGGTTAGAATGGCAGGGTATGTATGGTTTTAATAATACCTATGGTCTTGCAGTAAGAAAAGAAATTGCCGATCAATATCAACTCAAAACCTACTCAGATTTAAAAAATATTTCTAATCAGCTGATTTTTGGGGCAGAGTATGATTTCTTTGAAAGAGAAGATGGTTATGATGCTTTATGTAAAACATATAATTTAAATTTTAAAGAAACTATGGATATGGATATTGGTTTAAAATATCAAGCTTTAAATCAAGGTAAAGTAGATGTTATGACAATCTTTACGACAGATGGACAATTATCAAATGATCAAATTGTTGTATTAGAAGATGATCAACATTTTTATCCATCTTATATGTGTGGAAATGTTGTTCGAAGTGATGTTTTAAAAAAACATCCTGAATTAAAGAAAGTTTTGAAGAAACTATCATATAAAATCAATGATCTACAAATGGCAAAGCTGAATGATCTTGTGGAAAGTAAAGGAAAAGAACCTAAGGAAGTTGCAAAAAGTTATTTAAAGAAATTAAAATTATTGAAGGAGTAAGCTATGGAACCTATTATTGAATTTAAAGATATAAAAAAAGACTATGATAAAAATGTTGTAATACCAAATCTTAATTTATCAATTAATAAAGGTGAATTTATTACAATCATAGGGACTTCAGGAAGTGGAAAAACAACAGTTTTAAAAATGATGAATGGTCTTATAGAACCGACAAGTGGAATGATTCAAATTCATGGTAAAGACATAAAGAAACAAAATCTTATTCAATTAAGAAGAAAAATGGGATATGTAATCCAAGGAAGTATGTTATTTCCTCATTTAACAGTGAAGCAAAATATTGCATATGTTCCTCAATTAGAAAAGAAGAAAGTAGATCATCAACTTATAGAAGAATGGTTACAAAAAGTTCAACTTGATCCTTCTTTAAAAGATAAATATCCTAGTGAACTTTCAGGTGGACAACAACAAAGAGTCGCTATAGCTAGAGGGCTAATTCATCAACCAGATATTCTTTTAATGGATGAACCTTTTGGAGCCGTAGATGAAATTACAAGAAGACAGTTACAAGATGAAATCTTAAAAATCTATCAACAAACCAAAACAACGATTTTATTTGTTACGCACGATATACAAGAAGCACTTAAACTTGGAACACGGGTTTTGATTATGGATCAAGGAATTATTCAACAATTTGATACACCCGAACATATTGTAAAAGCCCCTGCAAATGATTATGTAAAAAGACTCGTCTTACATAATGAGTCTTAACGGTTGTAGCTGTCTTTATAATTTTGTCCCCAAGTAGACATTGCATCTAAAATCGGTTTGAGGCTATAACCTAAATCGGTTAAAGAATATTCAACACGAGGGGGTACTTCTGGATAAACTGTACGGGTAAGTAAACCATTTTCTTCCATTTGACGAAGCTGAGAAGTTAATACTTTTTGGCTGACATGACCAAGAGATTTCTTTAATTCACCAAAACGTTTAGTACCAGGAAGAAGATCGCGTAAAATAAGGACCTTCCATTTATCACTAATAAGTGTCAAAGTTGTTTCAACAGGACAAGCAGGTAATTCTTGTTTTTCCATAATAATCTCCTTTAGTATCCTTTAGATACTTAGTATAATATATATACTATTATAAATGAAAAGAAAGAGGCATGCAAGATATGAATTATTAAAAAAAACTCGTAGAAGAATTTCATTCTACTGTTGTAGCTACCATAGATCATAAAAGTTTACCACAAACAAGAGCAATCGATATGATGCTTTATGATGAAAAAGGCATTTATTTTCTTACAGCTAAAGGAAAAGATTTTTATCAACAACTTATCAATCAACACTATATTTCTTTAACGGCTTTAAAGAATAAAAAAGCAATCTCTTTAAAAGGAAAAGTGAAATGTGTACATCATTACTATTTAGATAAAATATTTCAAAAAAATATCTATATGCAAGAAATCTATCCTAAAAATACAAGAGATATTTTAGAAGTCTTTTGTTTATATGAAGCTAAAGGTGAGTACTTTGATATTACTAATCCAAGTTCAATTATCAAAGAAACATTTACGATTGGAAACATAGAAAATAAAGAGGGTTATCTAATTAAAGAAAGTTGTATAGGCTGTGCGAAGTGTTTAGAAGTATGTCCACAACAATGTATTGTTTTAAAAGAAAAAGCAGAAATCCAACAAAACCATTGTTTAAATTGTGGAAGATGTGTTTCTATTTGTCCAGTACAAGCAATAGAAAGGGTGAGATAAATGAATCAAAGAGAAAGAAGAATTTACTTAATTAATACTTTACTTAATGAACATAGTGAGTATCAATCGATTGATATTCCTGAAGATAAAGATTCACAAAAACTTTTATTAAGAGATTTAATGAATATACGTGAACCAAAAAGAATAAACAAAGAATTTTATCAAATTCAAGATGAATATTTACAAGAAGAAACAAAAGAAAAAGGAATTGTCGATTGTGATGAGTTAGTCCCCTTACAAGATCATCTTTATCTTTTTCAAGGTGATATCACAACTTTAAAATGTGATGCCATTGTTAATGCGGCCAATAATCAAATGACAGGATGCTATATTCCACATCATCGCTGTATTGATAACTGTATTCACAGCTATGCCGGAATGCAACTACGCTATGCGTGTCATCAAATAATGGAAAAACAGGGTAAAAAAGAAGAAACAGGAAAAGCAAAGATTACGAAAGGCTACAATTTACCTTGTCGTTATATTTTACATACAGTGGGTCCTATTATTTATTATAAAGTTACAAATAAAGAAAAAGAACAACTTGCTTCTTGTTATCGAAGTTGTTTAGAACTTGCGGATGCCTATCATTTAGAAAGTGTCGCTTTTTGTTGTATTTCTACGGGAGAATTCCATTTTCCTAAAGAATTGGCGGCAAAGATTGCTGTTGAAACTGTTAAAGAGTATTTAAAGAAAGAAACAAGTATAAAGAAGGTGATTTTTAATGTTTTCAACGATGAAGACCGAGACATCTATCAAAGATATTTGCGCTAAAATTCAAGAAGCGGATGCTATTGTTATTGGCGCTGGTGCAGGACTTTCTACAGCAGCAGGATATGAATATGGAGGTAAAAGATTTAAAAAATATTTTAGTGATTTTGAAGAAAAATATGGAATACATGATATGTATTCTGGTGGATTTTATCCTTATGATACCTTAGAAGAATACTGGGCTTGGTGGTCAAGACAAATTTATTATAATCGCTATGTTGATCATTTAGAACTTTATCAAAAGCTCTATCAACTTGTACAAGATAAAGATTATTTCATTTTAACAACTAATGTTGATCATTGTTTTCAAAAAACTGGTTTCGAGAAACAGAGATTATTTTATACACAAGGGGATTATGGCTTGTTCCAATGTTCATCACCTTGTCATAATCAAACCTATGATAATCAAAAAATAGTTAAAGAAATGGTTAAAAAACAAAAAGAGATGAAAATACCAACTTCTTTAGTTCCTCATTGTCCTCGTTGTGGAAAACCAATGACAATGAATTTAAGGTGTGATGATACTTTTGTCGAAGATGAAGGATGGCATCAAGCCTATCTTCGTTATCAAGATTTTATAAGAAGACATCAAGATTTAAAAATAGTTTATCTTGAATTAGGGGTTGGACAAAATACACCAGGTATTATTAAATATTCTTTCTTTCGTTTTGTTGAAAGAAATAAAAAAGCAACTTATATTTGTATCAATAAAGATGCTTATTGTCCTCGTTCTATTGAAAAAAGAGCATATTGTATCAATGAGGATATAAAGGATATTATTGGTAAATTATATCAAATTCAATGTACAAATTATTAATTAAAAAAACAGTTTGAAATAGATACTTATCTCAAACTGTTTTTTAATATAAATTATTCAATTGAAAGAAAGTTTCAATGGTGTAGTTGGTTCTTTGGTACCATGGGAAATTCTCTTTTTAAAAGGAATGACCTTAAAACCAGGACAAAGATACATAAAAGGGGAATAACGTAATTCATGGCTAAGTATGGAAATAACTGTTTTTTGGTCTAGAGATGTATAAACATCAAAAACAAGATCAAAATCTAAAGGATGAATATTTTTTAATTGAATGCGAGAATCTTTATGATTTTTAATCATTAATTTAAAAATATGATAATTACCTGCGGTAATACATAACTTCATGAAAACACCTCCTTTTATAGTTTGAACAAAACGAAGAATAATATGATTAGAAATAGACAATTTTTATAATAAAAATTATAATAGAAGAAACGGGGAGCTTTTGCTGAGAGTAAGGACAGACTTAGACCCATAACCTGATTTGGATAATGCCAACGTAGGAAAATAAACGTTAACAGAGTTCATCAGGACTCTCTTTTTATTTCCTTGGAAATAAAAAGAGGAATACAAAGAAAGAAGGATGAATAATGAAGTTAGATAAAAAAGATTTATTGTTATATGGTGTAACTGATTCACATTATTTAAATGGAAGAAAACTTTGTGAATTAGTAGAAGAAGCGATTCTTGGTGGTGTGACGATGATACAAATAAGAGAAAAAGAAATGTCACATGAAGAATTTAAGCAAGAAGCTTTAGAAGTACAAGAAGTATGTCAAAAATATCATGTACCTTTATTAATTAATGATGATGTAAAGTTATGTAAAGAAATTGATGCAGATGGTGTTCATATTGGACAAGATGATTTAGATTTAAAAGAAACAAGAAAACTTTTAGGTGAAGATAAAATCATTGGTGTTTCTGCCCATAATATGAAAGAAGCAAAGAAAGCTTATGAAGATGGTGCAGATTATTTAGGTGTAGGTGCTATTTTTTCAACACAAACAAAAAATGATGCACAAGATGTTTCGATGAAAACATTAAATGAAATTTGTCAAAAAGTTGATATTCCTGTAGTTGCCATAGGTGGAATCAATCAAGTTAATGTTTTAGAATTTATGGGAATTGATCTTGATGGTGTAGCGATTGTTTCAAGTATCTTTGGAAGTGAAGATATTCAAAAAGCAAGCAGCCAATTAAAAGATAAAATTCAAAGAATTGTTTCTAATAAAATGCCAACATGTCTTACTATTGCTGGAAGTGATAGTAGTGGTGGCGCAGGAATTCAAGCGGATTTAAAAACAATGCTTGCAAATCGTGTTTATGCTATGTCTGTTATTGCTGCATTAACGGCTCAAAATACAACAGGAGTCGACGCGATTTATGATGTGGGTGCTTCTTTTGTCGCAAGTCAAATGGATAGTGTATTTACAGATATTTATCCAATGGCTGTTAAAATTGGTATGGTTTCACAAAAAGAAGTTATTTTAGCGATTAGTGAAAAATTAAAACAATATCATGCACGAAACATTGTTGTTGATCCTGTGATGGTGGCAACAAGTGGTGCCAAACTTATTAGTGATGAAGCTATTGATACTTTAAAAGAAAATCTTTTCCCACTAGCAACTGTCTTAACACCAAATATTCCAGAAGCAGAAGTATTATCAGGTTTAAAAATTAATAACGAAAAAGAAATGTTAGAAGCAGCTAAATATATTGGAGATCATTATCATTGTGCTGTATTGCTTAAAGGTGGGCATCAAATCAATGATGCCAATGATTTACTTTATAAAGAAGAAAAATACCAATGGTTTAAAGGAAAACGCATTAATAACAATAATACCCATGGAACAGGATGTACTTTATCAAGTGCGATTGCCTCTTATCTAGCTAGAGGTGAAAACCTTGAAAATGCAGTAAAAAAAGCTAAAGATTATATTTCAGGAGCACTTGCAGCAATGCTTGATTTAGGACAAGGTCAAGGTCCAATGGATCATGGCTATGTTTTAGATAAAAAAGATTAGACGAATGAGTTGTTTTATAGGTATAATAGTGACGGGTGATGAAAATGAATTATTATGAAGAAGCCTTGAAATTACATGAAAAACATCAAGGAAAAATACATACGGAATTAAATTGTGAAATTAATACAATGGATGATATGTCTGTTGTTTATACGCCAGGGGTAGCAGAACCTTGTCGTAAGATTGCTGAAAACGAAGAAGATGTTTATCGTTATACAACAAAATCAAATACCATTGCTGTTGTTTCTAATGGAACAGCTGTTTTAGGTCTTGGTAACATTGGAGCGAAAGCTTCTATTCCAGTTATGGAAGGAAAAGCAGCATTATTTAAAAAATTCGGTAATGTTAATGCGGTACCTATTTGTCTAGATACACAAGATAAAGAAGAATTGATTCAAACAGTAAAAAATATTGCACCATGTTTTGGAGGAATCAACTTAGAAGATATTGCTTCTCCAGATTGCTTTGAAATCGAAGAAAGATTGGATCAAATGTTAGATATTCCAGTTTTCCATGATGATCAACATGGAACAGCAGTCGTTGTCTTAGCGGCTCTTTATAACGCTTTAAGAGTGACAAAAAAAGATATCAAAGATATTAAAGTTGTTTTAAATGGACCAGGTGCTGCAGGAACGGCCATTATTAAAATGATGTATACGGCAGGTGTTGGCAAAATTATTGCAGTTGATGAATTTGGTATTTTATATAAAGAAAGAAAAGAAGGACTTATTCCTCATAAACGTGCTTTATGTGATATTACAAATCCTGATAATATGCAAGGAACACTTGCTGATGCTTTAAAAGGAGCAGATGTTTTTGTAGGTGTTTCTAAACCAAATCTTGTTACAGATGAGATGGTTCATTCTATGAATGAAGATCCAATTATCTTTGCGATGGCTAACCCTGAACCAGAAATTACTTATCAAAAAGCAAAAGCTGCAGGGGCAAGAGTGGTAGGAACAGGGCGTTCAGATTATCCAAACCAAATCAATAACGTACTTGCTTTCCCTGGCATTTTCAAAGGAGCGCTAGAAGCAAGAGTTCCTTCAATTACACCAGAAATGAAAGTCGCTGTTGCTAAAGCAATCGCTGATACAATTAGTGATGAAGATTTAAATGAAGAAAATATCATGCCTAAAATCTTCAATAAAGATGTCACAATTGCAGTCGCAAATGCGATCAAACAATTTACAAAATAGAGTTCATTATGAACTCTATTCAGACTGTTGACAAATAAAATGTTAACAGTCTTTTCTTTATTTCATTAAAAACATGAAAATTATGTGATAATATAATTACTGTCGTAAGTGGCTACACTCCAATTAAGCAAAATTTGTGGCCTTACGACTTTTTATTTTCTGACAATTATCACCTGAAAATGATATAATTAAGGTGCTGAAGGGATAAATATGGTAATGACTAATCGAGCAAATATATAATGTGATGGAATTATTATGAGTACTTTAGATGACTTAGTACCACAAGATCATTTGGTTAGAACACTGGAAGCTACGATAGACTGGAAATTCATCTATCCGTTAGTAAAATCACTTTATAGTGATTTTGGCAGATGTTCTATTGATCCTGTGGGACTTTTTAAAATGATTTTTATCAATTATACATTTGGTATCAATTCTATGAGAATGACCGGTGAAGAAATCAAGGTCAATATGGCTTATAGATGGACTAAGCCAAAAGAAGAATGGATAAAGGATATAAATCCTATCATCGTTGGTAAGATCAACTATTATTTGAATGTCTACAAGGTTCTCAAAGTATTCGAAGGTCACATGCATAGAAATAAGGTTGATATGGAAAAACGCATTCAAAAATTCAAAGAACTAGGTATAGCATTCTACACAAAAAAGAGATTAAAGAAAATGGACGATTCTTTATCAAGATAGTCCGTACATAAATTAAATAAATAGTAAATTGGTAAGCCGTATGCATTAATAGTGCACGTACGGTTTGATAAGGGGCTAGCCTAGTGATAGGTTAGCCTACTTTCTTAAGCACCTTACGTTTAGTAGAAGAAGGAATGTTCAATTGTTGTCTATACTTGACAATAACACGACGTGAACAATGTAATTCTAATTCCTCTAGTTTTTTGAGAATCTGATTATCTGAAAGTGGATGTTCTTTATCTTCATCATCTACTAACTCAACAATAGCCTTTTTAATAGAATCACTGCTATCTCCTGAAGCAGTTTGAGAAACAAGAAGTTTTTTAAGAGGATAAGCCTCACCATTAAAGCTATAGTACTTATTATTTAAAGTACGTGAAATAGTAGATTCATGGAATCCTGTCTCACTTGCAAGCTGTGATAAAGTACATGGATATAATTCATCATCATATAAGAAATATCCACTTTGTATATTTACTAACGCATTTGCGACAATAAGAACAGTTTGATTTCTCTTTGTCATATTCTCCATTAAGAAATGTGCCTCATTAAAATAAGCTTTCATATTCTCATCATTTTTTACTTTTTCATATAGAGTGTCATTCACCATGAGAGCAGGTTGGTTAATAGGTGTAATAGTAATATCTGAATTCTCTACTTCAATGCGTATATCAGGAGATACATAGTCATCATGAGACGTGTTATACATATTACAAGGGAATGGATTACAAGAACGTATTTCATAGAATAAATGATCTATTTCTTCTTTATTTAATCCTGTTGTTTGTTTAATAAGTGAATAATTCTGAGTTAAGATGACATCTTGATAATCTCTAAATAGTGTATAGGTTTTAGTTTTATTATTATTTTTTAACTGAATAAGAATAGAATCAATCGCATCAGAGGCACCCACACCATTAGGTTCAAATGAACGTAATATATCTAAATGTGCATCAAGCATATCTTGATCGATATGAAGGTCACTCATATATTGATCAAGAGGATAAGATAAGAATCCACTATCATCCAATGATTCAATCAGATATGTCATTACATCTTCATTATAAGGATGTGTATAGGCATATAACTGATAATAGAGATCATCTTTCAAAGAACGTTTATTAGAAATACTTTCAATAAACTGCTGATTATCATAATTCTTTGATGATTTTAATTCTAAAAAAGGATTCGTTTCTAGTATATCCTGTATTACTTTGTTGATATCATCAATGTTGTCAGTCAAGAAATCTAAGGATTTTAATAGTTTTTGATTCAATTTTAAAGTTTGTTTCAATGTTTGAATATATTGCATTTTCTGTTTCATGTCCATCACCTCTCATCAATATATAGCAAAATTCGTGCCAATTAATGTTTAGGTATTTACTTGAATAGTATACCGAATAACTATTGTTGCGTACAAGTTTTATTTGTTTTATGATGAATAATGAGGTGATTTCATTGGAAGAAAAAATAATGTTGTTGATTAATGGAAAAATGGATCAAAATTCATATGATGAATGTCAATCCACCCAATTATCAAAAGAATTAAAACTAGGTAGAAATCAAGTGATAAGATTATTAAATGAACTTTTTAATGAGAAAAAACTTATTAAAATTAAAGCAAGTCCTATCTTATATCTTTCAAGAGCTTCTCTTGAAAGTAAATATAAGAAGAAACTTTCATCAGATGAATACAAATCATTGGATGAATTGGAAGCTGAATTAAATAATCAGACAGAGTTACAGAACTTTGAAAAGCTTATTGGGTCTAATGAAAGTATGTATCAGATTGTTGAGAAGATTAAGGCAACAGTAGCATATCCACCAGTTGGATTACCAATGTTGTTTTATGGACCAACTGGTACTGGTAAATCATTTATGGCTAAACTTACGTATGAATATTGTGTAGATACAGGCTTAATTGATGCATCTAAGAATTTTGTACAGGTGAACTGTTCAGAGTATGCCAATAACCCAGAACTACTCACAGCAAACCTATTTGGCTATAAGAAGGGCGCATTTACAGGTGCAGATAGTGATAACTTAGGTTTATTACATTTTGCGGATGGTGGTGTATTATTCCTAGATGAAGTGCATTGTTTAAATGCGGAATGCCAAGAAAAACTATTCCTTTATATGGACCAGGGAATCTATCACTTAGTAGGTGATAATAATAAGTGGTATAAATCAAAATGTAGAATTATATTTGCAACAACAGAAATACCACAAAAAGCATTATTAAAAACATTCCTTAGACGTATTCCTGTTATTCTTACAATTCCATCTCTTGCCCAAAGAGGAGAAAATGAAAAGCTGGAACTCATGTATAACTTCTTAAAGAATGAAGAGAAGCGTATCAACAAAACAATTCTTATTTCATCTAATGTCTATGAGTTGTTACTGAATCATACATTTGTAGGTAATATTGGTGAACTGACTAATACGATTCAGGCAAGCTGTGTGAGTGCATTATATAAAAGTAATTCAGATACGTTAGAAATTCATGCTTATGATTTACCTGACAGTATTAGAAATAGTATAGATGTCTCTTCTATGATTATGAAGAAGCATAAGCTTGTGTCTCTTAATACACTTCTTCCTGTATCAGATCAGGGTATCATTAAAGATTTTTATCAATCATTAGTTAATATAAAGAGAGATACTTCATTTGCGATAAATGCACAGAATACTGTAGATAGATATTTTGAAAAATTAATCTTTAATGATAATCGTGCAGGTTCAATTGATTATCTTACTAACTATCTAGAAAAGATATTTAATAATATCACTGAACATTATGGCTTTAGGACTTCACATAATGAGTTGATAGCACTCGCTACATATATCTCAGAATTCTCTAAGAATACATATCTGACAAATAACTGGATCAATGAGAATTATGATGAAGTGAAGAACTTAAAGAAATATCTTAAACTTGAATTCCATCGTGAATATGAAATAGGACAGGATGTTTCTCATTACTTAAAGAATAATATGAATCAGGATATTGATGACTTTGTAGAATGTATTATCTGTATTTGTATGATTAAGTACTTTGTACATTCTGGTGAAGATCTCACAATTGCGATTATTATTGCGCATGGTTATTCAACTGCAAGTTCTATTGCGGAAGCAGCCAATAGAATGTTGAATAGTTATATATTTGATGCAATAGATATGCCATTAGATGTGGATGTACAAGCTATTACAAGAAAGATTAATGATTATATTGCACATGTTGGTAATATCTCAAAGCTTTATTTATTAGTTGATATGGGTTCTCTTGAAGAAATATATCAAGGATTAGATACAAGTAATGCGGATATTGCCTTAGTAAACAATATTAATACTAAATGTGCGTTAGAAATAGGACAGGGAATTAAACTTAATAAAACAGTGACTGAAGTCATTGATTCTATTCTTAAGGAAAACATCTATAAAACACATGTAGAACTTAAGAAAAAGAAAGAACCTATTGTAATCTGTTCTTGTGCATCAGGATTAGGTGCAGCGAATAAGATCAAAGAAATCTTATTCAATTCTTTACCTGAAGATTCTAATCTAAAGATTATTACTTATGATTATCCTGCTTTAATACGTAAACAGGTCTATGACCAGTTAATGAATGATTATGAGGTTGTATGTGTTATTGGAACACTTGATCCTAACATTGAATCTATGAAGTATATTGGTATACAGGAATTGATCATTAATGAAGGTCAGAATGCGGTAGAGATATACTTTGGAAAGTATATGAAAAAAGAACAGATGGAGATATTTGAAAAGAATATCTTACGTAATTTCACATTATCCAATGTCATGAATAACTTAACTATATTAAATCCGGATAAACTACTTGAACATGTTGCGAAAGCAATTGACCATCTACAGAATATCTTACATAAGAGATTTAAAAATAGAACATGCTTTGGATTATATGTTCATATCTGCTGTCTTGTAGAAAGATTAGTTACAAGACAGGCTATTTCAAACTTTACTGATCAAGATTTTAAAGAAAAGCATCAAGAATTTATAAATCAAGTAAATATCTCAATGAAAGAAGTTAAGACATACTACAACGTTGAGATTCCAGATGAAGAAGTAGAATATATATACAACTATATTATTAATGATTAGTGTGCTATTAATTGGCACACTTTTTGCTTGAGTATAAGTGGAAGTTAGTTGTACAGATTGAACGTATTGATCTATAAACTGGCACGAAGCTTGCTTGAATATAAGTGGAAGTTAGTTGTACAGATTGAACGTATTGATCTATAAATTGGCACGAAGCTTGCTTGGGTATAAGTGGAAGTTAGTTGTACAGATTAAGCGAAAGAATCTATAAACTGACATGAAGCTTGAACTTATATGAAAAAGAAAGGAGTGTAGAGAATATGGCAAAAATCATACTTGCATCACATGGAGGATTATCTAAAGGGATGAAAGATTCAGTTTCTATGATTGTTGGAGATTTAGCTAAGGATATAGAAACATATAGCTTGCTTCCTGGAGAAAATCCTGAAGACTTTTATCAAGAAGTTTTGAAAGAAGCAAAAGAGTGTGAAGAACAAATCTTAATCTTGTGTGATATTAAAGGTGGAAGTGTTCACACAGCATTATCTAAACTTGCAGTATTAGATAATGTACTGGTCTTTTCAGGAATGAACATGGGACTAGTATTAGATGCAGTAATGAAAGGCTTGAACGGAAAACTTGAACTAGCAGAAGCGAACGATTTGATCGAAGCAGCTAAAGATGGAATGACTGTTATGAATGGAATGACAAGCACTGTTATGAATGGAATGACAAGCGAAGATGATGAAGATTTCTAATAGGAGGAGAAGAAAATGATTAAATTATTAAGAGTGGATCACAGATTGTTACATGGTCAAGTTGCTTTTTCTTGGAAAAATGCAGTTGAAGCAGATTGTATCTTAATTGCGTGTGATGCAGTTATGAAAGATGATTTAAGAAAAACATCAATCAAGATGGCAAAGCCAAGTGGTGTGAAATTAGTTATTAAAAGTATGGATGATGCAGTAAAGGCAATCAATAGTGGTGTTACAGACAAATATAAATTATTGACTGTAGTTGAATCTATTAAGGATGCTGAGAGATTATGTAAAGAGTGCAACATCAAAAAATTAAATCTTGGTGGTACTAAGGCAACTGCTGAAACTCGTAATATTTCTAAAGCAATGAATATTACACCAGCAGAAGAAAAAATTTTAAAAGGATTATGTGAAGCAGGTGTGGATGTAACAATTCAGATGGTTCCAGAAGATAATCCAGTAAATGTAGAAAAAGTTTTATAGGAGGAGAAATATGTTACTACAAGCAATTTTACTTGGCTTGGTAGCAATGCTTGGAAATGCTGAGTATTTGTTCGGTACAAGTTTGCTGTCAAGACCATTGGTTATGGGTACTTTAACAGGTATTGTACTTGGTGATGTTCAAACAGGTGTTACTTTAGGTGCAACATTAGAATTAGCATTTATGGGAGCTTTCTCAATCGGTGCTAGTATTCCACCTGAAATGATTTCAGGAACTGTATTAGGAACAGCTTTCACAATTACAACAGGGGCTGGACCAGAAACTGCATTAACTGTAGGTTTACCAGTTGCTTCACTAGTGTTAATCGCAAAGAACGTTGGAATGGTATTCATCTTACCTCCATTTGTTCACAAAGCAGATAAATATGCAGCTGAAGGAAATATGGCTGGAGTTGCTAGAATGCACTTATTAGGTGGATTCTTCGGTGTTAACTTAATTATCGGTGTAATCGTAGCATGTGGTTACTATGCTGGTGGACCTGCTGTACAGGCTTTATTAAATGTCATTCCTAAATGGATTTCAAATGGTTTACAAATTACAATGGGCTTATTACCTGCAATTGGGTTCGGTTTATTATTAATGATGATTATGGACAAAGACGTTGCATGTTTCTTCTTCTTAGGATTCGCATTAAGCGTATACCTAAAGGTTCCAGTAACAGCGATTGCAATCTTTGGAGCTATCATTGCTATCGTATTAACTCAGTTACGTAGTAATTCGGTTCAAACAGCTATAGAAGGAGGAGTGGATGAAGATGACGACTTCTAATAAATTAACTAAAAAAGAATTAAATCAAGTATTCTGGCGTTCATTCGGTTTGGAATGGTCTTGGAATTATGAAAGACAGATGAATATGTCATACTGCTATAGTATGTTACCAGTTATCAAAAAGTTATATCCAAATAAAGAAGACCAGGTTGCAGCTATGAAGCGTCACTTGGAATTCTTCAATACAACTCCACAATTGGCAACATTAATCTTAGGTATTAGTGCTGCTATGGAAGAAAGTAACGCAAATGATCCTGAATTTGATACAGAAAGTATCAACAGTGTAAAAGTTTCATTAATGGGACCTTTAGCTGGTATTGGTGATTCATTCATCTGGGGAACATTACGTATTATCGCTACTGGAGTGGGTCTATCATTAGCAAATCAAGGAAATATCTTAGGACCTATCTTATTCTTATTAATCTTCAACCTTCCAGCTCAGGGATTACGTTATTATTTAATGAATGCTGGTTATAAATTAGGTAGTGGATTCTTGGCTAAGATCCAGCAGAATGGATTAATGGCAAAACTTACTTATGCAGCAAGTGTTTTAGGATTGATGGTCGTTGGTGGTATGACTGCTGAAAACGTATCAATCAGTTTCCCATTGAAGTTTGGTTCTGGTAATGAAGCAACTACATTAAATGATGTATTTAATAATATCATGCCTGGTTTAATGCCGTTATTATTCACATTACTAGTTTACTACTTATTGAAAAAGAAAAATGTTAAGACAACTACATTGTTGTTAATCTGTGTTGTGATCGGATTGGTCGGAGCATTCTTTGGTATCTTAGGTTGTTAATAAATTTAAAATAAATGGAGGAAAAGAAAATGGAAATGATTAAATTTAATGAACAGGAAAAAATCGATAGCGTAAATGGCGCATTAGCTCTACGCCCTCAGATCAACGAAATCGTTGATGAAATCTGCGAACGTGGATATTCAAACATCTGCTGGTTAGGTGTTGGTGGTACTTGGGCAAGTGCAATGCAAGCTACAGTACATATGAAAGAAATGAGTGCTATTGAAACTTGGGCAGAAAATGCTGCTGAATACTTAACTACAGGAAACAAACGTATTACTAAAGATACAGTTGTTATTATCTCTTCTGTAACTGGAAATACTAAAGAAGTAGTTGATGCTATCAAAAAGATCAAAGCTGAAGTTGGTTCTACAGTTATTTCATTTGTAGATGCTAAAGAAGCTATTTTATTAGATTTAGGAGACTACAAGATCTCTTACCCAGTTAACGAACAGTTAAAGTTCTTCATGGTTGCTGACCGTTTCATGTTCAACAATGGTGAATTAGAAGACTACGAAGATATGTATGCTGAATTTGACAAATACTTAGCAGAAGCTTTAGTAGAAGTTGAAAAGAAAGCTGAACCATTTGCTGTTGAATTCGCTAAAAAACATTGGAATGATGAAATGCACTACTTTGTAGGTGCTGGAAATCAGTGGGGTGCTACTTACTCATATGCGATGTGCTATTGGGAAGAACAGTTATGGTTAAAAACTAAATCAATCACATCAAATGAATTCTTCCACGGTATGTTCGAAATCGTAACTAAAGAAACTCCAGTTACTATCTATATTGGTGAAGATGCTCAGCGTCCATTATCTGAACGTGTAGCTAACTTTATTCCAAGAATTTGTGAAAACTACACAATCATCGACTCTAAAGATTACGAATTAAAAGGAATTAGTGAAAAATATCGTAAACACTTATCTCACCATGTAATGCATGCTGTAAACAACAGAATCGATGTTCATATGGAAATCGAAACTCGTCACCCTATGGAAATCCGTCGTTATTACAGAAGATTAGAATACTAAAATATAAGGGGTGGATTCATTCCACCTTTTATACCTTAATAATTGGAGGTATATTATGAATAAATTAATAATGTTTGATTATGTTAAAGAAACACCAAACGTATTAAAAACAAATATTGAACAATATACTACACTAGTTGATCCATTGATGAAAGAAGTGCAACAAAAAGAAATAAAACGTATTTTACTTGTTGCTTCTGGATCAAGTCATAATGCTTGTTATTGTGCGAGAAGTTTTGTGGAAAAAGTAAGTGGTTTAGAAGTAAGAATCATTACGCCATATACATTTACGTATTATGAAAATGACATTGAAGAGAACGACTTAGTTTTAGTGGTTACACAGAGTGGGTTAAGTACAAATGCAATAGAAGCATTAAAAATCATCAAGAAAAAAGAATGTAGAGCTATTTGTTTAACAGGAAATAAAAACAGCGATGTAAAAGATGTTGCGGATGTTGTGATTGAATATGGTGTTGGTGAAGAATTAGTTGGCTATGTCACAAAGGGTGTTTCTTCACTTGCGTTATTCTTAGATTTATTCGCAATTGCGTATTCTGGAAAGACTGAGTATTTGGATGAATTAAAGAAAGCAGCTGATTTAAATGAAGAAATGATTGATCAGGCTACAAACTTTATTCAGCAACATTATAAGAATTTCTCATCTATGTCCTGGGTTTACAGTTGTGGAGCGGGTGCTAATTATGGAACAGCACTTGAAAGTGCATTAAAAATGGGTGAAACCATTCATATTCCAAGTTGCTGCTATGAAATTGAAGAGTATATCCATGGACCAAACCTTCAATTAACGCCACAATACAATGTGATTTTCTTTGATGGAAACGATGGTGCAAGTCGACGAGTAGAACAAGTATATAAGGCTACACGAAAAGTCACAAATCGAGCTTATTTGATTTCAAACAACCCTCAATTATCGAGTGATGATCATGTTTTAAGTTTGAGTGATACGGTATCAAGTGAATTAAGTCCACTTGTATATCTACCATTTGCACAATTATTAAGCTTTATTGTTTCAAATGACTTACACTCTATTTATCAACATCCATTATTAAAAGAATTTAAGGCTATCGCAGCCGCAAAAACGGAGAATTTTGTGAATTATGATGGAGACGATTAAAGCGATTATTTTTGATATGGATGGTGTCATCTTTGATAGTGAAACCATGTATATAAATGATTTGATAAGATTTTTTAAACAGCATGATATAGAAATACAAGTAAGTGATTGTATTCCTCTTATTGGTATTGATAGTAAATTATATTATGAACAAGCATACACAATGTGGAACAACAAAACAGATTTCATTACATTTAAAAATATGCTTCAAGAATATTTTCGTTCATTTGATTGTGATTATAAAGCAGTCGTTAGACCACAGATCTATTCTGTTTTAGAAAGCTTAAGTGAACATTATAAAATTGCGTTAGCGTCCTCTTCAAGTTTAAATGCTATTAATACTGCATTAGCTCAAGCTGATTTAAGAAAGTATTTCACACTTATAGTAAGTGGTGAACAATTCAAAGAAAGTAAACCCAATCCAGAAATATATTTACATACAATCAAAGAATTGAATGTGAATAAAGATGAAGCTATTATTATTGAGGATTCACCTAAAGGAATATTAGCTGCAAATAGAGCTGGTATTAAGGTATTGGCTTTAAAAGATGATAAGTTTGGCTTGGATCAAAGCCAGGCGGATATAATTATTGATGAATTAAATGATATTATAAAGTTGATTGAGAAAGGGGCGTAAAAGTATGAATGCTATGTTAGTTGCTGTTATAGTGATTGCTGTTATTGGAATTATTCCAGTGATCATCAGAAAGAAACTTCTAAAAATCTATCTTACATTACTCCAAAACAATGATATTAAGGCAATAGAAGACTTAATGACAACTAAACTAGCTAAGATATGTATTCCTCCATTTAATAGAGAATACTTACTTTTAAATGCTTATCTAAAACTAAATGATGATAAACAAATAGATACTCAAGTAAACAATATAATAGATCATGTTCCTATGAATTCTAAGCAGAAGTCTGCTCTCGCAAAATCAGTATTCTATATATATGTAGATAAGAAAAATGCAGCTATGATTGATCATTTGTTGGAAATGGTTAGCACGACAAATGATCATGCCCTATATAGACAGATGGATATGGTCAATGATACTTTAATTAGTGGTGGAATTAAGTATTTTGATGAATTAAAATCTGATCTAGAAGATGAAGAATATACTAAAAATAATGCAGATACTCCCTATCTCGAATTCTTATTATCAGTTATCTACAAAAATATGAGTAATGAATCAAAAAGCAAGGAATATATGAATAAAGCCTTAGAAGACAGTAAAGGAACTGTATATGAATCTTTAATTAAATCTCAAAATTAATAGGATGATTGAAAAAATCTCGCACTGAAAGACAACCTAATTAAATGGGTTGTCTTTTTGTGCGACAGGCAGTCGCTTATATGTTATGTCAACAGGGGCATGACATTTTCTACTTATAAATGATTATTCAAGATAGGGCTCTATTAACTTGAAATGCGTCATGGAATGTAGAAATCCTGTAGGTGAAAGTCCTACCTCGTGCGCGCTAGTACTATTCGAGAAGTCTAATCTAATGCATCAACGTAAGGCGGTGTGTGAAGGATATGCAGTAGAATGCGTGACAACATTGCAATAAATGTGGAAGTCTATTTACTGTGTTATCAATGAACTAGACGATAACATAGGCCTTCTATTGTGAAGTCTGTTGACATGATATTAAGGAAATAGCGATGACCCTGTCAGACCTTATGACTACTTGGTGTATATCAAGGTACTTATCTATAAGTGTAATTCGAAGTGATAGGTACATCATGAGGAGTCAGACACTCTCATAGTAGTGAATGATATTGATGTAACATAACATCAATGTAGCGAAGGGGAGTCATTTATTGGAATTATTATAGGAACTTATGGGATATCACAAACGGTTTTACGTTTATCGGTAGGATTATTGGAAGATTATAAAAATAAACATAAAATGATTATGCTTATACCAGCTTTATCTTCAGGATGTGTTTCTTTATTTAGAATTATTTTCAATAATAGCATTGGTTTTTTTGATTGAAAATCTTTTTACAGGATTTGCCAAGGCAATGAGCTTTTTCCAAGCAGGCTATGTTTTATGATTATTTATTTTTAGCGTTTATTTGCTTTATTGCTTCAAGAATTTCTTTTGGCTATTGTAAATCTCATTAACAAATAAAGCTCTTACATTTTATATATTTTGTTAATGAAATTAAAATAGTATACATTTCTCTTTTCTAAAAAATTAAAAAAGATTATGCTACAGGTGTCTTAGGAAAGAGAGGATGAGTATTATGAGTATCAATGAAATTAACGCAGAAGCAAAAGAATCTTTAAGAAAGTATTTTAAAAATAGTAATGATGTAAAACATGGAAATGAAGGAAGAAAAGAATTAACAAAAGAAGAAATCTTTCAATCAGTAGCGGGAGAAATCAAAACTTCAGAAATGAAATTAGAACAAAGAAAGCAAATGAGAAACACATTACAACATGATGCTAGAGAAGCATTAGAAAAAGTATGTGAAAAAAAAGCAGAAACTAAAGAAGTACAACATATGACATTAGAAGGAATGGAAAAAGAATTAAGAGAAAATACTAAACATCAAATGGAATATGTAAATTCTTTAAAACAAAATACAATGAATTCAAGAGCATAAGGACTTCGAAAGAAGTTCTTTTTTTACATTTAATTGATATTTTCTTAACATAAAAAAGAGTAATATTTTGTTAAGAGGTGATGAGGATGAATGTAAAAAGATATCATTTTATAGAAACTATGATATGGGTAGGAATTCCTTTTCTATTTATGATCATTGATTGGTTTTATATACATGTATTGAATATAGAATATTTAGAATTATCTATTCTTTTATTTATTGTAGCAACAATCTATAGAACTTATCAAAAATAAAAGCAAATCGCTAATTACGATTTGCTTCAAACATTTCAAAACTTGATAAAACAAATAAGAAGAATAAACCAGTGTGTACCCAAAAAATTGTATAATCTAAAATACCATGAATCAATAACACACCAATAAATCCCATTACAAGAGCAATATAAGAATAATGCTCTTTTACTTTATAAAGACGTTTACAATTATCATAAACATAAGGAACAAGAAGGGCAAGACCAATGATTCCAAAAGAAAGTAAAGGATCTAAATAAACGCTGTGAGCATGTTGTGTTAAATGTCCATTATATTTATCTAAAACCATCATATAAGTAAATGGTCCTTGTCCTAAAAGTGGAGAAGCTATAATCCCTTGAATGGCACAATTCCAAATCTTCATTCTGACATCTAAATTAGAAATCAAATATTCAATACGAGGGAATTTACTAGGATTTAAAACAAAGAAACCAACAACTCCTAAACATCCTAAAGCAATTAAAAAACAGAGTTTATAATTCCTATTAAAAATAAGAAATAAACAAATAGCTCCCGCAATGGCAACATATCCTGCACGACATCCTGTCATATAAAGCATAAATAAATTCAAAAAGCCAACAACAACATAAAAAATACTTCTTTTTAAATCATTCTTTACCGTAAAGAATTTGTAAACAATACATACCGCAATAAATTCAATCATCATAGCATAGTAGTTTGCGTTATAGAAAACACTATTCAAACGATTTTCACGTCTGGCATAGACTTTAAAGGTAAAATGATCGACCCCTAAACGATGATAAATTTGAAATTGTTCATAAATTCCATATATCGCCCAAAGAATAGATAACACAATCAACATATCAATAATAAATTCAAAAGTTGATTGATTAACATGTTTTCGATAATAAACCATCAACACAATAGCAATAAAGATAGCGACTGTTGCCAGTGCACCTAAAATATTCTTATGAATCAAAGAAATGCTTAAAGAAATTAAAACAAATAAATAGAGGAATTTTATCTTTGGTGTTTCTTTTAAAACATTAGTTACTTTCTTTGATACAAATAAATAAATACATTCAATAACTAAAATAGGTCCTAATATATAAAAAGGAAAAGTAAAACTAAAACATGTAAATATAAGTAACAGTTGATCAAAAGTAAACCGTTCTTTTAAATTGTTTAAATAAGTCATATAAACCTCCTGTTGACAATATAACATCTTTTAAAGAAAAAATAAAATAAAGCTGGTAAAAAGAGTAAATAATAGCGTACAATGTAGATGAAATTGCTGAGGATAGAAAGATGGCTATCGCGCACGAAAGTGTCAAGTGTAGGATTATAAACTCGATGAAATTTGGGAACAATTGCCCCACCAGTTAATTTCAATTTATAAAACGAAGCAAGGACAAAATCCTTGTTTTTTTATAAGTTGATAAACCATGAAACAATTGGTAAAATGGGCGAAGAAAGTAGGGATAAAATGAAAAAATACTTTTATTTATTTAACTATCCACCTGAAGAACGTGATTTATGTACTTTAGAGTTTAAATATTTATTTCATGAAAATTACCAACAATGTTTTCTAACAAATAAAGACATTGATGTTAATACCAGTGTTTTTATTAAAGGAAAGATTGATATTTGGGCTATGGATAAAGACTTTGAAAAATTAAAAGAAAAAGTACAAAAACAAAAACATAATTATCAAGAATTTAAAATCATCTATTTAAAAAATCCCATAAGTCATCCAAATTATCAAGAAACGCTTGATAAATGTAAAGAAATTTCTTGGTTTATTGATGGAAGTGTTAATATGGCAAAGCCATTACATACGATCGCACTTACTAAAGTAAATGATTTATGGGTTATTGGTTATTATCATCATGGTGTTCCATCTTGGAAAAAGTATGATGATAAACCCAATACATTTTCTAATTCTTTAGATATTCGTTTAGCACGTACTTTAATTAATATTGCTGGTGAAAATGATATAAGTAAAACGATTATTGATCCTTGTTGTGGTATGGGGACGGTTGTTTTAGAAGGTCTTGCTTTAGGATATTCCATTAAAGGGTTTGATATTTCAAGAGATATTTCATGGAAAGCAAGATGTAATTTGAATCACTTTGGTTTTGATGGTATGTTAATTACTAAAGATGATATTAATAAACATCAAGGACATTATGATGTTGCAATCATAGATATTCCTTATAATCTCTATACACCAATTACTTATCAGGAACAATGCGCTATCATCCAAAGTGCTAGAAGACTTTGTGATAAACTTGTTTTAGTAAGTTATGAAAAGATGGATCAAGAAATTAAAGAAGCCGGTTTTGAAATTAAGGATTGTATTTTAAGAAAAAAGACCGAACTCGTAAAGTTCGGACGTTATATTTATGTATGTTATTAAAAGCAGGGTTACCTGCTTTTAAAACATTCCATAAATTCTTTTAATAAAATGGAAATACTTTCATTTTTTCTAGTAATAAAAGCAACACCGGTATAAAGACTTTTATCTTCTAATAAAGCATAAGTTAATGATGAATCGTAAGCTAAAGCAAGACTACATTGAGGAATGATAGCTACTCCAATACCACTATTGGCCCAAATAAGGGATGTTCGACTATCATCACATGTTACTTTTAATTGGATTTGTATTTGTTTATTTAAACAATAATCATTAATTAAAGGAAGATATCTTCGATGAATGATCAGGGGTATCTTTTTTAAATCTTCCATTTTAGAAATCTTTTCTTTAAAGAATTCTTTTTTACCGATGGTAACCATCGGCTCTTTTTCTAAATAATAAGTATTAACTTTAGAAGTATCGAAAGGAGTTCTAACAATACCTAAATCAATATTATGAGATAAAAGTAAATCAAGAATCTCATAAGTTGATCCTTCATAAATAGCGAATTGAACATGTTGATTAGTATCAACAAATTCGCTTATTTTGGCTTGTTGAATAAGGCCACTATTAGAAGGTGTAATACCAATTCGTAAAACATCTTGATAAGATTGTTGAAGTTCATTTTTCGTGATTTCTGTTAAATCAAGAATTTGCAAGCATCTTTTATAAAATTGTGTTCCGGCATCTGTTAGTTCGATTTGTTTCTTTCCTCTTTTTAAAAGAATAACTCCAAGTTCTTCTTCTAATTGTTTAAGTTGCATAGACAAAGGTGGTTGTGCCATGTGTAAAACTTTAGCGGCTTTAGAAATAGTTCCTTCCTCAACAATTGTTTTAAAATACTTCATTTGTCGAATATCCATCATAATTCTCCTTTAAACGTAAATATATATAATTGATATAATTACTATACAATATATATATTTTACATATATATAAATCTTATCATATAATACCTTCGAGGTGAAGAAAGTGAAACTATTAAAATATGCTAAAGAATACAAATTTTCAGCAACAATTGGATTTTTATTTAAAATCTTTGAAGCTGTTTTAGAATTATGTGTTCCAGTTGTCATGGCTTCTGTCATTGACAAAGGGATTGGTAATAATGATACTTCCTATATTTTAAAATGTGGACTTGTATTAATTGGACTTGCCGTATTTGGGTATTTATTTGCCTTGGTTTGTCAATGGTATGCATCTTTGACATCACAAAGTGTGGGAACACAATTAAGAAAGGATATGTATCATCAAATCAATACATATGATGATGCCAATTTAGATACATTAACAGCACCATCATTAGTAACAAGATTAATTAACGATGTTGTACAAATACAATTAGCGGTGGCGATGACTATTCGTCTTACATCAAGAGCACCGTTTTTAATGATTGGTTCGCTTTTTATGGCATTTATGATCAGTGGATCATTATCAATGATCTTTGTTGTTGGAGCAATCATTCTTGCGGTATCAATGTTTTCGATTACAATTATCTCGATGCCTTATTTCTCACGCATTCAAAAATTACTTGATAAAATTGCATTGATTGCTCGGGAAAACTTAAAAGGTGTACGTGTTATTCGTGCTTTTTCAAATCAAAATCATGAAATTAAACGATTCAATAAAGAAACAAAAAATCAAAAAGATGAACAAGTAAAAGTTGGAAAGATCCAAGCTTTATTAAATCCTTTTACTTATTTAATCGTTAACTTTGCCATCATTATTATAATTTATGCAAGTGGTTTTCAAGTAAATGTAGGAAGTTTATCTCAAGGTGAGGTTATTGCTTTAGTCAACTATATGAATAGTATCTTACAAGCATTGATTGTCTTTGCAAATGTTTTATCGATTTATAATAAAGCAACCGCAAGTTATCAAAGAGTATTTGAAGTCTTAGAAACAAAACCTAAAGTAGAAGATCAAGGGGTTTATGAGACACTGACACCTATTGAAAATATGATAGAATTTAAAAATGTGAATTTTGGTTATCTGCAAAAAGATGTTCTCCATGATTTATCTTTTACAATTAAAAAAGGTGAAACAGTGGGCATTATTGGGGGAACAGGTGCTGGTAAATCAACGCTTGTCTCTTTGATTGGTAGAAACTATGATACAAGAAGTGGGGAAATTTGGATTGCTGGTAAAAGAATCCAAGATTATAAACTCGCCCCCCTTAGAAAACATATTAGCTATGTTTTACAAAATACTTCTTTAATTTCAGGAACAATTAAAGAAAATATTTGTATGTCTAAACCTTATCAAGCAGATATCATGAATCAAGCTTTAGAAGTTTCACAAGCTAAAGAATTCGTAAGTAATCTTTCAAAAGGAATTGAAAGTCCTGTTGTTCAAGGTGGTAAAAACTTCTCTGGTGGACAAAGACAACGTTTAACTATTGCCAGAGCACTTTATAAACAAGCAGATATTCTTGTTTTGGATGATTGTTCAAGTGCCCTTGATTATGCAACGGATGCAGCTTTACAAAAACAATTACAAGAATTAAAAGAAATGACAAAGATTATTATTTCACAAAGAACGGCCTCTTTAAAAAGATGTGATCGTATTATGGTTTTATATCATGGGGAGCTTGTTGGCTTTGATAGTCATGAGCAATTATTAAAAGATTGTCAGGTATATCAAGAAATTTATGAATCTCAAAATAGTAAAGAAGGTGAAACAAATGGATAAAAAGACAATAAAAAGCTTATTAAGCTATTGTAGTCCTTATAAATTTTTAATTATTTCACTTACTGTATTATCTATTGTTTCAGTTATTTTTACACTTCTTACACCAGTTTTATTAGGGCAAGCTATTGATTTATTAGTAGGTAAAAATCAAGTTGATTTTCAAGGATTATTTAATAAATTAATTTTTATTGGTGTTGTTGTACTAATTATTTCATTGATTCAATGGATCATGGGGCAAATTACCAATACCATTACGTATAATATTACGAATGATTTAAGAAACAAAGTTTTTGATCAAATTCAAGTACTTCCTTTAAAATATATTGATGGGACAAGTCATGGAGATATTTTAGGGAGATTAATTAATGATATTGATTTAATTGGTCAAGGTTTATTACAAAGTTTTACATCATTACTTACAGGGATTGCGACAATAGTGGGAACAATCTTAATTATGGCTTATATTCATTTTTCAGTAGCTATGATTGTTGTTGTACTTACACCCCTTTCTTTACTTGTAGCGTCTTTAATAGTAAAAAGAACACATTCTTATTTTCAAGAACAACTTGCTATTCGTGGAGAAATGAATGGTTTTTGTGAAGAAATGATTGGAAATCAAAAGATTGTCAATATCTTTGATTATCAAGTTCAAAATGAAGAAAAATTTAATGAAATCAATGAACGTATGCATAAAAGTGGGGTTATTTCTCAATTCTATGGAGCTTTAATTAACCCAACAACACGTTTAGTTAATAGTATTGTTTATGCTGCTGTTGGTATTTATGGTGCTTTTCAAGTGTTAAATGGTTCATTTACAGTTGGTATTCTTTCAAGTTTTTTAACGTACGCTAATCAATATACAAAGCCATTTAACGAAATTTCTTCTGTTATGTCAGAAATGCAAACAGCAATAGCCGCAAGTCAGCGTGTTTTTGCTTTATTAGATGAAGAAACAATTCAAGAATTAAGTACATCAAAAATCATTGAAAATAAGCAAGGCCATATTGTTATTGATCATCTAAATTTCAATTATGATCTTAGTAAACCACTTATTCAAGACTTTAACTATGAAGCAAAACCAGGAACAATGACTGCTATCGTAGGAAAAACAGGTTGTGGAAAAACAACTTTAATTAACTTACTTATGCGTTTCTATGATCCACAAAAAGGAAAAATTACAATTGATGGTGTTGATATTGAAGAAATGAACCGAGATGCTCTAAGAAAAATGTATGGAATGGTTTTACAAGATAGTTGGTTGTTTAAAGGAACAATTAAAGAAAACATTGCTTATGGAAAACCAGAAGCTACTGATGAAGAAATTATCGAAGCGGCTAAAAAAGCACGTGTTCATAAATATATCATGTCACTTCCTCAAGGATATGATACGGTAGTAGAAGAAGATGGAGGAAATATGTCACAAGGACAAATGCAACTTGTTTGTATTGCGCGTATTATGTTGACACATCCACCTATGCTGATTTTAGATGAAGCAACAAGTTCCATTGATACCCGTACAGAATTGCAAATTCAAAGAGCATTTGATGAAATGATGAAAGGAAGAACAACATTTATTGTTGCGCATCGTTTATCAACGATTAAAAATGCGGATAAGATTATTGTCATGGACCAAGGACATATTGTTGAAGTAGGTAATCATGAAGAACTTCTTCAAAAACATGGTTATTATCATCAACTTTACTATAGTCAATTTGCGACAGAATAATAGAATAAGAGACTTTATGATGAAAATCATAAGGTCTTTTTCTTTGGACTAAACGTCCATTGAAGAAGAAAAAGAGGAAAGCTAAAATGATAATAGAATATTTGTCTCAAAAAAGTACCTTTTTGTATAAATTCGATACATTTTTGACACAAATTTGAGACAAATTGTCTTTGATATCATGATATAATACAGATACAGTAGAACTCCTTACAAAAAAAATATATAAAACATCTAAAAAAGCGATGAAAACACAAATATAAAATCGGTAAGTAAGGAGGAATGAATTGTGGTAACTACTCAGATTTCAAGTGACAGTGCTTGTAAAAAACTGTTTAGAAATAATCAAAGGTTTGCCGCATTTTTCAATGCAATCATGTTTGATGGGAAACAAGTCATTGATTATAAAACACTTCAACACCAGGGAAACGATTAATCGACATTCATTGATGAAGCTTTAAAAGAAAAAATAGATATCAAAAGATATCGAGATATGGTAAAGAAAGTATCTATCAATGCGAACTTATGTATTTTGGCAATTGAACATCAAAGTGCGCAGGATACCAAAATGGCTTTACGTATAGCGATATATGATATTTTAGGTTATTACAATCAGTTAGAAAATGGAAAGAAGATTGTACCGACGTTAACTATTGTCTTTTATACTGGAGAAAAAGAATGGACAGCGCCAACATCACTTCAAGGGATGATGAAAGATATTCCAACAGAACTACAAGGTCATTTAAATGATTGGAAATTTGAAGTTGTTTCTTTAAAGGATATAGATACATCAAAAATAAGTGATAGAGATATGAAAGATTGTATAGAGATGTCAAAAGAAATGTTTGCAGGAAACTATGAAGGATTAATGCAAAACAAAATCATCAATAGAGAGATGATGTTGATTGCAGGGGCATTTACGCACACAGACATTAAAGAAGAAGACTTACCAGAAGGAGATGAAATCAACATGTGTGAAGGAATGGACAGATTATTCCAAAGATTTGAAAATCAAGGAATGGAGAAAGGAGAAACAATTGGATTTAAAAAAGGTGAACGTTCTGGAATTGAAAAAGGAAAACGAGAAGAAAAACAAAATACTTTAAAAGACCTACTTAAAGTAAAACTAGGAACTTTATCGAGTCCTTTAGAAAAACAACTTACAAATACATCGCTAGAAAAACTAAATGAACTTACATTAAATATATTTAATGTAACAAATGAAGAAGATGTTTTAAAAATTATTAACTAGAAAAATGGTTGATATCAAAAAAATGCAAGAAAGACTTTATAATCAAAGTTATAAGGTCTTTTTTCTTTGGACTAAACGTCCATTGAAAGAAGAAGTAGAAAAAGTAAAATAAATGTAGAGATAGTGATGAAAGAAAGTATTTAATAATTAAAAATTTTAAATATCACTATCAAAAATTAAAGAAATGAAAACATAGATTATAAGTCGTAACGAGGAGGAAACAATGGAAGATAAAATTTATTTTGCCATACATATGAATCATTTTTTATTTTATGATGAACCAATTATTAAACCAAAAGATGTACCTGATGGAAATGAGATAAACATGGGTAAAGCAATAGATTATGTAGAAAAAAGACTGCGAGAAGTAGAAATACAAGATATTTTAAAAGCCCAACTTAAAGTAAAATTTGGGGATATATCTGATAATTTGTATGAACAAATTATGGATGCATCGTTAGAAAAATTAAAAACACTGACTGTAAATATATTTAATGTGACAAATGAAGAAGACGTTTTAAGAATTATTAATTAGAAGAGCTATACGTGTTTTCGTATGAATTTTTTATAAAATAATGATGATGCCAAAAATTCTTGCAAGAAAGTATTTAATAATTAAGAATTTTTAATATCACTATCAAAAATTAAAGAAAGGGTAAGTTAGATTATAAGTCGTAACGAGTGGGAAACAATGGAAGATAAGATTTTTTTTCAAAAGTTTAAATTATTTTTTATTTTATGATGAACCAATTATTAAACCAAAAGATGTACCTGAGAGAGATAAGATAGATATGGCTAGAGGAATAGATTATAAATTTAAAAGATTGAGAGAAGTAGAAAGACAAGTTACTTTAAAAGATCAACTTAAAGTAAAATTTGGAGATATATCTAATAATTTGGAAGAACAAATTACAAATGCATCGATAGAAAAATTAAAAGAGCTCACATTAAATATATTTAATGTAACAAGTGAAGAAGATGTTTTAAGAATTATTAATTAAAAACAAAGTTCGAGAGAACTTTGTTTTTGTTTTCTATAAATACTCTTTATATTTTATGATGTCCAAAGACTTCATTATGTATATCTTCCATTTCATAATCAATATCAGTAATATTTTTAGCACATTCGTATAAACGATTACGAATATCATCAGAGATTTCCTTGTTATTTTTATATCTCAAATGATGTTCGAGTGTTGCCCAAAAATCCATAGCAATGGTACGGATTTGTATTTCTACAGGAACCATGACTTTCTCATTAGCAAGATAAACAGGGACTTCAACAACAAGATGTAAACTACGATACCCATTTTCTTTAGGATTCTTTATATAATCCTTTACCTTTAATAAATGAATATCATCCTGTCTTAAAAGAAGGTCTGACATACGATAAATATCTTTGATATAATGACAAATCACCCGAATACCCGCAATATCTTCAATATTTCCTTTAATCGAAGAAACATCTACGGGAAGATTTCTTCTTTTCATTTTCTCAACAACGCTATGTGGTGATTTCAAACGCCATTCCATATGATGGATAGGATTATGATCGAAGCGATGATGAAACTCATCATCTAAAATCTCTAATTTTGTTCTTACCTCCTTAATTCCTGCCAAATACATTTGTTCAACATTTACATACTCATGATAAAAATCCAAATGATCCTTAGCAAAGAAAAAATCATTCATTTCACTTTTAATTTCCTTTTGCATAATACGACTCATAAAAAATTCACTCCTTGTGTTTAATTTCATTATAAATGAACATAATGAACTTGAGGTGAAATTTATGAAAAAATTAATTATTTTTCTTCTAATTCTTATGAACCTAACAACAGTCACAGCTGTTAACGAAACCCCAAAATATAAAATCATTGCCTCCTCTTATAAACAAGAAGATATCGAAGAAATGTATGAAGTCAAAGACAAACTCATACAAAACTATAAAAAATGGGTCAAAGGTGTTGATGATGTTCATCAAGTATTAGCCGATCATCAAAAAGCATTTAATGCAAAGTATTACAATGGTCTCTATACCATTGTCTTAGGTGAAGGAAAAGGAAAAACACTCGAAGGAAAACTTCAAGTATCTTATTGTACATCAAGTAAAGAAATTCATAAAAAGTCATGGCTAGCAAGTATGTTTTCTTAAGGATGACTAATAATTAAGAAAATAATACATACTATATAAAGAAAGAAGGTGTCATTATTGTTGAAAGAATTTGATGAACAAGCACAAAAAGCAATTGTTGTGGCAGAAAGCATTTCTTTTGATTTTGGACATCAAAACGTTGGCAGTGAACATTTACTACTCTCCTTATTAAAAATGCATGACAATCAACTAAAAAGACTCTTAAAAAAATATAAAGTGAATGAAGAAGTTGTAGAAGAAGATATAAAAAGGTTGTTTGGAACAAGTGAAGATCAACCTTTTTATATGGAATATAGCCAGAGTGTCAAAAAAATCTTAGAAAGAAGTATGGAAGAAGCTCAAAAGAAAAACCAAGATCAAGTAACCCTTAATCTACTTACCATCTCACTTCTTAAAGAAAAAGAATCTGTGGCTTATGAAATACTACAAAAATACCATGTTGATGTCGAAGAACTCATTTATCTCTTACAAGAAAAATCAGCTTTTGAAACACCTTTAGATCAAATATCAACACTTGTAAACATCAATAAAAAAGTAAAAAACAAAAAATATAAAATCATAGGAAGAGAAAACGAAATCGAGCAAATCTGTACCATCCTCTCCAAAAAAGAAAAAAACAACGTACTTATTATTGGTGAAGCTGGTGTTGGGAAATCCGCCATTGTTGAAAAACTAGCCATGATGATCAACAAGCATCAAGTAGTAGATTCACTTAAAAATAAAATCATCTATGAACTTTCTCTATCTTCCCTTGTTGCTGGAACAAAATACCGTGGTGAATTTGAAGAAAAATTCAAAAAGATCATTGATAAAGTAAAAAACTTAGATAATGTTATTATATTTATTGATGAAATTCATAATGTCATTGGTGCTGGTGGAGCAGAAGGAGCTATTGATGCCTCAAATATCTTAAAGCCCTATCTAGCAAGAAAAGATATGACAGTTATCGGAGCAACAACGATTGATGAATACTACAAACACTTTGAAAAAGACCATGCGATGAATCGAAGATTCTCTCTAGTAACTCTAAAAGAAAACACCAAAGAAGAAACCTTTGAAATCCTCAAAGGAATCAAATGTTACTACGAAAACTTTCATCACATAAAAATATCCGATACAATACTTAAAGAACTCATCAACCTTGTCGATCAACATATCAAAAACAGAACCTATCCCGATAAAGCTATTGATATATTAGATCTATCATGTGTCAAAGCTAAATTCTATCATGAACAAGAACTTACAAAAATACGCATCATAGAAACCGTAGAAAAATATCTAAACATTACAATTCACCAACAAATTAATAAAAAAACACTTGAAAAACAACTTAATAAAAATATTTTTGGGCAAGAAAAAGCTATTCATCAATTAGTCCAAACATTAGAAACAAAAAAACTTCCTCTCTCTTTCTTTCTCTATGGACAAGAAAGCACAGGAAAAACCACAACCGCAAAGATACTTGCTAGAGAATTAAACTATCATTACCTAAAACTGGATATGAATCAATATAAAGACATTCATGCTTATTACAAACTCATAGGGAACAATCAAGAACCAAGTATTCTTTTATCAACCTTACAAAGTACTCCCCATACAGTTTTATATTTAAAAAACATTGATCAAGCAAATGAAGAAATCATTCATCTTATTTTTCAAATATTAGAAGAAGGTTACTACGAAGATTCTAAAAAAAGAAAAATAAGTTTTGAAAACGTAATTATCATTCTTTCTCAAACAAACATCACACATCGTCTAGGATTCAAAAAAAACAAAATAATTCATCCAAGACATCCATTACTCTCTAAAGTAGATCAGGTTATAGAATATCAACCTCTCTCTAAAGAAACTATAGAAAAAATCATCTCAAAAAAACAACCAAACTCCTCTAATAAACTCCATTCTCTTATCCAAAAAGAGAAAAATCCAACTCTCTCACATATCCTCAAACAGATGTCCTAATAGGACATTTTTTTTGTATACAAAAACAAATTATGTGAAATAATGTATCATTTTAGTATGAATTAAATTTATTTTTGTAAAAAAATTGTAAAATCCCTTTCAAATTTAGAAAAAATATGTCAAATTTTGTGTTAAAAGTGATATAATATTAATGGGATATTGTATATACATGGATAGTACTATGGTTAATAGTAATAGTACTTAATAATAGATGAAATAATAACAGGAGGAATTTGGGTATGAATACTGTAAAACATAAAATGAAAAACATAATGAAGAAAATGATAAGTGTTGTTATAACACTTGCAATGTTAGTACAGTATCTACCCGTAAATTGGTTACAAGATGTATTCGCAGAGAGTGGATCAAAAGCAATATCATCTTCTTTCTTACAAACAGGAACAGACTTAAGACCTGCAGGAACAAATAACTATTTAATGTCTATGGGAAACCCAATGACAATAGATGTTAGGCTTAGACCTAATTGGAACCAAAACGAAGGAGCTGCTGTGTCACCAAAATTAAAAATAGAGTTACCATGGTTCTATTATAAAGATGGTATTGTAGTGAGTACGACAAAACCACAAGAAGTTAAAGCTGAAGATCCTAGTGTAGAATTCATAGGAGGAATAGAAGCTAAACTTTCAAGTGCACCAGTAATTTGGTATGCAACTAGACCAACAAACAATCCTGAATATGGCTGGGGCTCTGATTATAATGCAGATACTGGAAAAGGAGAATTCCGAAGATCATCTTTAGAAATAACTTCTACAAAAGATATTGATGCGTCAGCAGTGACTTTTGCGGTTACTTTCCAATTCTTTACAAAAGATGGTGCGAAGATTCCGGAAAATACCTCAGCACCGGTTGCTTTAGGTGCAAGCTATACTCAATTTAAAGACCCAAATGGAAAGCTATCTGATGGATATTCAAATAATGTTGGTGGTCCAGTTAAAAACGGAGAAGATTCAAGTGACGTCAGATTAATTAATATTGTTAACTCAAACTTGGAATGGGAAACTTCAGTAAAACCTGTTTCTATGCCTGTTCTTTGGGATAAGTATAATTATGGAATTTACGAAGTAGACATTAAAAATATATCAAAAGATGCTGATAGTGCGATAGATTATTTTAGTTTTATGTTAACTGTACCAAGTAGTAATATTAACGGAAATCGTAATGGGGTTCTAGAACAAGACTTAATGGCATGGAAATATAATAAAAGCACGGGTGGCTATGATAAAAATGAGGATACTGGCACAGATGCTCGTGAAGGTGAATATGGTGGTAAATACCAAGAAGGCGGTGCTCTTATTTGGGATGTTACAAATGAAAGTGATTTAAGCAATTTTGATATAGATAAATATGCAAGTCAACATGATTCACAATACAGATATAAATATTCTCAACCAGGTCAGTTAGGTGTTGTTGTAGGAAGCAATGATAACAATGAAGGAACATTAAAGAAAGATCAATCTCGTAAGTTCTATGTGGCAATTCCTTATGTAAATAACTTTGAAAGTAATTATCAACCGGAAATTAAACTTACGCAAACAATTTACTTTGGTGGAAGAGGATTAGCATGGTCAAAAGATGATAAAAAGAATTTTAACTTTGAAAAACAAAATACAGATTTTACTCATCAAAAATACTTAATAGATGCCGCTAATAATCATTTGACAGAAAAAAATGTACCACTTGGAAAAGATTTTTCGTACTATATAGATAACTTTACAAATATAAGTAATACACCAGTATTTAATTCTTATACTGTAGATACTTTGCCTGAAGAATTTAATTTGACTTCTTTGGCTATTGAAATGGATAGTGGTGAAGTATTAGAAAATTGGTTTAAAAATGGTGATCCTACATCGTTTATTTCTCTTAAGTTTAAAGATAAAGATGGTAATGAGGACTGGAAGTCATTAAAAGACTTGGGTGTATCATCAACAATAGACGGTAATACATGGAAATTAGGAGACCTAGATGATGTTTTAGAAACATACTTAGATAATAACAAAGGTACTGAATTTACAAGAGACGTAAAATTTGAATTTAAAGAAAGAATAGCAGTAAAAGAATCACTTAAGGGACGTATTGTTGTTACTGGTTATGGTAAATATTTAATTGATTATAAAAACAACTTAAATACATATTTCCAACAATGGAATTGGACTCCGTATACTAGCGTTGGTAGCGATGGCAGTGAAGAAGGTCCTCATTATATAAGAACAGATAAGCATATTAGTACGGAAGCAACAGCAGTTGCTAGAAGTCAACGTGCAACTCCACAAGCAAAAGGATATGGTATCGTTCATGATCCTACTGATAGTACAAAGGATCTCATTAATACCAATACAAATGATAGAAACGAAGAATGTCAACAAGTTTCACTAGCTGATCCGAATGCAGCAATTAGATTTAGTTTAGGAAATGCCAGTGAATCAGCAATGATACCATCATCATTTACAGTTTCAAATTTACTTAGAGAAAAAAGTAGTGGAAGTGGTGTTTATGTTGGTTTACAAGCATCAAGTATTCGTTTAAGTTCTGAATTGATTTCAAACAGTAAAATTGATTCTATTGATTTTATAGATATGAATGGTTCGGTTTATAATGTGAAATTCTCTGATTTAGCAGGGTATAGCAAATCAGATGGTTCTATGCTCATTACGAGTGGTTGCTGGAAACGCAAAATTCCAAACTTAAAAAATGTTAAAATTAATTTCAAAGAATTCAATGGTAATGTAACAAATGCGTTAGATAAAGCATTTGTTGAAATTAACGGAATACCTAATTCAACGGGTGAATATCGTTTTGATGGTACTTTTACTACAGACTATAATTCTTATAAAGGACTTTCTGGTGTAAAAGAAGATGTTGCAACTGGTACTGCGATTTTAGTTATAAAACGTATTGAACCAACAATTGAAGCAAGCGCTAATTATAAAGCAGATAAATCAACAAGTGCAAGTAATCCGTTAAATGTTCCTAATAAAAGCAGCAAGATAGATCCAACAAATCCTACTTACTATCAATTTAAAATTGGTAATGATTCAGAATCAAGTGCCCAAAATGTTAACTTAGTATTTGATTTATTAAGTGTAGGAGATGTTAGTAAAGACCCAACAAGTCCAAAATTAAAGGGATTTGATACAGAAAAATTCGTTATTAAAAGTGGCTATGATAAGGCTATGGAAATTGATAAAATAGAATTTTTTGATTACGATCAAGATCCTGGCAAGGATACTGCGAAATGGACTATTAAAGCGAGAGACTTGACAAAATACATTAATAGTAATGGAGACATCGTAATTGATCAAGATAAGTTCCCTAGCGGAATGCAAAGGGTAAAAGTCATTAAAGTTGTTGCTAGTACATTTAATAAACTTGTTAAAAACGATGATCGAGTAGTTGCTGAAATTTATGGTAATACAGATAGTTATAGTAAATACAATAAAAATAACAGATTGGAAGCTAGTTTATTATTTAAACCAATAGGGCCTCTTTATAATGATGAAGATGCAAGAGAAAATAGTGCAGCATTTAGCGTGGATGCAGGCCAATTAACTATTGATAATGATGTTTATCAAAAAAATGTTACAAGTGAAATTGTAGGAAAATCATCGAATATGGATGGAAATGAAAAAACATTAGGTATTCCATACAGTAGAGATTTCACATATCGTGTGGCTTCATGGAATAAAGGAATTTCTGTTTTAGATGATGTAAAAACAGAAATTGCACTTCCTTCATATGATAAAGATAAAGGCGGTTTCCATACAACTTCTGTTGTTGTTTATGAAGATTTATTGCAACAATATCAAAGCTTTAAAGGTAAAAATACTTTTGATTCGATTGTGTTTACTTATAAAACGGCATTATCAACACTTGTAAAACAAGAAACAAAAATGACATATGATACTGATAATCATCAATTAATTTGTGGTGATAAAAAATATACGGTAAAAGATGGTAAATTTACTTTACCAATTGAAGATATTACAAGTGGAAGTCAAATAGAGTCTATTACTCTTTATGGTAAGAATTTTGTTATTAATAAAGATAAAGAAATTGAACCGTATATTGAAATCAATGGATGGAGTGATGCAGACATTGATCAAAAAAATATTCTTACTACAACAGCGACACACTATTTAGATAGTATGGAAGAAGATGCTAATAAGAATTATCGAATTACTTCAACTGATACAGCAAATGCTTATCAATCAAAACTTTATTATGATACAACAATTGTTGCGGGGTACAACGATAATGATTCAGCTCAACGTTTCACTAGAGTATCAACTCCTAGAGAACATATTAGAACTCAATATCCAGAAGGCTTAGATAACTCAGAATTAGAAATTGGATATAAAGGACTAGGATCTTATTCTGTGGACTTTAGACAATATCTTAATGCTGGAACAAATTTACCAAGTGATAATGGTATGATAAATCAAGATCATAGAAATGCAAGTTATATCAAAACAACTTCGTTTAATACAGCAGCTAATGTTAAATTGGATGTTACATTGCCTTACGATCGATTTGATGCTTATTATTTAAAAATAGACAAGAGAGTAAAAAATTACATTAAACAAATTGTAGTAACAAGACGAGATGGCAAACAATATACGCTTACTAAGTCAAATGTAGAAGATCGTTTTAATGCAACAACAGGCAACTACGGTAGAATCAACTTGTTGCAAAAAGGGAATGAATTTGCAAACAGTAATATGATTAGTGATGATGAAGAAGACTATTATAAAAAACCTACATCATCATACGAGGCAAACAATCCAATTGTAAGTGCAACAATTGAATTAAAAATCAATCAAAAGGCTACAAAGGAAGAAAATGGGAAGACAGTAGCCAATGTTCCAGATTATGGTACATGGTGGGATGAAGCAAATGAAGATACAAAGTATATGTTTGAATTTGCAGGTCGTTTCTATAAAACGGGTGTTTCAGCTGCATCTGTTTCTTCAACAGTTACTATTGGTGGTAAAGATAATGGTGGTAATACATCAAGTATAGAAAGAAGTACGCAAGGAACAAGTTCAAATCCTTCAGGTGCTAACTGGTCTTATCGAAATTATTATCAACACCACCCTTATTATTATGTATCTTGGACAGAAGCTCTATACAAAGCTAATCATTTGTTTAGTCAAAGTGATGTTATTGTTGTAAGAGATTTTGATCGTATCACTAAGGGTGCAACGACAGACGCAACAAGAGATTATAATATTGAAGCAAAAATAGCTGATGATAATCAATATTATATAAACTTCTTTAGAAAAACAAGACGTGATGTTTACCATACTTACGGTAAAAATAATTATGAGGCAGGTAATCCAAATAGCGGTAGCTGGGAAAAACAAGATCCTGACGATTGGGACGGAAAAGTAGGATATGCTGATCATGTGGATATTGTTGATGACTTGGGATTAATAGTACCAGATCCGGTATATGATTATGATGGTACACTTACAACTGCATTACAATTCCATAAGCAAATTGCAAATTATTTTAAAGATGATGATACAGCGATTGAACTTACTTTAGGAACAGGTACAACACAAGCAGATCAAAACAATAGTAAAATAACCTATAAATTGAAGAAATCTGATTTAAAGAAATCAGGTGACTATTATGTAATTAGATTTAATAACGATAATGATAAATTGTCAGATAGTGATGCAGCAGATAAAGAATTAAAACTAAAAGATGGTGTGCTTTATTTAGAAAAGAATCAATATGTCTTATCGTTTAAAGCTAAGATGTATGATATACAGGGAAACGGTGAATACAATTCAGAAATAAAAAATAAATATTACAATTATACTGATGATGATGGTAATAAGGTGGATGGTATTGATAGTTTTTCAAATGCAAATGATATTATTGTTAATGTCAAACCGTATATGGTTTACAATTCTTCAAGAATTAGTCAAGCAACAAATACAGTAACAACAAGAACATACCATGACTATGAAGCTACTGCCTATACAAATATAATGAGTAGTGAATATAATAAGCAAAATAGTATAAATGATTCTGCATATATTATGGGATATCGTATTCCATTTAAAGCTGGATATCAAATTGATTCTTTAGGAAGAACCTCTATAGATAGCAAGGGTGATGTTACTGGTGATGGTGAACGTAATGTTACAGATTATCTTACATCAGATGGTGATACGTATGAGATGTTGAATGGTAAAAAGCATACGGTAACTCAAAATAGAACACCAACAAATGTTCAATTTGGAGTTAAAGCATTTAACCAAACGGTTGATAATCCTACAGATCGTACACGCCCAGCAAGAATCAAAGAAATGGTAACTGAAGATACGATGAATACAAATTATCGTATGAGAAATATTTATCTCCCTGTTCAATGGATAGATAATGGTGGTTCAGCTGGTACTAGTGGTACAGATAATGGACAATGGTTCAAAGTATCACAATTACAAATTAATATAAATGGAAATCTTGTTACATTTAAACCGACAGATGATGGTTCAGCGTTAGTAACAGATATGATTGGTTTAACAAATAATAAGATTGAATTAAAAACTACTAAAAAAGTTAATGGACAAAAATGTTATGTTCTTAATATTGAAGACTTTGCTAGAAGTAATGAAGGTTATCTTGTTCATAAGACAACAGATGGATTAGCACAAGTTATTGTTAATAACTTTAAATTAACATTTACTGCTACTCATGCTGATTTCAACAAAGATGAAACAGTTATGACTAACGGACAATATTTAACACCATCAAAGAATAACGATGGTTATGCATATTTCTATGATGGAACATATGTTGATCGTACTGTAGAAGATTTTGAAAAAGACGTTTGGACAGATGAATCGGTACCTACATTTGGTAAGACAACTGGAAATAATTTCTCACCAGGTACTAATGAATCAAGAGATGTTTACAATAAGGAAAAAGTAACATTTAAGTCTATTGATAACAATGCAGATACTTTCCATTATGTAAATGAAAAAAATCAAGACTATTATCATTTAAGAAATGCGGTTGCTATTTTAACTCCATCTCTTACAAAAGAACGTACGATAGCTGGAAGTACAACGAATGTATTTGCACATGATAATGATAGTAATAATGAAAATGATCGTACTAATCCACTTGAAGTTGATAAGGATCATTTAATGCCATATGATTATGTCGAATATATTTTATCTTCAGGTAACCATGAAAATGCTGAAATACCATTGGAACGTAATCACTTGCAATTTGAGGTGGATGTAGGACAACAAATTGTTGGTTGGGAATTAGTTGATGCTGGTGGTATTAAAAATGGTACAACAGATAAAGTAATTACTGCTAAAAATATTACTGCAACATTAGATGGAGATACTGCAGTAAATGATGTTCAAGAAGGACAAGACTATTCTGTAAAAGATGATAATAGTGATAGCTATTATCGAAAAATTACATTTGATGTCGGTGATGAAGGAACACAAATTGCTGCAGGACAAACTGTTAAAATTCGTATTATTACACAATTGACAGATGAAATTAACGATTCTAAAAAGACAACATATGAAGGACAAGTTGTTAAGTCTAATGCATATGCTTGGGCTGATACAAAACATCAATATAGACAATATGCAATAGATGGTTATAGCCCTACAAATTATGTTACAGGTACTACAGACAATAGAGATGCTTATCCATACTATACTTCGACAAATTCTATCGAAGGAACAATAAAGTATTATAGATATCGAGATAACGGAAATTATCTTGCACGTATGGCAAGTCAAATTGAATTCTATGATAATACATCGTTAGATATTACTTATACTTTTGAAAATAATGAATATATGTTTGATAGTCAACGTGCTAACTTGACAGTAGATAATATCAAAAATGATACAATGCATTTTATTGATGAACAAACGGTTACAGTTAATTTCTTAGAATATTTAAATAATCAAACATATCAAGGATTTGTTCTTAATAGTATTCCAAGGGCAACTAATATACAAAGTGAAGGTGGAGATATTTATTATCCTGATGCTTTTGTTACACAAGTTGGTTCTAATTACAAAGACATTTTAGTTGAATACACAACAGATGATCCAAATTCTTCTAGTGCAAATTGGGTTAAAGCAACTTACAACGAAAGTGACGCTACAATTCATGCTATTAAAGGTATTCGTTGGACATATTTCAATGTTCCCGCAGGATATCCACAAGAAAATAGTGTTTATAAAAAAGAAATAACATTTGATCCTGTTACCTTAGATGGTGAAGCTCGCTATGAAGATATAAGAACAGACAAAACAAAAAAACGCGATGATAAGTATATCGCTTTAGATACAGCAACAATTTCTCATAAAAAAGATCATAGCGAAAATAAAGAAGTTACAAGATCTGATGGTAAAGTAGAAACAACTACTGTAAAACGTGATGTTACTTTAAGTGAAGATGCTACAACAACAAAACCTGTGTATCGTGAATCACCTCAAGTAATCTTACATCCACAAGTTTTTGATGATAAAGCATCTGCTGAAAAAGCTTATGATGAAAACGATTCACAAAAAATAGGTTATCGTCCAAATGAAAAATACTGGCAAAAGATTTCATTAGTTAACCGTAAAATGGTATCAAATAATACTCAAACTGCTAGACAAGGTCGTCTTATTGCACCTATTATTTATGATAAGCTTCCTAACAAATATGTAAGTGTTGAAAAAGGAACACTTGGATTTAAGTGGACAGATGTTAATGGAAATGAAAAAACTGGAAATTATACAATTGTTTCTAAAGATGTTAAAAATGTGACACAAAAAGATTACGGTGGAAACATGATTTATAAGAAATCTGGTTTGAAAACATCGGCTTCATCAGTTGGATACTATCCAGGTTTAAAAGCATTTGATGATTTAAGTACAGATGATACTTATACATTAGATACAGATTATACTTTAAAAACATATCAAATTGTTGATGAAAACAATGATCCAATCACAATGGAAATTGGTGATACATTAACTGTTTATTATCAATTAAAAGTTGCACAAGATAATTTACCAATGGTTTATGTTGATGAAGATAAAGATGTAACAACAACAAATGATCAACATCCAGCATATTTCCCAAGAGTTGGTGAATATTATCAATACACTGAAAATTATGGTGGCTATGATGGACACGGAAGATCTTATCCATTTAGTTCAAACTATACAAGTGATGGAAATCATTATCGTGCAATTCAAAACAGTGATCGTCAAATGGATATGGATTATTTATTACACGATGTAGGGGTTAGTGCTACGACTAACAACTATACAGATGATGCAGGTGTAAAACATGACAATATTGATAATTGGGAATTCTTACAACAAAGTATTGTATATATTCCAGGTGATGGAACATATACAGACGATAACAATACGCGATTTGGAGGAGGAAATAAAGTATTAGCCGATTATGATATTTCTTCTTTGAAAAATGCGCAAAAAACAGAGTATACGCCAATTCAAGATACAAGTGATTTAAGTGAAGAGGCTTTACCTGATTATAAAAAGACAAGCTTAATTTCAAATAAAATTAATCGAGATTGGTATGATCAAGTTGTTAAGAAGAGAACAGTAGTTAATGATACTTACAATAAAGATAGTGTAAGTACTGTAGGAAATAACTGGGGTAGTAAAACACCTATTGTTTGGGGTGAAAATCGTTTACATCTTCAAAAAGCATGGCTTGTTTCTTCAAGTGAACTTATGGATGCAACATTGAATGATGATGGATCGTTAACAGATAATGATCCTACAAAAGAACATCGTACGTATAAAGCAACAACAGGTGATGGCTTAACAAACGATGCATCTAACCCAAATTATAATATTTATGATGGAAGATGGACTGGACCAAGTTACAATCAAGTTCATTCATTTGTTGATGATAATTATGAAGTTGGATTAGAATATAACGAAGAGTTTACAACTAAATTACAAGCACTTAACTATGGTGATTGGAATTTAAGTCATGGTGTTGAATTTACTTATACAATGCCTAGAGGTATTGAACCATTAATATTTGATGCTGAAGGTAACCTTGACATAAATAAATTTAAAGCGGAAGTTTTACAATCTGTGGATGGCATTTCTGCTGGACAATATGAAGTTAATGAAACATATAGATTGTTAGAAAGCGGTGCTTTAAAAGTAGAAGTACTTCAAAAACCAGAAACAAATGGAACATATCATTATCAAGCACCAACTACTTGGCAAGATGCACAAAATACAGCAACGGATAATGATTATCAAATTGGTGATGATACAGCACCATGGGTATTAAAAATTACAGTTGATACTTCATTGAATAAATGGTTTAACAGAGGAAGCGAAAGTGGATATAAATTAAATGTTTACTTCCCTTCAAAAGTAGTTCGTACAAATGAAAATGAAGAATGGTTTGATAGATTACAAACAAAACCATATGTACCTGATAATAATTATGAAGATTACTATTATTATCAAATTCTTGATATTGATCATTTTGAAGGTACGACGAAAGAAAATATGCAAAATAATCAACGATACGGTATGGACTATATGTGGTTTAGAGGCGACGGTAATGGTGCTGACTATTACTATAGAAATGGTACATTCTATTACTATAATGGTTCACCAAATACTCCATATGTAGATGGTTATAACATTCAAAATAAAGAAGTAACAATTTCTGAAGAAGACGGTGTTTATAAAGCTATGGCAACAAATAATAATGCAAATTATGGAAAGGCTGATAGCATAGATCGTTATAGTCAAACAGGTACAAGAGCTGTTATGAGGAAACCATTGTTAAGGCAATGGACAACCGTTGGTGATGATCAAACGGGTAATACATTATCGGATTACTATTTAGATACGGAAGGTACGACATCTAAATTAAATATCCATGTAGAAAACAAATATTATTGGGATATTTTAGGAACAAACTGTCAATGGTATCAATCTGGATCGTATGCAGATGGTTCTAAATCTGTTCATAGTTATGCAACTGATGGTGGCGGACGTGGAACATATACATTACCTGTCATTACAAATATTCTTCCTTATGGAATTGCTCCAGTTGGAGTAAAAAATGGAAAATCTGATATTTATTCAATTAAAAATAGTAAAAATAAAGATCGTGTTCTTAATTGGAATTTATTAGATGCTGATGGCTCCGTACTTACTAATGGTGATGCGGAAAAAGAAACATATGATGTAAAAGTCACGTATGAACAAATTGCTAAAAAAGATGAAGATGGTAATGATGTCAAAGATAAAAATGGTAAGGTTCTTACCGAAGGTAGATATGTTGTAAGGTTCTATCCAAAAGATGGTGCTGATACAAAGATCAACTCTGGTGATGGAAGAACATTCACTTTTGATACATTTGTTTATGCTTCGCCTAAAGTAGATACTTTTAATGGTGATAACAAAGATTTACAAGAAACTTATGAAAGTAATTACACATATATATCAAGTGAAATTGATGGATTTAAAGCATTGATTGATGAAGATATAGCGGGTAATCCTTATACTGTTGCTTCTAAAGCTTATAATCGCTATCGACGAGATAACAATTCTTATGCCATAGTTGATACACGTTTAGATGCAATTCAAAATGTTAGTTATTGGGTAAGATACGGAAATTTACCAGATAGTACGATTGAAGATAAGGTAACAGGTGAAACACATTATGTTGTTGGACAAGGTATGAAACGTGTTGAAGAAAATGATGATACTTATCCATTTGTATTCAACATAGAAGATTACACAAAACAAACAATAAATGGTTTAGAAACGATTATCCGACATAATTTGATCTTAGATAATGATCTTAGAGATTTCAATAGAAACGGTAAGAGTGAACATAGTGATTACAAAGGTTCAGAAGCCTTAGGTGATATTGCATTTGTTAATACAACTAAGATAAGAACTCGTCAACCTAACTTAACATTGAAAAACTATGTATCTTCGTCATCTGAAGAAGAAGGAAAGAACACGCCATGTGAAGATAATCAAGGAAATGAAGTTCAAGCTGGTTCAGTTGAGTATACAGATAAGATATTTGATTATGGTGATGATGTATGGTATTCAGCAAAACTTTCTAATAATGCAGATTCAACAGATTATACACATCGAGGAAGTGTTGCTCATTCACGCTTTGTATTTAGTTTCCATTTACCTAAAGCTGTTTCAGTAACTGACTTGCCAGATTTTAATACAGCAAGTGATCATTGGGATCAATTTAGAGATGATGATTTTGTTATTGAAATTGAACATGCAGATGGAAATAAAACATCTGTTACACCTAGTAAATTAAAAGATAGTGGATTTGGAATTCGTATTATTAATAAACAATACACACCTACAAGTCCAACTAAAAATCATACAGGTCAAATTGTAACGTATGAAGTAACAACACCAAAAACAGATGGATTTAGTGATGATGATTATTCTACATTCGTTAATGGTGAAAAACCTGCTGGTTATCTTTCATCAGGTGATACATTAACATTAAAGATTCGTACACGTGTTGATAACAAAGAAGAAAACGGCATAGATCCAAGTGATAAAAATGGTGTAGATGTATGGACTGGTTATTATAGTGAAGCCTATACTACATTGCATACTACAGACGGTGAATACATTGTGACAAATACTGGAAATATTTACGATGATAATGAAAGAGATAAAATTTCTGGTGATGAAACAATTATTTACGACGGTTATAAATTTAATAAAAATGCAAGTCGTGATTATGAAAAATCATTTACTAAGCAATTAAATATGACTTGGTTAGATAAGGAAGTATCAGATTCAGATGATAAGACCGAAGAAGATGGAACAGTAACAAAAGGAAATGATTATGATCAAGATGGTGATCTTAATGAAGATTTTGCTTATAATTCGAGTGCTTCAATTAGTGTCTTAAAACCTGATGCAACAACAAGAATTGATACAGGCAAATTACGTACACAAGTTAATGACTTAGATGCAGAAATAGCTGTTATTGATGATGCACATGTAAGATCAGCAGACGTAATGGAAATGCGATTAACTGAAGCGGTTAATAATCGTGCTAAGTTAAATCAATTCGTTACAAGTGTTTCAATTCCTTATCATGGAACAAATACTGCAACTTCAAGACCGGCATCCTTAAGTGATACAAGAATGGATACGGACATTCAAGGAATTAGAACAGGTAACTGGGTAATACCAAGTACTGGTGATAAAACAACAGATGATATTTATGCAAAACATTTAAAAGTATACTTATATGCTTACTTGGTAGATGATCCTTGGAGCATGAGTGGTGTGATAAGTCCAAGTCAAAATCCTGATCATTGGGTTCTTATTGGTAATCAAAATGGTTATGGTTTATCAGATAACACAGTTCTTACAAAAGATGAAATAACTCAATATATGGGTGGTAAATATATTTATCAATTAAACTGGGTTGTAAAAATGGAAGGATTTACAGACGATGATGGAAATACTTATAGTGAATCCAATGCGGCTATTAATTATCCAGTTCCAATAGGTTTAAAATTAAACACAACTGGTAAGGATAACAAAGGTGTTGATGAAAACGATCCAAAAAGACAAAATATTGCTAAAGATATTATGCATAATCAAGGCGTTGTAGATAATTGTGCGTATATTTCAGTAACTACAGGTCCAGAAGATATTTCAGATGGTGTTGCTAAACATGTTAACTATTTTGCAACAACTTATGGTCGTTATGATGATTACAAATACAGTGCTATTTCTACAAGTTGTCGTGCTGGATTCTATGTTGATCCTGAATTACCTACATTACAAATAGGTATGAAACAAGCTTACTATAAAGCAACTAGTGAAGAATCTGCATCTGGTGATGGAAGTAGAGTTAGTCACTATCGTTGGGATTATGGTGGATCTACAATTGATGATACAGCAAGTATGATGTTGAAATATCGTGTTTCAATGATGAACAAAAAGAAAAATGATACAGATATTTTGATTGATGATAATGCTACAAATCCAAATATTACAATTGCATTACCTTACAATGAAAACTTGGATACAAATCAATTGAAATATATGCCATATGGTGAAGCTAGTGATACAAATTATATTAATGATGATTACGAGACAATTAATGAAAGTCTTGATGGTAAGACCCCATTATGGACATGGTATATTGTTAATGAAGAAGATGGATCAATTGTGACACCAAGTGCAGGTGATATTAAACCAATAGAAGCAACAGACAATACACCATTGGTTAAATCAAAATCATTAGCTTCAAGTAGAAAAGAAAAGAATAAAATTCTAAACTTCTACTTTACTGGACAACTTAAACCAGGACAAACTTTAAGAGTTGAACTTATGGTTCCAGTAAGAAGAATGAACTCAAATGCAATTTCTGCAGAATTATTAAGATGTAAAGGATATATTTTCAAAAATGGAGCGTTCTCAACTTATATGCCTGATCAAGGTAATAGTAATGCCTCAGCATATGAATATGATTCACAAGATGTTAACGAAAACAACAGATATAACGATACAGCTCTTACAAAGATGACAACAGCTATTGGATTTGTAACAAAACAAGTATTAGGACAAAGTAAATTAGTAGATACGGAACTTGAAACAAATGTTACAGCTGTTCCTGCTGCAGTTAATGAAGGGGGAGATTATACATTTAAAGTTTCTTCACAAAGTTTATCTGATGCACAAGTATATCAATACACAAACAATGTTATCTATGATGTTTTACCGTATGAGGATGACCATTATGCATATCGTAATGATGTTACAAAAGCAGATGGACATGTGGCAAGAAACTCTCAATGGAATGGTTGGTTGAATATAGATTCAATCAATGTGGTAAAAAATGTTTCTGGTGAAGATACACCAATTGACAGCAGTCAATATGATGTATGGGTTGGACCAATTATCAAACAAGGAAATAAATATGTTTTAAATAAAGATAGTGATGGTAATCCTATTCTTCCATCTGAAAATGATCTACATGATGAACAAAAGGCTCTTTCAATTGAAAATAGTGATGCTAATAAACAACAATACTTTGTTAAACTTTCAGACTTAAATACATATCTTCAATCTGTAGATGAAGATGAAAAGGATGAATTAGTAAAAGGTATTCGTTCTATTTGGCTTCAAATGAAAGCAGATTATACACTTCAATCAGGTTGCCGTTTAGAAATGTCTTATACAATGGAAGCACCTCAAAATATTAAGAAATATGTAGGTAATGTTAAAATAGATGACACTCAAGATACAGCATCACAAATTACACAAGCAGTAAAAAATTTCACTGGATGGAATACACACCTTTCAAGATCTTATTCAAAAGCAAATAACGAATATGAAAACACTGAAGAAACATCTGCAGGTGTTTATATTGATGCACCAAGTGAAAGAGGTTATATTGGAAGTTATGTTTGGCAAGATGTCAATTATGACGGAAAAGTAAATGAAGGTACTTATAAAGATACTTATGATATCGGAAGAGATCTTCTTGTAAAGGGTACAGAAAAATATGATTTAGATGGTGATGGTAAAAAAGATGATCCAGGTATTGATGGTGTTAAAGTTGAATTATTAACTGAACATGGTCGACCAGCGAATAAAGAAGGAGACGCTATTAGAATTGATGACAAGGGAAGATATGTCCTTGTTGATGATGAAACAGGTAAAGATTTATTAGCTGATGAAGGTACTGATAAAGAACGTCCTCGTTATTCAACATCTGGTCCTGCAACATTTACAACTGAAAAAGATTACTATGGTAATAAAGGTTACTTTGTATTCTCTAACTTAAAACCAGGTAAATATAATTTACGTTATACGTTACCTGATGAATATAAAGATTATTCAATTACGACAAAAGAATTGAATACAGATAATGCTTCAACTCCAGTTGTTATCTATCGTGATGGTAAAGCTGTTTATGATAAACAAAATCAAGCATCAGCACAACAAAAAGCTTATGCAGTTAAAGGAGGAACACTTGTTGCTCAAACTGCTCAAAGTATTCAAGTAGATGCTGTTGTTGAAGGTGAAGGTCATCAAGCTTATGACGAAAAAGTAATGGGTTATAACTTAGGTGTTGGACGTACTAATCTTTATAAAGGTACAACTTGGTTAGATGAAACGGAAGAAAATGGTGAATATATTATTGAAGGTCAAATGGATTATCCAAAAGCAGAAAAACGTTTAGGAAAGATTAAGGTTGAAGCTTATGAAGTTGATCCTAAAACATCTAAACCAATAAGTGATGAACCTGCTACTGATGCTGATGGAAATAAAGCAAGCTATGTAACAAATGTTAAAGATGGTGGTGACTTAAAAGCTGGTGAATATCAATTCAGATTAGTTCCTGGTAAGACGTATATTATCAAGGCAACAAACGAAAATGCGACACCATTAAAAGCAACAGCACCAATTTATTCACAAGATCCTACAAAGGATACGGGATATAACGATTTATTATTACGAGGTGGTAAACTTATCACAAATCAATTTGATGTTCCCTATATCGTTGGTGATAAGATTGCTGGTTGGGAAAATTATTCTGATGAGCATACTATTGATTTAGGATTTGTTAATGCGGCAAGAGGATTCATTGGAGAACTTGTATGGGATGATAAAGACTACGATGGTATTCAAAATCCTGACGAAGATCCATTAAAAGATGTAACAGTAACTCTTGAACAATACTATTACAAAGATAGTAAATGGCATAAGTTATCTGATACGAAAGATGTTCAAACAAATGCTGCAGGTGCTTATAAATTTACAGTAAGTACTTATTATGAAGATGGAAATAACAGTTATTTGGCTGGCTATAAAGTTCGTATTGATCGTGATAAGAATAAAGACTTATTCAAGAAATATGCACCAACATTTAAAGATAAAGAAACAAATGGTAAACAAAGTGATTTAGATGAAACATCTAAAAACAATAATTCTTATTATCTTACAGATGATGTCGTTGTTATTGCTAGTGAAGTAGGTGATACAACACAAGCTGGAAATTCGGTTGAATGTGGTGGAATACATTACGATTTAGGTAATGCTGAAACTAAGAACTTCGATGCTGGATTTAAAGATTATGAATCTGGTAAGATTGACGGTATTGTTTGGTTAGATACTAATTATGATGGTATTCGTGATACTAATGAAAAGATTGCAGATAAAGATAATTTAACTGACAATGAAAAATTACTTGAAAAAATTAAAGCTCAAATCAAAGGTTATTATTATGATGATGGTAAATGGCATGATGCAAGTGCTAGTGGTGCAAAAGTTCAATGGACTGTAGATGATGTTGAATTAAAATTAGCGGACGATGGATATTATCACTACACATTTAAAAATTTACCAACTGAATTACAAGACAGTAATGGTAATACATACTTAATGGGTTATAAAGTGACATTAGATGAAAAATCAATTGATAAAACATTAAAACCAACATTAAGCTATCAAACAACTACTGATCAAGATAGTGATTTGGTTAAACGAAGTGGTAACTATGCATTAATGAAAAAAGATGATTATGTTATTACAGCTAAAAAATTATCAGATACAGATGATAAGCATAAAGGTACGCTTAAAACAGTAGGTGACAATACTTATGATTTATTACAACATCAAAATATAAATAATTACGATGCTGGATTAACAGGTATTGAAACTAGTGCTATTAGTGGTCAAGTATGGATTGATCAAAACTATGATGGTATTCAAAATACTTATGAAAAATCATTAAAAGGTATCAAGGTTAAATTAGTTCGTTATCTTGTAACAAAAGTTGACGGAAAACTTAATTATGTAAAAGATGATACCTATACTGAACCAATAGTTACGACAAGTGATAAAGGAAGATATAGATTTGATAACTTGGAAGATTCTCCAAATAATGATTCAGAATTATATGCTTATCAAGTTGTTATTGATCCTAATGATGCCGATAATAAAACTATCTTAGAAGATGGAAATACTCGTTTAGGTATTACAAAATATCATCAAGGTGATAATGATAAGAAAGATAGTGATTGGTCTAATGATGGAACATTAATAGATAATAGCGGTAAATACTTGATCTTATTAAATAAAGCTAATGATAATACTCCAGATGAAAACAATGTTTTAGGATATGATATTGTTAAAGGTAAAGCCTATGAAGATGTCAATGCAGGTGCAACACCATATCAAAACGCTAAGATTTTAGGTAATATCTTTGATGATAAAGATTATGATGGTTTAAATACTAAAGATGATGAAGGTAAAGAAAATGTTGAAGTTAATTTAAATCGTTATCTTGTTACAAAAGATAGTGATGGAAAATTTGTTTATAACGAAGATCAAAGCTTCAAAGAACAAACAACTCCAACAAATGCAAAAGGAGATTACTCATTTGATGATTTACCTACAAATGGATATGTTACAGATCCAAATGATCCAACTAAACGTACACAAGTAATCTATGCTTATGCAGTTTCAGTCAAAGGCCTTCCTAGTGATTATGTTGTAACAAAATATCATAAAGGTAAAGATGATGCTCGCGATAGCAATATTGACCCACAAGATTCACAATATACTTTAAAAGATAAATCCGGTAATCCATATATTATCTTGGCTAAGAAATCAGATGATGATAAATTAGCTCAATATCTTGATGGATATGATTTAATTGAAAATAAAAATAAAGATAATTATGATGGTGGTATTACGAAATATCACAGTGGAATAATTAGCGGTACAATCTTTGATGATAAAGATTACAATGGATTATTAGGAAAAGATGATAAAGGATATCAAGGTATCAATGTTATCTTGAGTCAATATCAAAAAGTTGGAGATGAATACTTCCTAACTGGTATGATTGATTCAGTTGAAACTGATGAAAATGGTAAGTATACATTTAGTAATATAGCTACTTATGGTACAAATGAAGAAGGCGAAAGAGTTCTTTATGCATATCGTGTAACTCTTGATGAAGATTCACTTCCTGAAGGTTATGGTGTCACAAGATATCGTGTTAATGATAAAGATGAAAGTAGTAAGCTTTCTTCTAAAGACTATGAATTGATTACTAATAAAGAAAATCATTATAAAGATAGTCAAGAACCATTCATCATCTTAGCTGAAAAAGCAGATGATCCAAGTGTTCCATATTATACAGATGGTTATGATGTTGTAGGATGTAATTCTGTTAAGGAATTAAATGGTGGTATTACAAGAATTCAAACAGGTTCTATTTCTGGTAAGATCTTTAATGATGATGATTATGATGGATTATCTACTAAAGATGATAAAGGATTTGAAGGTATTGAAATTAGCTTAAAACAATATTATCTAAAAGATAATGAATATGTTTTAACTGATAAAGAATTTACTTGTAAAACAACAAGTGATGGTTCATATAAATTCGATCAATTACCTACAAATGGAATTGAAAATGATGAACATGTTATTTACTACTATAAAGCCTTTGTTAAGATAGACACTTTACCTAGTGGTTATGCAATAACGAAATATCATGTTGGTAAAGATGATACAAAAGATAGCGATTTATTAAGTGAATCTGGTGAATTATTAGGGAAAGATCAATATATGGTTTTAGTTGATAAAGCTGATAAAGATAATGTACAAAGTATTGTAAATGGTTATGATATTATTACTGCTAAGGATATTAAATACTTAGATGGTGGTCTTACTTCTTATAATCAAGGTACAATTGAAGGTACATTATGGATCGATGCTAATAGAAACGGAATCATTGATAAAAATGAATCTTATCTAAGTCATCAAAAGATGATATTAAAAGGTTACTATTATAAAGACAATCAATGGATAGAAGAAAGTTCATTAGATAATGAAGTAGAAACAGATGAAAATGGTAAGTATAACTTCAGTCATTTAGCAACTACAATTACTAAAGATGAACAAACTTATTTAACAGGATATCAAGTATCACTTGATGCACTTCCTAAAGATAAGAAAATTACTGAATATCTAAAGAATAATGGTAAAGATGATAGTAAGCTTAAAGATGAAGATTTACGTTTGATTTATACTCAATATGAAAAAGATGGATATCTTATCGTAGCTGGTCGTTTTGATGAAGATAATATCAATAATCAAAGCTCTAATTATGAAGGATACAACGCAATTAAAGCAATTGATATTAAAGATATGAACGCAGGATTCTATGATCCAGATAAACCAGTTATGACTGGTAATCCAATCATTCAATTATTACAAAGAATTAAAACAGGAGATGATGTTTCTATTATGGGATATGTTCTTCTTGGATTGATTTCTTGTGGAATTATTGTATTGATTGTATTTAAAAAACGTAAAGACAATGAATAAACCATGAAGTTATCTTCATGGTTTTTCTTTAAAGGAGTTTGTTATGGAAATAGTAAAGAAATATAAAAAATATATTTTAGTAGGAATTATTTGTTTAGGTTTGCTTTTGCTTTTTATTCCTAGAAGTTCCAATTCGGATCAGTTAGTTGTCAAAGGGGATAAAAGCAAGATAGAAAAAACAGAGAAACAAAAAGAACGACTTGTTATAGGTATGTATGATCCTTTGGAACATTCTAAAATCTATCTAGGATATGATAAAGGCTCTATGCTTGCTACAAAGTTAGTTTATGAATCATTAGTAAGAATTAATAATGATTTAACGATAGATAAACAAGTAGCCTCTAAAATTACATTTTCTAAAAGTGGTAAAAAAGCAACAATTAAGTTGAATGATAAGACTTTTAGTGATGGAAGTAAGTTAAATAGTAAAGCAGTAAAAGCAAGCTATAAGGCTTTAAATAAAAGTGATAGTGAATATTTTAAAAAGTCTTATACAGAAAATATTGTTGGTATGTTAGATTATCAATTAGGTAAAACAAAGGATATTAAAGGAATTAAAGTTATTGATAATCAAACATTAGAGTTTGATTTTAATAATTGTCGAAGTGAAAACATGTATGCTTTTACTTTACCAATTGTTAATGTAAAAAATGATGCTGGTAGTGGTTCTTATGTTGTCGATCAATTCCGTTTTCAAGATTATTTACAATTAAAGCAAAAGGATAAAAATGATGATTTATCTTATCAAAAAGTATTGATTAAAAATGTTAATACGGTTGTTATGGAAAAACAAATGAAAGCTTATAATCTAGATGTTTTAGAAGTAAGTAAAAGTCATTTTAAAACACTTAAAAAGATAGGTTATCATAATGTTTATCAATTAAATAGTGATGATTTACATTATGTTGCTTTTGATCTTACAAAAGCATCAGGTAAAAATAAGAATTTAAGAAAAGCGGTTTACTATGGAATTAATAAAAAAGTTCTTAAAAATGATATGGATGCTCAAGATGTTTATGTAGGACATTATCTTTCTACAACTCTTATGGATAATCAAGATGTTTATGATCTTAATAAAGCAAAAAGTGCTCAAAGTGATGCTAATAAATCAAAGATTGACTTTGAAGTAAGTGGAGATGTTTATTCACTTTTAAGATATGATGCTTTAAAGAAAACTCTTAAAAAAGCAAACTTAGAATTATCACAAGGTTCATCTTTTGCGAGTATTCAAGAAACATATTCAACGGATCGCTATGAAATAGAAGATAAAATTAATGATTCTTATTTAAAGAAAGATTATCAAAAACAATTAAAAGATACTTATCAAAAGAATTGTTTAAATGTTTTAAAAGAATTTGATAATTATATTTTAGATGAATATCTTGTATTACCTCTCTGTACTTCAACATATTATTTAGCTATGTCTAGTGATGTTAATCAAGAACAAGTTCTTGATTTCATGACGAACTAATGTATTTTGTTTACAAAGAAAAAGAATTATATAAATAAGTATGTAAATAAAATACATTTCATAAAAGAAATAAGACTTCATGTTATAATGAACGTATAATAATCGCGAAAGATAACGGAGGAAAAGAAGATGACGATTAAATTACCTAAAGATTTCTTTTTTGGAGCAGCAATGTCAGGCCCTCAAACAGAAGGGGCTTGGAATGTAGGAGGAAGATTACGTTCTTATTGGGATATGTATTCTGATCAAGAAATTAATGCTTTCTTCAATAATGTCGGATCTTATGTGGGAAATGACATGTATCATAAATATGAAGAAGATATTAAATTATTAAAAAGTTTAAATTTTAAATCATTTAGAACATCAATGCAATGGACACGTTTATTAGATCAAGATGGTAAATTAAATCCAGAAGGTGCCGCTTGGTATCATAAATTAATTGATTGTGCAAATGAAAATGGTATTGATATTTTTATGAACATGTATCACTTTGATATGCCAGAATACTTAGTAAAACGTGGCGGATGGCAAAATAGAGAAGTGGTTGAAGCTTATGCCAACTTTGTGAAAGTTGCGATGGAAGAATTTGGAGATAAAGTAAAATATTGGTTTACTTTCAATGAACCAATTGTAGAACCAGAACAACAATTCTTACATGGTGTTTGGTATCCTTATCAAAAAGATTTCAAACAATCAATCAATGTACAATATAATATTACTTTAGCGCATTGTTTAGCTGTCGCAAACTTTAGAAAATTAAAAGCAGAAGGAAAACTTTGTGAAGGTGCAAAAATCGGTATGATCAACTGTTTTGCGCCACCTTATACAAAAGAAAATCCATCTCCTGAAGATTTAGAAGCTGTACGTATGACAGATGGATTACACAATAGATGGTGGTTAGATGTTGTTGCTCATGGACACTTACCACAAGACGTTTTAGATACTGTAGAAAACGATTGGAAAGTAGAAATCAACCGTCGTCCAGGAGATGAAGCTATCTTATCTCAAGGAAAAGTAGATTGGTTAGGATTTAACTATTATCAACCAACGCGCGTACAAGCACCGGATAGTAAATTTGATGAAAATGGTTTACCATGTATTTCTAAACCTTATATTTGGCCTGAAAGAAAAATGAATGTTTATCGTGGATGGGAAATTTATCCAAAGGGAATTTATGACTTTGGTATGAAAATTAAAAAAGAATGTCCAGATTTACCTTTCTTTATTTCTGAAAATGGAATGGGTGTAGAAGGTGAAGAAAAATATATGGATGAAAATGGAACAGTTCAAGATGATTATCGTATTGAATTTGTAAGAGATCACTTAGAATGGATTGCAAAAGCAATTGAAGATGGAGCAAACTGTTTAGGATATCATTATTGGGGTGTTATTGATAACTGGTCATGGTGTAATGCTTTTAAAAACAGATATGGATTTATTCGTGTATGCTTAGATGATGGTTATAAACGTAAAGAAAAGAAATCGGCTTCATGGATTAGAGAAGTTGCTAGAACAAACGAATTTGAATAGTCATAAGGTGTCTACCAAGTGTAGGCACTTTTATTTTGTCTATAAGGATGAAATTAATTATCACAAAGGCATATAAAATAATGCGGGACATTAAATATAAATTATTTTATATTTAATGTTGTTTTGCGGAAATTGGAGGTTTAGGTGCTTTTTCAAATGCGGAAATTGGAGGTTTAGGTGCTTTTTCAAATGCGGAAATTGGAGGTTTGATGATTGATACAAATGCGATTTTTGGATATACTATGTTTATAGGAGGTATAAATTCATGTTCAAAAGAAAAATATATAATAAAATTAAAGAGTGGAAAGATACTTCACAAGGGAAAACGGCTTTATTGATAGAGGGAGCTAGACGTATAGGAAAGTCTACAGTTGTTGAGGAATTTGCTAGAAATGAGTACAAGAGTTACATTCTTATTGATTTTTCTATTGCTTCAAATGAAGTTAAAGAAATGTTTGAGGATATGTCAGATTTAAACTATTTCTTTCTACAATTACAGTTACATTATCATGTGGAACTTGAAAATAGAAATTCAGTTATTATTTTTGATGAAGTTCAGTTATGTCCAAAAGCAAGACAAGCTATTAAATTTTTAGTTAAAGATGGTCGTTATGATTATATAGAAACAGGTTCTCTTATTTCTATAAAGAAAAATGTAAAAGATATCTTAATTCCAAGTGAGGAAAGAAAACTTCAAATGCATCCAATGGATTATGAAGAATTTTTATGGGCTTTAGATGATAAAACAACAATGAGTTTGTTAAAAATGACTTTTGATAATAAAAAGAAATTAGGGGATCAATTAAATAGAAAACTTATGAGAAGTTTTAGACTTTATATGCTTGTTGGTGGTATGCCACAAGCTGTTAATGAATATATACAAACAAATAATTTTAAAAGGGTAGATGATATTAAAAGAGATATTATTAATCTTTATGAAGATGATTTTAGAAAAATTGATTCTACTGGAAGACTTGCACTTTTGTTTGAAGCGATTCCTTCCCAATTAAACAAAAATACGAAAGGTTTTCAGACAAAGAAAATATTAAATTCTTATAAAACAGAAGATACAACAATTCTAAGTTTAATATCAGAATTAAAAGATTCCAAAACAATATCAGTTGCTTATCATGCTAATAATCCTGAAATAGGTCTTTCTGCATATAAAGATTTAAATCTATTTAAACTTTATATGGCAGATACAGGCTTGTTTGTAACCTTACAATTTAAAGATAGAGATTTTACAGAAAATACAATTTATGAAAAATTACTTAATGATAAGTTATCTACAAATTTAGGATATCTTTATGAAAATGCTGTTGCTCAAATTCTAACAGCTAATGGACATGATTTATTTTATTATACTTTTAAAAATCTTGAACAAAAACGCAATTATGAAATTGACTTTATCATCTCTAAAAAGAATAAAATATGTCCAATAGAGGTTAAATCTTCAAATTATAAAAAACATACATCAATTGATGAATTTTATAAAAAATACTCATCAAGAATTTTAGAAAGATATATCATTCATACAAAAGATGTATCTAAAGATCAAGATATACTATGTTTACCAATTTATTTAACACAATTTATTTTATAAAAAATTATAATTTATGAGTTAATTTTGTAAAAAACTCACTAAATCTTCAAAAAACAGTGAGTTTTACGTATGTAAAATCACTAAATTTTCAAAAAACAGTGAAAAATTTATAAATATAGATATAATTAAAAAGTGTGAGGTGATAAACATGGAGCCCTATAAAGCTAAAAAATTACCATTTGAATATGCAATAGATAAAGATATGTTAATACTTGTTGCTAAGGCAAATGCAAAATATGGAGAATATAAATCATTATTAGAAACGTTAGAATTTGATTCATCTTATTTTTTAGAATCAGTTTTATTAAAAGAAAGTTATAAGTCAACTCAAATAGAAGGAACACAAATAACTCAAGAAGAACTCTATTATTTAAAATATATTGAAAAAAGTGATGATAGTAAGGAAATTGAAAACCTCAAAAAGGCAATTGAGTATGTTAAAAAGGAACTTAAGAATGGAAAAAAGATAGATTATCAACTTGTAAATGAAATGCACAAATTAATTCTTGATAGTGTACGAGGATCACATAAATCTCCAGGTCAAATACGAACAACACAAAACTGGATAGGTCCAAGAGGATGTACTATAGAAAATGCTACTTTTGTACCACCGCGTCCAGAAGAAATATATAGCCTACTAGAAAACCTTTACCAATATATGAATGATCAATTTGAAGATCCTTATCTTATCAATATTGCATTATCGCATATGCAATTTGAAACAATTCACGCTTATAAAGATGGTAATGGACGACTAGGAAGAGCATTGATTCCTGTACAAATGGCAATGTTTGATAGTGGGAACTCTATTTTATATATGTCAGAAATATTAGAGTTATATAAACCTTCTTATCAAAGATATTTAATGGAATGTAGAAAGGGAAATGTTGTTAAGTATATTAAGTTTTTCTTACAATGTGTAATAGATCAATGTAATTCTTATATTTATAAGATTAATAGAATAAAAGAAGTTTATAAAGAAGATATGGAAAAAATTAAGGTAATTAGGGGAAACTCTGTTTATCGAATTATGCCGGTCATTATGAAACAAATTGTATTTACAAAAAAAGAAGTACAAGATTTAAGTGGTGTTTCTGTTAATGTTGTTTCAAATATTATTAATCAATTAGTTGAATTAAATATTCTTGTTCCTGATACAAAGGTTATAAAAAAGGGATATTGTTATAAAAGAATTTATGATATTTTTTTAGGATAGAAGGATAACTACATTTTCAAAATAAAATATTTCTATTTATGAAGTGAACCCTTGAAATAGGGTTTTCTTTATCTTTATAAATATATTAAAATAGAAGTGGTGATGATATGAATTTATTTATGAATTTAAAAGAAAATAAAGAACTTTCTAAAAATGAAAAAATATTAGCGGATTATATTTTAAAACATCCAGAAGATGTTTTAAAAATGTCATCTAAAGAACTTGGTAAAGCTTGTTTTGTTTCTACAGCAACAGTTTATCGTTTATGTGATAAATTAAATCTTGCGGGATTTTCTGGTTTAAAAATAAAGATTACTAGTTCATTGAATGATTATTTAAAAAGTGATGGAGACTTTAATTTTGATTTTCCTGTTAATCCTTATCAAACTCATTATGAAATTGTTCATAAAATCAAAGAAGATTATGAACAAACTCTTAATTTGACAGCTAATCTTTTTAGTTTAGATCAATTAAGATTTATTACTTCTGCAATGAAAAAGGCAAAGGTTATTGATATTTATACATCGGCTGGAAATATCAATTTTGCTTTAAATTTTCAATTCCAAATGAAAGAAATAGGAATGGATGTGAATGTTCCTATAGATGAATACCATCAAAGATTAACGGCAGCAAGTAGTAATCAAGAACATCTAGCGATTGTGATTACTTTTTGCGGAAGAGGTATTTTATCAGATATACTACCTCGTATTTTAACTAAAACAAAAACCCCCATCGTTTTAATATCTTCTTACGATTATACTTTTAAAGAAGTAGAGTCAGATTATCAATTATATATTTCACCTTATGAAAATCATTATAAAAAGATCTCTTCATTTTCCACAAGATTATCACTTCTTTATATTTTAGATGTTTTATATACATGTTATTTTGAATTAGATTACCAAGAAAATATAGATAAGAAACTTATGTATTATCATAATATTGTTGAAGGAAATATTAAATGAGAAAAGAATTCTAAATAATAAATAGAAAAAGAGAATTTTTGAGAAAAAAATTCTTTTTTTTATCTCTAAATTGTTTTAAAAGATGAGTTTTTTTATGATATTTGTAGGAGGTATTTTTATGAATGTAAAAGCAATTATGTGTGATATAGATGGAACACTTCTTTCAAGTAAAGGAGTGGTTACACCTAAAACTGTAGAAATGATAAAAAAGGCTAGAGAAAAAGGAATTCTTTTTGGCTTATCAACAGGTAGAGATGTTAATAGTATTCAAACTTTACTTAAAACATGGGGTATTGATGGTTTAGTTGATATGATTGTTGGTACTGGTGGAGCGGAAATTTATGATTATACGCTTGATATTTCTAAGGCTCAATATCCATTAGATGGAAGATTAATAAAAGATATTGTTAAACATTATGAAGATATGGATTGTAACTTTGCTATTCCTGAAGATGGAATTTTATTTGCGCCTAAAGATGATGAACATATTCAAATGTTATCAAAGGCAGATAGGGTACCTTATCAAGTGGTTAATTATGATGATTATTTACAAAACCCAAAACCTAAATTAATTATTATTTGTAAACCTGAGGATATGAATAGAATTATTGAAAGATCAAAAACATTCCATAGTGATGAATTTAAATCATCATCCCTTAAAACTGCCAGTGTTCTATATGAATATATGGATCCAAGAGTATCTAAAACGGCAGGATTGATTGAAATCTTAAAACTTCATCATATAGATCTAAAAGAAATTGTGACTTTTGGAGATGCTGATAATGACTACGATATGACTTTAAATGCTGGTGTTGGTGTCGTTATGGCGAATGGTAGTGATAAGACAAAAAGTGTGGCAGATTATATTACTGATGATAACGATCATGATGGGATTGGAAATTATATTGAAAAATTTATTTTAGGAAAGTAAAAAATAGGAAGAGTTATTTTTATTGATGTCGATGAAACATTATTAGATTATGAAAACAAATTGCCTGCTTTAGCTGATAGAGCAATCAAAGAAGCAAGAAAAAATGGACATCATGTATATATTTGTACGGGACGTAGTGAAGCTGAAGTATACGATTATATTTGGAATATTGGTTTAGATGGGATGATTGGTGGAAATGGTTCTTATGTTAAAGATAAAGATACTGTTGTCAGGTATCAATTAATTACACTTGAACAATGTAAACATATTGTAGATTGGTGTCATTCGAGAAACTTAGAATTTTATTTAGAAAGTAATAATGGTTTATTTGCTTCTAAAAATTTTGAAGAAAAAGGAAATCCAGTAATTAAAGTTTATTGTCAAAGAAAAAGAAAATGCGAGTGAACAAACGATTCGTAAGGTTTTTCTTGAAATGATTTATGGAGGAGAACTATACCGTGATGATTGTAATAAAGTCAGTTTTATTTTAAATAGTTATCAAGATCATTTAAATTCTATTAAAGAATTTCCTGATTTAAAACCTGGAACATGAGGTGGAGCAGGAGAAATTGCTTTATTTGGTGATTTAGGTGTTAAAGGTATTGATAAAGTCCATGCTATTGATGAATTATTAAAATATTTAGGAGCTTCATTAGAAGATACCTTTGCTTTTGGTGATGCTAAAGTAGATATTCCAATGCTTGAATATTGTAATGTTGGTGTTGCTGTTAATAGTGGTGGCGATGAAATCAAAGCAATGGCAGATTATGTGACAGATGATGTGGCTAAAGATGGTATCTACAAAGCATTTGTTCATTTTGGTTTAATTGATGATGTTTTAAATCTTTGTTAAAAGTTTTTGCGCAAGCAAAAGCTTTTTTGTTTGACATCTTTTCTTTAATAGAGATATGCTTATGTTAAGTAGAGGGTAAAAAAATGGAAATAGAATTAATACAAGATGGTAAAGGCGTTGATTATAATAAGTATCGAGATGTAATAGAGAATGTGAAAGAATCTCTTTTTAGAAGAAATATGGGTAAAGAAACAAAGGAATGGATATATATAAGTAATTTTGTAGGTATTCTTTTTGATAAAAATCGTTTGATTTTATCTTTACCAAAATCAGTTATTATTAAAGAGGATGTTGATAAAGAAACGTTACTTTATAAATATGCAAGATTATTTGATTTATATTTTATGGCTAATGAAAAAAAATGTGATTTTATAGATAAGAATGGGTTTATTGAATATTGGTGTAATCAAGCAATAAAAGAAAATAAAACAACAACAATGACTCAAGAAATCATCACTTTTAAATTTGAAATGGTTTTTGAATGGATGATAGGAGAATTCTTTCATAATCAAATAAGTATTCAAAAAGGCGATGTTCTTTTTAATAGTCAATTATTAGATAAAGAAATAAATATTAATGATACAAAATATAATACTTATCATTGGAATGCGATAGGCAAACAAAAAAGAGATTATAAACAAAAACAAATTGTCAAAGAAAGAGAAAGTGTTTTTATCAATCAAAATAAAAAGAATATCCCAGATATTGTTTGTGAAAGAATCCTAGAAAATCCTAAATATGAAAGACCACAAAAAAGTTGTTGTATACTTGATGCTAAATATTATGGATGGGATTATGAAAAAGAAGCTTACTATTTACCAAGAAACCTAGATATTTATAAACAATTTTTCTATCAGGAACAATTTCAGCGTATTTATGAAAAGGAAAATGAGACGAATGTAGGTGTTTATAATTTTCTTGTGTTACCTGATTATCTAGGAGATACAAAGGATACAAAATGGGGAATTATAAGACAATGTGCGGTTATAGAATTTGATTATCATCAAAATCAAAAGATTGCTGTTTTACAAGTAGATATTGAGAAACTTGTGGATTTTATTTATAGTGGATTGGATATGAAAGAAGATGTACTTTCTGTTTTTTTAGGTAATAATCGTGTTGTACCGATGATTTATGGTAATGAAAAAGTCTAACTTTAAGCTAGACTTTTTATTTCCATAATTTTTCTGGATAAATACCTTGTTCAATAAGTTCATTAATAGAATCTTGGACTATCTGCTTATCTTCTGGATAAGTAACACCAAACCATTTATCAGTTGTTTCTAATACTTTTACTGAAGCTCTGTTTGTTTTAATTAATTGATCAACAATAATAGGTAATAAATATTCTTTAGTAAGTTCATCTCCACTATCATCTAATAAGAATTCTTTAAAACCATTTTCAAGATAATCAATAAAACAAGGATAACCAGCCCACATATTCATCGAAACGCGGTTATTTTCTTGAATGATGTCTTTGCTTTCTTCTGTATCACAATCAATTGTTCCTTGATTGTTTTTAATAATCCCTTTAGTTTCAATCACTCTATGTAAATAACCCGCTTCATCTTCTACACAAATACCACGAGTAACTGTTCCATTATCACTTAAAGTATTTTTTAAGATAAAACCAGCCATGGCCATGGTAAACTCACTATTTCTATGACTATCTTCAATTAAAAAATCATGAAGCTTTTTAAAAGCAACTTTTCCATAATAATCATCAGCATTGATAATGACAAATGGTTCATTAACGATCCCTTTACAAGATAAAATAGCTTGTCCAGTTCCCCAAGGTTTGATTCTACCTTCGGGTACTGTACACCCTTCAGGAATATTGTTAATTTCTTGGAAAACATATTCAACTTGAATGTGTTTTTCAATGCGATTACCAATAATTTCTTTAAATTCTTTTTCGATGTCTTTTCTAATAATAAAAACGACTTTATTAAAACCAGCTTCAAGAGCATCATAAATGGAATAATCCATAATGATTTCATCATGAGGACCGATTTTCGCTAGTTGTTTAATTCCTTTTCCATAGCGTGAACCAATTCCAGCCGCCATAATAATAAGTGTTGTATTCATATAATTCTCCTTTGTCTAAACATGATTATATCATATTTTTATAAATATCCTTGTAAATTTTATTATTTTATCACAGTGTGATAAAATAATCATGAGGTGAAAAGCATGAACTATAGTTTAATTCTTTTATGTGCAGGAAGTGGCAAAAGAACAGGTTTAAAATATAATAAGATCTTTTATAAAATCAATTATCAAACAGTTTATGAAATGAATATTTCTCATTTTTTAGAGGATACTAAATGTAAACAAATTATTGTTGTTACTAAAGAAAATGAAATAGAGGATATTAAAAAATTAGTCAGTGATTCAAGAATTGAATATGTTTTTGGTGGACAAGAAAGACAAGATAGTGTATATGAAGGATTACAAAAGGTTAAAGAAGATTATGTTTTTATTCATGATGGGGCAAGACCTTATGTAAACAAAGAAAGTATTGATGATTTAGTAGAATGTCTAAAAGACTATTCAGCAGGATTATTGATGGTTCCTTGTAAAGATACGATCAAAGAGGTAAAAGATGGAATTGTGGTCAAAACATTAAAAAGAGAAACTTTAATGCAAGCACAAACACCACAAGTCTTTAAAAGTGAAGATATTAAAATAGCTTATCAAAAAGCAAAAGATGAAGGTTTTGTAGCAACAGATGACAGTCAGCTTTTTGAAAGATATATTGATAAAGAAATTAAAGTAGTGTTAGGAGATTATGGTAATTTAAAGATTACTACTCAGGAAGATTTAAAATGACAGGAAAACATATTAGAAGAAAAAAACATATTTTAAGATTCGTAATAGGTATACTTGTTGTTGGTTTAGGAATATTTTGTTATTTTCATTTTTGTGATGATCAAGAAATTGATTTAAGTCAATATGAAACAATGGTAGGAACGATTAAAAATGTAGGTGATGAAACATTGCTTATTGAAAATAATGAACATCAACAATATTTAATTTCGATTGCGGGAGTCATAGATTCTAATAAAGGATTAAAAAAGGGAAATCGTATTTATATTTATTATGAAGGGAAATTGGATGTTAAGAATAAAGATATTCAAAATGTGAAAGTAAGGTCATATAAAGTATTGGATTAAGATACCAAGGACAATACCAATTAGAGAAGGTATTGTTTCTTTTTTATTTTCAATTGTTATATTTTCTTTTTCATCAAAGATAAACCAAATAGATACAAAAAAGAAATCAACCCATAAATCAAGATGTTCAAAAGTATTTCCAACAATTAAAGTAAAAGAAGTATATAAAAAGGTTTTAATCATTTTCTTGATGAAATCTTTGAAATAAGGGGAATACTTAAATAAAAGAGAGAGTTTTCTTTTTAGAAAATTGATTTCATTTTTAAAAAGATAATGAGCTAAAATCATAAAAATAAGCCATATGATAAACAGAATATAATCCACAATAATCACCTCTTTATAGAATATGTAAAAAAGAGGCTTATAAAGGGGATAAATCATACAAAAATGTTTGATTTTTATTGCATAAATAGAAACAATAGTCTATAATAGACGAGCAAGTAAATTATTTTACTGCCTGCTTACCAAGAAGTAAGCCAAAAGACCATAGGAGGTAAAAGAGATGAATAAATATGAAATTATGTTTATTGTAAAACCTGATGTTGAAGAAGAAGCTAGAAATACTTTAATTGAAAACTTCAAATCAATCTTAACTGTTAACGGTGGTTCAGTTGATAATGTCAATGAATGGGGATTACGTGATTTCGCTTATGAAATTAAAGATTACACAAAAGGTTACTATGTTGTAGTAGATGCAACTTGTGCACCAGCTGAAATCGCAGAATTCGAACGTTTATCAAGAATCAACGCATCAGTATTACGTCACTTAACTCTTCGTAAATAATTAGGAGGCGTTTAACGATGATTAATAGAGTTGTTATGGTTGGTAGAATGACTCGTGATCCAGAACTTAGAAGAACTGGAAGCGGGGCTGCAGTAACAAGTTTTACGTTAGCGTTAAATCGTAACTATAACTCTGCAGATGGACAACAAGCAGACTACATTTCATGTGTGGTTTGGAACAAAGTTGCTGAAAACGTTGCACAATATTGTTCAAAAGGTTCTTTAGTAGGGGTTGAAGGTAGACTTCGCTCAAGAACTTATGACAATGCACAAGGTCAACGTGTTTATGTTACTGAAGTTGTTTGTGATTCTGTTCAATTTTTAGAAACAAGAGCACAAAGAGAAAGAAACCAAAGTTCGATGAATCAAGGTATGATGAATCAAAAACCAATGGATCAATATTCTCAACCAGCTCAACCACAAACAAATAATTTCCAAGATATGCAAACAGTTGAATTAGAAAGTGATTTTGATAATTCATATAATATCATGGAAGACGATATTCAATTTTAGAAAAGGAGTATAAGAACATGGCTTTTAAAAGACAAAGAATGGGTAGAAGAAAAGTTTGTTATTTTACAAAAAACAAAATTACTTACATCGATTACAAAGATGTTGATTTATTAAAAAGATTTGTTTCAGCTAACGGTAAAATCATTCCTAGACGTGTAACTGGAACTTCTGCTAAATATCAAAGACAATTAGCAGTAGCTATCAAACGTGCTAGACAAATGGGATTATTACCATACGTTGGTGAATAATTTTAAAGAGTATAATTACTTATAAAAAATAAAGCTCATAAATGCTAGAAAACATAGTGTTTATGAGCTTTTTTCGTATTTGTTTTTAACATCCTCGCATATACCATATTTGGTCTGTACAATCTTCGATAGTAAGAGAAACTTTATTTTCAATGAAATTTAAAAAAGTATTTTCGTTTAAGTTTTCTTGCTCTAATGTTCCCATAATTCCAGCCATGCTGATACGATCAATGCCAAGATCATTCAATAAATGAATTATTTTTCGTTGAGTTTCATTTGTTTTTTATGTTTTTTTGCCCCCTAATTCATTTCCCAATCTATCTAACCATTTTTCATAATTACTGATTTTATTATGGATGATAGGTTCATGATTTTTAATATAAACTTCATATAAATCATTATCTAAGTCAATATAAAAAGTATATCCATTTTAATATTTCTTAGGATAATTTAAAGACTTGAGATCGTATTCTTTGATATGTTAAATCATCAACGAAAAGACTTTGTTTTCTTTTATCGAATAATAAAGAAATTTTTTTGAATAGAGGACATTTCATAAAAGTCCTCCTAATATTATTTTTATATAGTATATATGTTGAATCTCCTTCAACATATATATTCACTAGAAAATAAGTTTTTTCTTTTTAAATATTAATTAATTGATACAATAGTATAAAGGAGGGATTGTTGTGGGATTTTTAGACAAACTATTAAAAAAAGAAAATAATAAACAAGAAGAATATAAAGAAGAAAAACCTGCCAAAAGAATCTATCAAAGATTAAAAGAAGTAAGTGAAGTAGACTATATACGCTTTGAATTAGAAGAAAAAGAAACACATATCTTTGATAGTAAAGTAGGTGGTGCTTATTATGTGCCTAGAGATCAAAATCTTCCAGTAAATCAAAAAACGGGAGCACCTTTATATTTATTAGCACAAATAAATTTTGAACAAATACCTCATATAAAAGATTTTCCAGAAAAAGGATTGCTTCAAATCTTTATTAGTGGAGATGATAGCGTTTATGGATTAGACTTTGATAATGAATATAGTCAATCAGGGTGGTGTTTACGTTATTTAGAAGAAGTACCAAAATTAGTAGATGAATCATGTGTTTATAAGTTTCAATATAGCGAAGATACAGAACTTCCGTTAGAAAAAGATACAACTTTTTTATTAAAGGATCATTTAGATAAACAAGTCATCACAATGAATGATATTCACTTTGATGAAGTTGTTGATACTTATTTAGATGAAAACTTAAAAGAAGTCATGCAAGATGATGAGGTAATGGATGAATTAAATGATTTATTTACCTTGATTCCTTGTCAAATAGGAGGCTATCCTTTCTTCACACAATATGATCCTCGGCAAGAAGATAATAATGAAGTATTGTTATTTCAACTTGATTCACAAGATCATATCTTATGGGGCGATTCAGGTGTCGGTAATTTCTTTATTTCAAAAGAAGATTTAAAAAATAAAGATTTTAGTCATGTTCGCTATAATTGGGATTGTTATTAGATGCATATTGTTTGCTTAATAGAGAAAAATAGTTTATATTATAAATAGGAATAATTACTACTTATAGAAAAGAGGAAAAGGCTATGAATCAAAAATTTTATATTTGTAAACACTGTGGAAATGTGATTGAAAAAGTAGAAGATAAAGGAGTCCCTGTGGTATGTTGTGGCGAAGTTATGAAAGAGCTTCAAGTAGGGATTGAAGATGCTGCATTTGAAAAACATATTCCTGTTTATACAGTGGAAGGTGATACCGTTCATGTATTTATTGGAGAAGTTGAACATCCAATGACAGCAGAACATTGGATTGAATGGGTTTCTTTAAAAACAGATAAAGGTATTCAAAGAAAATATCTAAAACCAGGAGAAAAACCAAGTGTTGATTTTAAAATCTTAGAAGATGAAGAAGTAGAAGAAGTGTATGCTTACTGTAATCTTCATGGATTATGGAAAAAATAATGAAGCTATAAAAAGACCAGAGATGGTCTTTTTATATGTATTCTATTGATAGTTCAATTATAATTATCATTTGTCCATTAGAAACATTACAAGAAAAGATAAATAAAAAAATGATAGAATAATAAATTTATATAAATTTGTCGATAATTTAGAGTATTTGTGACATAATGAAAGTTGGTTTAATAAAGGAGAGACTATGAAAACAATTTATCTATTACTCACTAAATCAAATTCATTTGTTTCAAAAGCTATCTATTATATGACACAGGATGACTACACGCATATTTCGATTTCTTTTGAAGAAAGTTTACAACCTATGTATAGCTGTGCTCGTAAGTATACTTATACGCCTTTACCAGCAGGAATTAAAAATGAATCTTTGATTAGTGGTTTTTAAAATAAAAATAGTTCTATTCCGTGTGCTTTATATCGTATAAAAGTAACAGAAGATAAATATAATAAAGCTAAAGCTCTTTTGAATAAAATATTAGAAGATGAAGGAGATTATAAATATAATTTGATGGGTCTTGTTTTATGTCATTTTGAATTAGCTTATCGACGTCATCATTATTATTTTTGTTCAGAATTTGTCAGTGAAATTTTAGCACATAGCCAAATTCTTGAATTACCTAAAATGCCAAGTTTAATGAAACCTTCAGATTATTTATTGTTTGAAGAATTAGAATGTCTTTATAAAGGAAACATTCATGATTTAGTACAAAGTCGAGGAATCAGTTAGTTTCCTTTTTATAATGAAAGAAATATGATAAGATTCTTAAGAAAAGAGGAAAAGATATGAATTATGCAGAGATTAAGAATTTTGATATTGCCAATGGATTAGGAGTCCGCGTGTCTTTGTTTGTTTCAGGATGTACACATCATTGTAAGAATTGTTTTAATCAAATGACATGGGATTTTAAATATGGAAAAGAATTTACGAAGGAAGTAGAAGATTTAATTATTGATTATTTAAAACCAGAACATATTACAGGATTATCTCTTTTAGGAGGAGAACCAATGGAACCAAGTAATCAAAGAGCGCTTGTTTCTTTTGTTAGAAGAGTCAAAGAAACATATCCTCAAAAAGATATTTGGTGTTATACAGGCTATCTTTTTGACCGAGAACTTTTACAAGAAAGTAGAGCAAGATGTGAAGTAACCGATGAGCTTTTATCTTATATCGATGTTCTTGTTGATGGAAAGTTTGTTGAAGAATTAAAAGATTTAAGTTTGAAATTTAGAGGTTCTTCAAATCAAAGAATTATTGATGTACCAGAAAGTTTAAAAAGACATGAAGTGGTTTTATATAAAGATTTAAATGTGAATCGAGAATTTCAAAAACATGAATAATACGATATAAACGAAATAAACTACATTATTAGCTAAAATTATGCTATAATGGGTTCGTTAATTATAGAGGGAGTAGAATATGATAGGATTTTATAGTTATACTGTCATTCTTACATACTTATCTTTAGTGTTTGCGATGGTAGGAATCCATCTATCGGTGATAGGTGCATACCAATGGTCATTTATCTGTTTAATGATGTGTGGTATTTGTGATACATTTGATGGAATGGTTGCTAGAAGTAAAAAAAATCGTACAGAAGAAGAAAAGAAATTTGGGATTCAAATCGATTCTTTATGTGATTTAATTTCTTTTGGTGTTTTCCCTGCGATACTAGGATATAATTTAGGACTATCTTCAGTTGGATGGCTTGCAATTGAAATACTTTATGTACTTGCAGCTGTTATCCGTTTAGCTTATTTTAATGTAACTGAAGAAACTAGACAGCAACAAACAACAGAGAAAAGAAAATATTATCAAGGGTTACCAGTCACAACTTCTGCCTTTATTTTACCTTTTGCATTTGCTTTAAGGTATGTTATTTTTGGGTTGGATTATTTATATGGTACTTTGATGTTAATTACGGGAATTTTATTTATCGTTGATTTTAAAGTTCCAAAATTAAAAGGGAAAGGACTTATTGCACTCGGCATTTTAGTTGTCGTTGAACTTGTGCAAATTGTGTGTTTTTCATGATTAAAGATCGTCAAGGACAAGTTGTTAGAGAATTAGAAGGACAAAATCAATTATTAAAAAAACTCTATAGCACATCTATTGGTAGATGTGCTTTAAAAATCTTAGTTTCACCATTTATTACACATTTAGGTGGATTTTATATGTCATCTCCTTTATCAAAAACAAGCATTTCTTCTTTTATTAAAAATAATTCCATTGATATGAGACAATATGAAGAAAAGAAATATAAAAGCTACAATGATTTCTTTACAAGAAGAATTAAAGAAGGAAAAAGACCATTTGATAAAAGTGATTCTATTTTAATGGCACCAGCGGATAGTAAGCTTACTTATTATCCAATAAATGAAGAAACAATTTTAGAAATCAAAGATACCAAATATCAATTAAAAGATTTATTACAAGATCAACAACTTGCAAACGAATATGATGGTGGAGTATGTTTGGTTTTTCGTTTGGCGGTTGATGATTATCATCGTTACAGTTATGTAGATGATGGTCAAATTGTAGGACAAAAAAAAATTAAAGGAATTTTTCATACGGTAAATCCGATTGCAAATGATTACTACCCTATTTATAAAATGAATAGTAGAGAGTATACTGTGATTGATTCAAAGAACTTTGGAAAAATGATTCAAATGGAAGTGGGGGCAATGATGGTTGGTAAGATTGTCAATTATAATCATCAAATTGCTTCTAAAGGAAAAGAAAAAGGTTATTTTGAATTTGGTGGATCAACAGTTGTCTTGATTTTTAAGAAAGATACTGTCAAAGTAGATGATGATATTATAAACAATTCTCGTGAAAATGTAGAAACGAGAGTTTTATTAGGACAAAAAATTGGGTGTAAAGGGGTGTAAAGATGACAAAGGTTATCGCAATTACCAACCAAAAAGGTGGCGTAGGTAAAACAACAACAAGCGTTAATTTAGCTGCTGCACTTGCGAAGATGAAGTACAAAATCTTATTAATAGATATGGATCCTCAAGCCAATGCAACACAAGGAATAGGAATCAATAGAGATTATATCGAATTATCAACTTATCATGTTTTAACAGGAGAAGTAGGTTTAGAAAAAGTAATTCAACATTCTTATATTGAAAATTTAGATGTTGCGCCGGGGGAAATTGATCTTGCAGGAATCGATTTAGAATTAGCGCATGTAAAACAAGGAAGAGAAGTTCGACTAAAACAAGCGTTAGATAAAGTAAAAGATTATTATGATTATGTATTTATTGATTGTCCACCAGCACTTGGTTTATTAAATACCAATGCTTTAACTTCATGTGATACGGTACTTATTCCAGTACAATGTGAATATTATGCACTTGAAGGGTTAACACAATTATTAAATACAATCAAATTAACTCAAAATCATTTTAATAAAAAACTTTCTATTGAAGGTTTATTACTTACAATGTTAGATCAAAGAACAAACTTAGGTTTAGAAGTTTCTCAAGAAGTTAGAAAATACTTCAAAGAAAAAGTGTATAAAACAGTAATTCCAAGAAATATTAAATTATCAGAAGCACCAAGTGCAGGAATTTGTATTTTTGATTATGATAGTTCTTCCGTAGGAGCACAAGCCTATAAAGAACTGGCAAAGGAAGTGTTAAGTAGAAATGGCTGAGAAAAAGAAAAAGTTAAATAAGGGATTAGATGCAATCTTTGGTGGAGATATTTCTTCACTTATTGATGATATTGAAAACAATACACCTGAAAGTAGTCAAGAAAAAATCCATCTTGATGAAATTCGTCCAAACCCTTATCAACCAAGAAAAGTATTTGATGAACAAGCTTTAAATGAACTGGCTTTATCAATTAAAGAACATGGTATTTTCCAACCAGTTATCTTAAAGAAATCAGTTCAAGGTTATGAAATTGTTGCTGGTGAAAGAAGATGTCGTGCGGCAAAAATTGCGGAACTTGATGAAGTCCCAGCAATCATTGTTGATTTTACTGATCAACAAATGATGGAAATTGCCTTGCTTGAAAATATTCAAAGAGAAGATTTAAATGCAATTGAAGAAGCACAAGCTTATCACACAATGATGGAAAAGCTTCATTTAACACAAAATGAACTCGCTAATAGAATAGGTAAATCGAGAACACATATTACGAATACATTAAGACTTTTAAACTTACCAGAAAAAATTCAAGAATATGTTTTAGATGGTTCCTTATCAATGGGACATGCGCGTGCACTTATTACTTTAGATAAAGAAAAGGCATTAAGAATTGCGAAAAGAGTCATTGATGAAAAACTTTCAGTAAGAGATGTTGAAAATATTGTAAAAGGTTTTGAACTACAAGAAGCAAGAAAAAATAAACCAAAAGTAGAAAAACCTAAAGAATATCAATATGTAGAAGGTTTACTTAGAAAAAAATATCGTACACGTATTAAAGTGGATGATAAATCAATTACTATTAAATATACAGATACTCAAGATTTAAATCGTTTATTAGAATTAATGGGTGTCATTGAAGAAAGTTAAAACTTGGGTAAAACCAAGTTTTTTCTATGCGAAAAAAACATAGTAGAATGCAAAATCAATATTGTACATTTTCTTACTTTTATCTCAAAATAAAAGTAAGAAAAGAGGGAAATACAATGGAATATCAAACATTAAATAATGGGTTAAAAATGCCTATAGTAGGTTTTGGTGTCTTTAGAGTACCAGATAAAAAAGAATGTGAAGAATCAGTATATCAAGCAATTAAAGCAGGATATCATTTAATTGATACAGCAGCTTCTTATACCAATGAAGATGCGGTTGGTGCAGGTGTTAAACGTGCTATTGAAGAAGGTGTTTGTACTAGAAAAGATTTATTTATTACTTCTAAGATGTGGGTACAAGATATGAAAAACTATGAAACTGCAAAGAAAGCAATTGATGCATCGATTGAAAAAAGCGGTTTGGGTTATTTGGATTTATATCTTTTACATCAAGCGATGGGTGATTACTTTAGTGCATGGAGAGCTATGGAAGATGCGTATAAAGAAGGAAAATTAAAAGCAATCGGTGTTTCTAACTTCTATGCACATGTTCTTGTCAATTTTGTAAATACAGTAGAAATCAAACCAATGGTCAATCAAGTAGAACTTCATCCATACTATACTCAAGAAAAAGCATTAGAAACAATGAAATATTATGATGTTATTCCTGAAGCATGGGCACCACTAGGTGGAGGAAGATATAACCCATTTGAAGATGAAATGTTAAAAGGAATTGCAGCGAAATATAATAAATCAGTAGGACAAGTCTTACTTAGATGGAATGTACAAAGAGGCGTTGTTGTTGTTCCAAAATCAACACATGTAGAAAGAATTAAAGAAAATATAGATATCTTTGATTTTGAATTAAATGAAGAAGAAATGAAACAAATCTCATCATTAAATATGGGTTATTCAGGATCAAGAGCTAAACATTTTGATGTTGAATTTGTGGAAATGTGTTTAGCTAAAAAAATACATGATTAATGAGTAAGTATGATTATTTTCATTAAATGAAATAATCATGCTTTTTTTATATAAGGTGTTAAGATGATGTTAGAGAAAAGCGGAGGATATAAAGATGAAAAAGTTTCCAAAGGGATTTTTATGGGGAGGCGCTGTTGCCGCTAACCAATATGAAGGTGGATGGAATGAAGGAGGTAAAGGAGTTTCTGTTTCCGATTGTGCTCGCCATCATTTAGATGTAGATGTTCAAGATTATGCTAAACAAAATGAAATTTCAACAGAAGAAATTTTAAAAGCTATGAAAAGTGATGATACAAGTCTTTATCCGAAAAGACATGGTTCAGATGGTTATCATCATTATAAAGAAGATATCAAATTATTCGCAGAAATGGGATTTAAAGTATTTAGACTTTCAATTGCATGGTCACGAATTTTTCCAAATGGAGATGACAAAGAACCAAATGAAGAAGGTTTAAAATTCTATGATGATGTTTTTGATGAATGTCATAAATATGGTATTGAACCATTAGTTACAATGTCCCATTATGAACCACCAATCAATCTTGTTTTAAATTATGATGGATGGTATGACAGAGAAGTTATTGATATGTTCATTAAATATGTTGATGTCATTACTGATCGTTATAAAGATAAAGTTAAATATTGGTTGACTTTCAATGAAGTGGATTCCATGATTAGACATCCTTATACAACAGGAGGACTAGTAAGAGACCGTTTTGAAGGAAAGAACTTTACTGAAGTTATTTTCCAAGCAATGCATCATCAATTTGTGGCGAGTGCTCTTGCAACAAAGATTGCTCATGAAAAAAATCCTGATTGTAAAGTTGGATGTATGCTTACTAAGTTAACGTATTATCCATATACATGTAAACCAGAAGATGTTTTACAAGCACAACAAGATATGAGAAGTACGTATTGTTATAGCGATACACAAGTCTTTGGAGAATATCCAGCTTATTTATTAACTAAATTTAAAAATGAAGGTTTAAATATTAAAATGGAAGAACATGATTTAGAAATCATGAAAAAATATCCAGTAGATTTCGTATCATTCAGTTATTATTCATCAAGTTGTGTGGCTAAAGATGATGCGGGATTAAAGAAAACAGCAGCTAATACAAATATTGCGATTAAAAATCCATATATTCCAAGCTCTGATTGGGGATGGCAAATTGATCCTATTGGTTTAAGAGTTTCTTTAGTTGATCTCTATGATCGTTATAGAAAACCATTATTTATTGTTGAAAATGGTTTGGGGGCAAAAGATGAACTTGTTAATGGTACAGTTGATGATCAATATCGTATTGATTATTTTGATGCTCATTTTAGAGAAATGTATAATGCAATCTATGAAGATGGAGTTGATTTAATGGGTTATACATCTTGGGGATGTATTGACTTAGTTTCTGAAAGTACGAAACAAATGTCTAAACGTTATGGATTTATTTATGTCGATGCTGATGATTTAGGTAATGGTACTTATAAAAGATATAAGAAAAAATCATTTGATTGGTATAAACATGTTATTGAAACAAATGGTTCTTGCTTATTTGAAAATTAGAGATTCCTAGGAATCTCTTTTTATCTATATAAGTGACATAAATGAAATAAAGTTGTATGATAAACAAGGTGATAAAATGAATAGAGAAAAGACAAAACAAATGGTTACAGGAGCTTTGATGGCTGCTGTCTTTGGTGTTTTATCGGTTATCAATGTCTATACAGGAACAATGTTTGATATCTTGTTTATATATTTGATGACGGTAGCACTTGCCTATTATACATTTCGTTTTAATGAAAAGATGGCGTTTTTAGTATGGCTTACAAGTACGGTCGTTTTATTTATGACGGGAGAACTCTTTTTTACTTTGTACTCGTTTTTTACATTACCTTTGGGTATTTTATATATTTATTGTCAAAGACATGATGTTAAACAAACAAAGTGGGTTTTAAGAGGATACAGTGCTTTTAAAAATTTTATTATTTTATTTTTATTAGGTTCGTTACTCGGACTTAATACATTTCAAGATACAAAAGAAATTTATCAAAGTATTGTGAGTGTTTTACCTTTTTTAAAGAGTGATTTTTTAATGAATAGTACGTTTATTATTTTATGGCTCATATTATCTTTTTCAGAAGTTTATATTATTAAAGTATATACAAATATCTTTATTTTAAGAATGAATAAAAATAACAGGATGAAATAATATTTGATTCGTGTATAATATAAAGTAATAAAGAGGGGGTTGTTGTATGATCAAAAAGTTGATGCAATTTAGAAATATGGTCATTGTTTTATTGACCGTTGAAGTTGTAATCTCTTTATTAGTCTATATGTTTTTTCCAAGTACCATTGCTTTTGCATTAATGGTTTATATATTTATAAAGAATATTTTATGTAGTATAGCAATATACTATATTCATCAAACCATTGTTGAAAGTAATTATAGTGTTCAAGATGCTTTACACGCTGAAGCGAAAAATGCTTTGATTTTTGGTGGTATTGGGCTTATTAAATATGATGAAAATAGAAATATTGAATGGGTCAGTGATTTACTTTATGAACTTGGTTTACGTGTTGTAGGCAAGAAATTACTCGAATGGCAACCCTTGCTTGCTACATTATTTGAAGATGATGACGTACGTACAATTGATATCAATTCAAGAAGATATGAAGTTTATAATTCAAAAGCAACACGTTTACTTTATTTGAAAGATGTCACAGATCTTACGACAATTCAAAAAGAATATACAGATCAACAACTTTGCGTAGCTTATCTTACAATTGATAATTATGATGATTCAATTGAGTATGCCGATGAACAAAAATCAGTTATGATTGAAACAACATCAAGACAAATGATTTTTGATTGGGCAAAAGATAATGGAATTATTTTAAAAAGATATAAAGAAGATGGTTATTTAGCTATTTTCAATGAAAGAATTTATCGTAAACAAGTTGAAGTTCATTTTAGTATTTTAGATGAATTTAAAACGAAAATGGAAGAAATTGGTGCCGTAATGTCTTTATCTATAGGGATTGGTAGAGGCTCAAAGGTTTTAAGAGAACTCGATGAACTTGCTTTTAGTGCCATTTCTTTATCTTATTCAAGAGGTGGAGACCAAGTTGCAGTTAAAACATTAGATGAAGAAATTCGTTATTTTGGTGGTAATAGTGAAAATAGTGAAAAAGCGAATCGTGTAAGAGCACGTGTTATTTCACAAACACTTGCGAGTTTAATTAAACAAAGTGAAAATGTGCTTGTAATGGGACATAAACAATCTGATTTAGATTCATTTGGAGCATCACTTGCCATTAAAAAGTTTGTGGATGCTTTTGAAAAACAAGCTTATGTTATTTTAGATGAAAGCTCCTTGGAAGAAAAAACAGGAAATATTGCACGTAAGTTGATGAAAGAAGATATGTATAAAGGATCTATTATTTCACCAATGAAAGCAATGGATTTAATAAATGAAGAAACACTTTTGATTTGTGTGGATAATCATAAACCAACTCTTGCGATTAGTGAAGAAGTTATTGACAAAGCAGATAAAGTCGTGGTTATCGATCACCATCGTCGAGGGGAAGATTTTATGGATTCACCGATTTTAACATATCTAGAACCAGCTGCTTCATCGACAGTAGAACTTATTGTTGAACTTTTTGAATATCAAAGAGTAGAAATAGAAGTTTTACCAATGGAAGCAACTGTCATGTATGCGGGAATGTTAATTGATACAAACTATTTTAGAACCCATGTGGGTTCTAGAACATTCCAAGTGGCTTCTAAGTTAAAAGAAATGCAAGCAAATGTTTCTAAAGCTTATGAAATCTTACAAGATGATTATAAGACAACTTTAGAAAAGATGAATATATCTGCCAATGCTTATCGTTTTGGTAATGATGCACTTATTGCTTATGGAAATGAAGAAGATATTCATACACGACCACTTCTTGCAAAAGTTGGAAATGAGTTATTAAATATTTCAGAAATTAAGGCGGTATTCGTTGTAGGACGTGTTGATAAAGATAAGATTGCGATTTCAGCAAGATCAAAAACGGGTATTAATGTTCAACTTATTATGGAAAAATTAGGGGGCGGAGGTCATTTTTCAATGGCCGCTTGTCAAGTTGAAGAAAAGAGTATAAAAGAAACAATCAATAAGCTTGAAGAAGCGATTGATCAATATTTGGATGAAAGAGGGTAAAAAGGATGAAAGTAGTTTTATTAGAAGATGTTAGAAAAGTAGGTAAAAAAGGAGATGTTGTGACAGTATCTGATGGATATGGACAAAACTTCTTAATTAAAAATAAACTTGCAGTAAAAGAAACACCTGCATCTAAAAAAATCTTAGAACAACAAAAAGAAGAAGCAAGATTACAAGATATTGAAAATAAAAAGAATGCCGAAGCATTAAAAGAAAAAATTGAAGGTATTACTTTAGAATTTGTTTTAAAATCTGGTAAAGATGGAAAAACATTTGGGAGTGTTTCAACAAAACATATTGTTGAACAATTAAGAGAAAAATATGATATTAGAGTAGATAAAAGAAAATTCATCAATGCTCATCCAATTGGAGCGTTAGGTTATTCAAATTTAAAAGTGGAACTATATAAAGGAGTTATTGCAACAATTAGAGTTCACTTATCTGAAAAATAGGAGGGATAGAGATGCCTAGAGTTTTCCCACATGATTTAGAAGCAGAACGTTCACTTTTAGGAGCTATGCTTATTTCTAAAGATGTTTGCCAAGATATCTTAAATAAGTGTGTGGAAAGTGATTTTTATGAAGAATCGCATAAGTTTTTATTTACAGCGATGAGTGAGCTTTCAAGACAAATGATTCCTGTTGATGTGACAACCGTCACATCTTATCTTTTAGATCATAATCAATTAGATAAAGTAGGTGGTGTTGAGTACTTACGTGTTTTAAGTGATTCGGTGCCTACTTTAGCACATAGTGAATATTATTTAAAAATTATTCATAATAAAGCAATCTTAAGAAAAATCATTAATGAAACAACGCGTATTGCGGAAGGGGCTTATGGTGATATTGAAGATATTGATGGTTTTATCGATGATAGTGAAAAAACCATGCTTGCCATTACGCGAGATCGTAATGCAGGTGAATTCGTAGATGTTAAACATGTTATTCGTGAAGTAACAGATCGTTTAAATAAGCTACAAAGTATTGATGGAAATATTTCGGGTATACGTACGAAATTTAGAGATCTTGATAAGATTACCTCTGGTTTACAAAAGGGTGATTTAATTATTTTAGCGGCTCGTCCTGCCATGGGAAAAACTGCCTTTGCTTTAAATATTGCTCATAATGTGGCTTATCAAGCCGAAGAACCAGTTGCTATCTTTTCATTAGAAATGCCTGCTAGTCAGTTAGTACAAAGAATTATCTGTTCCATGGGAGGAATTGAAGGTTCTACTATGCGAACAGGTGAAATTTTACGTACAAATGCGAATAAATATTATGCAGCGGCTGAAAGAGTCAGTAAATGTAATTTATACATAGATGATACACCTGGTGTAAAAATCAATGAAATTGTCGCAAAGTGTAGAAAATTAAAACAAGAACATGGTTTACGTTTGATTGTTATTGATTATCTTCAATTAATTACTGGAAGTTCCAATAATCGTGAATCAAGACAACAAGAAGTTTCAGATATTTCAAGACAATTAAAAATGCTAGCCAGAGAATTAGACGTTCCTGTTATTGCTTTATCACAATTATCACGTTCTGTTGAACAAAGACCTAATAAACGTCCGATGATGTCCGACTTACGTGAATCAGGAGCTATCGAACAAGATGCCGATATCGTTACTTTTATTTATCGTGAAGGCTACTATAAAGCTAGTGAAGGTAAAGAGGAAGAAGATAATGGTTTAACAGAAATTATTATCGCTAAACACAGAAATGGGGCAACGGGAGAAGTCAATCTTGCCTTTGAAAAGAATTTCAGCCGTTTTAGTGATTTAGCACCTATTGGTCTAGATGGTGGTGGCCAAGGGGTAAGAGATGTAAGAGGTTAGGAGAGAATAAAATGTATCACCAATATCGTGAAGGATATATAGAAGTTATATGTGGATGTATGTTTGCGGGTAAAACAGAAGAATTAATTCGTCGTATTAATGTTTTATCCTATGCTAAACAAAAAATACTTGTTTTCAAACCAAAAATAGATGATCGCTATTCAGAAATAGAAATTGCTTCTCATTCAGGAAGAAAAGTTCCTTGTTATGCAATTGATGATCCTGAAGAAATCTTAGATAAAGTCACAGATGATGTACAAGTTGTTGCCATCGATGAAGTTCAATTCTTTGATTCAAAAATTGTGGATGTGTGTGAATATCTTGCAGATAAAGGTGTTCGTGTCATGGTTGCAGGACTTGATAAAGACTTTAGAGGAGAAGCATTTGGTGTGATGCCAGAACTTCTTACACGAGGAGAATTTGTTACAAAGCTTACAGCTGTTTGTGCAAAATGTGGTTCACCAGCAACACGTACACAAAGACTTGTTGATGGTAAACCAGCATCTTTCGATGATCCTGTTGTTTTAGTAGGAGCAGTGGATCATTATGAACCAAGATGTCGTCATTGTCATGAAGTGGTCAACAAACCAATAAAAATTAAAAAAAGACTAAAAAGTTCACAATAAATTAACATTAACATATTATTATAAGGGTGTAAAAGAAAACCTCCCCTTAATATAAACAAAGAAAAGGCACATACTTCGGTATGTGCTTTTTTTTATTGCTATATATCGTTTAACGATATATAATAGAAGTGAAAAAAGTATCGTTAAACGATATAGGAGATGAAACAAATGCCAAAAAGAGAAATGGAAGTATTAACCCCACAAATGTATTATGTATTACTTGTTTTACATCAACCGATGCATGGTTATGAAATCATGAATGAAATTACCAAAATAACAAATGGGGAAATCACTGTAGGAGCTGGAACTTTATATACTTTATTACCAAAATTTGAAAAAGAATGTTATATCCAACTTGTTAAAGTTGAAAATAATAAAAAGATTTATCAAATTACAAATTTAGGGAAAAAGAAATTACAAAAAGAAAAAGAAAGAATGCTTAAACAAATTTCATTATTAGATCAAATAGGAGGATAAGCTTATGAAATACAAATATGTCTTAAGAAATAGTTTGTATTTAGATGAAGAATTACAAGATTATTTTAATGAGATGTCAAAAAATGGTTGGCGTTTAGATTTTGTGGGTTATTATTATCGTTTTATAAAAGATGAACATACTTATAAGTATCAAATAGATTACACACCTGCATCTAATGAGTATGACGATTTATTGGAAGAAATAGGGTATCATGAGGTTGATAATTCATTTGAAGGGTTTAAAGTATTAGAAAATGAAAATGTTGAAGCACCTGATTTAAATACTGAATTTGTCTTTGATAAAAATAATAAAATTAATCAATTTAAAAAGAAAAGATATTTAATTTACCCAATATTAGCGATTTTCTTATTTTGGTTAGGTAAATTATTTATTAAAGACTTTATTGAGATTGGGGAACCAGCTTTTTATTATGAGGGCTTAAGTTCTTTTGGATTTGGGATCGTTTTTATCTTTTTAGCAGTCATATTACTCTTTATTACCATTTTAAATTTTTCTATTCTTTATGCTTTAAAGGTGGATAAAGATTTAAATAGATTAAAGAAAATAAATAAACTAAAAGATAATCTAACAATTATTTTTAGTGTTATAACTTTAATAAGTGGAATCGTTTATTTATGTTATTCTGTATTTCATTTTAATTTGAAATTTATTGTTTATATGATACTTGTATGTATCGTTGGTGTGTTTTTAACACGTTTTGTGGACAGTAAATATAATAGTGCTGTTGCCGCATTTGTAGCGATAGCTCTTTGTGGATTGATTTTTCCTGCTAATAATATGCAAAATAATGAGTCGTTTTTTGAAAGCTGGACTGTTAAGACAAAAATCACAAATTATGAAAAGAAAGTAGACTATACAACCAGTGATTATCCACAATTGAATGTTTTTATTAAAAAGCCACAATATAAAGATGAAATTTTAAAATATGTCATTATTAAAACCGAACATGGCACAAGAGATAATTTAAATTATGAAAAAGTAGTAAAAACAAAATCAAATATTTCATGGGACAGTAATAAAACACATTATTATCATTATGAAAAAGCAATTCAGTCCTTTAATAAAAAAGGAAATACATATGATAATGGGATGTATGAAATTAAAGTTTTGAAAAATAGAATTATTACGAAATATATTGGCGATAAATAAGAAATTCTATCTTGATAACAATTTATCGTAGGACTATAATATTCGCGGTGAGAAATATGGAAAATTATGACGAAGTTGAACAGAATGTTGAACAATTAGAAAATGAATTAGAAGAAGTTGAAGAAGAACTTGAACAAAAAGAAGAAGGCTTTCTAGAATGTGAGCGTTGGCGTTGTTTCTTGTTGTTGATTACCGTAGGTGGGTTCTTTGGCGCTTATACTTTTTCTGTTAAAGGTGGCGTTTTTTGTAATGCCCAAACAGCGAATATTGTTTTATTTGGGATGGCTTTGGGAAATATGGATTGGTCAAGAGCGGCCTATTTATTGATTCCTATTAGTTCTTATTTTATTGGAACCATGGTTTCAGAATATTTAGCTTTAAAAATAAAGAAGTATAAAAAGCTAAGATGGGATACTATTTTAATTGGTGTTGAAATTATTACTGTTATTATTTTAGGACTACTTCCTAACAGTGTTCCAGATCAGGTCTTCCAAGTAACTATCAACTTTATTTGTGCAATGCAGTTTAATACTTTTAGACAAGCAGAAAAGGTAGGAATGGCAACAACTTTTGTTACAAATCATATTAGACAAACAGGAAGTTTCTTTGTACGTTGGTTAAGAAAAAGACATGAAAGGAAATATTTAAGTCGTTCTTTAAGACATTTATGTATGATTTTATGTTTTATTGGAGGAGCTATTTTCTCAACTGTTTTATGTGCTTATTTTAAAGATCGTGCTATTTGGGGTGCTCTTATTTTCTTGATTATTTTACAGGGTGACTTATTATATGCAGATTTAGTTAAAGAAAAAGAATTATTAGATCAAGTTCCAAATGGGCATTAATGCCCATTTTTCCTTGTTTAAATCATTTGTTTCATGTATTATTATTGTGCTATGAGTATAAAAATTTAACGGAGGTAGAAGCTATGAATGAAAGTATGTTAGATAGATTAGTATCTATGGAAAATAGATATGAAGAATTAGGTCATATGTTAATGGATCCAGATATTGGAACTGACATTAAAAAAATGACAGATGTTACAAAAGAACAAGCTTCTTTACAAGCAGCTTATGATTTGTTTCAAGAATATAAAGAAGTAAAAGACGGCATTGATGGTGCTAAAGAATTAATGAAGGAAAATGATCCTGAAATTAAAGAAATGGCAAAAATGGAATTAGATGAATTAGAAGAAAGAATGCCTGAAATCATCAAAAAATTAGAATTAGAATTAATTCCAAAAGATCCAAATGATAATAAAAACGTTATTATGGAAATCCGTGGAGCTGCTGGTGGAGATGAAGGAAATATCTTTGCAGGTGACTTATATAGAATGTATGTAAAATATGCAGAAAGCCAAGGATGGAAAGTAGAAGTTATGGAAGCTGAAGAATCAGAAGCTGGAGGCTTCTCACTTATTTCATTCAACGTTATTGGCGATGGTGTTTATGGTAAATTAAAATATGAATCTGGATCACACCGTGTTCAACGTGTGCCTAAGACTGAAACGCAAGGACGTGTGCATACTTCAACTGCGACAGTTTTAGTTATGCCAGAAATGGAAGAAGTTGATGTACAAATCAATAAAAGTGATTTAAGAATTGATACTTATCGTGCAAGTGGTGCGGGAGGACAACATATCAACAAAACAGATTCAGCTGTTCGTATCACTCACTTACCTACAGGAATTGTGGCAACAAGCCAAGATGGGCGTTCTCAACATGATAACCGTGATAAAGCAATGAAAGCTTTAGTAGCGCGTGTTTATGACTACTTCCAATCTCAACAAACAGAAGCCATTGATAGTGAAAGAAAATCGAAGGTAGGTACTGGAGATCGTGCTGAAAAAATCAGAACTTATAATTATCCACAAAACCGTGTAACAGATCATCGTATTGGACTTACAATTCAACAATTAGATCGTATTATTGAAGGTAAATTAGATGATATTATTACTGCTTTAATCAATGAAGATCAACGTCTTAAATTAGAAGGACAAAAATAATGAAAACAGTTAGAGAATTAATTAGGGAAGCCGAAAGTAAATTAGATGATGAACATAAAGATGTCAATGTTGCCAAAGTCTTATTTTATCATCTTGCGAAGAAAGAACCTCATGAACTTTATTTAATGATGAATGAAGAAGTAGAACCCGAATTAGAAAACGCTTTTCTAGTAGGAATGGAAGAATATTATCAAGGAAAACCTATTCAATATATTAAAGGTTGTGAAAGTTTCTTTGGTAGAGATTTTAAAGTGAATGAAGATGTCCTCATTCCTCGTTATGAAACAGAAGAATTAGTAGAAAATATTTTATATCGTATAGATGATTACTTTAATGATTATAAAGAAATTCATTTATGTGATGTCGGTACAGGAAGTGGGGCTATTGCGATTACTCTTGCCTTAGAAGAACCACGTTTAAAAGTCATTGCGACAGATATTTCTAAAGAAGCTTTAGTTGTCGCTCAAGATAATGCGAAAACATTAGGCGCAAATGTAGAATTTAGAAATGGAGATATGTTACAACCTTTATTAGACACACATGAAAAAGTAGATATCTTTGTTTCTAATCCGCCTTATATTCCTAATGATCAAGATATTGAAGCAATGGTAAAAGATAATGAACCTCATGTTGCTTTATTTGGAGGAAATGATGGTCTTTATTTCTATCGTAAGATTTTTAAAGAAGTAAAACCTTTATTAAATGATAAAGCTTTATTAGCTTTTGAAATGGGATTTGATCAAAGAGAGCTTATGGAAACTGCAATCAAAGAATTCTTTGGAGATTATCCTTTTGAAATCATAAAAGATATTAATGGAAAAGATAGAATGTTGTTTATCTATTATAATTTAAAATGATGATAGAAGCAGATAGAATAAAAATACAAGCTATATCTTTACAAGATATAGCACGCTTTAGCGAATATCGTGATAAAGAAGAAGTAGCTGAGTATCAATCATGGGATGAATATCCAATAGAAAAAGCAAAACAACGTATTACTTATTGTATAAAGCATCCTTTTCATGGGAAAAGAGGTAATTATCAATTAGGAATCTATTTAAAAGATGAGAATTATCTTATTGGTGATCTTTTTATAGAAATAGATGGACATACAACTTTTACCCTTGGGTATACTTTAGATAGTCTTTATTGGTCTAAAGGATATGCCAGTGAAGCCTTAGAAGCAATTCTTCAATATATGTATGAAGAATATCATTTTAAGATTTGTTTATGTCATGTCTATGAAGATAATGATCGCTCAATTAAACTACTTACAAGACATGGTTTTGATAGAATACATAAATCATGGTTTTATCAAGATGTCTTATATCGAAAAATGTTAAATAAATAAAAAAAGTGCATAAAATAAAAGAGAGAATATAAGTTATTCACATTGAAAACGAATATCATTGATGTTAACGTAATAGTGAGGAAAGAGTATTCTTTCAAAATGGTAATATTAATGGATAAAATATCCAAAAATAGAGTTGAACTAGCTTATTAGTTCTAGGGTGTGGTAGGTAGCTGTAATTAGGTGATTCTACTGCCTTGCCTCAGCAATGTGTCTGAGATAGGCAAACCAAGGGAAGGTAATTGGACCCCAAGCCTGGCACGAGCTAAGAAAATAATGTGATATTTGGCTTTCATGAGGAGCCCCAATCAACAAAAGAGCGCTTTATGAAGTGCTCTTTTAAATTAAAGTGCAATTAAAAAAGAATATGTATAAAACAAATAGTCATCAATTTTAAGATGTCTTTTTTTAGTGACAAAATATTTAAAAAGAAGTCTATATAATGTCTATGAGGTGGAAATAAAATGGATTTAGTTATACAAAACAAACAAAAACGTATGCATTATATTTTACCATTGACCTTGTTGATGACAACTATGATTTTTTATTATTCAAAAATACAAGGAACATCATTGCCTTTTACCCTTCCTTTATTCATTGTTGCCTTTGGAAGTGGAACCTTTTATTTTATAGGCTATTTATCAATTATAAGTTTCTTAAGCATTCTTCAACAAGATTTCTTTACAGTAACTGTTTTTATAACAGTTACTTTAACTTTTTTACTTCTTAATGTTACGCATCTTTTAAAAACCAAATATTTACCAATCGTTATCAGTTTGATTTTATTACCGTTTCTTTATGCAAATCATTACAATCTTATTCAAATAAGTTTTCTAACATTACTTACATTTTTTAATGGAATCATAGATCAAAATATCATTCCTTTACTTATTCACCAAAATAAAAATGTAATCACAATCCAAAGACTACAATCACTTATTCTTATAATCTGTACACTCTTTATCGCCTTTATACCATATAATACAACTTATACCATGATATTTATTCGTTATTTTTTATTGCTTTCTATTTACTATTTATCAATAGAGAAAGTCATGCCTATTATCTTATATCTTTCCATCATCTTTGTTTTTATATCACCAACACTCAAAGATGAAGTATTATCTCTTATTCTTCCTATGGGTTGTTTCTTTATGATCCAACCAAAAAATAAATATCTTTTTATATCATTTTTTATGCTATGTCATATTATATTACCATTCTTTATTACCTATGATTATTATTACTATGCATTTGTTATCTTAGTACCTGTCTTTTTATTTATACTTTCTCCACAATTAAAAACACAAGCTTTATCAATTGATAAAAACTATAAAGAAAAAACATATCAGGAACAACTAAAAAGTAAAGCAGAAGCTTTTTCTTCTTTATTCAATCAATTAACACAAGTCTTTAAAGAAGAATCACAAACAACCCATTTATCAGAATATGTAGGATATGTATATGAAGATGTTTGTTATAACTGTTCCTCAAAGAATTATTGTTTTTATAAACAAGAAGGGATGAGTCGGTTAGGTAAATTGATTTCTAAAGGAATTCAAAGAGATTTAGATGCTTTAGATTTTGATTATGTTTATCAACATTGTTTAAAACCAGATGAATATTTAAGAAGTTTGAATAATCATCAAAAAGGTTATTATAAGATGATGAAACTTGATCATGCACAACTTCATTTAAAGAAAGATCTTTTACAAGAGTTTTCTATTATGGGACATGTTTTTCAAAACTTTTCGGAAAGACTAGAGGATGAAAATGATGAAAAAAGATTGCTTGAACATTTAAGAGCTTATCATTTTGAAGTTTATTATCTAAAGAAAATAAAAAAAGATTATCAAAACTATTTATTGGAAATAGGCTTAGAAGATATCGATCAAAAAACGATAGAAGAAGAACTCATTCCTATCTTAGAAACTTATTTAAATACAACACTTGATATTGTATCTTTAAAGAAACAATATCATCACTTAGGTTATGTTTCTTTACTTTTAAAACATGAACTTAAATATGCTTTACAAATATCTAAGAAACAATATGCCCTAGAAAGTCAAAACTGTGGGGATAGTTTTTTATCCTTTGGTTATGATGAACATCATTATGTTGCATTATCTGATGGGATGGGACAAGGATATGTGGCTTATAAAGAAAGTAAACTCACATTGGATGTATTAAGTCAATTGGTAAAAAATGGAATTTCTTTAAAAGATACAATTAATACAGTTAATGCATTATTAAAGATTAAAAATCAAGGAGATATGTATACAACATTAGATTTATTTGATTTTAATTTAATGAGTTCTCGTTTAAAAGTCATTAAATATGGTGCGTATGAAAGTTATTTAATAAGAAATCAGAGAATTGATACTTTAAAATCACATTCACTTCCAATTGGGATGTCTTCGCGTTTAAAAATGCTTTCTTATGATATGAAAATACAAGAAAATGATTTATTTGTTATTGTAAGTGATGGCGTAGGAGAACATTTTTTAAGTATTTTAGAAACTTATAAAGAAGATTTGGAAGAAATGAATATTCATGAAATGGCATCATTTCTTTATCAAAAGGCTTTTTCTAAAAAGGATTTAGATGATATGACAATTATTGTAGTTAAAGTTATTTGTCGAGATTAATGTGTTATAATGGCATGGGTGATGGTATGTTGAATGAAAGTTTGTTAGATAAAAAGAAGCGTTATTTGGTGGGTGTTTCTGGTGGTGTTGATTCCATGGCATTATTAGATATGTTAGTCAAAAAAGGATATCAAGTAAGAGTTGTTCATTATAACTATCATTTAAGAAATGATAGTGATCTTGATGAAAAACTGGTTTTTTCTTATTGCCAAAAACATCAAATACCTTTTTATGTAAAACAAGGTTGTGTTGATGAATATCAAGGAAATTTTGAAAAAATTGCACGTGAAAAAAGATATGCTTTTTATCATGAAATAGGTATTCAAGAAGGTATAAATGAGGTTATTTTAGGACATCATTTAAATGATTATTTAGAAAATATAATTATGCAAATAAAACAAAATAAAACCAAAGGATATCTTGGTATACAAGAAGTTTCTTATGTACAGGAAATGACGATATTACGTCCTTTATTAAAAGTCAAAAAGGAAGAACTTTATCGTTATTGTCAAGAAAATCAAGTTGAATATCATGAAGATTATACCAATTATGATACAAGTTATCTGCGAAATTATATTCGTCATATTGATTTAAAAAATTACGATGAAAAAGAGTTACTTGCTTATGCTAAGAAGCATAATGAAAGCTATTTGAAAAAACAAGAATATTTAAAACAAATGATGGAAGTTTATAAGCAACAACATTTCTTAAATTTAAATCAAATCAAACAAGATGATTTAGAAGATGTTCTTTATGAGATGCTGAAAAAAGAAATCTATCCTCCTTATATTTCACAATCATTGATCCAAGAAATCAAAAAACAAACCCAATCAACAAAACCAAACATTGAAATAACACTACCCGTTAATTTTGTGTTCACAAAAGTATATAATAATATAGCCGTTAGAAAAAAAGAATCTGACGATACGTATTCTATAAAATATAAATCATTTTATAAAGATCAACAAAAATACTTTCTTCTAAGCGATACAGGACATATTCATGATGGCGTTTATCTTCAAAAAGAAGATTTTCCAATTACCATTAGAAGCTTTCAAAACGGAGATAAAATCATAACATCTGGAGGTACCAAAAAGGTTTCAAGACTCTTTATTGATCAAAAAATACCTAAAGAGGATCGAAAAGTTTGGCCAATTGTAGAAAATAGCCAAGGAGAAATCATTTTGATCCCTCATATCGCTAAAAATATCAAGTATTTATATACAAAACCAAATGTTTTTGTGATAAAATATGACACATGTAAGTGAGGTGTAAAGTATGCACAAAGATATAAAAGAAATATTATATACAGAAGAAGAAATTAAAGCAAAATGTGATGAACTCGCTCAAGAAATTGATAGAGATTATGCGGGTCAAGAAATTTTATTAGTTGGTTTATTAAAAGGATCTGTTCCTTTTATGGCGGAACTTGCCAAACATCTAAAAAGTGATGTTAAATTCGACTTTATGTCTGTAAGCAGTTATAGTGGTGTCGAATCTAAAACACTTGTTGTAAGACAAGATATTAAAGAAGATATCCGTGGAAAAAATGTTTTAATTGTTGAAGATATTTTAGATACAGGAAAAACACTTTATAACGTTAAAGAAATGTTAGAAAAAAGACATGCGAAAAGTGTGAAGATCGTTACTTTATTAGATAAAGAAGAAGGTCGTGTTTTTGATATGAAAGCAGATTATTCGGGATTTAAGATTCCTAATGCTTTCGTTGTAGGATATGGTTTAGATTTTAATGAACGTTATCGTCAATTACCTTATATAGGTATTTTAAAAGAAGATTGTTATAAAAAATAGTAAGGAGATTTTATGGGTAACAAAAAAGGATTGTTGAAGTCTATCCTTCCATGGCTTATCGTTTTAGCGGCATTATCTGTGGCTATTCCTTTCTTTAATCAAAGTGAATCCTCAGAAATTCGTTATGATAAGTTTATAAAGATAGTTCAAGATGAAAAAGTAAAAGAAGTAGAAATTGTTCCACAATCTTTAGTTATTGATGTTAATGGGACATATACACAAACAGTAAAGGGAAAAGAAGAAACAACAAAATTCTCTGTTGTTATTCCTAGAACAGAAACAGAATTAGATTCTTTAGTGAGTTTATTAGATGAAAATGGAACACAAATTACAGTTGTTAATGAAGCACAAAGAAATCAATTCTTAAATATCATTTTAGGAATTTTACCTTATGTTCTTCTTATTGCAGGTATGTTCTTCTTATTTAGAATGATGTCAAATACTGCAGGAGGAAACAACAAAGCCTTTGAATTTGGTAATTCAAGAGCTAAATTAGAAAAAAATTCAAAAACACATTTTAGTGATGTTGCAGGAATGGATGAAGAAAAAGAAGAAGTCAAAGAACTTGTTGATTTCTTAAAAACACCAAAGAAATTTGCGGATATGGGAGCTAAAATTCCCCGTGGTGTCTTATTAGTAGGGCCACCAGGTACTGGGAAAACATTACTTGCAAGAGCTGTTGCCGGTGAAGCGAATGTACCTTTCTATTCAATTTCAGGTTCTGAATTCGTAGAAATGTTTGTTGGTGTTGGGGCTGGACGTGTCAGAGACATGTTCAAAAAAGCAAAACAAACAGCACCATGTATTATCTTCATTGACGAAATCGATGCGGTTGGTCGTCAAAGAGGTACTGGTATGGGTGGAGGACATGATGAACGTGAACAAACCCTTAACCAATTATTAGTAGAAATGGATGGTTTCTCTGGAAATGAAGGAATTATCGTTTTAGCGGCAACAAACCGTGCCGACGTCTTAGACCCAGCATTATTAAGACCAGGACGTTTTGACCGTCAAATTCAAGTCGCAAATCCAGATAAACGTGCACGTAGTCAAATCTTAAAAGTACACGCACGTAACAAGCGTTTTACACCTGATGTTAACTTTGATAATATCGCACAACGTACACCTGGATTCTCTGGGGCAGAATTATCAAATGTATTAAACGAAGCTGCATTACTTGCAGTAAGACAAGGTCATGATTTAATCACAATGGCTGATATTGATGAAGCTGTTGACCGTGTTATGGGTGGACCTGCGAAAAAATCTCGTAAGTATACTGAAAAAGAAAGACGTTTAGTTGCTTACCATGAAGCAGGACATGCTTTAATTGGTTTAACATTAGAAGATGCCAATAAAGTACAAAAAGTCACAATTGTTCCTCGTGGACAAGCTGGTGGTTATAACTTAATGACACCTAAAGAAGAAACGTATTTCCAAACAAAGGGTCAATTAAAAGCGACAATTTCAGGATATATGGGTGGACGTGTTGCCGAAGAAGTATTCTTTGGTGATGTAAGTTCAGGTGCTCATAACGATATCGAACAAGCAACACGTATTGCACGTATGATGGTTACTGAATTAGGTATGTCTGAACTTGGACCAATTCAATATGATTCTGAAAATGGACAAGTTTTCTTAGGTAGAGATTATACACAAAGAAGTAATACACACTCTGGACAAATTGCTTATGAAATTGATGTTCAAGTGCGTAAGATCATTGATGAATGTTATCAAGAAGCAACAAATATTGTTGAACAACATAAAGAAAAATTAATCTGTATTGCAGAAGCTTTACTTGAACATGAAACATTATCAGGTGAAGATATTGAATCTTTATATAATACAGGTAAAATGTTAGAACATCATGATGGTTCATTAAATCAAGAACCTGTTCAAGAAGTAGTAGAACCAACAGTAGAAAAACCATCTATTGATGATCAAGATGATTTATTAGATGAAATGAAATAAAGCGGTTTTCGCTTTTTTTCATTTAGAAAGGGGTAAATATGAGTACACGTACAAAGAGAATTGTAATCATTTTAATCGCGTTAAGTATGATTATTCCTATATTTTCTTCCGTGTTCTTTTTATAGAAAAGAAAGATGAAAGATTATTTAGTAAGAGGATTAGTAAACAGTAAAAATTGCCGTGTTTTTGCTTGTCAAACAACAAATTTATTAGAAGAAGCAAGAAAAGATCATGACTTATGGCCTACGGCTTCGGCGGCACTTGGAAGAATGATGTCAGCAACTTTGATGATGGCTGCTATGAATAAAAATAATGAAAAAATGACAGTCACAATTAATGGTGGAGGACCTATTGGTACCATGATGGCAGTTACTTGTGGGGATGGTCATATTAAAGGATTTGTCGGAGATCCACATGTTCATTATACATATAATGATACAGGTCATTTAGCTGTTGGCGTTGCAGTAGGGACACAAGGAAGCTTACAAGTTATTAGAGATATGGGCTTAAAAGAACCGTTCTGTGGTACAGTCCCACTTCAAACAGGTGAAATTGGTGATGATTTTTCCTATTACTTTATGGCAAGTGAACAAACGCCATCGGTTGTATCTGTCGGTGTTTTAGTGGAAGAAACAAATGAAATTCTTGCTTCAGGAGGATTTATTATTCAATTACTTCCAGAAGCAACTGAAGAAGATATTACTTATATTGAAGAAAGAATGAAAGATTTCCCAGCAGTATCTTCACTTATTAATGAAGGAAAAACACCAGAAGAAATATTAAAGATGTTATTTGAAGAAGTAGAAATTACAGATCATCAAGATTTATTCTTTACTTGTGATTGTTCAAAAGACAAAATGTTAAATGCACTTTCAACAGTAGGTAAAGAAGAATTACAAAGCATGATTGATGAAGATCATGGTTGTGAAATTACTTGTCAATTCTGTAATACAAAGTACAAATTTAATGAAGAAGAATTGCAAAAATTGATAAATCGTTTATAATCACATTGAAAAATGTGATTTTTTTAAAAGAAAACAAAAAATAAAGACAGATGTCTTTATTTTTTAGGAAATCAACTCAATTGATAGATAACTTATAACTATTTTTAGGGGAGGAAAATAGAGGGAACTTATAAGTTATCTATATACAGTATGTACAAAGAAAATAAAAATATACGTGGAGGACAAATAATTTGAAAATAAGAGAGATTGAAATAAAAAATCCTGTCATTATGGCACCAATGGCAGGAATCACCAATATGGCTTTTCGTAAAATTGTGAAAGAATTTGGCGCAGGTCTTGTCTATTCGGAAATGGTAAGCGATAAAGCTATTTGTTATGGAAATCAAAAGACAATTGAGATGTTACAAGTGGATGAAGGAGAACACCCTGTTAGTATCCAGTTATTTGGTGGAGAAGTAGAAAGTATGGTTGAAGCCGCTAAATTCATTGATCAACATTCCAATTGCGATATTATTGATATTAACTGTGGCTGTCCCGTTAATAAAGTATTAAAGGCCAATGCGGGAAGCAAATTACTACAAAATCCCCAACTGATTTATGATATTGTAAGTAATATTGTTAAAAATGTAAGTAAACCAGTAACAGTAAAGATTAGAAGTGGTTTTGATAAAGAACATATTAATGCGGTAGAAGTTGCAAAACTTATTGAAAAAGCAGGAGCAAGTGCAATTGCTGTTCATGGAAGAACACGTTCACAAATGTATGAAGGAAAAGCTGATTGGTCGATCATTAAAGCTGTTAAAGAAGCAGTTTCTATTCCTGTTATTGGTAATGGGGACATTCGAAGCGTAGAAGATGCGAGAAGAATGCTTGAAGAAACAGGATGTGATGCCATCATGATTGGACGTGCAGCGCTTGGAAATCCATGGCTTATTAAGCAAGTTGTCGAAAGTTTAGAACATGAAACAGATATTCCTGAACCAACGTATAAAGAAAAAATAGACTGGTGTTTAACTCATGCTAAAAGATTAATGTCTATTGAACCTGAACGTATTGCGATGTCACAAATGAGAGGACATGCACCATGGTATATTAAAGGATTAAAAAATTCTTCAGCTGTTAAAAATGAACTTTCAAAAGTCAATACGTATGAAGAATTAGAAAAGATTCTTAAAGATTATGAACAATTTTTAGATACACTATAAAAAGCAACGCTTAGTTGCTTTTTATAATATATTCAATAACTTCATCCAACGATTTTAAAAGAGTTGTACATCTTTTTTGATGTAAATCATCAGGATTTTTTAAATCAGGAATGCAAATAACGGGAATATGTGCTTGATAAGCACTATCAATACCTGCTTCACTATCCTCTAATACGAGCGCTTCTTCAGGGAAAACATCGAGTTTTTCACAGGCTTTTAAAAAGATATCAGATGCCGGTTTTCCATGCTCAACTTCAAATCCATAAATGATATCATCCATATATTGCTTAATTTGATGTTTTTCTAATAAACTTTGGGCACGTTTTTCATGACTTGATGTCGCAATGATTGTTTTAAAGTGATGTTATTTTAAATGTTTAAGGAGTTCTTTGGCTCCAGTTTTAAATCAACACCTTCATTTTTTATATATTCACTTTCATATTCGTGAAATACATCAATAGCTTTATCGATATCATAATCAAGATGATATTGTTCTTTAATAAAGTTAAGTGATGTGATTAATTGTTTTCCCGGGAAATCTTTTATGTATTCTTTTAAAGTAAATGCAAAAGCGATATGAACACTTTAAAATCAATTCACTAGGCAAAGAAAAGCCCACAACTACGCTGTTTCAGCAAGTACCCTAAAAAATATAAAGAAAGGTATGTATAGAAAAAGTACCAACGAATGAGGAACGCCCACAAAAAAGCGTTCCTTTTCTTATTCAGACGTTCAAAATTGAGCGTTTATTTTTTTACCCAAAATGAAAGGAGCATTTAAGAATGAAGAACATATTAAAACGAGTTTGTACGGGCTTTCTCGCATTGGCAACGGTAATCACTATCTTGCCGGCAATAACGACTCATGCAGCAGAAAAACAATACTGGACTGAAAGTGCCGAGCGTGTCGGATTTATAGAACAGGTAATGAATGACGGTTCTATCAAAGCAACATTTAATGAGGGCTATATGAAAGTCGAGGGAGAAACTGCTTATTGTATCGACATCAACACGGCTTTCAAAAATGGCTACAAGATACGAGCAGACGCAAGTACGCGTATGAGTGCAGACCAAATTTCTGATGTGGCTTTATCTATTGAATATGTGAAACAGTATGCTAAAACACATCAGGAATTAAATTACAAACAAGTCTATCTATTAGAACAAGTTGTTGCTTGGCAGAAATTGAGTGTGCATTTGGGTTGGCAGTGCGACAACGTGCGTGCGACATATAGTGAAATTCCAAAGGCTACACAAGAGGAAGTGTTTGCAGGCGCAAAAGCCTTTGTGAAAGAAAATAAAGGACGCTATGAATGTGGCGGATATATTTATTCCGGCGAGGGTCAGGAACGTGGACAGTTTTGGGCGAAGTTGAATGTTGGAAATGCAAAACTTCAAAAGGTTTCAAGTAATACAGGTATTACCAATGGCAACGCCAACTATTCTATTATCGGTGCGACTTATGGTGTCTTTGCTGATAAAGAGTACCAAAAACAACTTGCCACCCTTACAACTGATGAAAACGGAAATACAGATGTTGTCGAGGTAAAAGCTGGAACTGTCTATATTAAGGAACTTTCTGCACCAGCAGGATATAAAGTGGATAAAACTGTATAATTCCTTAAAGGTTGAAGCTGGAAAGACAGTATCAGATACACCAAAAGTAACAGACACTTTGATTGAGCTTTTCAAGATTGATATGGAAACACAGAAAGACAATCCTCAAGGGAACGCTTCTCTAGCAGGTGCAGAGTTCGAGTGGAAATATTATGATGGTTTCTATACAAAAGATAATCTTCCATCAGAGCCAACACGCACTTGGACAACAAAGACAATCGCTGAAAAAGAAAGTGACGGTACAATCCATTATATAACGAAATTATCAGATACATACAAAGTATCCGGCGGCGCATCAAAGTGAACGTATCTGTGAAATACTTGAATAACCTGACAAAAGCAGAACAGATTTCACAGTATGTATTGCTACTTCATAAGGATAGTAATTGGAAGATCATAGGATAAGTTTTCCATACTTTTATTTTAAATATTTCATCGGTAGGCTGTATCGTGAGGGTGTGGTCTGCCTTTTTCTCTTTTCCTGTCTTAAAAACGCTGACGAATAAAATGTTGCCCGATATAATGAGGATAGCAAAAACGCAAAGGAGTGAACTCTGATGTTTGAAAGAAAAATCAATTTCGTAAAGATGTATGTCAAGCAAAACGGAATGTCTGTCAAAGAATACAGAACCTATATGCAGGCTCGCATTGAAGATATGAAAACTAGGCCTAAAAACAAGGGATTGGTTCTATGGTATATTTGGAAAGAAAACGTCAAGTGTAGAGCAGTATTTTCAAGTCTGTGCAAAGGTAGCAAAAAAGAGGTTAAAAAGATATAGGCGTACATTTCTTTGATGAGATGTACGCTTTTCATATTATGATATTTTGAAATTTTATCTTCCATGAAATTTATAATTTCTCTTATAACAAAATAATCAGGAGGAATTATAATGAAAAAATACGCTTATATTCGCGTTTCAAGTAAAGACCAAAATATTGCAAGACAGGTAACGGCAATGCAGAATATTGGGATTTTAGAGAACGATATGTATATTGATAAACAATCAGGTAAAGATTTTCATCGCGAACAATATCAGATGTTAATAAAGCGATTACAATCGGGTGATGAACTTTATATTAAATCAATAGATCGTTTAGGACGAGATTATGATGAGATACAAGAACAATGGCGTTATCTTACCAAAAAGATCAACATTAATATTATTGTATTAGATTTTCCACTTTTAGATACTAGGAATCGAGTAAATGGGATTACAGGGAAATTTATTGCTGATTTGGTTTTACAAATATTATCTTATGTGGCACAAGTAGAACGAGAAAACACTAAACAACGACAGGCTGAGGGGATACGGATTGCCAAAGAAAAAGGAATACGGCTAGGGCGACCACCTATGCCTATTCCAAAAGAATTTGAAGAAATCTATCGATTATGGAAAGAAAATAAAATCAGTAAACGAAAAGGTGCATTGATGTTACATACTAATCATAATACTTTTTCTAACTGGATAAAAAAATATGAAAAAAGTATTGAAAATAACGGTAGTTCATGTAATTAAAAGCAGACTTTTATTGCCACAGAAAGTAGACTTTTGTTACCAGTAGTGATAAAATCTAAAATTGAGATAATATGAAATGTTTTTGCATTTTACCGCTTAAAATATAAAGAAAAACAGAAGTTTTATACCTATTTCATTTAGAAAAACTTCTTATTTTAATGGAATAAAATGTCTGCTTTTCTTACCATTTCATGTATCTCTTAACATACATTTGGTTCAAAAGATAGATAGGAGGGAATAAGAATGAACCTAACCAAGAGAGCAACTGCATGGTTTCTTACATTGGTTATGATACTGGGATTGGTATCGCAGACTGTATTTGCAGAAGAAACAACCAATTTGCCACTTCAAACTTCTTTGCTTCAATATGAAGTCTTGCAAGAAATAAATAAAGATAAAACTGAATCGGCTATTTCTTTGGAATTTACAGAGACTGAAACTATTCAGTTGGAGAAAGTAACATTGCCAGACGGCACAGAGAAAACAGAAAATTTTGCTGTTATTGCTTATACTGTTTCTGAAAATGGAAAATATGAATTTGTAGTAGATTATTTCAAAGATGGTATAGAACAGGAAGAAATGATACAAGTTGAAGTAACTGAATTATTGGAAAAGAAAACAGAAGAGGAAATTCCAACAGAAGAAAAGGAAAATCTTACTGATGTTGAAACAACTTCTAATATGCTGCAAGCTGAGGGAAATACTTATAAGGTTTCCAGTGCGGATGAATTGACGAGGGTATTGGAGCAGATTGGAAAAAGTCAAGAAACAGAAGCAACGATTGTGTTAAATGCTGATATTGGAAATGATGTGAAATTTGTTGGTGTTGTTAATAAATCCATTACTGTGAAAAGTACAGACGGACAAAAACACGCACTTACTCTTGGAAGTGAATTAGTAGGTGATATTACATTAGATAATGTAAAGGTAACCGCTGGAACATTGTATTGTAGTGGATATAGAACCATTTTTACTGAGAATTGTGAGTTTACGATTTCTGGTACTCTTTATGGTGGTGGAAATTCAAAGACCGTATCAAGCGTTTATGTAAAAATAAACGGAACAGGAAAAATAAATACTTCCGATATGGAAAATGTAGTTGTTGGTGGTAGTTATAAAGGATCTGTAGACGGAGATATTTATGTAGAACTTGTAGGTAATATTAGCTATGGAAACAACGAAGGTGGCAATTATCTGATAGGTACAAACAAAGCAACAGCTTATGGTGGAGATAGACCAAGTGGTACACCGCTTTATGTAGGTGGAAATGTAACATTGATTCTTGATGGACCAGCTACTAATACAAGACCGCAGAATATCGTTGGAGCATATAACTCTCATGTTAAGGGAAATGTAACTGTACAAGTGAAAGCTGGTTATGCTACTGGAATTGAAGGAATGCGAGAAGATCCAACGCAATCTATCGTTGATGGAGATATACATATTATTGCAGGAGATTCTGCATATGCAGGTACAGACCGTATCGTTCGTATTGGTGCAAATTGGGACATTATTGGTGCCGGAGAAAAAATAAATTTAACAGGTAACCTGTTCCAAGTTGGCGGAAATGTAACAGTTGATACATATGAAAATGTTTGGGGTTGGGATAAAGATGGAACTCCAGAAAGTGATCCACCGGGAATTGTAGGTGCAGAATCTGCAATAGTTGGTGGGAATGTCACAATCAATGCCAATGGGTCACATTTAGAAGATATTATTGGTGTTGATGATTCTGCAACAACAGGTTCAATCGTTAATGGAGATATTATTATCAATGCTACTGATATTGATTTGAGAAATAGTTATAATTATCAAAGTGGCATTATCCCTGTTTATGCAACAGCCAGAAAGGATGTAACAGTAAATTTAGATGGTGGCTCTTTATCGGGAATCTATGGATATGGCGGTACTGTTAATGGTAACATGGAAATCAATATCACAGGAAGTCCAGTGTTTACAGATGATGAAGCCGGCGTTTGGGGAGTAAATAATACAGATACAAAAGAAAGATCAGTTCTTAACTTTGATAAGGCTCAAACTTCTATTCCAATCGTAGGATATTTTACAGAGATGAATGTTACTAATGATTCAGATGTGACTTTAGGAAATAAAAAAAAGAATGCTTTTAATATTTATGATATAAATATCAATACAAATGCAAAATTAACAACCAATAAGCAAGCATATTCCAAAGGTGCTTTGACTATGGATCATGGTACTTGGATTGCTAATGGTTATCTTTATGTCACAACTGCAACAAATACAAATAACTCTGAGATTGTAATGAACGATTATGCAGCATTTGGATATGGTTATAAAGATAACAGTGCTTATGATAAAACAGTTGTGACAAGCATTGACGATACATATACATTTAATCAGTGCAATTATGTCGATAAAATCTATGGTAATGCTGTAATTACAAATAGCACATGGAATGTATTTGTACCAACTATGATTGGTGGAGGCTATAAGGCAACTTCAAACAAATTAAATTTATTAGCATTTGTAGATAAAGAAAATTATCCTGACGAAAAGATACCTTTAGAAATTTTAGGTACAGCTACAGGAAAAACAGCAGTAACACTTGTAGATAAGACAGATACTTCTAAAGAGGGAAAACCAATCGTTGGGCAAAATTATATCAATGCACTGAAAGTAAGCAAAGATACTTTTGAATTGGTAAATAAGAATGCAGAAACAGAGGGCTTATACTTTAAGAAACTTGCGGACGCAAATACACAAAATAAAGCTGATTATGATATGTGGCAGGTTGCAAAAAAAGACACATATCGTGTGTTATATGAATTTGTGAGTGGAACAAAAGGAAAAAGCCTTCCACAAGAAGTGACAGATTTATTACCAATAGATCCTTCTAAATATGTAGAGGGTGCAACCATTACTGCGATTCAACCAGATGAAACAGAAATTAAAGTAAGTGATGGCGTATGGACATTTAAAGGATATGACGCTGATAGTAAAGTGGCTAATGCAGATAATGCAGATAAAAACAGAAATGTTTCATTTACTGGCACATGGGAATTCAAGGTAAATCAGTATGTCGTAGATTACCGCTTTGAATCTACAACCAAAGATAAAGAGCTTCCAAAAGAAATTACAGACCAGCTACCAGAAACAGGAAGTGTTGAGCATGGAAAAACAGTGCAACCATCAATAGAAACATTTGCCGATGTAAAAGTATCAGATGGTATATGGTCATTCAAAGGTTGGACACCTGCTAAGCATGATAATGTAACAGATAATGTAGAGTTTGTAGGTACATGGGAATTTAAGAGAAATATGAGTGATATTAACCGAATTCCAATAATCAATGCAAGTGATAAGACATTAACAGTTGGAGATGTGTTCGACCCATTCAAAGATGTAACTGCAACAGATAAGGAAGATGGAAATTTAACAGAAGAAATTGAAATCCTGAAGAATGAAGTGGATACAAGTAAAGCTGGAGTATATGAAGTTACATATAAAGTAACAGATAGTAAAGGAGCTTCATCTGTTAAAACAATCAAAGTTACAGTAAAAGCAAAAGATAAACCAGTAGCTCCAAGTGAACCAGATAAACCGACGCAACCAGATACAGATAAACCTAATAATAGTGGAAGCGTTGAAACAGGCGATAAAACAAATATGACACTTTGGACATTATTGTTACTTGTATCAGGAATTGGTGCTATCGGTGTATATCGAAAAAAAAGAAGAACAAATCAATAAATCTTATAAGTAATTTGAGGAGAATTGATTTATGAAACAGGATATTTTTGAAGATATGAGTACTGAAATAGGTTGCGAGTATATTTCGGATTTATCACTTTATAAAGATCAAGTAGAAAAGAAACTGCTGAAAATTTCATTGGAAGAGTATTCAGAAAAACAAATCTGTGAACTTTGTGAGTATGTATTTGGCGATAGTTCTATTTTGAAATCTTTATATGAAAAACAAAATAATGATACTTTACATCTGTAATGCTATATTGCAAATGGTGTAGAAACTAAAAAATTATTTCTAGTTTATGAGGGTAGTTGCCTAAACTTAGACGCTACCCTTTTTCAAAAGACAAAGGAATGAAAGGCTATGAGAGAACCTACCCCTAACGAGAAAAAATAATTTTCTTGTTTCTGATGTAGAATCAGATAGTGGTTTTCCCATGCACAAAAAGAAGAAGTACAGTAAAACAAATATGTTTTATTGGCTTTTTTCGTATTTGAAAAAATTTTTTCAACTTTTTTTCAAAATTTGTATTCAAATCACGTCTCGCTGTTGAGTGTTGGTGCGGAAAGAGGGAGATACCGATTTTCGCTATATGTAGAGAGGGGGGTGAAGATATGAAACCTACTTCTTTTGAAACGGCAATCCGATTGCAGTTTGATACATTGGTTAAACGCGTGATTGATTGTACTGTGAAGAATTATGAAAAAGAGTTAGATCGTCGTTCCAGACGTGAAGTTCTCTTTTGCGAATTGCCGGAAATCAAACGCAATGTACTTCTGCTGTCCTATTTTGAAGAACTTTCGGATCAGGCGATTGCAGAATTGATGGACGCAACAAGGAACGGAATTTATAAGCGTAGACAATCTGCGTTGCAGTTAATGCGAGAACTATTACAGGAGGAAGAATGACATGGTAAAGAGTGTTGATAAATGCCCTGCCTATCGAACTATTTCCGCTGCATGTGATGGTAGCGAGAAGTCTATGGATAAATTGCTGAAATTCTATGACTTTGAAGATAAACAGAAAGTGCTTGACGCATTTGGCAAAGTTACCAAGATTGCCAATGGAAATATAGAAATGACATGGAATATCTAAGTTCCATGTCATTTCCTAACAAAGTTTATTTTAGCCAAAATGATTTAAAAGTGTTTAGTTTACTAAACCATAATCATTTAAAAAATCACGATAACATTTATAAGAAATCATTTCACTATCAATTAATAATCCGTCCATATTTATTGTTTTAAAAAATCAACCTCGTTAGAAGATAACATGAAGTGCTTGTTAAAGAAATCAAGCACTTGTTTTTTTGTTAAAGATAATGAGAAAAAATCTTTTGAATTAATAACAGGTAATAGAAATCTTTTAATGTGATTTTGATTAATAGAATCAAGATGATTTAAATTAAAATCATAGCTTTCATATTTATTGCTTATTGCTCTATAAAATACAGCACATTTTTTTATTTCTTGAATATCGTGTTCAAGAAAATATGAGAATTAATCATATAAAGAATATCATATAAATCACGTGGAGTTGCACGTGTCATTAAGGCAATAAATTTACTTCCGTAAATTGCATAGGGATGCAAAGTTCTTATTAAAACATTTTTAATCAATCCATAATCTTTACTTTCTACAACAATAAGATCATAGATATGATTACGGAAGATATAATTGATTTCTATTTTAATAGAATCCTTATTATTTCCTGCGTTTATATAATAGATTTTAAAGCTATCTAAAGCATAATGATATCGAGATTCTTTTCCTAAAATATAATCATTTTTTTAAATAATTTTTAAGTAGATTGGTTATTTTTTGCCTTATGATGAGCATCTCATCTTTAGTAACATGATTGGTGAAATCTAGGTCAATGTCTACTGATAAACGAGGTAAATCAAAAATAGTTAAGTTAATAGCTGTTCCACCTTTTAAAGCAAGATTACTAAATAAGATAAGCACCATTTTGTCCATCTCTAGGACCAGTAACCAAATCTCCCTCCCAATGACCAAACTCCTTTCTAGAGCTGATATATTCAGGTCTTTCAGTGATAGAAAGTCCTTTTTCTCAGTTAGAAACAATTACTTCTAAAGAATTAAAAACCATGCCTTTAATTATACATCAATGTTTAGAGCTTCAAGAAAGATTGGCTCATTGGACACAAATTGATTTAAAAGATTTAAAAATACAAGCAACTTATAATGTAATCAATGGTTCGGATATTGAACTAGTAAGAAATAATTTAGGATACTTACTTGCAACGGACGATCATCTAACACAAACTTTAGATGATGATATTTGTTTTAAATATTTAGAACCTAACTTAAGTGAATCGTATGCACTTGTATGGAAAAAAGAAGCTACTTTTAGTAGAGTAGCTAGAGCTTTTTATGAACAAATAAAGGAAAAATAAAAATGGAAAAATATTTTTTCTTTTTTTAAAAACTTTTCATTACAGCTATAACATCAAATAATAAAAAATTGCATATTATCTTTCGATGTTTAAAAATTAAATTATAATATATTGATGATAGTGCAGATATTGGTGGAATGATTGTTGAAGATGTTATTGATTATGAACGTTAAATAATTATCCATTGGATGCAATTATTTATTTTTGGAAATGATTATTAAAAATTCATATTTAAGATTAAGAAACTTCTGATAACTCGCCTAATAGCTTGTCTGTTTCTATAATTTATATCAAGTTAATATTATAAGCAAATAAAAAAGATCATTTCAAGGAATGATCTTTTTTATTTATATAGGGAATTCGAGTAATAAAAAAATTAATATATTGGGAAACTATTACCTAAAATTGTAAATATATGAGATATAAATATGATGGGTTATCTCATTCATTTACAAGTCATTTTTTATTACACCACTATTATAGCGAAATACGATGAATTGAGTAGAGACAAGTATCCTAAATAGATTGTTAGTGTTTGTGCAATATGCACAAATATTGTGAAATATAAAGATCTTATTTTTATTTATAAAATGATATAAAAAAAGACTGTCAACTTTGTATTTGTCAACAGTTTGAAATGGAAAATTACTTTTCCACTTTTTCGTTAATTAATAAACGAATTGTTTTATAAAGATGAGGTTTAAATTCTTCAATAGGAAGAGGTTGCTTTTCTACAATGGAAGTAAAAACAGTAGAACTTACAAGTTCAATAATCATAAATAAAGTCATTTCAGGATATTCTAATGGAATATCCTTTTCTTTTACTTCATTAATAAATAATTCTTTAATTCCTAATTCTTCACTATCCAATAAATCTGTTAATTTTTCACTATAGAGTCCTAAAGAAAGATTCTTTTGAATAAACTTAAGAATATTAGGTCGTGCAATTAAAGCACCTATAATTGAATCAATAATAAAAATGATTTTATCATCTAAACGATCAAAATGATATTTATTGGCTTCTTTACAAGCATTCGAGAAAAATTCATGTGATGTTTTTGCGAGTAATACATCTTGTAATTCATATTTATCTTTAAAATAAAGATAAAAAGTTCCTTTAGCAATGCCAGCATCGTGAACAATATCTTGAATCGAAGTCTTTTTGATTCCTTTTTCGGTAAAAAGACGAAGGGCTGTATTTAATAACTTTCGTTCTTTTTCATGTTTATTATCATTTATTTTTGATTTTATCTCTTGAATCGCCATTTTAACACTTCCTTTAGCATTAATTGTATGTTCTTCAAAATAAAAAGTCAACGAAAGACAAAGAAATAATTGAAAAAATGACTTTTAGTCATTTATGCATTGACCGTTGGTCACTTTAGGAGGAGAGAATATGAAAAAGCTAGGAGAAGCAATAGGAAGATTTGTGGTAAAGCATAAACTTTTTATTGTTGTTGCATCATTACTTCTTTGTATTCCATCGATATTTGGATATCTTAATACAAAGATTAACTATGATATTTTAGTTTATTTACCAAAAGATATTGAAACCATGAAAGGACAAGATATTCTTGCAGAAGATTTCGATATGGGTTCTTTTGCAATGTGTATTGTTGAAAATATGGATTCAAAAGATGTTTTAGATTTAGAGGATAAATATAAAGAAATTGATGGGGTTGTTAAAGTTATTTCAGCTAATGACCTTATTGGAACAACAATTCCTCAAGAAATGTTGCCAAGTGAAGTAACAAAGCAATATAAAAAAGGAAACAGTGAATTAATGCTGGTTACTTTTAAAGATAGTACGATTGCTATTGATGCCATTGAAGAAATGCGTACACTTACCAGTGAAGAAGTTGTTAAAATTGGCGGGATGTCTGCTTCTACTTTAGATACAAGTATCGTAGCCGAGAGTGAAATCATTACGTATGTTTTAGTAGCTGTTGCTTTGGTTTTGCTTGTTTTAATGATTTCATTAGATTCTTATGTTGTACCATTTTTATTACTAGGAAATATTGGACTTGCGATTCTTTATAATATGGGAACAAATGTTTTTATTGGTGAAATTTCTTATATTACAAAAGCGATTGCTGCTGTTTTACAGCTTGGGGTAACTACAGATTTTTCAATTTTCTTATATCATAAATATGAACAGGCAAAAGAAAAAGTAAAAACAAACAATGAAGCGATGACACTTGCTATTGGGGATACACTTGTTTCTATTGCAGGAAGTTCATTAACAACCATTGCAGGTTTTTTAGCACTATGTACAATGCAACTTACTTTAGGGTTTGACATAGGAGTTGTTATGGCCAAAGGTGTATTCATTGGGGTACTTTCAACTATTACGATTTTCCTAGCATTTTTATTAGTATTTGATAAAAGTGTTTTCAAAACAAAACATAACCCATTAATTCCATCTTTTAATACAATTAAAGGATTTGTAGTTAAACATTATAAAATTATTTTAGTAGTGGCATTAGTGATTGCTTACCCTGCTTTTTATGGAAATAATCATGTAAAAAGTTATTATAATCTAACAAAAGATTTACCACAAGATTTAAAAAGTTGTGTAGCTAATAGTAAATTAAGTGATGACTTTGATTTAGTTGCTTCACAAGTTATTTTAGTTAATAAAAATCTTAAAGATAATGATTTAAATAAAATGGTTGATGAAATTGAAAAGATTGATTCAATTAATCTTATATTATCACCTTCACAACTTGCTAATCTAGGAATTCCAGATGAAATGATTCCTAGTGATGTTAAAGATATTTTTGAAAGTGATCGTTATAAAATGATTTTTGTCAATTCAACAAATGAAATAGCGACAGATGAATTAAATAAAGTCATTGATCAAATTGAAAAAGTCATCAAAAAATATGATAAAAATGCTATAATGGCCGGGGAAGGTCCTTGCATGAAGGATTTGGTTAATATTGCAGATGAAGACTTTAAAAATGTAAGTATTGCCTCAATTGGTATTATTTTCATTATTATGTTATTTGTCTTAAAATCAATTTCATTACCAATACTCCTTGTATCTGGTATTGAACTTGCTATCCTTATTAATATGGCAATCAGCTATTATACAGGGGATGTCTTACCATTTGTAGCTTCTATTGTGATTGGAACAATTCAATTAGGTGCAACAATTGATTATGCCATCTTACTTACAACAAAATATTTAGAAAAGCGCTCAAGTGGTTTAGAAAAAATACCAGCTATGGACCATGCAATTTCTACTTCAGCGAGCTCAATCTTTGTTTCAGGAATGTCATTTTTTGCAGCAACGTTTGGCGTAGGTATGATTTCTAAATTAAATATGATTGGTTCGTTATGTAATCTTATGTCACGAGGAGCACTTATTTCAATGATGATTGTTATTTGTGTAATACCAGCCATCTTACTTGTCTTTGATAAAGTCATCATTTGCACAACAATTGGTTTAAAAAAGCTTAATGTAAAAGGGGAATGCTAGTATGAAAAAAACAAAATTAATCACATCTTTAACAGTTGCATCGGCTTTAGTTATGGGTTCAGTTGTTCCTGCCTTTGCGTATTCAAAAGAAGAAACAGTCTATACAAAATTAAAAACAAATGGTACAGAAAAAACAACGGTTGTTTCACAACATCTTATTAATGACCAAAAAGAAACAACACTTGAAGATCAAACAACACTAACTAATGTTAAAAATATGAATGGGAAAGAAACATTCAAACAAAACGGAGAAACCATTACTTGGCAAACAAGTGATGGACAAGATATTTATTACCAAGGGAAAACGAAAGCATCATTACCAATCTCAATGAAAGTAACTTATAAATTAGATGGTCAAAAAATGAAGCTTAAAGAAATGCTTGGTAAAAAAGGAAAAGTAGAAATCAAGATTGATTATACAAATAATGAAACAAAAACAGTGGATGGTAAAGAACTTTATGTGCCTTTTATTGTGACTACAGGAACAATGCTTCCAACCAACAATGCTTCTAATGTTGAAGTTACAAATGGAAAAGTCATCAGTAATGGCTCATCAAATATTATCATGGCGATTGCAGCACCAGGTTTATCAAAAAACTACAATAATAATAAAGATTTAGAAAAATTTAATTCAGTTACAATTAAATATGATACAACAAAATTTAAATTAAATAGTTTAATGTCTGTTGCTACACCATCTTTATTATCAGATACAGATATTAACTTTGATGATATGAATGAAATTTATGATAATGTGGATACTTTAAATAGTTCATTTAATCAAATTATTTCAGGAGGCCAAGCCTTACAATTAGGATTAAAACAATATGCCTCAAAATATAATGAATTTGATCAAGGGATTGGTTCTTTAAAAACAGGTGTTACAGCAACACTTACAGGATCACAAAGTTTATCAGCAGGAATTGAAAAAATTACAAGTGGTTTAACACAGCTTGATAGCCAAAGTGCTACATTAGTAGCGGGAGCAAAATAAGTTTTTGATACTTTATTAAATACGGCTCAAACTCAAATCAATAATCAACTTGCTGCTTATAATATCAGTATCGCTTTAACCACAGATAATTATCAAGAAGTATTAAAAGGTCTTATGGCTCAACTTCCAGCACAAGCAAGTTCTTCAATTCAAAGTGCTTTAGATCAATTAAATGCGTATAATCAATTTTATCAAGGTTTACAAAGTTATACAGCAGGTGTTGCAGCACTTAAAGAAGGTTCACAAAGTGCTTTAGATGGATCAAAACAATTAACAGAAGGAATTGATGCGGTTGAAAGTGGAAGTGAATCTCTTGCAAATGCAAGTAGTCAATTAAAAGATGCAAATAAACAACTTGCAAGTGGTAGTGATGCTCTTGTTGAAGGATTAACTCTATTTAAAAGTAAAGGTTTAGATAAGATTTCTGATGTTTTAAATAATACAGTTAAAAAAGATGTTAAAACAACAAAAAAAATAATGGATCTTGCCAATGATTATAAAACACTTACTGGTTCAAAAGAAGGTGTCGAAGCAAGTACAAAATTTATCATGATTATCGATTCAAAGTCTAAAAAATAAATCATATTTTTACAAAAAAGGAGAAAGTAATAAATTTTTATACATTTCTCCTTTTTTTGTTAAGAAAAGTCTTGATTATATGCGGTTTTTTTTAAGAAAAAACCTTTACAAAAAAAATATTTGGTATAGAATACTTAACAAGGAGGAAGTAGAAACTTAGGTTTTGAAGTTATCAAAATGAAAACAATGCTCGAAGTACAATACCAAGAAAAAAATGTTAAAAATGGTGATTTAGATAAATATGTTAAAGACACTTTAAAAGAACAAGGTGTTAAATCAACTGAGGTTGATACTTTAAATATTTATTATTTACCAGAAACAGCTAAAGTATTCTTTGTAGCTATTAAAAAAGATGGTTCTGAATTTAAAGGTGAATTAGATGTTAATGCAATGCCTGAATATCCAGAAGTTGTTAAAAAAACAGCCGCAAAAAAAGCACCAGTTAAAAAATCTGTAGCTAAACCAGCTGAAAAAGCAGTTGTTGCTAAAGAAGAAAAACCAGTTGTAGCTGCTAAACCAGCCACAAAAAAAGCACCAGTTAAAAAAACTAGAAAATAAGAAATTGATTGGTTCGTCTTGTAGAAATACAAGGCTTTTTTATTTCTTAATTTTGGAAATCAATAGTTTGTTTTGGTTGAAAGGATTATTGTATTTTTGAAAGGTAGGAATGAATATGAAAAAAGTTGCAGTGATTATTGCTCCAGGATTTGAAGAAGGAGAAGCATTAACTATTATAGATATTTTAAGAAGAGGTCAAATCCAATGTGATACTATTGGCTTTGAAAAAGAAGTTCAAGGAGGACATGAAATTGTCTTACGATGTGATTTTCTTTTAGATGAATCATTACTTGATTATGATATGGTTGTTTTACCAGGAGGTTATGATGGAATTGAAGCGATGAAGGAAAACAAACAGTTTCTTTCATTTCTTCAATCAATAAATAAGGATCATAAATATATTTGTGCTATGTGTGCTGCCCCGGCTGCTTTAGAAAAGGCAAATCTTTTAATCAATAAAAAATTTACGGCTTATCAAGGGTATGAAAATAAAATTAATCTTTTAACCCTTAGTATTTTATGTATGTGTTTATTCACTATTTTACATACATCCATTACAGGTATTTCTCAATATCTATCGAGTATTGCTTTAAGTGTCCAACTTTCTACAAAAATAGGAGCAACTTTTATGTCACTTACTATGATTGGTAATATTTGTACAAAGTTATTGATTGGTTTTTTAACGAATGTAGGAAATACAAGTTCATTAACTTTGATTGGTAATTTATATGATTTTACCAAGAGTTATCAAGTTGTCTTTATCATTCCTTTGTTCTTTCATCTTATTAATTTAATGTTGTTATTAGAGATTTGTTCACGCTATAATAACAAAGGTGATAGAAATGAAATATTGTAGTGAATGTGGAACAAAACTTATTTTAAAAGAATGTGGTATTGATGGAGAGGTTCCTTATTGTCCAACGTGTAAACAATTTCGTTTTCCCGTGTTTAATAGTGCTATTTCTACAATTATCTTTAATCCAACAAAGGATAAGATACTACTTATTAAACAATATGGAAAAGATTTTAATGTATTAGTTGCTGGGTATATTACAAAAGGTGAAAATGCGAAAGAAACCCTTATTAGAGAAATCAAAGAAGAAGTCAGTTTAAATGTGATGGAATATACATATAATGATAATGAATATTATCAACCTTCTAATACATTAATGCATAATTATGCCGTTGTTGTTGATAGCGAAGATTTTAAACTTACAAATGAAGTTGATGAAGCACATTGGTATTCAATTGAAGAATCAAGAAAAGAAATTAAACAAGGATCGCTTGCACATTCATTTTTAGAAAGGTATTTAAAAAAACAGCAGTAGCTGTTTTTTATTTACCAATATTTTCAATAGATGTTTTAATTGTTTGATTTCCTGGTTGCCATTTAGCGGGACATACATCATTACCATGTTTATAGACAAATTGACAAGCAAGCAGTCTTCTTAAAAGTTCATCTGCATTTCTACCAACATTTCCTGCATTGACTTCGTAGATAACAATTTTTCCTTCAGGATCAATAATAAAACTTCCTCTTTGTACAAGACCTTCCTTTTCATCAAAAATATCAAAATCATAAGCAAGTGCATGATTTGGATCGCCAATCATAGGATATTCTATCTTAGATATATTTTCAGAAATATCATGCCAAGTTTTATGGGCAAAATGGGTATCGGTTGAAATTGCATAAATTTCGCATCCTGCATTTTTAAATTCTTGATATTTTTCTTGTAAATCTTCAAGTTCTGTAGGACAGACAAAGGTAAAATCGGCAGGGTAGAAGAAAAAGAGATTCCATTTGCCTAAAAGGTCTTTCTTTGTTATTTTTTTGAATTGTTTTTGATGATAAGCAAAAGCTTCAAAATCATCAACTTCTTTATAAAGCATTGACATAAAAACACCTCCAATAACATTATGGAAAGATGGCTCAAGAATATAATCACATAATTAACAGTAATTCTTTACACTTTTGACACAAAAAAGTAGTATTGAGTTCACAAAAACTGGGTATATTAAACATGTAAAAGAAAATAACCTTTTACAATATGAATAATTTTTCATATTCCCTTCCCAATTATATATATCAAAGAGAGCCGAGAGGCTTTTTTTGTGTTTATAAACTTGATAAAATGAGATGGGGTGATGAAAATGTATGGTGATTATCATGTACATACTTATTATAGTGATGATAGTACGTATTTAATGGAAGATGTTATTAAAGATGCAATAACAAAAGGAATGGATGAAATTTGTTTTACCGATCATGTGGATTATGGAATCAAAAAGGATTGGGATGAAGGTCCAGTAGAATATCTTTATGGACAACCACAAGTCAATGTGGATTATCCAAAGTATTTTAAAGAAATAGAAAGTTTAAGAAAAAAATATCCTGAAATTATAATTAGACAAGGTATGGAATTTGGTGTACAAGTTCACACAATTCCACGTTATCAAAAACTTTATGAACGATATGATTTTGATTTTATTATTCTATCTATACATCAAGTTAATAATCAAGAATTTTGGACACAAGATTATCAAAAAGGAAAATCACAACAAGAATATATGGAAGGTTATTATCAAGAAATGTTGAATGTGATTAAAAAGTATAAAAATTATAGTGTGTTAGGTCATTTGGATTTGATGACACGTTATGATGAAATTGGTAATTATCCTTTTGAAAAAGTAAAACCAATAATTACAGAAATATTAAAAATTGTGATTCAAGATGGTAAGGGTATTGAAATCAATACCTCAAGTCGTCGTTATGGTTTAAAGGATTCAACACCTTCGAGAGATATTTTAAAGCTTTATAAAGAACTAGGTGGAAAGATTATTACGATTGGTAGTGATAGTCATAAGATAGAACATTTAGGAGCTTATATTGATGAAGCAAAAGAATTATTAAAAGAGTTAGGCTTTGAATTTTATTGTACATTTGAAAAAATGAAACCCATCTTTCATCAATTATAAAAACATTTTGCAAAATAAAAAAACATGTAAATACTTGCGATATAAGAAAGAGTCGTCTATAATGTGAAAGGTTTGGATATTTTTGGAAATTGAAGGAGAAAAAAGTGAAAGAAAATTATGATGTAATCGTTGTTGGTGCAGGTCCAGCAGGAATTATGACATGTTACGAATTATATTTAAAAAATCCTGAATTAGAAGTATTGCTTATAGATAAAGGACATGACGTTATGAATAGACATTGTCCTATTAAAGATAAAAAGATCAAACAATGTCCAGTTCATAAAGATCGTGAACCTGGATGTATCCCAGCGTGTTCTATTACTGATGGTTTTGGAGGAGCGGGTGCTTACTCTGATGGTAAATTTAATATTACGAGTGAATTCGGTGGTTGGTTAACTGATTACTTAAGTAATGATGAAGTAGAAGATGTCATTCATTATGTAGATAACCTTTATTTAAAACATGGAGCTACTAAAGAAATTACAGATCCAACAACAGATAAAGTAAAAGAAATTGAACACCGTGGATATGCTGTTGGGTTAAAACTTTTAAGAGCAAAAGTAAGACATTTAGGTACAGAAGAAAACTTAAGAATTATGACAGAAATGTCTAATGAATTAAAACAACATATGGATTTACAATTTAAAACAGCTGTTCAAGATATTCTTGTAGAAGATCATCATGCAACAGGAATTGTTTTAGAAAATGGACAAACTATTCACGCTAAAAAAGTTGTTTTAGCACCTGGTAGAGATGGTTCGGCATGGCTTACAAAAGTTTTATCAAATCAAGGATTAAAACTTTATAATAATCAAGTAGATATTGGTGTCCGTGTAGAAACAAGCAATATTGTTATGGAAGAAATTAATAAGAACTTATATGAAGGTAAATTTGTTTACAATACTTCAGTAGGAACAAAAGTAAGAACTTTCTGTTCAAATCCTAGTGGTCATGTTGTTATTGAAAACCATAGTGGAACAATGCTTGCTAATGGTCATGCTTATCATGATCCAAAACTTGGAAGTAAAAATACAAACTTTGCTTTACTTGTATCTCATACATTTAGTGAACCATTCAACGAACCAAATGAATTTGCCCATGAAATATCGAGATTAGCGAATAAATTATCAAATGGTTCAGTTATTGTTCAAAGATATGGAGATATCAAACGTGGTCGTAGAACAACATATAAGAGATTAAAAGAAGGATATACAGATCCTACTTTACCAGAAGCAGTACCTGGAGACTTAGGACTTGTGTTACCATACAATACGATGAAATCAATTATTGAAATGATTGAAGCATTAGATAATGTTACACCAGGGATTGCGAATGAACATACTTTATTATATGGTGTAGAAGCAAAATTCTATTCAGCAAGACCAAAAGTAGGAGAAGGTTTTGAATCTGAAATTGCTGATTTATATGTTGCTGGTGATGGTGCAGGACTTACAAGAGGGCTTGCCCAAGCGGGTGCAAATGGTATTTTAGTTGCTAGACATATTGTTGAAAATATTAAATAATAAAAAGAAAAAACATGTTTCAAAAATGGAAACATGTTTTTTTATCTTCATAAATTATTTTATTCGATGAGATGAAAGTATATTATTTTTTCGAGGACAAAAAAGAATAGAGAAGAGATTCAAAAATAATGAGAACTTGTCCAAAGAAAGCGTTTGGAACAAGATTATCATGATAAAAAGGATTATAGTGACCGATGATAATAGGTAAAGTGGCATATTGACTTATTTTTGATTTTTCATTACCAGTAAAAGTAATGATATCAATATGATTATTTTTAGCTGTTTTAACAACTTCTTCAAGCCTTGTTGTAATTCCTGAATTGGAGATGACAATGAGAAAGGTTGAGTCTTGAAAACTAACATCTAACATTTCCATATGAACAACACTCATGGTACAAAAGCCATTAAGAGTTAATCTTTGTGAAATGTAATCAGCAATTGGAGCTGAAAATCCCATACCAAAAACAACGATTTTACTATTTTTATGTTTCTTTAATAATTGAATAAAATGAGGTAAATAGTTTTCGTATTTTTGAGCAGGAGCATTATTATGAGTGTTACTAGATAGACGATAAATCATATCACTATAACCACTAAATTCTAATTTATTACATAAACGATAGATGGCAGAAGTTGATGTAAAATTATCTTTTGCCATTTGTCTAATAGTGATATTTTTCAATTGTTTTTGATTTTTCTTAATATATTCCAATAAAGAGACTTCTAATTCGTTTAAATCAAATTTATCTTTTAAATGATCAATATTCATAAGTTTCACCTCACAATAATTATGTCATAGAAAAAATAAAGGAGCAAGAAAAATGGCAAAAGCAATGTACGACCCTTGGTCAAAAATCGTTACAAAAAATGGCTATGCAGGAGATGAGGTTATTTCTGCTTTGCAAAAATCAATTAGACGTGCCAAAGAAGAAGATGCATGTATGTTTGCTTATGAAATGTATATTTCTTCACCACAATTATTAGAAAAAATGTGGAGACGTTTACTTACAATTTCAGTAGAAGATATTGGAATGGGAGATCCAATGGCTGCAGTTCTAGTCAATAATCTCTATCAAATGTCTAAAAACTTTGAATATGCAGATGGTGATCAACCAATGTATTTCATTCATGCAATTCGTTACTTATGTAGCTGTCAAAAAGATCGTTCAAGTGATTTATTAAAAAATATTTGTATTAAATCATTTGCGATGGGTAAATTCCCAGAAATTCCTGATGTTGCTTTAGATAAGCATACAGTAAGAGGAAAAGCAATGGGACGTGATTCTTTCCATTTCTTACATGAAGCAAGTAAAGTTATTCCACAAATGGAAGTAGATAATGATTATAAAGAACGCTATGCAAAAATTTTAGAAGAATACGATCCAGAAAATGTCGTAGATACAGCCTTTACATTTAATGGTTGGCAATTTTAATAGATAAATTATATTTTGAGGGGAATATAGAATGATAGAAAAATTAGAGAAGATATTAGAGCCTTTTGCGAATAAGCTCGCACAACAAAGACACCTACAAGCAATTTCATCAGGAATGATGATGCCACTTGGATTAATCGTTATAGGATCATTATTTTTGATTGTTGCGAATCCACCGATTAATTTAGATTTAGTCGATTTACATACAGGAAACATCTTTTTAAAAGCTTTAATAGGTTGGAAACAATTTGCGGTTGCTAACTATGATGTACTTACATTACCATATAATTACACAATGGGATTGGTTGGCTTAATTTCTGCTTTTGGTATTGCTTATTGTTTAGCAGAAAGCTATCAAATGAAATCAGCTGTTTATGGAATTATTGCTATGTGTACTTTCTTAATGGTATCAGCACCATTAAAAGATGGTGGTATTTCAACAAGTTATTTAGGAGCTGATGGATTATTTGTTGCCATTATTATTGCATTAGTTTCTGTGGAAATTTCGCGTTTTGTAAGTCAAAAACTTGTTATTTCTTTTCCAGGAAGTGTACCAAGTGCAGTTACTGATTTTGTAAATAGTTTATTGCCACTTGCTGCAAACATTATTATTATCTACGGTTTAAATGTTGCTTTGATGGCAGCTACAGGTAAAAACTTACCAGCTTTTATTATGTCTATTTTAACACCAGCTATTTCAGGTGTAGATAATATTTGGATGTTTATGGGAATTTATTTATTTTCAAATATTTTATGGTTATTTGGAATTAATGGTTCTTCTATTGTTTTTCCAATTGTTTTTGCTTTATGTATCGCAAATACCGGAGTGAATGCTGAACTTGTTAATGCTGGAAAAGATCCAACAGCTTTAATTAATTTACAAATGTTTAGATATGTATTGCTAGGTGGGGCAGGAAATACATTAGGACTTGTTTTATTAATGTGTAAATCAAAATCAAAACATATTCGTTCAATTGGACGTTTAAGTGTTTTACCAGGAATTTGTGGAATTAATGAACCAATTATTTTTGGTACACCAATTGTTTTAAATCCAATTTTATCAATTCCGTTTCTAATCATGCCATGTCTTTCGGCAGGTCTTGGTTATCTTGTTCAAAGTATGGGACTTGTTTCATTAGGTTATATTGTCGATCCATCGTTTACACCATTCTTTGCACAAGGATTCTTATCGGCATTAGATATTAGAAATGTTATTTTCATGTTCGTGTTAATAGCACTTTCAGTTGTTGTTTATTATCCATTCTTTAAGGTATATGAAAAAAATACTTTAGAACATGAAGGTGAATAATGATGAGGTATAGGCTTAGGCTTATACCTTTTTTATTGAATTTACCTGTTTCTTCCTATATAATCATAGATAATATGAGGGGGACATATTATGATTATTAGTGGAAAAGAGATTTCAACAAAGATCAAGGATCAATTAAAAGAAGAAGTTGAACAAATGAAAAATAAATATGATCGTTTACCAAAACTTGCTGTTATTTTAGTAGGGGAAAATCAAGCAAGTCAAGTATACGTTAGAAATAAAGAAAGAGGATGTTCTTATGTAGGAATGGATTCTTTAAAAATTACACATGATGCAACTTTTAGTGAAGAAGAACTTTTAAATGAAATCAAACAATTAAATGAAGATGATACAGTAGATGGAATTTTAGTACAACTACCATTACCAGATCATATCAATGAAGATAAGGTTTTAGAAGCTATTGACCCGTCAAAAGATGTAGATGGTTTCCATCCTGAAAATGTAGCTAAACTATTTTTAGGACAAAAAAGCTTGGTTCCATGCACACCTAAAGGAATGATGGTTTTACTAGATGAAATTAATTATGATTTGACAGGGAAAGAAGTTGTTGTTGTAGGAAGAAGTAATATTGTCGGGAAACCGGTATCTTTATTATGTTTACAAAAAAATGCGACAGTTACAATTGCACATAGTAAAACAAAAGATTTAAAAGAAGTTTGTCAAAGAGCAGATGTTTTAATTGCAGCTGTTGGTCGTGCGAAAATGATTAATAGTGATTATGTTAAAGAAGGTGCCGTTGTTTTAGATGTAGGAATTAATCGTGATGAAAATAATAAACTTTGTGGAGATATAGATTTTGAAGATGTAAAAGATAAAGTTTATGCGATTACTCCTGTTCCAGGAGGAATTGGACCAATGACTATTACGATGTTATTACAAAATACTTTGGAGGCATTTTATCATCATCAAGGAGAATAATTATGGATTATCAATTAAATGATATTGTAGAAATGAAAAAACAACACCCATGTAAAAAATCAAACCAATGGAAAATTGTAAGAATGGGTGCTGATATTAAAGTAAAATGTTTAGGATGTAATGCAATTGTTATGTTTTCTAGACGTGATTTTGAAAAGCGTCTAAAAAAAGTTGTAGAACATGCAGAGTAGTATTTATGAAATTTCATAAATACTCTTTTTTTAGGAATATTAAGAGCTTGATGGTATAATCATTTTTATGTAATAATTTGAATGATAAAAAGGAAAGGGGAAGAACTTGCAATGGTTCTTTTGAAAGAAAAAATGGAAATAATTAAATATGAACTAAAATATAAACAACAAGTACAAAATGTATGTATTTCTCAATCAACATCTAGATATAAAGATGATAATGCTAAAAAGGCAACATTAGCTTTATATTGTGATCCTTATATTGATAAAGAAAGCTGTTTAATACTTAAAAATGATTTAGATGAGGTGTGTGGTTATATTTTATGTGCCAAGGATTTAAAGGCTTATGAAAAAAATGCATATCCTTATTATTTGACTTTAAAAGAATTAGATGAAGTAAAGGCAGAAAGATTTTCTAATGCTAATCGTGAACTAGAACGTTTTTATCCTGAATATCCAGCACATATTCATATTGATATATTAGAAGAATATACAGGTAATGGTGTGGGTTCAAAGTTAATGCAAGCTTTATTTGAAGTTTTAAAAGAAGAAAAAGTACCTGGTATGTGTGTTTTAGTTGATACAAATAATAAACGTGCGGTTAGATTTTATGAAAAAATGGGATTTAAGGCATTTGAAGAAGATCCAAGCATTATGTTATGTAAGTTAGATTAATATAATAAATGAAAAAACCTGCCAAGCAGGCTTTTTAAATCTTAAATAAGATTAAGCTTTTCTAAAGCGTAGGCAATACCGTTCTCTTCGATGTCTTTTGTCACAAAATAAGCAATATCTTTCATAGCTTGTACACCATTAGCCATAACAATAGAATGTTTAACATAACGTAACATACTTTCGTCATTAAAAGAATCTCCAAAAACATAACAATGATCTAAGTCACTGTGAAAATCATCAACTACAGTTTGAATGCCTGTTGCTTTGGAATGATTCTTTGGTACGATTTCCCACATTTCTTCACTACGTTCAATGATATCAAAATCTTGTGAAATATTATTTCTAAATTCTTGGATATTATGATCAAACCAAATAGTAAATTTATCAAAAGAAAGATTTGGATTTTCACTTGTTGAAACGTTAAAACCGTTGTTTGTATATCTTTCTTTAATTTTTTGAACAAATGTATTTTTAATATTTGTATTAAAATAGACATGATCTTTTGATTCTAAAACAGCATCAATTTCATATTTTTGAATAAGAGATGTGATTTCTCTACATCTTTCTTGAGATAATTGATGATGATAAATCACTTGATTATGATAAGTAATATAAGTTCCACAACCACAAATATAACCATCTGGTTGTAAATCGTGAATTTCTTGATCGATTGTAGAAATAGGTCTACCGGTATTAATAAAAATAAGATGTCCTTTTTCTTTCGCTTTTTTTAAAGCTTCTTTAGTACTTTGAGGAACGGTATGTGTTTTTTCACTTAATAATGTTCCATCAATATCAAAAAATAATAATTTTCTATCTTCCATTTTTTTACTCCTTCGTAGCTATTATAACGAATAATTAAAAAAATGGGATATTTTGTTTTATAAAAGTTACTCGCTCTTTTAAAAAAAGTATGATAGAATGAACCAATAAAGGAATGATGATATGAGTTTAATAATAATTTTATTTATTGTAATGCTAGTGATATTTAGTATTTTATGGGGAAACCGAACTTTTTCTGTAAAAACTTTAAATCAAATGTTTTATCACATGATTGTTCCTTGTGATGGAACAGATGATGGGATTTTTAAGGATTGGTTTGTTAATTGTTTTCCACAAACTTTTATAACGACAGTTATTGGAAGTGTTCTTCTTTATAAAACACCGCTTATTTTTTTATTTGATTATCAAGGTATCTGTATTGCGGTTTTAATTCTTGGAACGCTTTTTTATGCATTAATCAATTATCAGATTATTACGTATGTTTTTGATATGGTTCGGACATCGAAGCTTTATGAAGAACATTATGTAGATCCTAAAAATGTTGAATTAGAATTTAAAGAAAAGAGAAATTTGATTCATATTTATTTAGAATCCGTAGAAAATACGTATCTTTCTAAAGAACAAGGTGGACAAGAAGAAAATAATTATATAAAAGAATTAGGTGAATTGGCTAATGAGAATATTAATTTTTCTCATACAGATAAAATAGGGGGTTCTTATACGATTGAGGGAACACAGTGGACCATTGCTTCAATGGTTGGACAAGAGGCTGGAATTCCACTTTTATTTCCACTTTCAAAAAATAAATATGATGAACATTCTTCTTTTCTATCGGGATGTTATACATTAGGCGAAATTTTAGAAAGTCAAGGATATCAAAATCGTATTTTAATGGGATCGGATGCTAATTTTGGTTGCACTTCAAATTTTTACAAACAACATGGGAATTTTAAGATTGAAGATACGACTTCATTAAAAGAAGAAGGTAGATTGCCTCAAGATTATCATGTTTTTTGGGGGTTTGAAGATAAGAAGGTCTTTGAATTTGCGAAGGAAGACCTTAATGAAATGGCTAAAAGTAAGCAACCTTTCTATATGGAATTGGTCACGATTGACACCCATACACCAGATGGCTATGTTTGTGAAGAATGTAAACATGAGTATGAAAGTCAATATGCTAATGTCATCAGTTGTCAATCAAGACAAGTGGAATCTTTTGTACGTTGGTGTCAAAAACAAGATTGGTACGAAAATACAACAATTGTTATTACAGGTGATCATAAAAGTATGTCGGAAAAATTCTTTAAACATTTAGATAAAAATTATTTACGCACCCCTTATAATTGTTTTATTAATAGTGCGGTTGAACCTATTCAACCTAAAAACAGAAAATTTGCAATCTTTGATTTTTATCCAACAATTCTAGCAAGTCTAGGAGTTCAAATCAAAGGCGAACATTTAGGATTAGGAACGAATTTATTTAGCAATGAAAAAACACTTTTAGAAAAATATGGGGTTAAAAAGATTAATAGTGAAGTGACTAAATATTCTAAGTTTTATAGAAAAGTATTGATTAATAAACAAAAGAACGTGTAATTTGAACGTTCTTTTATGAATGAAAATATTTTTCAATTTCTTTTCTTTCATATGTTGTCAGTTTTAAAATATCCATCGCTCTTTGCATTGAACATGGAAGTTCGTTCATTAAATTT